>ERZ827492.97-NODE-97-length-92812-cov-35.895620_pt1 | contig 92812 bp, 106 predicted proteins | sample MGYA00519704_ERZ827492 | MGnify/ENA primary metagenome ERZ827492 (study PRJEB31778, sample SAMEA3449325) | human gut metagenome | biome: human gut; feature: human-associated habitat; material: faeces | place: United Kingdom | collected 2010/2012 ... | reverse complement strand
TATTGGAATTTAAACAATGAAAAAGAAAAAAATCACACAAGTTTTTGAAAGAGCCTTTTTGAAAGAGCCCAATATGTTTAAATACTTATTTTTCAATAAATAAATATTAACTCATAGTTTGAGTGATTTTTATTTAAATTAATTTAAAAAGGAGGACTTTAAAATGAGTTTAACTGAGATTTTCAATGATTCTTTAAAATATCCATTTTCCGATATGACCAAATTTTGCATAATTGGTATTGTAATGGTTGTATCTTCAGTAGGTTCTTTAGAAATTGGAAATGCAATAATTTCTTCTGTTTTAGGTATTGTTGCTGCTGTAGCATCTATTATAACCTCAGGATATAGTGTAAGTGTTGTAAAAAAGGCTCTTGTAAAATCTGATGAAATTCCTGATTTGGATTTGCGGGAAAATATTATTGACGGGTTAAAAATGATAGTAATGCTTATTGTATACTACATTATTCCGATAATAATAACTCTTATTGTAGCTTTTGCAACTGGTTTCTTTAATCAGTATATTGAAGTTGCAACTTATGCTTCCCAATATGGTTCTAATTTTGTAAATATGGTTTCTGAAGATTTAATGATGTCTTTAGTAAGTTCTGCAGCAATAACTATTATTATAGGTATAATATTGCTTGTTATTTTCTCATTATTATTTTATATGGGAATTTGCAGACTTGCCAAGTATAACAGTTTGTCTGAAGGTGCTGATATTCCTGAAGCAGCTCGTGATTTAAAAAGGATTGGTATAGGTAAAGTTATTGGTTGGATGATTTTATTATTTGTCATTGTAGCTATTCTTACCTTTATTGAAACATTTATTTCATCAATTCCATCTGTCGGTATTTTAATTTCAGCATTTTTAATTTCAACATATAATTTATTTATTGCATACAGATCAGTTGGTTTATTATATTCAGCTATTGAATAAAACCAATTTTTTTCTTTTTTTTACGATTAATTTTAAATAGTTAATTATCAATATTATTTCATTGAGAGTGTTTTAGATGAATATAAGTGAGATTTTTAGTGATTCATTTAAATATCCGGTTAGTGATATTAAAAAATTTGCAATATTCGGTATTGTTGTTGTTTTAGCTACTCTTAATGTTTCAATAGCTAACAGTTCAGTTTTACAGATAATTTTAAATGTTGTTTCATTTGTTGCAATTATTTTAATTTTAGGCTATGGGTTAGATGTTGTAAAATATGCTTTTAAGAAGAGTGATGAGCTGCCTGATTTTGATTTTAAAACAGGCTTTGTCAATGGTTTAAAATTATTTGTAATTCAGTTTTGCTATTTTATAGTTCCATTAATTCTTGTATATATTACAGTTTATTTTTCCGGATTTTTACAGTCTTTAGCCGGAATAATAAAATCATATTATGAAACTGGCATCTATTCAATTTCAAATTCATTTTTAACTTCCATGTCAATTACAGTTGTTACAGCAATTGTGCTTTTTGTAATTTTCATGTTGTTTTCCAGTATTGGAATGGCCAGATTATCTAAATATGGTGATATTTTTGAGGCAGTAAATATTTCTAAAGTTTTTAAAGATTTAAAGAAAATAGGAATAGCTAAAAGCATCGGATGGTTAATTTTACTGATGATTGTTGGCTTTATCATAACTCTTGTCGGAGCTGGAATTTCAGTGATTATTCCAGTTGCAGGTTCTATTATTGCTTCATTTATTGTTATGTCCTATTTCTATCTGTTTTATTACAGATGTGTTGGTTTATTATATTCAAATATATAAACCATTTCTTTTTTTTAATCTAAAATTTAATATAGCTTTACTGTTAAATAGTTACATAGAATATTTTTATTTTTAGAGGTTGTTTAATATGGATTTGGGAGAAAATATTAAAAAATCATTTGTATATCCTTTATGTGACTATAACAAGTTTGCAATGATTGGAGTTTTGAGTGTTTTTTCTGTTTTGTATTCAGTTTGTTCTTCATTTGCAGGGAATAATCCTGGCGTAATTATTATATCTGTTTTGATTAGCTCTATATTTTTCGTATATCTTATGGGATTTTCTGTTTCTGTAATTGAATGTGGGATAAATCTTGAAGAAAAGATTCCTGATTTTAAAGTAGGCAGGGATATTTCAAACTTTTTTAAATATCTTGCTTTAAGTATTGTTTATGGGATTGTTCCTGGAATTATTATTTTTATTACAATTCTTGGAAGCGGGATATTAAAAATATTTACTGATATCTCTCCTTATATTCAATATGGAAATACAGATATTCCTCCAGATTTGCTTTCCAGCTTCATGTTTGCTTTTTTGATTATTCTTTTAGTAACAGTTGTTGTAACAGTTATTCAGTCAATTTTTACTAATTTGGGAGTTGCAAGAATGGCAGCTAATAACAGTTTTTCTGACGGATTGGACTTCTTTGAAGTTTTTAATGATATCGGAAAAATCGGCTGGTTTAAAACTGTTGGATGGTTTATTGTATTATGTGTTTTAAATATGGTATTTTTCATGATTTCAATGGGAATTATGATGATTCCATATGTTGGATTTATTCTAGCTGCATTTTTCATGATGACATTTATGAAATTATTTAATTCATATTCAGTAGGATTATTATATTCTGATGCTTATAAAATCAGTAAAACTCAGGAAGATATTAAAGAAATTCCGAAAGCTGAAAACATCAGTGAGAGACGTGATGTTTTAGATGAATATGAAGAAATCAGCAAGAATAAAAAGGAAGATACAATAGACAGTATGTATAGTGAAAAAGATGAGTAAGAAAGTAGTTATATTGCACGGCAGTCCCTGTGTAAGTGGAAATAGTGATATATTAGCTAAAGAATTTAAAAAAGGATCAGAAGATGCAGGAAATGAAGTTAAAAAAATTTCATTTCCAATGAGATTTATTAATTATTGTAAAGGCTGTTTAGGCTGTGTATCTTCTGGAGAATGTGTTATTCATGATGATATGTCAGGGATTTTGGAAGATATGGTAGATGCAGATGTTATTGTATTTGCAAGTCCTATTTATTTTAATACAATTAGTGGACAAATGAAAACAATGATTGACAGATTAACTCCAAAAGCCAGGCAGTTAAATGATAAGGATTATTATTTCTTATTTTCCGCAGCTAGTGATAATCAAAAATCATTGGAACCTGCAGTTTGTGAATTGAGAGGATTTTTAAATTGCATTGGTGTTGAATCTGAAAAAGGCATTGTTTTTGGTTTGAATGCTGAAAGTGAAGGTGAAATTAACCATAATGAAAATGCTTTAAATCAGGCTTTTGAATTTGGAAAAAACAGTTAATTTTACTGTGATTGATTTCACAATTTTTCACTCTTTTTTATAGTTAACTTCGCTTTAAATACTTTTTTTAAAGATAGTATTAAATATTGTTTAAAACATAATATATAATAAGGTGAAGTAAATGAAATTTAAAATAACCATTAATGATAATGAGTATCATGCAGATATGGTGGACTGTGATTTAGTAAATCAGATAGCTGATATGTGCCCTTTTGAAGTTACTTTCAAACAGCATCGCAATCAGGAGTACTTCACTAAATTGCCAAGTCAGGCTAATGATGATGGCTGTCCATTAACTACAACTATTTTAAAGAATAAATTATACTATTATCAGCAATGGAATGCATTTGTCATCGTTTATGAAGATACAAATGTCAGTCCTTACGAATTAACCTATGTTGGTGAATTTGATGAGGATGTTAGTGAATATCTTCAGGAAGCAGGAAGAAACATTTTTGTTGAAATGGATGTAGAATAACTCTATTATTAAAAAGCTATATTACATATGTTGTATATAAATAGTATGTGATGTGGTGATTTTTTATGGAGATTACTATAAATTTAAAAACAGTTTCTACAATTGTAGCTATTGTAGCTGTAATTATTGGCATAATTGAAGGGTTAAATGTTTTTAGTTTATCTGGCTTGGTTCCGGATTTTGTATTTTACGGATCTTTAGCAATAATTATAGCTATTTTAGGTCTTTTGGGAGTTTATATTTCTAAAATGGATATTAGAATAGCTGCAATTCAATATATAATTCTTGGTCTTGGTCTTTTTATAACTATTGGCTATTATGGCGTGATTGGTTGTGTCATATTTATTGTTGCTGGTGTTTTAGCTATTGCTGAATATGTACAAACTAAAAATGAAGTTACACCAGACAAAAAGCTTTTTTTAATTCCTGTTTTAACTATTGTCATAATTGTTTTGTTTTTGCTTGCCAGTGCAGGGTTAGGTGTTTTAGATAGTATGGCTGCTTCAGATTCTGTATCTTTCAGTGGTTTGAGTGCGGCTATATCTAATGATTATGGTGTTACCTCCGGTGATTTGACAGGAACATTAAATGTTGATAAGGATTTTGATTACTTGGAAGTTAAAGTTCGTTTTTATAATTCCAATAATTTAACATTATATGAATCATATGCATATACCGGAAGTAATGTTCATCCTGGAAAATATTCAGTTGATGCATTTTATTATGGAAATGAAATGCCTACAAAAGCAGTAATTGAAGTATATAATGAGGTTAATGGTGACCCGATTCATACCCAAAATGTAAATATTAATTAAATGTTATCCAAGTAGGATAACACTTTTTTTTATTCTTCAACTGGTTCATAAATCAGACCGATTCCGCGGGTTTTAAATAATTCGGCTAATGCAATTATCAATGAAAATATGAGGTTTGTAAGGAAAAACATTGCCCACCAGAGAGGTTCCGGTGATGTAAGTGTATTTATTCCTGAAGTTCCAATAATCATCATAGCTATCATGGTGATTGCAAACAGCACAAATGCAATTACACATTCTATTATCAGCAGTCCGATATAGAATAAAACATATCTTGCAGGGCCTATTGTCATGATTACTTCTTTTATTTCTTTAAAGTCAAATGCTTTTTTGAAGTTGTCATGAGCAGCCATATTTGATAGGCTTATGAAACTTACAAAATATAATATGATTGCCAATATCAGGGATATTGTTGCTCCGGCAGTTTGGATTATTCCTCCGGAGATGTTGTCTAAAAATGGGGTAGTGGTAACAGCCAGTATTATTATGGGGACTGCAAAGTATACGAATTTAACAAGAAATATTTTTACTCCGTTTATTAGCATTTCTTTCAGGTTATTAAATTCAGGCACTTTATCTGTTCCGTTAATCATTCCATGTGTTGAGATTTCCAGTATTCTGTATTCATATCCTAAAAATAAAAATATTGGTATTAATGTTAGTAATGAAGGTACAATTAAACTGGCGAATTTTAAATTTAAATTAGCATCCTGATAATGGATTAATATTAAAATATATGCCATCCATATGATAAAAGTTGAAAATAATGTTAGTCCAAAGTAAAGTAATGATTTTGAGTTTTTAATTGAGTATTTAATGCTGTCATTGTATATGTCAAGTATCATTTTTTTCCTCCAGTATTTGCAGCAACTATGTAAAATATATGTTACTTATGTAAAATTAAGTTTACATCATATATAAATGTATGGTTTATGTTACATATCTGGAGTAAAATTTTAATGTAGAAAAAAAGTTTTAAAAGAAAAGAAATGAATCTTTTCTTTATGGTCTTAAACCGGATCCGCCTTGGAGAGTTATTGTTTCTCCGGAGATATAGCTTGCAGCTTCAGATGCTAAAAATAAGCAGGTTCCACCAATATCTTTTTCAGCATCACCAAATCTTTGTAATGGTATGCCTTGTATTGTTTTTTCATAAATTTCAGGATATTCTTCCCTCCACTGTTCTAATTGGGCAGTCATTACAAGAGGACATACAACATTGATGTTGATTCCGTCGCAACCCCATTCTGTTGCAGCTACTCTTGACATACCTCTGATTCCTTCTTTTGCAGCAGCATATGATGACTGTCCGTCTCTTCCAAACAATCCTGCACCAGATGCAAAGTTGATTACAGAACCTTTGTTTTCTTTAAGATATGGATAAGCATATTTCATAAAATTAAACACTGCATATAATCCGGAGTTAATTGCTAAATCAAAGTCTTCTTTTGTATGTTCTACAAGTTTTAATCCGGATTTGGAAGCTTGTGCATTGTTTATTAATACGTCAATTCTTCCATATTCATCAGCAATCTGTTTGATTGCATCTTTTACCTGGTCTTCATATCCGCCGTCAGCTACAATAGGCAATACTTTTACATCATATTTGTCTTCAAGTTCTTCTTTTGCTTTTAAAAGTGTGGATTCAGTTCTACCTGTAATTGCAAGGTTTGACCCTGCTTTTGCAAATGCTGTAGCTATACCAAATCCAATTCCTTTTCCTCCACCAGTTATTATTGTTACTTTTCCACTCATATCGTTGTTAATAAATACTCGCCTCTTAACATAAATATAACGAAGTATATTTATCACGATTTATAATATGCTTTTTGTATTATATAAAATTTGCTTATTGATTTTTATTAAAAGGGATTGTACTGATTTATTTTCATCAGTGGCGGATTATGTGTCTTATTTAATTTTATAGGATAAAATTTAAACATATGTTTAAAAAAAGTAGAACAATTTTATAAAAAAGTAAATTAAAAGATTTCTATTAAGACTGTGTGGTGTTGTTGTCATTTGAGAAATCTGCTTTGTTTCGGTCAAAATCACCTGTAGCTTCTTTTATGGCATTGCCGTCATGTATGATTTCAACTTTGACATGATCTATTGCTAAATATTTGGGACTGTTGTAAAATGCAAAACAGGAACCGTATTCGCTGTTGTCTACAGTATTTAACCCTTCAGTTGTAGAAGCTAATGCATTTCCATTACTGTCATAATATGTTGTTTTCAGAAGGTAACCCTGGGTATTTGACGGAAGATTGCTAAATATAGCATTTACATTGTAATAATAATCGCTTTCCTCACCGGTTGCTGAAATATCAGTAATGGTTATTGAGATGCTGTCGGGATTGTAAAATATATTGCTGCTGAAAATAGCCAGTCCTATAATTATAATAACTATAACTGCAACAGGAATTAATATTTTGTTTTTAGGAAGGTTAAATGAAGCTTTGTCGCTAAATATTTTAGAATCCATATCATTATTTGATTTAGTTTTATCTGGAGCTTCATTAAATAATATTTCATCTGCATCTTTTTTAGGAGTTTCAGCTTCTTCAGTTTTCATAACTTCTTTGGGAGTTTCTTCATCTGTATGATTATTGTCAACTAAAACAGAATATCCGCATTCATTACAAAATTGTGCATCATCAGGCAGTTCATTTCCACATTTCGGACAATATTTGCTCATTTTGTTTTCACCTCTATTATAAATTGAATCTGTATTAATATGTATATAATTTGTTATTGATATTTGTTTTTAAAATTTTTCGAAAAATTTATTTATTATTAATGTTTATTTTTAATTAAGAGGTTTTTTATATGGTAGAATTAAAAGGAACAAAAACTGAGGCAAACTTGAAAGCAGCTTTTGCAGGAGAGTCACAGGCACATACTAAATATGAATACTATGCAAGTCAGGCAAAAAAAGATGGCTATGTTCAGATTTCCAATATTTTTTCAGAAACTTCACACAATGAAAAGGAACATGCTAAAATCTGGTTTAAACTATTGCATGGAGGCAGTATTCAGGATACAGCATCCAATCTTAAAGATGCGGCAGAAGGTGAAAATCATGAATGGACAAGTATGTATCCGACTTTTGCAAAAGAAGCTAGAGAAGAAGGATTTGATGAAATAGCTTACTTATTTGATGCAGTAGGAGCTATTGAAAAAGAACACAACGAACGTTACGATGTTTTACTCAAAAAAGTTGAGGAAGGCAGCGTATTTGTAAAAGAAGAAGAAATTATCTGGATTTGCGGAAACTGCGGACATATTTTCAAAGGAAAAGAAGCACCTGAAAAATGTCCTGTCTGTGCTCATCCAAAAGCATACTTTGAAAAAAAGGCAGATAATTATCTCTAGATTTTTAAAATCTGGACTTTTTTCTTCTTTTTTTTATTGTAAAAAGGATTTAAATTTAAAAAAAGTTAAAATTTAGCTATTTGTTAATAGCTATTAATTTTTTAGCAGCTTTCATATCATTGCTGTAGATATGGCCGCTGGTGGAGTGGTAATGGATTCCTCCGAAGTTTACTTTTTCGCCTAATAACTCTTTATTAAGCTCTTCTTTCATTTTAATTCCGATATATGCTATAAAAAACATATTTGAATAGAAAGCTCCAAAGATGTCGTTGGACCTGAATAAGCAGTGGATTGTTAATTCATTGTTACGGACAATACATTGCAGGAACTGTAAACATGGAATGTCTTCACGGTCCTGATCCAATTTCGGGTCATATGTAACAGCTACTGCACGGTTACTTCCAATTGCATGCAACATTCTTTTTTTCATCACTTCAAACTGGTCAACATCAAAATGAGCCAATATTCGGTTTGGATAAGTGTATACAAAACCCTGATCGTCACTGTTTTCAAATGACTTAACATATTCATAGAGTGCATCACTTTTAATAGGACAGCCTTCAATATCGTACTTTCCTGATTTGATTTCGTTTAGCATCATATCAGTAGTCATATGCTGGTATTTTGCCACAAATTTCAAGTTTAACGGATCATCAATTACGTAAAAATTACCTAAACTTTCTTTTAAATGGTGGTTGCTGTCTTTATATGTTTCCTTTCCCTGGTTTAAGATTTTTTTAACAAAATCCAAATAACATTGATTGATAGATAGCATAATAAAATAATTCCTTATAATTAGTTATTTTAATTTTAGTTTCTTTTATGATATAAATTTAAATATTTTTGTTTATAAATAAATTTATAATTAGATTTATTAAAATATGCTTAATTGAAATATAGTTTACATCGCTATTTTATTTATGATGGTACTTATGTAATTATATGATAATTTTTGTATATTGCCTTTATTTTCGAAATAAATGTTATATGTGTATTTATATTAGTAAATCTAATGTATTATTGTATAAAATTATATTCCATATATATTTATACGATATTATAAAATTAAATTTTGGAGGAACAAAAAGTGGTCAAATGTGTTAATAAGTCAATTGTACTTTTTTCGGTATTTTTGTTATTATTAATGATTGTTCCATCTGCTTTTGCTAGTGATGCTGTTGATAACCAGACAGTCATTAGCAGTGATGAACAGATTGAAATTTCTGCTGTTGATGACGGTGGAGTTATTTACAGTCATGGTGAAGATACTAACGTTCTTACAGGTTCTAATGATATATATTTCAATGCATCTGCTGAAAGTGACGGGAGAGGAACACAATCCAGTCCATACAAGTACCTGCAGTATAACAGATTAACTTCAGGCTGTACTGCCCATTTCGCAGACGGTACTTATGAGCTGGATTTTAAAAAAGGAATATATTCTTCCATGACTTTCATTGGTCAGAGTGCTCAAAATACTATCATTAAGTTTAATGGTATTGCTTTTAATGTTGGAGATGGCTATACTTTAACTTTAAAAGATTTAACATTGGATCATGCAACTGTTAAGAATTTGGGTACTGTTAGTGCAACTAATGTAATATTTAAAAACGGTGTAGCTGTTGATGATACTTCTTACGGATATGATAATGCATACGGAGGAGCTATCTACAATTATGTCAGTACTGATTATTACGGTTATGTGACTAATGTGCCTAAAAATACATTGTATAATTGTACATTTCTAAATAACAGTGCGATGTATGGGGGAGCCATTTATCTGCCTTACGGGGAATTATCTCTTTCAAATTGTAAGTTTATTAATAACTCTGCACATTGGTTTGGTGGAGCTATAGCTTCTGATAAGGATTCTAAAATTTCTGTTGTCGGCACTGTTTTTGAAAACTGCCGTTCTGTAGATGATGCAGGAGGAGCTATTTATGCATTTTCTACTGATTTGGAAGTTAGAGACAGTACTTTTAATAATTGTTCTGCAAACTTTGCAGGAGCTATCTGTAGTTTAAATTCTGAAATTTTAATTTCTTATTCTAATTTTACAAATAATCTTGCAAGATATGAAGGTGGAGCAGTATATAAAATGTATGGTTCAGGAACTGTTATAAAGTCCAACTTTACTAAAAATGCTGCTTTAAACGGAGGCGCATTATTTAGCGATAACTGTACTTCTTTTGAAATTAAAAACTCTGAATTTGCATCAAATGCAGCAACAGGATTTGGAGGAGCAATATTTTCCAATGCAAATCCTAAACTTACAGTTGATGGAGTTACATTTACTGACAATAAAGCCAGTTACAATGCCAACATGTTAAATCAGTCTAATTTCAGTCCTATTGTATCAAGCACCAATAATTACTCATTATTTGTTTACAAATCATTATTTAACGGTACATTACCTTCAAGATATAATTTAGCTGAAAATGGTTTTGTAACTGATGTTAAAAACCAGCAGGATTCAGGTAACTGCTGGGCATTTGCAGCACTTGCTTCACTTGAAACCTGTGTTTTAAAAGCAAGCAATAAAACATTTAATTTTTCTGTGGAAAACATGAAAAATTTAATTGAAATGTATTCTGCCTACGGCTGGAAAATGGAAACTAACGAGGGTGGATATAACGGAATGCCGATGGGTTATTTGGCTAGCTGGTTAGGTCCGGTTAATGCTACTTTGGATCCATTTGATGATAAGGGAACTTTATCTCCGCTTTTAGACAGTGAAATGCATATTCAAAACATTTATGTTTTGCCTGCACGTACAAGTTACACTGATAATGATGCTATAAAAGAAGCTATTTTAAAATACGGCGGATTATATGCTTCATATTATCACTCAGCAGGTTATCTTAATTCTAAAACTAATGCTTATTATGATCCATACACAGGTAATGGAAACCATGCAATTACGGTAGTTGGCTGGGATGACGATTATTCAAAAAATAATTTCTATACTGCTCCTGCAGGTGATGGTGCATTTATAGTTAAAAACAGCTGGGGAAGTTCCTGGGGAGATAATGGTTACTTCTACATTTCTTACTATGATAGAGTTTTATTTGCTGTAAATAAAGATAATCAGGCATTTACCTACATTTTAAATGATACTGTAAGATACACCAAAAACTATCAGTACGATGTTGCAGGAATGACTGATTACTTAATAACAGGTAAAAAAACTGTATGGTATCAGAATATTTATAATGCAACAGGTAATGAAGTAATTGCTGCTGTATCAACATTCTTCAATACAACTGTTGATTACGAAATTTCTATTTATGTAAATGATGTATTGCAGCTTACCCAAAACGGCAGACATGAAGGAAGCGGATATTATACCATTCCATTAAAAGAATATGTTCCTGTAACTGTTGGGGATATCTTCAAAATTGTTGTAAAACTTGCAAATCCTCAAAACGGATATGCTGCTGTTCCTATTTCAGAACAACTTTCAACAACCAGATGTTATTATGCTCCAGGTGTATCATACTTCAGTAATGACGGTAAAAAATGGACAGATTTATATGATTACTCAGCTTCAGCTTATAGCCACACATATAATTCTCAGGTAGCCTGTCTTAAAGCATTTACTATCACTGATATACAGAATACAACTGTTACTTTAAATAATATCACTCCTAAAGTTCAGGAATTCAGTGAAATTATAGCTACTGTAACTGACGCCAAGGGCAAACTGGCTAAAATCGGGGAAGTTATTTTCAGCATCAACGGAACTAATTATACAGCTGGTGTAGTTGACGGTGTTGCAAAGATCAGCGTATACTTTGATGAAGTTGGAGATTATGTAATTTCAGCTAACTATAAAAATAACGGATTGTATAACGGATCTTTCGTTCAAAAAACCGTCAGTGTTACCAAAACCGATGTTAATTTAACTGCTGATATTGGAGATATTGTTTATGGTGAAAACCCTATTGTCAGTATTAATGTAACTTCAGTAGCTGGTGTTAATGTAACAGGTGATGTTGTTTTAACAATCAGCGGCAAAAAATATATTGTTAATGTTGTCAACGCTTTGGCTGTATTTGAAATACCTGAAGTGTTGGATGCAGGAGAATATCATATTGAGGTATCTTATTTGGGCAGTGAAAAATATAATGCTGCTGATGGCGCTACTGATTTTACAGTAGCTAAAAAAGAAATCACCATGAATGTAACTATAGATAAAGATTACAGAGACATAACAGTAAATGTTAACTTGTCTGAAAAACTTGATGGAAATTTAACAGTTCTTGTAAATAATACACTTTACACATTATCTTACACTAATGGAACAGGTTCATTAATATTAAAAAACTTAACTTATGGAAATTATACAATCAGTGCAGTTTTCACAAAAGATAACTACCAGACAGTTAATGTATCTGAAAATGTTGAAATAAACTCCATCAAAACAGTTTTGGAAGCGGAAAATGTTGTAATGTATTATAAAGACGGTACAAGATTTGCAGTTGTCCTGAGAGATATTTACGGCAATCCGTTAGCTAATATGAATGTAACCATTTCAATAAACGGCAGAAACTATGTTAAACAAAGCGATGAAAATGGTACTGCTTCTTTAGGCCTTAATTTGGAGAGTAAAAATTATACTGTTGTTACCACATTTGGCGGAAATTCCAAATACTTCGGAACCCGTTCAAACAATACAGTATCTATTTTATCAACACTCCTCAGTAAGGATATAGTTAAATACTACAGAAACGGTACACAGTTTTATGCAACTGTTCTGGATTTCAAGGGAAATCCGTTAGCCAATACAACTGTTATGTTTAATATAAATGGTGTATTCTACAATAAAACCACTGATGAAAATGGTACTGCTAAATTAAATATCTGGCTAAGGCCTGGAAAATATATTATTACAATATTTAATTTGGTTACTGGTGAACAGGCAGGCAATAATGTCACTGTATTGTCTAAAATTGTTGAAAATTATGACCTGGTTAAATACTATAAAAATGCTTCAAAATTCTCAGTTAAAATCTTAGACAGTCAGGGATATCCTGTTGAAGGAACTATTGTAACATTTAACATCAACGGTGTATTTTACTACAAAGAAACTGATTCAAATGGTATAGCTAGTTTAGCTATTAATTTAAGACCTGGAAAATATGTAATTACTACTATGTATGGTCAGTATGATGTAGGAAATAATGTTACTGTTCTGCCGACATTACAAACTAGCGATTTAAAAATGAAGTATCTTGATGGTTCAGCGTTCAATGCAAGAGTTGTAGACGGTCAGGGAAATCCATTAGCTAATCAGATTGTTACATTTAATGTAAATGGTGTGTTCTATAATAAAGTTACAAATGATGAGGGTATTGCATCCTTAAACATTAGGCTAATGAAAGGGGAATACATCATTACTTCAATATACAATGGATTTGAAACCGGAAATACAATTAAAATTCAATAAGGTTTTTTAAATAAAACCTTTTTTTCTTTTTTGTTATATATTATTTGCAATAGGAATTATCTTATTTTCAACAGCTGCTTTAAAATATTTACAATATCTTTAATTAAACAAGCTAATTTTTTAATAACTTATCATTTAATTAGCTGATTTTGCAATTTAATTAATAAAAATACATCAGCAAAAAATAAAAAAAGTTAGAGTTCCTACATTATGAACTCTAAAACCATATAAATGAATAAAAGTGCAAATAAAATCCACATTGCTTTGGATATTTCTTTTGCTTTACCGAATAAGACTTTAACGATAACAAATGCAAATACACCTGCAATAATACCTGTTGTAATACTTTGGGTAAGTGGAGTTACAATAATGGCAGCAAGTGCAGGAATCAGATCAGAAAGATTACCTGTATCAAGGTTTTTGTACAGTCCGCACATTAAGATACCTACAACAACAAGTGCAGGAGCTACTGCAAAGGTTGGGATGATTGTAAATATCGGTGCAAACGGAATTGCAAGCAGGAATAAAATACCAACTACAATAGCTGTAAGACCGGTTCTTCCTCCTTCCATAATACCTGTGGAACTTTCAATGTATGTAACTACAGGTGAAGTACCTAAAACGGACCCTATAATAGGTCCGAGTGCATCTACACTTAAAACCTTTTTAAGTCTTGGCAGTTTGCCGTTTTCATCATATCCGTCAACTTTTGTTGTAAGTGCAGTTAAGGTTCCCATTGTATCAAATAAAGAGATTACCAGAAATGTGACGGCAATGATTATAAAGTCAATAAATGCTCTTACTCCGGTAAATACTCCGCTAGCTTCTCCGAATTTAAATGCAACATTACCAAGTGATCCGCCCAGATTGCTGTTGATTATAGCTGTTGGTATTAATGACTGGTCAGGTAAAACAGGACATCCTGCCAGTTCTAAAACAACTCCGATAATGTATGTTGCAATAATTCCGATTAGAATGTTTCCTTTTACATTTTTCTTCATTAAAACCATTATGATGACAAAACAGATTAATGCCAAAAGGTTTCCGAGAGTAAAAATAGTTGAAGCGCTTCCAAGTCCTATTAGCTGTGTGGCCCAGTTTGCATCTCCGATATTTATTACCTGTGAAGAGTATGACAGGATTCCGAGGTTGCTTAAACCTAATGCAAGGATAAATAAACCTATACCTATTGATATACCGAATCTTAAAGAGTCAGGAATTGAATAGAATAATTTTTCACGCAGGGAAGTAAGTGAGATAACCAGAAAGATTATACCTGAGACAAAGATAGCTAAAAGTGCATATTCCCAGCTGTATCCCATAGTCAGTACTACGGTATATGTGAAAAATGCGTTAAGACCCATTCCTGCAGCCAGTGCATATGGGTAGTTTGCTATATATCCCATCAATATTGTAGCTATTGCAGCTGAAAGTGCAGTTGCAATAAATACTCCTTGTATGTCCATTCCAGTTTCACTTAACATTGCAGGGTTTACAATTAATATGTAAGCCATAGCTAGAAAAATTGTAATACCTGCAATGATTTCAGTTTTCACGTCTGTATTATTTTCTTTAAATTTAAAAAAAGCATCTAACTTAGACATATTATTATCTTTTTTAGATAATGCTTTATAAGTTTTTATATTTAAATTCAATTTATTTTAGTTTTTTTAAGGTGTATATTCAAGCTGTAATCTATTTTTTGCATATATATTTATTTTTTAAATTTTGTTACTGATTATTTTTTTTAAAAGGGCTGATGGGATTGTTGATATGTGTTAAAATTAATGGAATATATTGTGTTAATATAGCGATATTATTGTAATATTCTAATTATTATATAGTTGTCTGCAAAAATAGTATATGTTTGTTTAATTTTACATTTTTTAGATAAAGGTTAATTTTGTTTATCATATCAGCAATTTTCAAATGAATTTTTAGTTGCTTTTATATAAATACTATTTAAAACATGGACAATTTATCATATCTTATAAGACAATATTACCACAAAGTATATATTACATGTTAATATAAAATATAAAACAAGGTGCAGATTATTAAAAATTAGGTTTTATTTTTAAAAAGCAACTTTAGAGAAAATGTGGTAACTGTGAATAAAGAGGATGAAATATTAAAGAAATGTAGTTATGTTGTAATTTCTAGCTACAGACGAAAAGTACTTGAAACCCTAAAAAACGATGTTAAAATACCAACAAAAATCAGTGAAGAATCAGAAGTAGGAATAAAACATGTTAGTAATGTATTAACTGATTTAAAAGAACATAATTTAATTGTCTGCATTAATGAAGATGCCCACAAAGGCCGTCTATACAGATTAACTGAAGAAGGCAAAAATGTTGTTGATATGATTGAAAAAATGGGTTGGTAAAATCCATTTTTTTAAACAGATGTAAATCCATCTTCACCCCCCAATTCATTTTTTACCATTTGAATCTTCAACTAATTCAAGCTCCATAACTTCCATATTAATTGTATTTAATAATCCTGTAATCACCAATTTTTTTCCTGCATTCTCCACTTTGAGTAATTTCATTTAAGCTGTTGTTTTCGCTATGTTCTGTTTCATGGATAATAGCATGATGAACATTTGAAGTAGTTTTATATTGATTATTTCCCATATGTTTAATTTCAACGTCATACTCACCAGAGGATTATTATTGATTTTTAAGATGACTATTCCATTTTCATCTGTTGTCACATTAAATGAATTTGATTTAAATGAAATGGAAATGTCCTGATTAGCTATTAGATTTCTTTTGGAATTATATAACTCTAAACTGTAGCTATCACCGTTTTTTAAGAGTATCTGATTATTTTACAATTAAGTTAGTGCTTTTCTGAGTATTTATACAAAAAAGAGATATATAAATACAATCATTAAAATGACTTCAGCAACTGCTAATATTTTTACCAGGTTTTTTTCATTTATATTTATTATTTATGTATTTTTTAATAACAATATTTAAATACTAATTAAACACAATATTATGACATAGGTCTGATTTCATTTAATAATCTGCACCCAAATTATTAATTCATTGTAGGAAGTCTATCCTAAAACCCTGATTTAGAGAATAGATATAATTAACTGATTATAGGTTGAAATTAAGGGTGAAACTGCAGTCATGTTGCAGATAGTAAAAAATCAGCAAAGCAAAAATTTCTTTTTATATTGATTTGATTTTATAAATTGAATTGATGAAATTATTCACTCATAACCATCTGATTCCGATAATCATCAAAATATTAGGATTATCTCCATATTCATAATGATCATAATATGAGTCAGGATCATTTTTGGTAAGTGTATTTGATGATGTATCTGCTCCTTTGTAATGTGATGAAGAGCCCTCATAGCTGCTGCTTCCATGATAATGAGGGGTCTGAATCATTTGGAGTATAGATGTCTGCTGATGAGAAAATGATGAAACTGTTGACTGTTAAGATTAAAATTATACATATTATTAAATAACTATTATTTTATTGTGCTGATTCCAGTTTTTAAAATCATTAATCAGATTTGGATTGGAATTTCCATTGGTAATTTGAACTTGCATATTATACAAAAGCATTAAAAACCTGAAATAAACTCTTAGAATTAGAACCAAATGATTTAGTAATTATATACAAAAGCCATTATATTGTATAAACTAAACATTTATAATTAAGCTATTGAGTATTATGATAATAATTTAGAGGTAACTAATAATTTTAATGTTTAAATCAGCATCATTATTAATATTAAATAAATATGAAGAAGCTTTAAAATATTGTAATTATGCATTAATTAAATCCTAAAAATATTTAATTAAAATATAATTCTAGTTCCATTTTAAATGAAACTCAATTAAAATTGAATATTTTAGATTTAACAACTGGATCTAAGTAGGTTTCTCACTGGAAACATGATTAATAATTTAACGTTATTCTAACAGAACCACCAATGAAAATTGCAAATGAAAAAAGGTTGTAAAATAAAATAAGACCCAAAATAAAAAAAATACTTAATGGAAACTGAAATTTCTTGTAAGTTTAGTTTTAGTATTATTAGTTGGCACTGTTTTTTCATATTTCTCATAGGAAAAAATAGATAAAATAATTTTTTTATTTATTTCATTTTTTTAAATTGATTTTACATTTAATTATAATTAAAAATAATTTTTAAAAGTAGTATTTTTATAAAGGATGTCCGCCAAAATTGATTTTTTGATTTTTTATTAAGGGGTTTGTCAATAAATCCTTAATTTGATTATTTTACTTATTTTTTCTATTTGGCTATTAAATTGCCTTTTATTTTTGTTTTATTCTTTAAAGAACCCTTATTTTTAATATTTTTGAGAATTTTTATTTTGGCATTTTTTGATTTTTGTATTCTGGAATAAGATCTTATAAATCTTCTTAAATTTGGAGCAATTTTTTTCTATTAAAATCCTTTAAATTTAAAACAACTTATGCATATTATTTTAATTACTTTTATTTAGTTTAATATTATTTAAAATTTAATATAAATAATTATAAATACTTTAAATTACATATTATTATATAAGAATTATTTATTAAATTTTTTAGATAAAATTTATGTGTTTAATTTAATTTTCACTGGATTTCCATTGATTTTTAGTGAATTTTCATTGAAAATTTAAACCTCTGAATAATTCTTTAAACTGAATAATACTTTGATTTTTCATGTCAGTTATGGAATTGAAAGAGTATAAGAACGGTAGTATTTTAAATAAACTTAAACAGGAGGAGGATTGTCCTAAAATGTTGTTAACAATCACTAATTTTGTATTCAGCAAAATGGTTCAAAATTTAATGCATCAATTGGATTCAAAATTTGAATCCAAACGTGGACGTCCTGCATATCCTCGAACACTACTTTTAATTGTAGTATTATACTGTTTTAGCATAGATATTGCCAATTATACTAAAATGGAAGAAGAATGCAAGAAAAACAAATTTCTTCTAATCGTTACTTGTGGATTAAAGCCATCACGTAATTCATTCGCCAATTTTTTAAATAAAAGTGATGCAAAAGTAATAAAAAAAGTTTTCATCGCCACATTGGTCTTATTAAATGATTTTCACTTCTTAGATTTTGTTAAATTATTTGTTGATGGGACTGACGCAATCGTCAGAGCATCCAGAAATAACAAAATCACGCTAAAAGATGTAGAAAGACTAAAACTAATGAACGAATGGAATTTATTGTATAATAATACACCAAAATCTATTAATCGCACAATAAATGGATTAGAAGAGAAATTGGAATTTTATAAAAATGATGAAGAAATGTGTAAAACAATTAATTCAATCTTAAAAAGAATTAATCTCTACAATACCAACATATTTGGCAAATTAGACATTTATTCTATTATTATAAATGAAAGGAACATTGGAAGTGTTTCTGTTTCATTTTCTGAGGCTTGTTGGATGAAAACAAAAAAAGGAATTTTATGATTTTGCTTTCAATTTGCAAGAAATCATGACAGAAAACCACATAATATTGACTGGAATGTTGTTAACTCAATCAAATGATTGGAAAACAATAAAAGATGTATTAAAAAACATTTATGAAACAATTAATCTTTTCATTGAAATGCAAAGAGAATTTGGAGAAAGAAGAAATTACAGTGAAATACGAAAAAGAATTCGTGAACACATTTTAATCGCAGATTCTGGTTATTTCTCCACAGAAAACCTCTATCATTTATTCATTAATAAAATAAATGCATTAGTAATGTCTAAAAAATTATCTGAAGACCATAATAATAGTTTAAGGCGTGAAAATGGATATAAAGAAAAAAGAAAAAAGTCAACAAAAAAAGATTTCATAAGAGTTAAAAATGGTTATATCTGTCCTTTTGGCCGTTTTATGAGATTAGTAGAGGTAAAAAAGGTTAAACATTGGAAACCTCACAAGGAAGATAATCTTCCAGACATTTGCAAGACAAAAAAGTACATTTTTAAAACCTATTCTTGCAAAGGATGTTCAAATATCGAAAACTGCAAACATAAACGATTAATAATCCATATTTCAGACCTTATTTACAAAATGACAGAAAAATTCTTGAATAAAAGATATAAAATTCATTATAAAGCTCGTTTTTCAAGAAGTAAAGGCATTAATAGTTTTTTGAAAGGTGATAATGGAGTTTTGAAATTAATCAGCACTACTGAAAATGCAGTAAACAACGAAATCCAACTAAGAAACACCATTTACAACCTTACAAGATTAATTAATCTAAAAGACACAGCGTATTGAGCGAAGAATGCAATAAGTAACTCAATAATCCATCATAAAGATAGACTGTACGCCGTATCCAAAACAACAAGTTTTTCATAAAAATACAGAAAAATACAAAAAACCTGATGTTCAAATTAATTTTTACTATTTAAATTAAATAAAAATTACGATTTTTACATTCAAAAGACCACCACAAACCTACATGAAAAACAAACATTCACTAGCTTAAAATCAAAAATAAAGACTATTTGACTATGAAAATAAGAAAAATAAGAAAAACTATCAATGATCTAAATTATTGACAAAATCCTTAAAAAAATTTAAGCTATTTTTTTTCATTATTTTTTTGATATTTTATTTTATTTTTATTAATTTGTATTTTTAGGTGAGTATTATTATTTTTTTTAGATATTTTTTATGTATAGTGTTTTATTTTTTTGTTTTAAATGATTTTTAGATGGTTAAATTTATATTCTTGATTGTACATAATTTATATTAAGTATAAATTGTTTTGGTGTTGTTTTTCATGGTGAAAAGAAAATTTAATAAGAATTAAACAAAATTAGGTATTAAGACACTTGATTGGAATGTTCCAAAGAATCATCTTTCTCGTTTTGTTGTTGATATTTATTGAAGAAGTTTTTCCAATGTTGAATATTAAAGAATCAAAGAAAAAGAAAGGAAGAGATGCTCTTCCTATTGATTCAATGTTAAAATTGCTTATTTTTATGCTAAAATACAACATATTGACCGAACATCTGTAATTGCATACATGGCACGATACCATGACATTTTTTTTAGATATGTTATGTGGATGGATATTCGTCCATCAGAAAGATCAATTTCAACGATACAGAAAAGAATACGGGTGTTATTTTGAAGTATTATTGCAATTGACCTTAAAAAAAGCATACAATTCCAACAACAATACAATAACAAAAAAAATAAACACAAAATATTTAGTTGATTACTACGAAGGACGACTAATAGACCCTGAATGTCTTGAAAAAAACTCCATAAACCAGCTCAAAGAATAATGAAAAAGAAAAACATAAATGATGAAGATAAATTAGAACTATTATATAAGGATAAAAACACAATTTTACATTCACAACACAAGATAGAATTACCTGTAAAATGATATTGAAGCTAGATTTTATGAAAGGAAAGAAAGGAAACTTCATGGTTGCCTATAAATATTCAATCTGCAGTCGATTACGACACCAAATTAATCTGCACAATAAACGTCACACAAAACCATTACAGACCATTATGAACTACCAATAATTGCAGAAAGAGCAATAAGAAACATTAACACTAAACCCAAATATATTAGTACAAATACAATCTACTTAAATCAAATATTCTTATCTTAACTAGCAGATGAAAAAATAGAAGGATTAATTCCAACTAGAAAGCAAAGCAAAGAAAAAAATAGGAAAATTAAACACTAATCCATATCATAAAGACAATTTCGAATATGATTATAAATTAAATGCATTCAAAATATCCTGAAAATGAATATATGTACTTTCAAGCCATAAATACATAGAACCTCATAAAGACCCCCATGAAAAACCAGACAAAAATAAAAAGACATTATAACAATTACACCCCTTGTAAAAACTGCAAAACCAAAAAAAAATAAATGATTATCCCCAAAACAAACACATAAAAACAATCACAGAATACAGTTCCAAAATGCAAAAAGCAATGACCCATAAAAATGAAAAAAAACAAGAATATAAAAACGAATATGCTAAAAAATCAAGTGTTGAAGGACCATTTGGAATATTAAAAGAACAATTCCAAATAGAAAAAAAAGTAGTCATTGGAAAATGACAAGAACAGAAAAAAAATCAACTTAGACGCACTAGCATATAATTTAATCAGATTATACAATTTAAAACAAGAAAAATTAAAAATACAACTGGAAGATTTAAAAGATTTCTATGAAAGAACATCCATTAAAAACCAATTAAAACTTGATATAACAATATTTTAAAAAAATCAACAAAAACACAAAATCAATTTTGGCAGACACCCTAAAAAAATATAAAAATTAGTACTTAATAGTACTAATTACCATGTACGAGAGTTTAATTCTCTGAATTGTGCTGATGTAGATACATGGGAATTAAGACCACCATCTACATTAACAATTTGACCAGTAACATATTCGCTTTCATCAGATGCGAGATATACACACATGTGCCCAATATCTTCTGGACCACCATAACGATTAACCATGATATTGTTTAAGAAAATATTTCTTAAAACTTCAGGTACATTTGCTTCATTTTCGGGAGTTACTATTAATCCAGGACGTACACAGTTACAACGGATATTGTCTTTACCATATTGGAGTGCGGTGTATTGTGTAAACATATCAACACCAGATTTTGCACAAGCATACGCAGTAGAACCTAAATCTCCACCACATGATGCCATTGATCCAATATTTATAATAGATCCACCATTTTCATTTTTTTGCAAGTAAGGAATCACACATTTGGTAGCATAGAATGTACCACGTAAATCACTTTCAAAAATAGCATCCCACATGTCTATTGTTAATTCATCAATGTTTCCATCTTTTAGAGCTACATTAGCAGCATTATTTACCAAAATGTCTATTTTTCCATATTTTTCTGCAGTATCATCAATTAATTTTTCAATACTATTTGTGTTGGTAATATCAAAGAAGTGGTAAGAAGATTCACCTCCTTCTTTTGTAATATTATCAACAACTGCTTGTCCTTTTTCTTCTCTACGTCCACAAATAACTACTTTAGCACCTTCTGCAGCATATAATTTAGCAATACCGATTCCAATACCACTTGTAGAACCAGTAACGATAGCTATTTTATCTTTTAATCTATCCATGAACATTTCCTCCTTAAAATAAAGTGTAAATAAAACACTACATAATTATTTATTATTATGTATTATATTAATTAATCGATTTGTTGGTTGTTGGCTTTTTGTTTATTAGATTAAATTTTGTAAATAAAGAAATGCAAAATATCTTACGGTTGATGAATGGATTTATTTCTAAAATCATTTAGTTAAATATAAACAATAATAACAATAAAATTTTATTCAATGACTTAAATGATTTAAGTTGATATTTTTTTAATAGAATTTAAATTATGTTAAGTGATAGAAGCAAAAAATCGTTAATGTAATGATTGAAAAAACAGATGCAAAAATTTTATACTGGAATTTGTCTTGGTGAACTTGTTGATGTTGGAATTTCCATCTGGAAATTTGTCTGAAAAATTTGTTCTTCATTAATTAACAGGTATGGTTAGTTTATAGAAGCAATTAATTCATTTGATAAAGCATTGGAATTGAATCCTAAAGATAAAAATGCAATATATTTTAAGGCAGAAGCTTACTTCGCACTTAAAAATTATAAAAAAGCTTTAACGGCATGTGATGATTATTTAAGAATCACTTCAGTCAATGTTTTTGATTCAAATGTTTATTCACTTAAGACAAAAATTTTAATGATTTCAGATAACTTTGAAGAAGCATTGGCAGTTATTGATGAAGGTTTGAAAATTCATCCTGATGATGATTCCATTTATGCAACAAAAGCTATGATTTTACTGAGGCACATAAATATGATGAAGGTATTAAATGTGTCAATAAAGCTTTAGAGTTAAATCCTAATAATATTATTGCATTAAAGTTAAGAAATAGTGTTTTGATGAATTTTAAAGTAAAATTATTAATTGATGGAATTTGGGGAACATATTAAATTTCAATTTTAATTATATCATAAGTTAAATATGGAATTTTTCTATTTCCACATCCGTCTTTTAATATTAATAAAGTATTTGCAGCTAATTTATGTACTTGTGGTAGTGTTATAATCATTTTATAGTTTTAAGTAATTATAATCTCATATAAAATTAATGAATTTTTTAAATTTTCATTTAAAATATGACATATGAGTAGTATAATTTTTCATATCTTAATAATATAATTGACAACATAAAATTATCAAAATTTTAATAGCTAAAAAAACATATTAATATTGCAGGTGTATTTTAAAATGTCTGAAGACCATGATGAAAAAGAGCACAAACACTGTCCTTTTTGCGGACACCATGTAAATGAAGAGGATATGATTTGCCCTCACTGTGGGTTATTCATCCCATAAATATAACAGGTTAATAAATATGATAAATATTGATGATTTAAAAGGATAGATTTTTCTAAAAAGTATTATGATTCAACTATACCTCAAAAAATTATTAGAAAAAAATTATGAGTTGAGATTATCCCATTATTTGATAAATATGAGGATCTTTCAAAAGGAAGTCATGATTTTAAAATTAAAGGGTTAATCAAATTTGATGAAAATAATTATTTAAATGGTGAAGATGATATTAAAACTAATTCTGGAATTTTTCTTTGTTATGTAATTGAAAATTATCGAACTAAATATTCTCATTTTTTAATTAAATTATTTGCATTTAAAAGATTATTAAAAGATTTTAATAATAATTCATTTAAGTGGTTAAAAGTAATGGTTGATTATATAACGTCGGAAAAAATCATTCTGTTAATGAAATGTTGAGTTAGATTCTATTGAATCTCAAAGTTTATTTAATTTAGAACAAATAATGAAAAAATAATTTCAGAATGTTTCTGATTCAGATAAACATCTTATGGTTTTAAATAATTTTAGCATATCTATAGATAATTTAGAAGACATTATAAGTAATGATATTTCAAGAAAGATGTTATCCCTAAAAAAGGAATATCATGAAATATCTAATGGATTGGCGAGTGCTGAAGTAATAAGTGACAATGATGTAGAAATTTTAAATATTAAACTCATTTCATTATCCAAAAAGTATAGTATTTTACGTGAAAGTTTAATTAATCATCTTGATATTGAAAAAAGAGAAAATATTTCTAAAGAAGTATATTTTAATATAATATTAAAGATAAAAATAATTTGTATTCTAATAAACAAATCTCTAATAAAATTTATAAACTTTGGCTAGGGGATAGTATAAGGTTCGATTATGCATTTTCAGCACAGGTAATTAAAGAATTGGTATTATATAATAACCATATTAAAGAAGGGTCAAGTTTGGCTATTTTAAAATATGCTAATATATTAAAATCCGATTTAAAAGCTGCACTAAAAAAATATGATTTACCAGTATCTGAAACAAATGCTACTTTAATAAAAAGAATTGAAAACAATTTAACAATAAACCAAATTAATCAAGAATTTCCTGGAAGTAGATATATTTTAACTGATGAAGGAATTAATTTTTGGACTCTGTTGAAATCCTATAATTTTTTACAGTTGAAGTTGCATATCGATTATATTTTTTTGAAGGATAATTAATTATTTTTATTAAGATGAGTTATTTGATTGTTGAAGTTGATATGATTTTGAGATAAGTGGTTATATTTAAAAATAGTTTTTAATAAGTTTTATATACTTGAATGGAGAATATTTATATATATATGAAAAGCGAAAATAAACATTTTCCAATTATAATTAGTCGTTTAAAGTATAAAACTCTTTTGGATTTTGGGTTTAAAAAACAGTCACGAAAATTTTTCAAAAAAAATTAAAAATAGGAGTAAAAACTGTTATAAGAGCAATGAATTGATTAAATTAATTGAATATACTTATAGTTATGCTAAATTATCTTTAAATAAGTATTCTAGTCGTTATTCAAAGCAATTATATTCTCAACCTGCACTTTTCACTATTTTGGTGTTGAAAATTTATTTAAAATTAACTTATCGTCAAATAAGTGAATATTTGGAGTTTTCAGATAGATTAAGAAGTTATTTAAGTATTAAAAATGCTCCTGATTCATCAACGTTGCAGAAATTCTTTAAAAGAATGCCTACAAACATGTTTGAAAGAATAACAAAACTAATAATTAATAATTTAGAAATTAAAGTTAAATATGTGGCTCTTGATGGTACTGGATTCACTAGCGACAATGCAGACATAATATTACGCAAAAATACGCAATAACGAACGAAAACACTTACACCAAATCACATATCACAATCGATGTTGATTCAAGATTAATATTGTATTCACAAGCAGTAATAGGACCTAAACACGACACAACCTTTGCAATAGCATCCATTAGAAGTTTAAAAAAATATAAACCTGAATATGTAATAGCAGACAAAGCATATGACACAGAAAAAATAAGGGAATGCATAAACAAAGAAATAGGAGTATCCGACCAAATACCACTTAAATCCAACTTCAGACACGGATGGTACAGGCGCTTAAGCCAAAAAACATTCAACAAAGAAATATACTCACTAAGAAACAATGTAGAAAGCGTATTTAGTGTTATAAAAAACAAAAAAACAAAACTCAAAACAACAATTTACAATATTCTCCAATCAATCAAAATAGAAAAATAGGATTTCAACAGAGTCATTATCTGATGTTAGGTTGATATTATGAAGAAAGAAACTGTTTTTAATATAACTCAGTATCAATTAAACCATTTAATTACAAATATTGATACTGGTGAAATTGCCCTTCCAGATTTGCAACGTCCATTTGTATGGGATAATGGTAAGGTAAGAGATTTATTTGATTCACTTTACAAAGGTTTACCAATTGGGATGCTAATTTTATGGAAAATTAATGAAAGTAATAATGAATTTAAGCCAATTGGTTTAGATAAAAAAACAACACCTTCAAAATTAATTATTGATGGTCAACAGAGATTAACTGCCCTGTATGCTGTTATTACTGGTTCTGAAATTATAGATAAAGATTATAAACAAAAACAAATTAAAATCTCATATAATCCATTTGAAGAAGTTTTTGAAGTTCAAAATGTAAGTATTGAAAATGATCCATTATGGATTAGCAATATTACTGATATTTTCAAAGGAAATCTTTTTTCTTTTGTAAATGGCTTTATTAATAATTTAAAAGAAAAACGTCCTGATTTTGAATTTGATGAAGGAAGAGTTCAGGACAATATTAGTTCTCTTAAAACATTAGAAACATCTTACCAAATAAGTGCAATTGAGCTTGCATCTAGTTTAGATCCTGAAGAAGTTTCAGAAATATTTGTAAGAATTAACACTGCTGGAAAATCTTTAAATCAGTCTGATTTTATTTTTACATTAATGTCATTATACTGGCCAGAAGGAAAAGATAACTTTGAAAACTTTTCATATGAAGCTAAAAAACCTGCTGAAATTGGAAATTCATCATTTAATGTTATTAATGAACAACCTACCAATGAAAATCTCCTTAGGTCAACAATAAGTTATTCTTTCTTAAGGGGCAGGTTGCGTTATGCTTATTTAATTTTAAAAGGAAGGAATTTGGAAAATAAAATTACAACTGAAGATGAAAGAGTTAAAAATTTTAATATTTTAAAAGATGGGGCAAGTAAAGTTTTAAATTTAGTTAATTGGCATCAATTTATAAGTATTATACAAGCTGCAGGATTTGTGAATGAAAAAATGATTGGTTCAAAAAATGCATTATATCAAACCTATGCACTTTATTTATTGGGTCTTAAATATGGACTCAAACACAATGAACTTAAATCAACAATAGCCAGATGGTTTGTATTTGGAATTTTAACTCGCAGATATACAAGTTCTCCGGAATCCATTATTGAACAAGAATTAAGTAATTTTAGAGATCATGACAATATAATTGAATATCTTGAAAGCATAATGGCTTCAGAATTAACTAATGACTTTTGGGAAGTAACATTGCCACAAAGACTTAAATCTTCACGTTCAAATCCTGCTGAATCAACATATATTGCAAGTAAAATATTTGAAGATAATAATGTCTTGTTTTCAGAGATTAAATTAAAAGATTATTTGTCTCCTTTAATAAATAGCCCTAAAAAACAAGTTGAAAAACATCATATATTTCCTAAGAATTATTTAAAAAAAGACATGAAATTAAAACAAGTTGATTTTAATCAAATAGCTAATATGATATATATTGATTATCATGTAAACATTAGAATAAGTGATATGCCTCCTCATGAATACTGGGGAATTGTTTTAGATGAATGCAATGAGTCTACCCGTAATTTTGTAAGTAATAATTATGCTGCTGCTTATGATTTGCCATATGAGTTTTGGAATATGGATTACTTTGATTTTTTAAATCAACGCAGAAAATTAATGGCTAACAGTATTAAACGTTATTATGAAAAATTATAATTTCAAAAAAAGGGAATTTTAGATTGTAGGATAATGATAAAATGATTAAAAAAGTATATTTGATATTAACCATTTCAATAATAATAGCTATTTGTATAGTAATGTATGGATTTAGTATTGGATTAATTAACAATAATGAAAATGAAGTAAATATTACTATAAACAATACTGCAAATGTTAATGAAAGTACCAATACTAAAATTAATAATGAAGCAGAAAGTGCTGTTAATACATCAATTAATAATAAAGAACCTACATCATCAAAGCAAGGAGAAAATGATCCATTTAACGGTTATAGTAAAGATATTCAAGCACAAGCTCATCATTATAAAAGTACACACAATCATTATTCAGATGATGATAATGTTGTAGCTCATGAATATTTAGGTGATGGGAATGCACGGATTTATTTTGGCAATGGTAGAAGTGAAGTAGTTCCAACTGGTTGAGTTATAATAAAATATAATTCATAAGTTTAGATAATCCTTAAGATATCTGTTTAAATTTAGCTATTACTTTATTAAAAATAAGAATTATTTTCTAATTATTAAAGTACATGTATTAAGTTAGTTAATAGTTTTTTCTAAAATCAATTAAACAACTTTATTATTATCTTTATATAAATTAATCATTAATTAACAATATTTACCTGTTTTTGTAAAATTTAGGTGAGGTTAGCTAATGGTTCAATGTCGTGAATGTAATAGTGAAGTTTCAGATAAGGCAAAGTTCTGTCCCAAATGCAGAACTCCCTTAAAAAGTAATGAAGATGTTCCAAAAAGTCCTAAAATAGTCAGTGATAAGAAAGGTGGTTTCAATCCTATTTTGATTATTGGTATAATAGCTATTGTAGCTATTGCTGCATTAGGTGCAGGTCTGCTTTTAGGTGGTGGAAGTGATGATTCACCGGCTGCTGTAAATAATACTGCTGAGAGTGATGATGTTGCTGAAGATGTAAATCCTGCTCCTGCAAGTGCCAATGTTACTTATGTCTGTTCTCAAAAGTCTGACAAGTTTCATTTGCCTGACTGTGAATGGGCTCAAAAGATAAATCCTAAAAACAAGATTACTTATAATTCCAGAGATGCTGCTGTAGCAGATGGAAGGATTCCATGTCAGGTTTGTAATCCTTAAAGTTTATTACCTAAGATAAACATAATTTAAATACAATGAGGTTTTTAAAATGAATTGTCCTAACTGTGGAGCTGAAGTATTATCAGATAATGAAAAATTTTGCAGAAAATGCGGTTTTAAATTAGTTGATTCAGAAGTTAAAAAAGCTACTGTAATTTCAGAAGATATTCCAAAAACACGGTGCCGCAGCTGCAATAATATGATAGACAGCAATTTAAGAATTTGTCCCTACTGCGGATCAAATCCAAATTCATCTTCAACATATGCATCATCAGCATCCAAAACAAACAGCAGCAGCTCAAGTGACAGTGACTGCTGGGGATGCTGTGGTTTAATTGTAGTTATTGTAATTATATTGTATATTATAGGATTGATATTTTGATTTATGACCACATAATGAATATCTGCAAATATTTATGCCATCAGAAACCTGAAAGGTCATTTTTCTACAAAGAAAAGCAGTTTCCGGTTTGCAGCAGATGTACAGGAATTGTTATAGGTGCGGCTGCAGGGTTTGTTTTAGCTAGTTTAACCCAACCTAATTTAATTTTTGTTTTAGGATTTATTCCATTAATTATTGACGGAACTACACAGTATTACGGTTTAAGAACAAGCAATAACACTTTAAGATTTGTTACAGGTTTGTTATGTGGCTTTTCAATACCTTTCGTTGTTTTTAAAACAGAATCAGTTATACTCAATTATTTCTAAATTTTCCAAGCTGTCATCTATCAGCTCTTCAATGAATTCTGAAGGGTTATTTTTATCACTTATTAAGTAAACATTATTTTTAGAGCGGGTTAAACCTACATAGAATAATCTGCGTTCTTCTGAATATTTGTAATCATAATTTTTGGTATTTACATAATTCAAAACACTGTGGGTTTTTAATTTTGATGGAAAACCTAAATAGTCATCAACCATATTGATTATAATCACATTATCTGCTTCCAGACCTTTAGATGAATGCAGGGTTCTGTAGTAAACATTATTCATTGATTTGTCTGTTTTGTCTAAAATTCGTAAGAATTTGTCTTTTTTCAGATTGCCTTTTTTAACCAGATTTCTGTGTTTTATAAACTGGTTGATGTTGTTGTTTGTTCTGCCTAAGATTAATACATCTTCGGATTTTTTAGAGAGATCTTTTATAAGATTATAAATCATTTCTCTTTTTTCTATAGGATTTTTTTGAGGATAGATTATTTTAACAGGTTTTTTCAGATTTTTAGGAGACTTAAGAGATTTCCTAATTTGTTTAGGGTTTTTCATAATGAAGCTACCTGCTATGTCAATCAGCTCCTGAGGGTTCCTGTATGTTTTTTCAATGAATATTCTTTGAGGATTTTCAAAATACTCTTCAAAATGTGAGAAAAATTCAATGTTTGTTCCTCTAAATCCGTATATTGACTGCCAGTCATCACCTACAACTGTCAGATGTGCATCTGTTTTATCCTGCAGGCTTTTAATCAGATTATAATTGGTATATGTGGTATCCTGATATTCATCAACCAGTATGTATCTGTAATGTTTTTTCAGCCCGTATTTTTTAATCAGCTTGCTTGATTCATTTATCATGTCATTAAAATCAATCTGCTGGTGCATATCCAAGTATTTCTGATAGTAACTGTAGAAATCTTCAGCGATTTTTAGGAAGATGTCATGGTCCTTGTCATCGTTACTGCTTCTGAAATAGCTGAAATAATCTTTTGTAAAATTGTTGCCCTTAAATAAATTTATAAAATCTGCAAGCAGGGGTTTAAATGCCACTTTTGTAAATGCTTCTTTCAATTCATTCAATAACTCTTTTCTGTCATTTCTTCTAATGATGTAGCTTTCAATGTTTAAAAAATATGAATCGCAAAATTCAAGAATATCTTTTAATGTATCAGTATTTGCATTGGCCAGATAATCATTTATTATAGCCAATATTTCATTGTTTTCAATAACTGACACTTTATGGTGCTGCTTAATGACTGATCTTCCCAGACTGTGAAATGTCCTTACCTCAACATTTTCCGGAAGCTTTCCTTTTAAATCCCTGACAGAAGTATTTGAAAATGACAGACACAAAATATCTTCAGGTCTGACATGCTTTTTAGCTATCAGATATTTTATTTTTGCAATTAAAGTAAATGTTTTTCCTGTTCCTGCTCCTGCAATGATTTGAACATTTTTGGAATCTAAAACACAGGCTATTTTTTGCTGTGTGTCTAAAGGTTTGCTGTTTACTGTTTTAAAAAACTTATCATTAGCCAGCAGCTCCTGTCTGGTTTTATCATCCAAATCATCAATACTTTTGTAGTCTTTTTTCAAGTACTTGCCGTTTTTGCTGGCTATTTTTTCAGGTTCTGTTTTAATATCTTTAGTGAATGTTTCAATAACTGGCTTTTTATTTGTTTTTATTTTCTTTTCTGGCCGTGGTGTTTTTTTAACTTCCTTAGTTTCAGCAGTTTTTATACAGCCGCACATCGGGCATTTGCTGCCATTTAGTATCATTGATCCGCATTCACTACAAAAATCCATAATATATATTTTTTATTAACATTTAAAAATAGCTTTCCTAAGAGTGTCTGAAAAGTATTTCTGTTTTATACATATTTTAAATACTAGTTTAATTAAAAATTATAAATGAGGTGTTTTATTGAATCAAGATGAATATATAGGAAATATTGTTAAAAATGGAGTTATAGCATTAATTATAGGATTTATTATAACTGGCATTTTATATTCTGTAATGTATTCAATAAACGGAATTGAAATGTATGCCGGTTTTATAATTTTAGGAGCACTCTACGGGTTCCTGTTTATAAAATTAGACATTTTTAAAAATGAACTGGATTTAATCATAACAAATGCTGTTTTTGCATTCTTTGGTTCATATGTAAGCATACATTTAATATTTACAAGTGCATTGAAAATAGCTATGAATTCTTCACTGCTGACTTATCAGTTTATAGGAATCTGTATTATTGCAGCTGTTGTTGTTAACTACATCCGTGACACTTATCTGGAAATTAATCCTTTAGGGTCAATTAACCTGAATTTGGGAAAATTGCCTACAGTTATCTGTCCTGAATGCGGTGTTGAAGTCAATGCCGAAAATATATTCTGTTCTGAATGCGGCCATAAGTTCAGTTTTATACATTGTCCTGAATGCGGTGCAAAATTAGATGAGGAAGGTGCATTCTGTCAGGAATGCGGTTATAAATTAGAAGATGACTCTAAAAAAGAAGAAGTTAAAGAAGATAACTCTAAAAAAGACATTTCCCTAAAAAAAGAAGTTAAAGAAGATAACTCTAAAAAAGACATTTCCCTAAAAAAAGAAGTTAAAGAAGATAACTCTAAAAAAGAAGATAACCTTAAAAGCTGTTCTAATTGCGGAACTAAAGTAAGCGAAGATTCCAAATTCTGTCCTGAATGCGGAAATAAAATCAGATGAATAAACTATGAAATATTGTCCAAAATGCGGCAGCGAAATAAAAAACAATATGAAGTTTTGCCAAAAGTGCGGAGCCAAACTTCCTGCTGACCACATAAATTTAAACAATGAATACTGCAAGCATTGCGGTTCAGCAATTCCCAAGGGAGCCACCAGATGCCCAAAATGCAGCAGATATTTAGATGAAGCTGCAAATGACAGCCATAGTGTTGCTACTGTAATAGGATATATCTTTTCTTTTTTAGTTCCTTTAGCAGCTGTTGTTGCAGGCATTTACTTATTAACTCAGAAAAATGAAAACGTCCATAAACACGGAGCATGCATTATCATCATAGCTGTTGGAGTCATGTGCATCACATATTTATACTATATTAAATTTTTATAAAATTATTACTATTTTTTAACTTTTTTTAAATCATTATATACACAAGTTTATATACTATATTTTATAAATTAATAATTATCAGGAAAAAAAACTATTTTTAAATCAAAAGAAACATGAATTTTTTATAAATTTGTAAATAAAAAACTTGATATTATAAAAGGAATGTTTAATAAAATGAAAAAATTCAATAATAAAAGCAGGTACTTTACTGATGAATTAAATAAACTTGGAGAATGGATGAAATGGTTTTTATTGACCGTTATAACTTTAATTATCATCTCTCAAGTTTCTCACATGTTTTTAACATATGGTGGATAAAATAATGTCTAAAAAAATAATTTATGATGAGTCTCTTGATTCTGAAATGCAATTTAAGAAATTTGTAGCTACACAGGCACCTGAAAATCATGAAATATCTGATGAAGATGTGGAACATATGGAAATGGCTAACCTTATTGATTTGGAAATACAAGATCATGAAAAATTTATGAATCAAGTGAGGGATAGCTATTGTGAATATGATTCCTATGATGATTATCTAATAGAAGAACAATATATGGATAAAATTGAAGAACTTTTGATTTAGAACAGGAATATGATAAATGGGATGATTATTCAGATTGTATTGATTCTGATTTAGAATATAAAGAGTATCAACAAGAACAGTTCAGAAAAGAAGACTCTATTGAAGGTCCTATGAGCTGTTTTGAACATGGCTATTATATGGATGAATCCAGCAATTCTGATTATGATGAACGTTCATTTATGGAAGAATATGACTTTGAAGATAATTTAACTTTTGAAATGGAATCAGAAATTTATGGATCAGATTTTAAATCAGAAATGGATGATTATGGGGAAGAAGAATATTATCAAAAGCAAATAGCTGAACATGAAAGACAAATCAAAGAAGACGAACTTAAGCAAATGGCCGAATATGAAAGACAAATCAAAGAAGACGAACTTAAGCAAATAGCTGAACATGAAAGACAAATCAGAGAAGATGAACTTAAGCAAATAGCTGAACATGAAAGACAATTTCCAGAAGGAAAGTAGAATGTCTGCAGAAAATGAATCAAAATTAATAGAAAAAAACTAGCTGATTTTAATGACAAAAAATCCAATTAAAAAATGATAAAACATGACTTATAATGATATAATAGCTGAAATTAAATCCAATTTAACTGGAAATGCAGATAAAGATAAAGCTTATTTGATTAAGCAATTTAAGATGCATAACCTAAAGGAAATCCATTTGGAACTTGGCAGACTGCTTTGGGATTTGATGAGTGATGAAGAACAAAAAGAGTATAAAAAAGCTGTTATTCAGGATATACCTGTTGATGAATTCATAAAATCAGTTTACAGTTATCTGAATTATGGGGATTTTGAAACAGCCCTAAAAGAGCTTGAAGATTACATGGAGATTTTACCATTTAAATTTATGGAAGATTCTCAGTTTGACTATTTCTACTTTAACAATCCTTTGGAAGAGGAGTTGTTCCGGAAATATTTTAAAACACCAAAAGAAATGAAAGTAATTCCATTTGGTGATGAATATCCGAGAGTCTTTTACCTGTATGGTGTTGTACTTATGAATTTATCTGAATTTGACAGGGCTGAAAGTGCACTTAAAAAAGCTCTATCCTATAATCCTGTTTCTGGTGAGATTTTATCTACATTATCTGCATTATATGACGGAAATTATGATTTGAATAATTTGAAGAAAACAGCAGTTGAAATTTTAAAGTTCAGCTATGATCCAAGAGAAATAGCTAAAGCGTATAGGGATTTGGGATACTGCTACTATGAAAATAAGAAGTGTAACATATCAAAGGCATTATATGAACAAAGTTTAAACTATGAAAATCATCCGAGGGCACAAATAGAACTGCAATTAATAAACAGCTATCTGCATATTGATGAAACAGACATTAAAAAAGTTTTAAATGATGAAAATATTCCGGCAAATATTAATGATGATATTTTGGAAATATCAATGTTTTTAGCTTTGGATTTTGAAAAGAAAAATCTTTTAAATCAGTCCTTGTATTTTTATGGTGTTTTATATAACTTAACTCATGATGAAGAAGTTTTAACTAAAATTAATGATTTAAAACATAGATTATAATTTTTTTTATTTGGTTTAAAACTTCCAATCCAAGTTTAGTTATTTCATATATTCTTCCTTTTTTGTCTTCTAATACATTAAGTTAAGTTTTTAGTGCAATTTCAGAAATGCAGCATATAATTATTTTCAGGATATTTTAAATCCATGACTGAATAAATTTCTTTTTTGTTTATAAAATATTAATTAATCCCCATTTTTAATAACAATATTAATATATGATATCTTACAAAATTAAAATATAATATATCTATTTTAATAAAAAATTAGGCTTCCTAGTTTTGAATTAGGTTAAATTATTTGAGATGTTAAGAGGAAAAGTGCAAACTGTTGTTGAAAATCAAAATACTGAAACCAAGTAAAGCAGAACTTTTAAGACAGTATCAGCAATTATATGATGAAAGTACAATTGTTGAAGTAGAATTCAATAGTCTTAAACAGGAAGTTTTAAATAGGCAAGTGTTTATTATGGCTGATGATGAAGAATATTGTTTAAGATTGGAAAAAATCATTGATAAACAAGATGGATTATTAAATCATTATGATGCAAAATTTAATCAGCAAAATTCATTAAATGATGCATTATCTAGACAAAATAAAATTTTAAAAGAGGATTTGCAAAAGCATAAAAATCTTTTAAAAGATATGAAAAAAAATATTGACCAACATAAAAATGTTGTTAATAAATTAAAAAAAGAGCTTGAAGAACAACTTAAAATACAACAAAATTTACATAAAGATTATGGTGAAGTTATTAAAGAATTAACTGATGAATTAGAACTTCAAGAAAAACAAAAAGAAGAAATTCAAAATAAAACTAAACAAATTGGAAATAATCAACCAATAAATAACAATTCTAAACTAAAATCCAATAGGGTAGAATTACCTCCAAGAGAACATGACAACGATCATGTTGCTGATGCAAAAGATTTATTCAATAATGTTAAAGAAAAATCAAAAGAAGCTATTGATGAAATTTCAGAAAACCATAAAAAAAATACTGCTACTTCTGCAATTAATAATAATGTTCCAAAAACAAATGAGAATAAATGTCCTAAATGTGGTTCAGTAGTAGATAACAGTTTTATATTTTGTGATAAATGTGGTTATAAACTAAAATAAAGGTGTTTAAATGGGTTTTTTTAACAATATGAAAAATTTAAAAGACCAGGCTTTGGAAAATGAAAAAATCAAAAATTATGAACAACTTCAAGGTTTATTTGATGCAATTGATAATCAGGCTGAAAAAGAAAAAGAAAAAGATAAAAAGGAAAGAGAATATTTTGAAAGTTTAACTCCTGAACAAAAAGTAGAGTATAAACGTATTAAAAAAAGAAATAAAAACCTTAAAAAACTTGGAATGTATGGTTTAACTGCCGCAAGCATGGCTACTGGTGTTGGTGTTCCTGTTATGATGGCTGCTAATGTAGGATCAATGATTTCTGATGATAATATGACATTTAACAAAGATCAACATGATGCAAAAATGAAAAAAATGTCTGGACAAAAGAAAAGGCCTCAAGCTAAACCTAACAAAGCTAAAACAAAAAAAGTACCTCTTATATCAATAAAATATGATAAAAAAGGCCAACCGAAGGTTCAAACTTTTATAGATAAAGATTGGTACAATATAAACTTCAGATATGCTGAACTTATAAGAGAATAATTGCTATATGGTGTATTAATATGGTTTTTTGCCCTAATTGTAAAAATGAAGTTGGTGAGAGTAAATTTTGCCCCAATTGCGGTTCAAAAATACTTAAGCCAGAAATAGATCCTCAAGAAAATAATACTATGAATTTTTGCCCTAATTGTGGAAACGAAGTTGGTGGGAGTAAATTTTGCCCCAATTGCGGTTTAAAAATACTTAAACATGAAGCTGAAATACCTACTTCTGAAATTGATGTTAATACAAACAATCAGTACACATCTGATGCTGATGAAAAAGATACATTTGATAAGATAATTGACATTGATGATAAAATTTCAGGTAAAATGAATGGTTTATTTGCAAAAAGTAAAACTGCAAATAAAATTTTAGATAAAACGGTTTCCTTTCAGTCTTTTAGATATAAACTTTATCAAAATAGAGAATATCTTGAAAATATAGAACCGGTATTTATTGAAGTATATGGTTCTATTGATGATCCATTTATTAAAGATATTCTAATGTTAGAAAGAATTGCAATGGCTACTACTAGTAGTGCAGTTGGTATTGTTGCATCTCAAATTTACACTCCAACAAAAGACATGCCACATGATAAAGCAGTAATGTTTTACCAAAATATGGTTAATAGAATTGTTAGTGAAATTAATCAGGAAAAACAAAATGGTACTTTTGATGAAGAAACATTCTATAAAAACAAAACTAAGCAAGCTACATTGGATAATATTTCTGTTTTAGGAATTTCCAAATCAGTGAAGGCCTTTAAAAAAAATCGTGAATGAATATTTGTAAAAAGTGTAATGATCAACAAAATACAAATTTAAAATTTAACAAAATTAAATCATTTTTCTTTTATTAAAAAATATGATAAAAGTTTAAAAACAGGATAAGTGATATTATGGCAGATGGAGAATATGTAGATAGTGATGGTGACGGATACAAAGAAAGTTATGTTGAAGATAGTGATGGTGATGGACAATATGACACCGTTTACATGGATACTGACGGGGACGGCTATGTAGATGCTGTTGGTGTAGATACAGATGGAGACGGGTACGTAGATACCGTTGGCATGGATACTGACGGGGACGGCTATGTAGATGCTGTTGTTGAGGATACTGATGGAGATGGTGAATTTGACACCGTTTACATGGATACTGACGGGGACGGCTATGTAGATGCTGTTGGTGTAGATACAGACGGGGACGGCTATGTAGATGCTGTTGGTGTAGATACAGATGGAGATGGCTATGTAGATGCTGTTGGTGTAGATACAGATGGAGATGGTGAACTAGATAGCTATGCTTATGATACTGATGGTGATGGAGAATTTGACGAATATGAATCAGATTATGATGACGACTATGATGATATAGACGATGACTACGATGATGATATATTTTAATTAAAATACTGAATTATGGATTTCTATCAATTATAGAAATTCATGTATATTTTAACTAATGATGAAACATTAAATAAATCAAATATTGTTGTACTAAAATTTTAATAAAAAATGGTTAATGGTGAATAAATGGTTAAATGTCCTTCTTGTGGGAAAGAAGTTGGGGATGCTGCTTTTTGTAATAATTGCGGATCCAAACTTCATTCTCAAAAAAATGAAAAAATAAAAAGCAATGATTTTCAAGAAAAAAATTCTGTGCTAACTGTGGAAGTGAAATGAATGTTAATGCTACATTTTGTTCTAATTGCGGAACTCATGAATTAAAGGCAACTAATCATGTAGGCAATAATCTTGTTGCTACTTTTAATCCTGGAACTGCATTTTTAATATCTATATACACTACCGGTGCGGGACATATTTATTTGGGATTATTTAAAAGAGGCATATCCTTTTTAATATCTCAAATAGTTCTTGTAGTATTAGTAGCTATATTTACACTACTATTGGGATATCTATGGTATATGTTAGCTGTGATTGTATTATTATTAGGTATTTTAGCATGTTTAACTTTGCATATATATTCAATTTATGATTCATATAAATCAATTAAAAAAATAACAAATGGTGAAAGTGTTGAAGATATAATGTTTTTCAATAAGTTCATGTGAATTTTTAGCTTAAACCCATGAGGCAAAATATGATAAGATGTCCAAAGTGTGGAAATGAAGTTAGTGGAGATGATTTTTGTTCTGAATGCGGACTTAAACTTAATCATACTTCAAAAGAAAATAAACATTACTGTCCAGAGTGCGGTTTTGAAACTAGTATAAAAGATAAATTTTGCCAAAAATGCGGTGCAAAAATAAATGGTAAATCTGATAATGATGATTTGTTAAGTTTTAATAAAACTAATCTTTATCCCATTATTTTAGGATTTATCTTCCTTTTAATTGCAATACTTTTCGCAAGTAGGCTTGTATTAGTTCTTTGTTTATTTGCAGCGGGGTTTCTTTTTGAATTTAAATCAGACAATGCATTTCTTAATAGTATTTTAGTTGCTGTAATTCCAGGTATTTTATTTATTATCACAATGCAAAATATATATTATTTATTGATGTGTTTTATACCTCCGATAGCTGGCTGTTTTATAGCTGCCACATATAGAAGAAGGTAAATACACTTAAATATTTTCAAATACTAAAATCATTTTAAGGAGAAAATATGTTTAAGTTAATTATTGGAATAATTTATATTATAACTATTATCTTATATTGTGCTATTTTAGTAAAAAAGAAGATTAAAGACACAAGTACTTATATAAACCTTGGAATATTAATAGCTGTTTTCATATTTCTTGTATACAAAGGATATCTTTTCTAAATATTTAATAACCTAATTGATTTTAATGACTTCTGAGTACACACCTGAAGAAAATAAATTAAGAGAGCTTACTGGCGGAGATTATTTTTCCCAGGAATTTATGGATAATTTAAATTCCTTAAATTTAACAGTTAAAGAAGCTAATATTGTTATTAATCAGATTAAACATGAAATAACTACTGGTGAATGTTGTTTGGAAGCTATTCCAATTAGATTAAATTATCTTTTAAAACAGTTAGCTCCAGAAATTACAAAATATGTTGTACCCTCTAAAGAATTAATAGCTAAAAAAGAACTTATTTTCCTTTTAAATCTGAAAGACAATATAACTTTTTGTCCAAATTGTCAAAGCAGCCTTTTTTTAACAGATAAATTTTGCTATAAATGTGGTGCTAAAAATATGCAATCAATAGCTATTAAAGCACCGAAAGATGATGATTTGAACTTAAATGAGATATATTGTGCCAAATTATATGAGAAATATCCCCTTAATTTTAAATATGCTTATGTTTGTTTTTTAAGATATGTCAATGAAAATCCTGGGAAAGTTGAGTTTCCAGTATTTAATAATATTGACGGGTTTAAATTAAAAAAACAGGCTGTTAAAGATAATTATTTCACATTAGGTGATCCTGTTTACAGTATTTCCAATTATACTATTTCAGATATTAAAAAGGTTTTAAAAAAGTATGATTTGAAAGTTTCAGGTAAAAAAGATGAACTGATTGAAAGAATAAGTAAAAATTTATCAGATGATGAGATTAATAATGAATTTGAAAACAGCACTTTTGTTTTAACATCTGAAGCTGAAAAATTTTTAAAAGAAAATAAATACATTATCTATTATTATGATAACAGTTTAGATGAATTTATTTCTCTAGAAAAATACGAGTCATTATTTAAGAAATCTAAAGTAACTGATTCTATTTATGAGGTTTTATATAGGTATTATACTAATTTAGCTAATGAATCTGTAAATAATAAACAATGGGATCACTACAAAATATCTATAGGCCATATCATTAACATATCAGTTGACAATATCAGTGATTTAAAATTACTTAAATTACACATTAAGTATTTTATTTTAGAAGCTAATAATTGGATTTGTGATGATTATAGTGATTATTATAATCCTTCTTTTAATTTGGAATTTAACAAATCCAGAAATGATTTAATAGTTAGTTTAAAATTAGAATTAAATGAACTTCAGGAAATATTTGATGAAGCATGGAGTGAAGTTAAAATACCTTCCTATACAGTCACAAAAGCAGATACTTTTAAAAAATTAATTTTAGCATTTAATGGTGGAGATTTAAATGAAATTCACTGATTAAATGATTTAAAAGTGTCTAAAAATTCATCCAGCACATTTTTAAAATCCGGATTTTTCATAGCTGCATCAAATGAACCTGCAAGAGGTCCCATAATCAGTTCGTTTCTGCTGTTTCCATCCATCATATCTGTAGTTTCCATACCTATCTGAGAATAGCTGGGAGGTAACTGGTCTTTATTGTATTGCTGTTTTATTTCGCGTCTCAAATCTTCATCAATAAAATGCTCAAGTAAATGGATTATGTCTTCAGCTATTGTATTTCCTAATACAAGTGAAATAACAACTGTGTCATGATCAAGTTCATCTTTCTGTTCTTCAAGTATTGAATTAAATGACCCGTAATTTTGATAACCATGTGGAATGAATCTTCCTTCAACAGTATGGGCACAGTATTCATTCATTAAATGTACTGTTCCAGATGCAAGGATATATTGAACAAATACTTCAATTTCATAGGTTTTTTCAACTTCCCAGAAATACATTAGAATTTGTTCATGAATTTCAGCAAGCAGATGGTGTGATAACTCATGAATTAGTGTAGCTATTTGTACTGAATCATTTAGCCGGTCATCTAGTTTTATATTGTTTGCACTATAAAATCCAAGTTCTCCTCCTTTGGATTTGTATGACCATTTGGCATATGCTTCAACAACATCAGCTACTTTTTCTAAAGCTGTGGATCCTTTGTTTTTAAGGGATTTTTTACCTGTTTCATATATATTATCCAATATAAGTTCATAAATCTCATTGGTTAATGGTGTTTCATTTAATTGCTCTTTGTGTTTTTGTGTAAACATATCTTCAAATGAGGTTATTCTGTCTCCACTTTCGTATTTATCAAGTTTTCTAAGTATGCTTCCACATTCAATGCAATAATCTTCACTGATGGAGTTTTTCTCTCCACATTTTGAGCAGTATATGTCATCCATTTTTAATCACTGATTAATCCATTTGTTTTTTTAAATTTAGCTATTGGAAATAAAATCTTTTGTTTCATTATCTGTGCAGCTGTTTTATTTCATCCATAGTTAATTTTGTTGAAACAGCTATGTCTTCAGGAGGTACATTCCTGGCCAATAATGACCTTGCTATTTTCCATTTTTCATTATTGGCTCCTTCAGCATACCCCTTTTTAATTCCTTTTTTAATTCCTTTTTTAACTCCTTTTTTAACTCCTTTTTTAATTCCTTTTTCGTATCCTTCCTCGTATCTTTCCTGTCCGTATTCTTCCATTAATCTCATATTATCCCTCAGTATATTTCTTAATCTTTTTCTTCTTGATGTTTCTTTTATGAATTTATCTACAATTAGAAATTCAATTCCAAAAGCAAAATTCTTAGCACTCTTTGCAGAATTTCGTATTTTATCTAGTGTTTGCACGGTTTTTTCTATTTGTTCATCAAGGGTTTTTATTGAACTCATAAACGGAGCTAGTGACAGATATATTAATTCCCGTCGGGTTATTTTTGTATTGTTTTTTATTTTATTTTCAATATTATTTATAATTTCATCACCGTCAAAATCTTTTAAAGATATTATCGGAATTGTAAATACACAGTCTTTATTCAATTTATATTGTTTAATTTTTGTTTTTTCAGCTGTGCTGAATACTATTAAAAGTATTGGCTTGTTGTTTTGCTTTGCATAATCAACAATTGCTGTATATAATCTGTATCTTTTTTCATCGAATTTTTTTACTACTGTTGATTGAAATTCAGTTATTACTATTATACTGTCCAGTTCCATTATCATATCTGATTTATAAACTGCAGGATCCAGTTCTATTAATTCTGTTGGATTGAATGTTAAATTTTCAGATTTAAAGTCATATTTTCTTATATCCCAGTTTATTTCTTCAATCAAATTTATAAAACTGAATCCATCTTCTTTTGTAGCATACTTAAATAATTTGTCTTCTTCATGATTCGACATATTATCACTTCAGTTAATTTTTATAGCTATTGTTAGAAACTGTATGGTATTTAAATGCTTTGTTGTAAAAAAGAACAAATTTTAATCCTTAAATCAATATTTAAAAGCAAAATAAATATGTTAAGATAAATATTGATTATACATTGTTAAATTGTTTTTTACTTGTTAAATTGTCTTTAAATCTTACAATAAGCTTTTATATTTCTTATTACCAAGATTAAAGTAGAGGTGTTTTAGATATGAACTCTTATCTGAATATTAGAATTAATGGTAAAAATTTGGAAAAGAAAGAAGATATTGAAAATGCAATTTTGAAATTTGATGAAGATCTGAAGGAAAATCCTGATGATGAAGCTACAATTGTAGGAAAATCCGTATTATTATACAAGATAGGCAAACTGAATGAATCCCTTGAGTGCTTAAATCAAATCAAAAACATTAGAAATGCTTCCATTATAGAGCTGAAAGCAGTTATTTTAATGGAAATGTCAAACTATAAGCGGGCTCTTGATTTGTTAAATGAAGTTTTAAAGTTAGACTGCGGAAATGTCAGTGCCCTTTACTATAAAACAGAATGCCTTTTTAAGTTAAAACGATTTAAAGAAGTTGTAGATACTGCAGATGTGGCTTTGAAAATTGATAAAAACCACCAGTCCATTTTAATAAATAAATTCTGTTCATTGGTAGAACTTAACAACACAAAAGAAGCTTTGAAAGTTAAAGAAAAGCTTTTAAGATTAGGTTTGAATTGCAATATCTGAGGTTAGAAATATGGAATTTCAAATAAAGAAAGTCGAAAAAGGAGATATTGACACTGAAGATTTAAAAAAGCAGATTCCTGGATGGTGCAGTCTTTTAAAAAAATCTCCTGATGATGAAAGGCTGAGAATCATTGTTGCATCAATGTTTTATTTTATTGATGAAAAAGAAAAATCACTTGAATTATTAAAAAATGCTCCAGATAATGAGAATATGGAATTAAAAGAAATAACCGCCATTGTTTATATGGATTTGAACTATTATAATGAAGCTTTAGAGCTGTTTAATGAAATTCTTGACGCTGATTATAACAGAAGCGTTCTGGATTTAAAGGTTGACTGTTTATTTTTTTTAGGAAAGTTTGAAGATGTGGTTAAAACAGCTGATGAATATCTGGAAGTTTTCGGCAACAATCTGGATGTTCTAACAAATAAAAAGGCGGCCCTTAAAAAATTAAACCGTAAAAACGAATCAGAAGAAGTAAATAACATAATTTCAAATTTAAATGCAGTCAATAAATTTGCAGTCCATATGCCAAAGGATCAAACTGACGAAGTCATTCCTGATGAGATTTATGAAAGGGAATTGGAACTGTGCTTTAATGACTTGAAATATAATCCTGATGACAGTACTGTTCTTATTGCAATAGCTACATTTTTATACAATCTTGACAGAAGAGATGAATCCATTGAATATTTGGATAAAATCAGTGATGATGCAGACAGTGTTACAATAAATGCCAAGGCCTGTATGTTTATGAAACTTGAAAAATTCCCTAAAGCTCTTGAAACATTAAATAAATCTTTAAAAAAAGACAAAACAAATATTATAACTTTAATATCAAAATCCGAATGTCTGATGGAACTGAAAAAATATGAGGAAGTGCTGGTGTGTGCTGATGAAGGACTGAAAATTGATAAAACAAATATACCTCTGTGGAAAAATAAATTTTGTGCTTTAATTGAATTGGACAGGTTAATTGAAGCAAAGGAAGTTCAGGATTTAATTTTTGATTTGGAAATAGCCAATGATAAAGCTGAAGGTTCCCTTAAAAAAGCAATCAACAGATTTTATTCCATGGAGTATAGAGAATGTTTAAATCTTTGCTATGATGTTTTGGATGCTGACAAGGATAATGAGGAAGCTGCAATTCTGATGATGAATGCAGTTTATCTGTTAGGTGATCTTACTGAAGCTCCAAAGGCACTGTATAGAGCACTTAATTGTAATGGTGGTGAAATATTGACTCGAAACTGAAAAATTGTCTTTAAATCCAACAATAAGATTTAATATTTCTTTGTTTAATAATTAAATAGGTGTGATGGATATGGATGTAATAATATCTGCATTAATTGAAGCAAATAAATTATTAAACAAAAAGGATTATTATAAAGCCCTTGACTGTTTTGAATGTGTGTTAAATATAAATCCTACCAACAATCTGGCCATAATCGGGAAAACAATTTGTATACATTATTTAAAATCATTTGACAACAGCAGTCTGATAAACATGTATGAAGAAAAATTAAATGTTAACCTTAAACTTGCAGAGTTGTATGAATGCGGAAAATACGATGAAACAATAACCGAATGCAATAAAATATTAAAAAAAGACAAAAACAATTTTAACGCATTAGCTATTAAATTCTCAGCCCAGTTTGAGCTCACCAAATATACAGAAGCATTGAAAACCTGTGACAAACTCTTAGAATTAGAACCGAATGATTTAGTAATAATATATGCAAAAGCCACCACATTATACAAACTAAAAATTTACAATGAAGCTATTGAGTGCTATGATAAAATCCTGAAAGTAACTGATAATTTTAATGTTTTATTTTTTAAATCAGCATCATTGTTAATATTAAATAAATATGAAGAAGCTTTAAAATATTGTAATTATGCATTGGAATTAGAACCTGAAAATTGTGATGCAAATGGATTGAAACAGTTGATTAAATATAAAATAGCTCAAAAATAGCTATTTTATTTTTTTCATTTTTGTATATTATACGAAAAATAGTATAGGAGTATATAAAGGCTTATACGAAAAATAGTATAGGAGTATATAAAGACTTATACGAAAAATAGTATAAGAGTATATAAAGGCTTATACTATAAATAGTATAAGAGTATATAAATAGTTATATAAAAAATAGTATGAAAATATAATGGACTATAAAAATTGGGAGGTAAAACTATGAAATTAGAAGAAGAATTAATGCAATATATTTTAGCTAAACAAAGATTAATGCCTAAAATTATATCTTCTAAATTATCATCAAATAATAAAAAATTAAATCATCGTACTGATTATTTCAGAATAAAAGAATACATTGACAACTTTTTAAATGGCAATAATCAAAATAGATTTATTGTAATGCCTGGTCTTAGAGGAGTAGGTAAAACAACAATTTTATTGCAATTGTATGAATATTTAATTAAAAATGATGTTCCTAATTCAGATATTCTTTATTTTGATGTAAGTGAGTTGAAAAGTTTTTATGATGTTAATATATTGGATGTAATAACTAATTTTATTGAAAACATACATCAAACAACAATGGTGGAATTAAATAAACCAATATTCTTATTAATTGATGAAGTTCATTTTGATAAAAATTGGACATTAACTGGTAAAATAGTATATGATAATAACAATAATATTTTTATGATTTTTACTGGTTCATCTGCTATTGAATTACAAATTCATGCTGATGCAATTAGAAGAATGGAAAAAGAACCAATATTTCCATGTACATTTCCAGAATATCTTTTTTTAAAACAGAACATGCATTTTCCAAAGGAGATGTCTTTTGCATTGCAAGATTTAATACTAAATGGAAATGTTGATTTAGCTATAACTAATGAAAGAAAAATCCAAGAAAGTATGATTAACTTAGATAATGATCCAGATATTGAATTCAAAAAGTTTTTAACACAACATTCATTCCCATTTTCTTTAAAAATGCAAGATTTTCAAATTCATGAAAAAACTATAAATAATATAAATAGAATAATTGAAAAAGATATTTCTTCTTTAAAAACATTTAATACTTCTACTAATGATACTATATCACGAATTGTTACATATATTGCTATGCAAAAACCTGGTGGAACTTCAAATGTTAAATTAGCTCAAATGTTAGGTGTTTCTCCAAATACAATTAATAATATCTTAAATGTTTTAGAAAAAACACAATTATTATTTCCCATAACTGCTTATGGTACTGGAAGTAAAATTATTAAAAAACCCTGGGAGTATTTCTTTTTAGCTCCATCCATTAAAGCATCAATTAATTTTGAAATTGGAAGATATAATTTAAATAATAAAAAATGTTTAGCCACATTAGCTGAAACTTTAGTTGCATCATCATTATATAAACTAAAATTGTTACGTCATAATTTTATAGGTTTATTTTATGATCCTAAAAAGTCAGGTGTTGATTTTTTAGTAAGAAATATTGATAAAATAATTCCAATTGAAGTGGGTGTAGGTAAAAAAACTAAAAGTCAATTAACAAAAGCAATTAATAATTATAATTCTGATTATGGTATTTTAATATCTAATAGAACATTTAGCATAAAAAAGGAAAATAATATTATTTATATTCCATTAAGAACCTTTTCTTACATATGAAACTACATAAATGAAAATGTAGAAAGAGGAATGCTTATTATATTATCTTCTTTTTGAATTCTGCTGCTTCTATTTGAAACTATAATTCCATAATCTGAGTTGTATCTTGAAATAGCTTTTTTAACTTGTTTTGTATTTTTAGCACCAATTCCAACTTCTATAGGAATTATATCTCCCATTATAGTATTTAACAGAAAATCTACTCCACCTTTTTCAGGGTCATAAAATATTCCAAAATCTCTGTTTTGCTGCAGTTTAAATAAACTAGCTGCAACAAGATTTTCAGAAAGGTTTGCAATGTATTCTTTTGGATTTTGTGTAGCTAATCCATTTTTTATATAGATACTTGCTTTTATTTGACTAGTTAAGAAGTAATATTCCCAGGATTTTCGCTGTCTTTTAACACAAGATCCATAAGGTTCAACATGAAATAATAAATGTGTTTTTTCCAATGCCTGAAATATTGATTGTACGGAACTTTTTGAAATATTTAATATATTGGATAGTTTATTGGATGATAACTCTGAAGGTTTTGACATTGCTATAATATTTATTAATTTGTATGTAGCTAAACGTATTGGAGTTGTAAAAGAAGTTATTATATCAAGGTCTTTTTCAATTATTCTGTCTTTCATATCCAAAGTCAATTGCACAATTGATTCTTCTGTTCTATTTAAAGTAAATGGAAAACATCCATATTGAATATAATATTCCCATTCTTTTAAGTAATTCTGGTTTAAATTTATTAGATTTTGATTATACATCCTATTTTCGATTTTTTGAGATTCTTTGACTTTTCCTGTGAAAATCATGTCTCTAAAAGTTTCACTTAACATGTCCGGATAATTAATATCATATTTTAAATAAAGATATTCTGCAAAATTTAATGGATAAATTTCTTTTTTAAGAGATCTTCTAGCTGAATCATTGTTATACTCTAAATTCAATGCATCTGATCCTGTAAAAATCATAAAAACATTTTTATCTTCATCAAATATTATTTTACCTAAAGATGCCCAATTTTTTGAATATTGTGATTCATCTACAAATATGAATACCTGATTTTTTACAGTTGGATATGCTTCATTTACATCTTTTAGGAAAACATCAATGTATTCTTTAATATTAAAGTTAGGAACATCTTTTAGGTTTTCTAAATTAAGATATAATATTCTGTTTTTTGGAATTTGTTTTTCATTAAGCAGATAACTGAATAACTGGTATATGATTGTTGTTTTCCCAACACCTCTTAATCCGGGCATTATAAAAAATCGGTCATCACTTTCTTTTTCTAAAAATGTGTCAATATGTTCTTTAAGTTGGTAATATTCTTTTTTTTTGTTAAATTTTTTATCATTATAGTTTAAATTATTTTCAACTATTTTAGGATTTGTCTTAAGTAAATTTGTAATATATGATTGTGTTTCAATTTCCATTTTTATCAGCTTTTTTAAATAGTTGGTTATTTTTTTGACCGACCTTTTATATATAGTTGGTTATTTTTTTGACCGACCTTTTATATACTGTTGGTTAAATTTTTTACCAGCTATATAAAAGAACCAAATTAATATACATATTTATAACTAATTAGTTACTTTTTAGATACATTTATATACTAGAATAATACAATATAACTATGTAATAACATAAGTTGTTATAAAAATATTAAAAAATTGATTTAAATGACATTGCTATTAGGTAAAAAACAAGAATGTGGAAATATAACTATAGTTCCTATTTTAAATGATTCACCTTTGAAATTAGATATTTTAGATTTAACAACAGGATTTAAAATGGGTCTTGTTGAAGTATCTGAGTGTGAACAAAGTACAGTTGGAACAATTATGGTTAAAAATAATGCTACCTCTCCATTACTTTTAGTAGATGGGGAAGAAGTAGCTGGAGCAAAACAGAACAGAATTATTGGACAAAGTATGTTAATTCCTCCGAATACCAGCATACCAATTCCAGTTAATTGCTCTGAACAGGGAAGGTGGAATTACAAATCTGAATTTAAACATTCAAATTATATGGCAAATTCAGAAACTCGATGCAGAAAAGCAGAATATAATATGGAAAAATCAATAAGAGCTTCACAAGGTGCAGTATGGGATTCTATTGAAGACCTTCAAGTAAAAAGAAACAGTTTTTCCAAAACCTCTGCTTTAAGGGATAATTATGAAAAAATAGAAAAAACAAATGATGATTATTTGAAACACTTCGGGATTTATGAAAATCAGGTTGGTGTAATAGCCAGGTTAGAAAATAAAGTAGGTTTGGATGTATTTGCTAATCATAGTTTATATGAACAGTACAGTGATATGATTCTTAAAAGTTATATTATTGATGATGTTGGAAATAATTCACTTATAAAAGATGACTTTGACTTTGAGGCTGTTTTAGACAATATAAATGAAAAATATTTTAATAAAAGAAATACTGTTGGTTTAGGTCAGTCTTATTTCATCAAAACAAATAACGGATCAGGAACCTCATTAATCTATGAAAATGAGTTGATACATGCTAATTTCTTTTATAATAACAGATTAAGAAACCTAAAACTGTAAATATATTGTATTGGCTCTCAAATTAAAAATATCACCTTTTACACGATAAAAACACTGGAAATTAAACATCACACCCCCATAATATCTCCTAATTTAAAAAGGGACAAACACGTATTAAAAAACCATCATTTTTACTTTTTTTTAAATACTAATTAAACACATTTATATAGTATAAACTCACAATATATACACATGATATTATAAAGAGGTACTAAAAATGATTGAAAACAATATCTGTTTACTGACAGACAGTTACAAAGTTACCCATCATGCATTTTACCCGAAAAATACTGAAAAACTGTATTCATACTTGGAAAGCAGGGTAGGATCAGAATTTAACAAAACAATCTTTTACGGCCTCCAGTACATAATAAAAAAGTATTTGGAAGGAAAAGTTGTAACTCCAGAAAAAGTAAATCAGGCAAACAGTCTGATTAAGACACACATTGGCGAAGATATATTCAACTATGACGGCTGGATGTATATAGCTGATGAACTTGACGGAAAATTGCCGATAGAAATAAAAGCAGTAGCAGAAGGAACACCTGTAGAAGTGGGAAATGTTTTAATGACTGTTGAAAACACAGATAAACAGTGCTGCTGGTTACCTAATTATTTGGAACCATTATTACTGCAGGTATGGTATCCGTCAACAGTAGCTACACTGTCAGCAGAAGTAAGAAAACTCTGTAACTTTTATTTGGAAGTAACAGGATCAGGCAAAGAAAACCTTGACTTTATGCTGCATGATTTCGGATATAGGGGAGCTACCTCAACAGAATCTGCAGAACTGTGCGGAAGTGCACACCTTCTAAGCTTTAAAGGAACTGATACACTTGCTGCATTAACAATACCTGAAAACTACTATAATGACAATAATATTTATGGTTTTTCTGTACAGGCAACTGAACACAGTGTAATGACTTCCTTAGGCAAAAAAGGTGAAATCAAACAGGCCATTAATGTTATTGATAATGCAAAAGATGGGATATTGTCTATAGTAATTGACAGTTATAACTATAGGGATTTCTTAAAGCGGGCAAGTTCAAAAGGCAGTAAATTAAATGATAAAGTTAATGAATTTTTAGAAAAAACTGACGGAAATAAAATAGTATTCAGACCAGACAGTGGAGAGCCTGTTTCAACAACACTGGACTGTTTGAATATTCTTGGAGAAGGTTTTGGAACTGTAAAAACCACAAAAGGTTATAAAATATTTGCAAAAAACATCGGACTGCTGTGGGGAGACGGTTTAAACTATCATAAAATAAGGGATATTCTATTTGGAATGAAGTCAAACGGCTGGGCAGCACAAAACATCATATTTGGAATGGGCGGAGGGCTCCATTCTTCAGTAAACAGAGACACTCAGAGAAATGCATTTAAATGTTCAGCACAGTTAAGAAACGGAACATGGTATGACATCTTTAAAAATCCATTGGACAGCAGCAAAAAATCAAAAACCGGAAGATTAAAATTAGTAAAGGAAAACAGCCACTTTAAAACTGTTCCAATATCTGATGAAAGAAAAGACTATCTGCAGACTGTCTTTAAAAATGGTGAATTAATAAGAAAGGAAAATTTCCTGGATATTAAAAACAAAACGCTAACATACACAAGGAAGAGATAAAATGAAAGAAGATATGTATATCACTTTAGTAAGTATGAGACACTTTTTTGGAGTGAAGCCTTTTAAAAAAGACGGAATTCTTAAATTAATAAAAGAAAAGGACAACAACTATGATGATGAAGCCATTAAAGTTGAAATGAGACACGCCGGACAGGTAGCATATGTATCAAACAGTACAAATACGGTAATCAGAGGAACAATGAGTGCCGGCAGAATTTATGACAAAATTTTAGATGAAGATTATGCACAAATCAAATTCTACAACAGAGATATTGGAATAGCTAAAATATTAACTCCTGATGAAATAGATGAATTAAAAAAAGATCCTGAAAATGATTTGAACTTTATATAAGTGATTAAAAATGAATTTAAAACATTTGAGTTTAGCTGAAAGGCAGAATTATGAAAACATGACAGTAGTTCCTATTTTAAGTGATACCAATACTCCATTTGATGTTTTAGATTTAAAAGAAGGGCTGAAAATGGGACTTGTAAAGATTGAAGAATGTGATAACTCAAATATAGAACAAGTAAAATTAAAAATAACTCAGTATCTCCATTAATTTTACTTGACGGTGAAGAAATTGCAGGATCTCTCCAGAACAGAATTGTTGCTCAAACAATGATAATACCTCCTAAAAGTGAAATGGAAATACCTGTAAACTGTTCTGAAAAAGGAAGAAATGAATATAAATCCGAGTTTCAGTATTCAGATTACATAGCTAACTCAAATACCAGAAGAAAAAAAGCATACAATAAGAACAATCCCCTTCAGGAAGTTGTCTGGAATTCCATTGATGATTTGGAAACTGATAAAAACACCTTCTCCAAAACAAAAGCACTTAGAGACAGCTATGAAAAAAACAAATATGATATTGACAGCTATTTAAAGCACTTCAAAATGGAAAATAATCAGATTGGAGTAATATGCATTGTAGAAAACAAAGTAGACCTTGAAATATTTAATAATCATTCATTATATGAAAAGTATGATGAAATGCTACTTAGAAGTTACATTATTGACAGTTCCAGCAGTGAAAAAATAAATATATCCGATAATGAGCTTGAAAATATATTGGCCAGTATAAATGAGGACTCATTTATTAAAAAAGAAGCTATAGGTTTAGGAAAATATTATAAAATTTCAAACAGCTACGGTAACGGACAGATATTAATCTATAAAAATGATATGGTGCATGCCAGCTTCTTTAAAAAAATTGAAGAACCAGCAGTGAATAATGGATTTGTAAAAAACATTCAAAATAATAAACAGGCAATATGTTAATTAGTACTAAAAGTGTAAAGCACTGTCCAGGTTGCGAATCAGTTGATTTTGTAATGGACGATTGCAGGTGTGAATTAATATGCAGAAAATGCGGAATGGTTATAGATGATGAATTCATACAATATGGTCCTTAAAAAAATAGGTAATGGGAAAAAGCTGAGCGATAAATTCCATTACCTTAAAAACTTATTTTTAAATTGTTGCTAATCTATATTAATAATTTCTGCATGTTCTAAAGAGCTTTCATATGATGAACCATAATCAAAAGAACCTGAATCAAATCCAGAAGAACTAAAACTTCCTGAACTGCAATCATTATAGTAATCATCATCAAAATCATGATTGGAGGATTCATCGTCAAATGAAGTATCATTTGAAGACGTGTCTTTTTTTATGTTTACAGTATGTTGTGTGCTTAAATCACTATTAGAAATATCATTGCTTTTATTCGCATTAGAATAGCTAACGCTATTTACAATAGCCAGTAATAAATCTTTATCATGTGTTGTAATTAAAATATTATCATGAGTTTCATCATTGCCTATAAATATTGTATAGGTTCCGGTATTTTGATTATAATATATAGTTGTTCAATTTTCAACAGATTCAAGTTTGTTTTTAATACATTATTAATACAAAAGATTCAATTTTCATATATTTTCATTTTTTAAAAAATCAATTACATTTAAATGAGTTATTCCATTTTTAGAGTAGTCCCAGTCATCTAATGTTAATACATATTTGGGATAATTGTCAGATATTTTCTCTAAAGGATTAAATTCTCTTTCACGTGTATTTTCATCTAAAATTGACTCTGATACTTGAATATAAATAGTTTTATCATGTTTTCTACATATAAAATCAATTTCTTGTTTTCCAATATTTCCAACAGTAACCCGATATTTTCTTCTGATTAACTCTAAAAATACTACATTTTCCAATATTTGCCCTCTTGACTTATTAACTCCAGCCTGTAATTGATAAAATCCCGGATCAATACAATAATATTTTTCATTAACACTAAGAAGTTTTTTTGTTTTTATTTCTTCTCTTTGTGCTTTTAATAAAATATAAGCTTCAGTAATATGTTTTAAGTATGTACTGATGGTATTTGTTGATACATTTATATTTTCATGCTTCAAATACTTTTTAATAGAGTTAACAGAAAATATCTGACCTGTGTTTGTTATTAAAAATTTTATTAGCCTTTCTAAAAAACCAATATTTCGCATATTATTTCTATAAATTATATCTTTAAGAACAATAGTACTATAGATATCTGTTAAATAATCTATTTTTTCATCATCATCAAAATCAAGAACTCTTGGAAGGCCTCCATATTTAAGATATTTATTAAATATTGATTTTTCATTATCTTTTGTTAAATTTCCATTAGTTACTTTGTAATATTCCAATATTTCATTAAATGAAAATGGATATAGGTCTATTTTGATATATCTGCCAGAAATTAAAGTAGCTAATTCTCCAGATAATAATTTGGAATTTGAACCTGTAATGTAAATATCACAATTTAAATCAATTCTATATGCATTAATACTTTTTTCCCAATTGGAAACTAATTGGATTTCATCAAAAAGTAAATATATTTTTCCTTTGAGATTTTCAGTTTGTTTAAATATATATTCATTTAGATCCACATAATCTTTAATGTTGTCGTATTTAGATGATTCTAATGATACATATAGAATGTTTTCATTATTTACCCCACGTTTTTCAAGTTCATCAATAATTTGTTTAAGTAAACAAGTTTTACCACATCTTCTAACTCCAGTTATAGCTTTAATTTCTTCTTTATCAATGAATTTACGTATTTTTGATAAATATAATTCTCTTTTTATCATAAAAATCATCTCGTGATATTATTTATATTTTTAATTAATAATAAATTTTTCTAATTTTAAATTGTATAATGAACAAAATTAATAAAATAATAATTTTTATTCATTATATTATTTAAAAATACAAATAATTAAAAAAATCATCAATATATAATTTAAAAATGAAATTATCTTAAGTATCAAAGAGGAGATAACTTAATTTCGTCTTTTTCAATGTAAACAAACCTTTTTCATGACATCTAATTTTTTTACTATAATACTCCAGTTACACTTTTGCAATAATAAAATATAAACTAAAAATAAATAGAAATAATTAAAACTCTTCCAAGGCTCCATCTTCACTTATTTTTTGAATTGTTGCTTTTGTATCATTCAATTCAGTATTACACTCTTTAAGTAATATATTTGCCTGAGTATACAACTCAACAGCTTCTTTTAACGGAACATTATCTGATTCTAATTGCTTAACTAATTTTTCCAATTCTTCTAACTTTTCTTCAAAACTTTTAGTCATATTATCACCTTTTATTTTATTTTAAACTAAGTAATATTAACAGTACTATAACAATAGCTAAAAACAGTACTATAATTACATTTTTAGCTTTGGATTTTCTTATTTCATCAGGATCTTTTACAACATATCCCTTTTCCAGCAATTCATCAGGATTTAAAATCTTTAATTTTTCTTCAAGAATCCTTAATTTATTTTCATTACTGTCTAATGTCTTGGTAATTTCTGCATCTAAACTTTTATGTATTTGAGCCATTTTAACAAATTTATCGTCCAATACCTGACACGGATTGCTGAAAACATGATTATTTTTAATTATTTCCAAATCATGAATATGCGAATTCAATGTGACATTAATTGAATTATTTAAATTATTCTCAATTAAATTTAAAGAATTTTTTTTTAATTCAAAAGATTCAATAAAATTCATGGATTTCAAATTTTTAAAGTGCAGGTTAAGTTTATTTTCATATTCTAACAGACAGTTAGACATGTTATTATCCAATTCATTTTTAAATAAAGTAATTTTACCGACTTTTTTATTTAAAATATAATCCGGATTATTCAGAATATATGAATTATTAAAGTTATCAAGCTGCAGTTCATTTGACTGAATCAGCTGATTTAATGATTTCTCAGCAGTTGTTTTTAATAAAACTAAATTTGTTTGATGATTCTTATACTTTGATAAAGGATCTTTTAAGGTTTTATTGTTTTTGGAAATATTGAGTTTATGTGTTAAATTATCTAATTTGGAATTTATCAAATCATTTAATCTTGTTTCAATATTTTTTAGTTTTTCATTAAGTTCAACTTTATTTGGAACAACCAGCTCAGCTGCTTTTGTGGGTGTTGCTGCAACTTTATCGGATACCATGTCTGAAAGCGTTTTGTCTGTTGAGTGACCAATAGCTGTTATAACCGGTTTTTTAGAATTAGCTATTGAACGTACAATTTCCTCTTTGTTAAAATCCCATAAATCCTGAGTACTTCCTCCTCCACGACCTACAATTATCACATCAACATCTGTTTTGTTTGCCAGTGCAATATTTTTAGTTATGCTTCGGGTAGAGTTGGCTCCCTGTACTGTAGTGTTCCAGACAATTATTTCTGCAGGCCATCTTTTTTCAATGTTGTTTACAATGTCTTTAACGGCTTTTCCGCTTGCAGAGGTTATTACTCCTATTTTTTTAGGATATTGTGGAATTACTTTTTTGTCTTTAAATAATCCTTCTTTATCTAATTTCTTTTTAAGCTTTTCAAAAGCAATGTATAAATCTCCCAATCCTGCTTCCTGCATTTTTCTTACTCTGAATTGCAGGTTTCCACGTACTTTATAAAATGAAACTTCACCACTGGCTACAACATCCACACCATTTTTAGGTTCAAAATCCAAAGATTTTGTAGATAATTTAAACATTACACAGGAAATTGAAGAGTTTTTGTCTTTTAGGGAGAAATAGTAGTGTCCTGAATTATATGATCCGTTAAAATTAGTTATTTCACCTCTGATTTTAATCTTTTTAAAATCATCACAGTAGCTAATTTTTTTATCAATCAAATTATTGATTGCGCTGATTGAGTAAATATCATTTTATTCCATCAAAACACCATGCAGGTTAAATTTAATATTGAATTTAACTTGTAATAATGTTTTATCATTAATCTGATTTAATCATTGTTATTTAATTGTGTCAACTAAAAAAAGTATTACTTTAAAAAAATTTTTTATTACAAATTCAAAAATTGAAGAAAATGGTCTTTTTGCAGCAGCTAACCTATATGTCCTGATAGTTTTTTGACACCTTCGCAGAAAAGAGATTTTCAGCCTAATTTTATATATAAAGAGAACGTATATTTTATGTAATAATATACGAAAGTAAAAGAAAGATACGAATGTTTTATATACTAAAAAAACAAAGAATAAAATGTAGCAAAAATTGGGATTAAAAAATCATAAACTAGGTGAAAAAAGATTATGATTGCTACAAAAGAACTTTCAGGATATTTGGATGAGTATCTTGAAGAAAAACAAGAGATAAAGAACCTAACCTCAGAAACAATTAAAAAACAAACATTTAATATTAATCAGTTTATCAGTTACCTTGAAAATGAAGGAATTGAAGAACTGGACAGCACAAATGTTAAAAAACAACTAAAACACTACCGTAGATACTGTCTTAAAGGTAGAGGCAATAAAAGGACAACAGTGAAAACATATATGATGAATATTTTAGAATTCATCAACTCTGAGGAAGTTCAAGAAGAAATACAGCATGATCCCATTAAAATGAAGGATATCATTGAAGTTAAAGTCGAAGATCCTGAAACTGCTAAAAAAAGAATTGAAAAAATAAGTTTAAATAGCCAGCAAAGCAATTTCCTACTTGAAACAATAGAATTAAGCGGAAATGCAAGGGATTATGCAATCTGTTCTACATTTCTTGACTCTGGAATTAGGTTAAAAGAGTTGGTTGGACTTAATAAAAGTGATATTCAAGTTCCATTAGATGAAAATGGTTTTTATATCTTGCCTGATGACGTAAATAGCTATATAGAACTACATCTACGTGCAGAAACAACAAAAGGACAGTCTAAAGACCGCACTACATTTATAACCTATGATACATTAGCCAGTCTTAATGATATGATTTATGACCGTATAACAAAACTTAGAAAAAATACTTACAATGTCTACAGACCTGTTATTCAGCGAAAAAAAGCTGAAGCTGAGAAAACGCGTGAAGAACTTTTTTTAAATCAAAAGGGAAAACGTATAGGAAAACGTGCAGTCCAAGAAGTGATAAAAAAGTATGCTAAATTAAGTGATGAGAGAATAGCTAATGAAAATATAGATTGCCCTGTAAATTACGGGAAAAATGTTAGTGTTCATATTCTCAGACACACTGCACTAAGCCATTATGCGGAAATCCTTACAGTAGCAGAGGTTCAAAGTATAGCTGGACACAGCAACAGTCAAACAACTGACAAATATATTCACGTTGACCGTGAGCATATTAAACAAAAATTAAAACTTAATAATATGAAAGCTATGTAATTTAGCTTTCTTTTAAATCTTTTTTTACGAAACTATCCTATATCAATAGCCTGACCTATATCATGCCAACCCATTTAGCTAGTTTTTCTTTTATAAATTTCATGAAAATTATAAAATCCCCTCCAAATATTCATTTATGTTCTGATTTAAGATAAATAGCGATTTAATATTTGTTTTTATCTTTAAAATTAAAATTTCAATGTTTAATTTGCTTAAATATCATTGATTAAGCATGAAAATATAAAATAAGTTTATTTAAGGTCTTTTTTTATAAGATTTATTAAATTTTAAATATTATATGAGTCGGCATTAGTATGCCGAATATTTCTGTATTTACAGATAAATAGTAAATAAGAAAAAATAGTTAAATATCCATTATAAGTATAATTACTATAATAAGTAAGATAGCAATATTACTATTAATATATATTATAGCTATTTATATTAAATAGATATTTTCTGTAAAGTATATAAATAATATATACTACCACTTATACCCGAATCATATTTTATTAATTTTTAAGTGAAATTTTAACTAAAAATTGGTCTAAATCATCAGATTCATATATATGTAACTAATACAAAAATACTATTTTAATCAATACTTTCATTAAATCCATACTTCAAATCAATAATTCGAGCACTTTTCATTGAATTTATTAAATTTTATAGAATTTATTAAATTTTATTTTACTGGCTGCAGTGTAAAATAATTTCTCATGATAAAAGAAAAAGGAATTTATAAAATCCCTTAATCATCATAATATTCTCCGTTGCTTCTGTATTTTACTGTTGAGCTATACATATCAATATAATTTTGACTGTGATATCCATGTCTATCAGGCATATCTCCACTACCTATAGGTCTTCCAGATGCTTTATCATATAAAACATAACCTTTTCCATCACTATCCTGCTTACTGTACCATGTATCACCTTCACAAACCCAATCAGAATGAGGATCTTTGGATTGTGAAGACGCAGAAGAATATGATTTATATTCATCAGATACTTGGCAAACATCAGCAGTATCATTAGTAGTGTTATTAGTAATATTTGCAGTATTATTTAATGTTGTATTATTTACCGGTTCGCTGCTTAGTGAAACAGTATAAATCAAACCACCGATAAGGCAGCACACAATCAGTATAATTATAGCTATAATAGTTCTTTCATTGTCCATCTTGTCACCAAAATTACATATTTAAAATATAATAAAAAATATCATACTTACAATATTATTATATTGTTTATACTATTTAAACACATATTATTCATTAGCATCAGTTAAAATCCCATCTATTTCCGAAAGATTATTGGCAAAATAGATTTTTTCCTGCTTATCTGATGTGGACAATCCCATTTCAATCATATGGTCCAAAAGAACTTTCAGGCTATCATAATAACCATTAAGATTATATACAATACATGGAGCATTTATCTGTTTTAGGGCAACTTTAGTCATTATTTCAGTTATTTCATCTAAAGTACCTGTACCTCCCGGAAAAGCAATGAAAGCATCTCCAAGCTCAATCATTTTCCTTTTCCGATCCTGCAAATCACTGGTTATTATAAGTTCGCTTAAATTTTCATGGTGCAGGTTATCGTCTATAAAAAACTCAGGTTCAACACCAATTGCCATACCTTCAGCATTCAGAACACTGTCTGCAAGTTCCCCCATCAATCCTATTTTTGAACCGCCATAAACAAGTATATGATTATTTTCAGCAATCCACACACCAAGTTCCCTTACAGCTTCTTTTAGAAAGGGGTCACTGCCTTCATGTGATCCAAGATATACCGTAATTTTCATTAAGTTACACCTATTATGTTATATATGCTTCAAATTCTCTTAAATTCCAAAAATAAATAATATAAATGAAATTACAGGTATAATTACACCATGTTTAAAAGTTTTTTCATCACTGATTAATTTCAGTGACACATAAACAGACATCATGATTGACAATAACGGATATAGCAATAGCCTGTCGGCATTTATTACTTTAACATTATACCATGCGGAAAGTACAGAAATTAAAAGTATTAAAACTGTCAAATAACCGATTCCTATTAATGCATATCTTTTATTTTTTTCATAATCACTGCTTACATCAGTTTGAGTATTTGAATCAGAATTATCTATTTTTGTTCCACATTCCTGACAGAATTTAGAATCCTTTTCAACTAATACACCGCAATTAGGACAATTAACCATAAAAACATCCCTCCAGTTGTTTTTATTTATCTTGTTAACAATATATAATAATTATGTTTTGAAAACAGCTAAAAACAGGATTTAATGATATTTCAGAGCAGGGCTTTTTTAAAAAAACAGAGCTGTCAAAACAGCATTTTGTCTGATTTAACAAAAATTAAAAATATAAAAAAAGGCAGAAAAAATATTTTAGGTAATTTTTCTGATTAATACTGAAGTATTGTTTGTATTGCCTGTAGGCAGGAGCATTACTTCCTTATGGAATCCTCTGGTGTCTTTTTCAGTAACCGGAGAATATAAAATAGCTCTCATACCAGTATAGGTTCTATAAAGAACAGGTGTTTTTTCACTTACCACATCCCAAATATTGGAAAATACCCTTTCTTTAGGTTCTGCAAAAGCAGCTACCATCAAAATATCATAATCCAAATCAGCTATTGTATTTTCATTACCTATAACAATTTTAATATCGTCATCAAGGTTTAATTTTTTCAAAACTTTTCTGGATAACTGGGCTACATCTTCCTGCTGTTCAATTCCAATACATTTACATCCGAATACTTCATTGAACATGATTAAAGTTAAAGGCAGTGGTCCGCTTCCCAGGAATAAAAAGGTTTTTTCCTCATTGAATTTAGCTAATTTGCTTTCATTATTAATTAATCCTATATAACGGTCATAAAAGTGAAAAGAGTCAAGTACTTCTCTTGGATTATCTGAGTTAAGTATTTTTAATGCATTTTCCATTTCCAGTCTGGCGCCGACATAAACGTAAAACTTACGGATTAATTTTAATGCCCTGTTCATCTTTTCATCATCAAGAATATGTTTAGCAGAGTCAAAATCGATTGTTTTATCATGCGCAATAACTTCAACTTCATCTAAAATCTCAATAACCTCATCGATAGCAACATCATCCAAAGCGTTCATATCATCATCAAGATTACCGAAATTGGAAAGTTTATCAGCTATTTCTTCAATTTTACCCCAATATTTATAACAACTCATAATATCACGATATTTTTTCAAATTAAATAACAAATTATATATAGTATTTTCTAGTTTATTATATATTAAAGTTTAGTATATGATAATAAAGTATTACTAAAGCTTTAATTTAAGAAATATAATGAATCTAAATGAATACTACATAAATCCTAGAAAAAATAATTTGTTCCTAGCAAAAAATCCTGAAAATGATGAAATAATAGCTACAATAGCTGTAAGAGGCTATGACAAAAAATTCAAAGAATTTGAAGGATTATATAATAAAGAAGATACTGCAAGCATTTGGAGATTATATGTTGATGAAAAATACAGAAGACTAGGTCTTGCAACAAAACTGTTCAAACTAGTAGAATCCTTTAGCTATCTAAACAGCTATAAAGAAATTTATCTCCACACCCATAAAAATTTAAATGGGGGATTAAACTTTTGGAAAAAAATGGGCTTTGAAACAACTGTAGATACAAACAATGACCTTCAGACAGTCCATATGATTAAAAAATTACCTAAGTTCAAACTCAATAATGTTCAATCCGGATATAACTTAGCTATTGAATACTTAACTCTTTTTTAATTATCATTTTATTTAATTATTATTCCGCTATCAGTTGTTATGTTATCTGCCATATAATTGATATGACCGCTTCTGGCTGTTTTTTTAACATTGAAAAATATGTTTAGTTTATGACCTGCAACTGAATTATTATATTCTGCATTTAATTTATTATACATCCCTTCGCTTATGGTATATTTTCTTCCGTCATCTCCAACGATCCAGTAAACTTTGGAAAAATCAGGACCGAACTGTGTAAATTCATCAACAGTAACTGTGTTATTGTGATATCCGATTTCATCTATTTCCTCATTGAATTTGGCATCATGGAGAGTATCCAATAAAAATCCGCTTGCACCAAATATTATGGCAAAAAGTATTACTGCTCCAACTACTGAAGAAACAGAGTTTCCAATAATAAACTCTTTTTTTGAAGTCTCATTTTTATAATCTCTTCCATTAACAATAAATGCAAATATAAAACATGCCAAAAATATATATTCAATGTCTATTTCTAAAAATACTGCAAAATAAATCATTAAAAGAATGAAAATCCCCAGTATGACCAGACTAAAATCTACTTTCATATATTATAGTTACATATGATTTAATAAATAGTTTAGGCATATCTTAACGGAAAATTGCCATTTTTGAGTATGATAAATCAGCAGCACATTACAGTAATGGGGATTATTTTCAGAAAATTATTTTTTCCCATTTCATTGGAATAACTTCATAATATTATCTCATTCTAGCGAAAACATGATATTTTTTCTAAAACTTCACCTGCAACTGCTTCATCTTAAAATAATTCATATATTTTTGATAATAATGATTTGTCATTTTTTGAAATTTGTTTTAATTGATTTAAAATGTTTAAATAGTATGGTTGAGTGTAATGTACTTGTCCTAATCCCCATTCATGATTTTCATCCAGTATTCTTTCTTTTTTAATTTTAAGGGTGATTACATCTTTTTGCTTTTTTAATATATTATCTACTTTTTTTAAAAGTTTATTGGTGTTTTTTGCATTGGATTTAAAATTTTTATTTACTTCTATATTATTATCATCTTTAAGTATTTTATAACCTAATCGAACAGGATTTAAAATTATTTGTGAATTTGGTGATTCTTTTTGAATATAATCTAAAAATAAGTTCATATTTTCTTTGTATAATTTTAGATAAGTGTTTGGATCATTATACATGTTGATTTTTGTGTATGGCTTAATTTCAGTATGAAATTTTGTTTTTGGCAAATCCCAGTAATTATTTGTAATAAAACAGTTTTCATATTTTATTATACCAAAAATCACTTCAAAATAATTATCAATTAAAATATAATCTGGTTTAAACTTTTTTACTTCTGCTAAAAAGTTCTTAGTTAAATCTTGATTAATAAATTGTGTTCCTGCTTTATTCACCCTATTTTCTGGCAATATTTGGATATCCTGATTTTTAAAGGATACTGGTTCTTGCATAAGACTTATTATTGAACATCTTTGTGATGAAATAGAGCAATTAAAATATTTTTTATAATCTGGATTTATGCCACTGTAAAAATTATCTCTACTTGCACATGATCCAAAAACAGCAATATTGTATATCATAATATAATTTATTTTTTTATTGTATTATTATTTTTTTATTTTTAAGTTAACATTTTTTAAAACAGATAATTCTCCATAAAATAATCTTTTTTATCATACTTAATTTAGTTAAATTTTAATTGCATCTTTTTGAAGAAAAACACAATCCTTACATACTTCATACAATTTTACTTATTTTTCATATATTCAATTACTCTTACAATATCTTCAGTATGCCTACAATTTGTTATTTGAATTGTGTCATAATCCGTTCCTATTCTTAAATTAGCTCCTCTTTTATAAAGATCATTAATTTCAGAGTATGGGAAATTATGAGTTTGTGAATCACCAACAGTCACAACAATTGCTGTTAAATTTTAATTGCATCTTTTTGAAGCAAACATACCCATATAGAATAAATAAAAAAACATTTTTTTTTTGAGGGTCTTCTTCATACTATACCGTGAGCAATTAGAAACTTCTTTGAAAGGTGGGGTGAGGGTTAGATAAATGGTAAAAAGTGGGGTAAATTGGTAATTTACCTAGGTAATTGATGTTTTTTTTATAAGAATGGGTCATAAGCATCATCAGGTATGCTTTTACTGACATTGTTTTCCATGTGTTTTTCTGTGATGGTGTTTATATGTTCATCATAAATAATAACTCGCATGCCGCTTCCATGGTTATTGTCCATTCCCCATCCATTATATGTGCCGTCTCTTAGTTTGGATCCAAAATCGAATGTTATTCTCATTCCATTATTGAAATAAATTTTTTCATTTTGCCAGTTATTGCCTTGGTTTTGATATCTGTTATTTTCATAACTTCTATCTACAAATGGGTTAGGTTCTATTAATTTTTCAATAACTTCACCATTTTTATTATATAATATGGATTTTCTAAAATCTCCTTCTATTCTTTGTTGATTCCAGTCACAGACTCCATCATCGTTTCGAGTACCATAATTTACAATTAATTTCATACCATTATCAAAATCAATAGTCTTACTTTTATCCGAACCCTCAATATAGATATGCATAATTTAAATCCTCCAGGATTTTTTTTAGTAATTGAATTTTTCCTCTTCAGGGTATGGGTGATCTTTTATATCTATCCAATTATACATGTCCCAGTGTCCTGTTGCTTCACAATATTCACGTGTAACTCTATCTAAAGCTTTACTATATGAAGTTTCACCAGGATTCATAAAAGAATTATTCCTTCCAAATGCCATCCACATGCTCCTATGTGTTTTTTCTAATTCATGATAATAATGGCGTACAAGACTATCATCATCAATACGCAATACTCCAAAATCATAGGGATTAGATAAATGTTCAGTATCGTTTATTATTTCTTCAGCATGTTCTAAAAAATAATCAACATTCAATCCACCAATCGGACGTTTATTTGAATAATCCATTATATTTTCTCCCATAATACCACCATTTTAGTTAAATTAATAATAATTTTATAATATAGTTTACACTTTGTTTTACTCATTTAATAAATTTTTTTCTCACCTTTAAATCATACTCTTTTTTTACTTCCAGACTCAACTATCCTCAATTTAATATGCTTTAAATTTTCGCCAAATGCACCTTTCATTTTCTTATCATTAAATTCAACAATTTCCACTTTAAAATTTTTCAATAAAAACTCCATTTCATTAGCATATTTCTCGTTAAATTTTAATTGCATCTTTTTGAAGCAAACATACACATGTCACTGTCAAAATCTTTTAAAAATTCAAAATTCTTCATAATTTTCACCTAGTTTGTATATCTTTTAATCAAGATAAACACAAGTAAATATTATTCTGTTGGAATTGATATATAAATGTTGCTATAATGTATACAAAAAGTTAGTTAAAAAAATGGGACGGTTAATTAGGTCAAAGTTTAATTGCATCTTTTTGAAGCAAACATACAGAATAACACAAAATGAACGGTTAGTCAAAAAATATACAAGTGAATTAGGAAGAGCTAAAATTTCATTATTAGGTAATGACTTGACAGATACTTAAAAAAGAAAATGATGTTGAAGTAAAAGATATAACTTCTAAATTACTTCATGAAAAAGATTTAACTAAAAGCTTGTTATTGGTTAGAAGTGATTTATTGAACAGGGGCTTGATTAGTAGGATTAGAAATAAAGAACCTGCTTCTTCTAAAAAGATAGCTGAATTTAAAGAACTTCCTGAAGATGTTAAAGCTACTGATGTTTCTAAAGAATAAATTACTAACCACATATTATTATTCTTCTGTTTTTATTTATTTGTGTTTTAATTGTAATAGAAAGAAATAATACAAAATAAGACACATAATATGTATTATCCAAAAACAAAATGAGCACTTTTTTTGTAATATAAATTAATATGTGGTGAAAATATGGATAAAAAAATAATTGCAGGTATTATAATAGTAATAGCTATTGTAGGCATAGGAGTTTATTCTTTTGCTAATGGCTTCTTTTTAAATAATAGTGGAACTGGTACTTCATTAGATGGTAAAACAGAATTTAAAATTTATAATGCAGAACCTGAAACAACTGAAAGTCAAGCAAGTTTCATGGCTGAAGATTCCATGGATATGGGATATAATAATGAAACTACTGAATGGTTGGGTACTTTAAATAACTATGTTATGTTTTCAACAGATTCTGCATATATTATAATGAATAGATCTGAAGCAGAAAAAATTCCTATAATGGATCAAAATGAAGCTTTAGATGATGCTACTGAAAATGATTTATATCATTATATTATTATAAAATGTGATGTTCTTGAAACTCACAGTATGGGAAGTGGACTTAAAGATATGATTTTAGTAAATAATGTTGATTTTGTTAGGAATGAAACAACTACATTAAACTAAAATCTATAACATAAAGACTTAAAGTTTTTGGATTATAATATGGAAGTAATATTATATAAATTATAAAAGTTACTTCCAAATTTTATTTTATTTTTCATGATTAAGAGTATGTTCATGAGCTAAAATTTCATTATTAGGTAATGACTTGACCGATACTTATTAACCAAAAAAAAAACAATTTATCTTTGAGGTTGAACAATCTCAAGACTCTGTGCTTCCCAACCAATTATACAAATATCAAATTTATTGTAAAAATATCAGTGGAACTTTAATAAAAAATGTTAAAATTCAGATTGCAAATCCAAATTCTATCATTATTGATGAACCAGATTTAACCCCATATATAGAAATTGGAGATATGGAGGACGGAGAGTCAAAATTATTATTTGTATCTAGCAGATGTACTACAATAGGACAGCATTCCGTACACTTTATATGTTATGGGCACACCACTGGAATGTTTTATAAAACACTAACAATAAACTGTTCATATGAAAAATATGTTCCCGAATTATAACATAAAATTCACATCTATAACTTTTCTCCATATGAGGATACATATAGATTAGAAAGTGAAAATTATAGTAATAAAGTCACTCAACTATTCAAAAAACAAAAATTACCATACAAAGCAGGAAAACAACCATTCAATATATCCTCTGACATAGACGAGGGGCAGTCTAACTTCAAACAAAAAGTTAAAATGGTTACTAAAAATTTTGTCACATTTGGTAGTAGACTTTTTTTATTTGTAGCCAGTATTAGGGATGAGAAGTTGGCGCTTCTATGACCCCCTACATACTTCATACAATTTACTTATTTTTCATATATTCAATTACTCTTACAATATCTTCAGTATGCCTACAATTTGTTATTTGAATTGTGTCATAATCCGTTCCTATTCTTAAATTAGCTCCTCTTTTATAAAGATCATTAATTTCAGAGTATGGGAAATTATGAGTTTGTGAATCCCCAACAGTCACGACAATTGCTGTTTCAGTAGCTCTGACACGGCCTTTGAAAAATCTATTTTTAGGATAACTTCCAAGTAATTGATTCACAATAACTTGTTGTTTTACTGAACATTTATATCCTTTTTGAAGTTTTTTAAATGATTTTAAACTTCTTTTTTCTTTAGATGCTTTCCTTTGTATGTCCTGTTGTGCTTCAAATTCTTTTGCTTTATCACATACTTTTCTACCCATATCCATGGCATTTTCTAAAAACCCCATATTTACACAAATCCTTTTTTTTACAGTTTTAATTCTTTCCCATTACTATCATAAATTTTATCTATGACTTTTGCATCATCATTTAATCCTACTTGTTCTCCACCATGCCATGTGAAACTGAATGGTTTATCTACTTTAAAATCAAAGAATTCATTGTCATTTGTATCGTATTTTAAACCACCTACAGTATTTCCAAAAGCATTTTTTATGTCTACATCATTATCCATTTTGGATAAATCATAATTAGATACTTGACTAAACATTGGACTATATTCTGACATGATCATTTCACCGAACCAGTCAAAATAGTATGTGTCATCACCGATGTCAATTCCGTAATTGTATCCTGCTTTTCCAGGTGCAGTATCATATCCAAAATAAGTTATGGTATCATCAGTTGTTGCATTTAATCTTGCGGGTGCTGTTGCACTTACTAATGATATTGTGCTTGTTGCAATTATTAGGAATATGAATACTGTAATTATTTTTCGAGCATTCATTTTTATCACATTATCAATTTTTTTCTTGTTTTTTATTTTAGTTTTTGGTTTTATTTAAATATTTTTATTCAACTATTTTTTTAAGATAAAAAACAATTGTTCAGCAATTTTAATTAAATAGTAATTTTTTGTTTATTATTAAAAAATAAAACACAATAGTTTTAAATTTTCGTGTTCAAGCAAAAACACAAAAATATTATTGAAGTTAAATTTTAATTACATCATTTTGAAGCAAACATACTTTATTTTTATTTTCTTTTTTATACTATTTAAACACATCTTAATTCTTTTTTGAAAAGTATTAATAGGAAAGTATGAAAGTATTACGAAAATAAGTAGGTTTTCCTAAAATTTTTTACCAGTTTTAAATAAAAACCCACTATATTCCGTATTATTAAGTAATGATTTTACTAATTCTTTTGCTTGATTTTCAATGATTTTAGCATAGGTTACTTTTTCATTTTCAAAAGTTAAATCACAATGGATTTTTGCCATTATTTCGCCGGCTAATAATTTTTCTGATTCTAATTTTAATGAATTGCTTCTTTTATCAATATTTGTTTCGTTAATTTGGTTGGTATTTATTAAGTTGAAAACAGTTTTATCAACGATTTATTGTCTAAATTCTTCCATTAAATCAAAAATTAAGCTTTTGTTTAATTTTATTTTAAATTATTTTAACTTCTTTGATTTCTTTATTTTTATTTAATAGTTTAATTGTTGATTTTTGGTTTTTCATTTTAGATATTATAAATTCTTTTGAAATTAAAAGTCAATTATGGTTTTCACTAGCTTGATATTACAATTTTTTTAAAACAATATTATTCTAATTTGGAGACTCCAAAATATAGTTGATTTGACCAGAGTAGTTGATACTAATTAAATTAATATTGTTTTTTGCTATTATATTTAAAGCATTAATTTATTTGGCATTTAGCCATTACAGTTTATATCTAATACTTTATTTGCAGAAAATCCATATATTTAATTGGCTTTTTCTATTTTTTTTGAATTCTAACTTAAATAAAACAAGAATTTTTCAATTTTGTCCCATTAAAAAAAGTAAAATGAAAATTTAATTAATTTTCACGTTTTTTAAGTAATTCCAGACCTATGTCTCCCAGTTTGTATTTTTGGATTTTTCCGCTTGTTGTCAATGGGAATTCATCAACAAAGAATACATGTTTTGGAACTTTATATCTGGCTATTTTACTTATTGCATAGTCCCTTACATCTTCTTCAGTTAAATCTGAGCCTTCTTCTTTTATTATGAATGCTCCTACGATTTCACCGTATTTTTCATCAGGTATTCCTGCTACCTGAACGTCCTGAACTCCGTCTATTGTATATATGAACTCTTCAATTTCACGTGGGTAGATGTTTTCTCCTCCACGGATAATCATATCTTTAATTCTTCCGACAATAGAATAGTATCCGTCTTCATCAATGGTAGCCAAGTCTCCGGAGTGTAAAAATCCGTCATCTTCAATGACTTCTTTTGTTTTTTCAGGATTTTTATAATATCCTTTCATTACATTAAATCCTCTGCAGACTATTTCTCCTTTTTTACCTACTTCAGTTATATCTTCACCAGTATCCGGATCTATAAGCTTAACTTCAACATTCGGGAAAGGAGTTCCTACAGTGTTTACTTTTTTCTCAAATGTATCTGCGGCATTTGTTTGTGTCATTCCAGGAGATGCTTCTGTTAGACCGTATACACTGGTGATTTCAGTCATGTTCATTTTGTCTATTACTTCTTTCATGGTTTCAACAGGACATGTTGATCCCGCCATGATTCCTGTTCTAAGTGATGACATGTCAAACATATCAAACATAGGATGTGTCAATTTTGCAATAAACATTGTTGGAACACCGTGAATTGCAGTACATTTTTCCTTTTGAATAGCTGAAAGAGCTAAAAGCGGATCAAATTCCTCCAGCATTACAATAGTTGAACCATGTGTAATTACTGCCATGACTCCTAAAACTGAGCCGAAACAATGGAATAAAGGTACCTGAATACATAATCTGTCCTCTTCAGAGAAGTTCATATTTTCCCCGATGTAATATCCGTCATTTAAGATGTTTCTGCTGGTAAGCATTACTCCTTTTGGGAAACCTTCTGTACCGCTGGTATACTGCATATTTACTACATCATTATTGTCAAATTCTTTTTTGATTTCTTTTAGGATTACATCATCCTGATTTTGACCTAACAATAATAATTCGTTAGTGTTATACATTCCCCTATGCTTGTCCTGACCTACATGAATAACATGTTTTAAACATGGAAATTTTTCTGAAGTTAATTTTCCTCTCTGACATGTTTTAAGTTCAGGCACCAAATCATAAATAATATCAATATAATTATTGTCTCTGAATCTGTCAGTTAATGCTAAAGCTTTCATATCTGACTGTTTAAGAATATACTCCAGTTCATGACTTTTATAAGCGGTATTTACAGTTACTAAAACCGCTCCTATTTTAGCTGTTGCAAACATGAAAGTCAACCATTCAGGAACATTTTTAGCCCATATTCCTACATGGTCCCCTTTTCCAACACCAATAGATAATAATCCTTTAGCTAAATTATTAGCCCTTTCATTAAATTCGGAATATGTGAATCTCAAGTTTCTATCAGGATAAATTAAAAATTCATGGTCCGGAAGTCTTTCTACTTGTTTTTCAAAAAAATCTGCTAGTGTATCTTCACTGAATAACATTTTTTTAACTCCTGAAATTAAATTTAATCGACCGGTGTGTATATTACAGCTAAAATTTTTGCTGTTTCATCATTTGAACTGTGTACATGGTGTGATACAATTGAATCATAGTAAATACTGTCACCAGTTTCTAAAACATAGTTATTCTGACCATAAATAACTTCAATTGTTCCTTCAAGAACATAAAGGAATTCTTCACCTTCGTGAGAGCTAAGTTCATGGCTTTCTTCAGCATCCACTTTAAAGTCAATGATAAATGGTTCCATGTTTCTGTCACTTTTTCCGGCAGCCAATGAGTAGAACTCCAGGTTACTGTTCTCGGTTTTGTTTTCATCACCTGAGAAGTATACTACTTTGTCACTTTTTCCTTTTCTAACTACTAATGGTCCTGTCTGTTCATCATCATCAATAAAAGTACCTATTCTAACGCCAAGTACTCTAGCTATTTTTGTTAAAGGAGTAAGAGATGGTATAATTTCCCCGTTTAATATTTTTTCAACTAATTCAATGTTAACATCACTGTCATTAGCTAGTTCGTCAAGTGATACATTTCTAACTTCCATTAAAGTTTTGATTTTTTCTCCAATTTTATTTTTATTAGGCATTTTTTCCACCTTAACTCTTTAATATAAAATAATATGTATTTTATCATTAATAAACGTATTTTCAGATATTTAAAAATAAGAGGATATAGTAAAAATTATTAAAAAATAATATATAAACTGTGTAAAAAAAGAAAGCTCTGCGACATTTTAAGCAATGCAATTATCGCCAGATGTTTTTTAATAAACAGAAAGGAGGTTTTTAAACTGATAACCTCTAAACATGTTTAATATTTGTATAATCAGATATTTCACTATTGAATGTAGCTAAATTTGAAACATTCAAATCATGAATATCACTGTGTCCTGTTATTCTTGCAAAAGTTTTAATTTCTTCAAGACTTGCATTAAGATAATTGGTTAATCTTTTTGCTCCAATATCTGTTTTTAATCTGGAACGCAGTTCTTTATCCTGTGTTGCAACTCCCACAGGACATTGTCCTTTATCACATAATCTGTACTGCTGACATGCCACTGCAATTAAACTGGCTGAAGCTATAGCTATCGCATCTGCTCCTATAGCTAATGCTTTTGCAAAGTCACTGGAAACTCTTAAACCACCAGTAATTACCAGATCAATATTCAAATCATGTTCATCCAGATATTTTCTGGCTCTGTGTAATGCAAATATTGTTGGAATGCTTGTTGAATCCCTAACTAATAATGGGCTGGCTCCAGTAGCTCCACCTCTTCCGTCAACTGTAATGAAATCAGGTTTTGCATAGCCGATAAATTCCAAATCATTTTCAATATGTCCTGCAGCTATTTTAATACCTATCGGACGGCCTTCAGATTTTAATCTTAATTCATCTACCAGATCTTTTAAATCTTTCTTAGAATTAATATTCGGGAATCTTGATGGAGATATTATGTCTTCACCTGCTTTTTTACCTCTTACTTTGGCTATTTCAGGCGTTACTTTATCACCAGGCAATAATCCACCCATTCCGGGTTTTGTTGCCTGACCTATTTTAATTTCAATTGCATCTGAAGTTTTTAAGTTTTCATCAGTTACTGAATACTTGTTCGGAACATATTCAAAAATGTATTTGTATGCCGCATTTTTAACTTCCGGCAGTATTCCTCCCTCTCCACTACACATTGCTGTTTTAGCCTTAAAGCTTCCTTTAGCCAAAGCAATTTTACTTTCCTTAGACAAGGCCCCGTAAGACATGTGGGATACATATACAGGATTTTCAATAACTAAAGGTTTTTCAGCATTTTTACCTATTACTGTAGTAGCTGACACTTCCGCATCTTCTTCCAAAGGCATAGGATTTAACTGGTTTCCTAAAATAAGAATATCATCCCAATCAGGCATTGGCAATTCTGTAGCCATTGGTGCTGTAATGGGTTTTCCGGAATCGCATAACTTATAAATGGTGTCCATATGTCTTACTGATTCATCATTTCTGATGTACTGTTTCGGAAATGAAATTAACCAATTGTTTTCATTTGTTTCAGCTGGTTCAAAGTTAGATATATCTGATCCGCAATCCGGACATTCTTTAAGGTCTTTTAATGGTATTTTTTCAGTTTTTTCATCATGAATATAATTACAAATCCTACACTGATATATTCTATATTCTGTTTTTTGGATTGCTTTGAATTTTGATAGCGGCGAACCGCATACCGGGCATTTTCCAAGTTTAACAAGTACCTGACCCTCTTTTTCTTCATCATAAACATAATGACAAACTTCACATTCATATGTCTTATAGGCCATATCTTTTTTCATTATTTCAAAATTAGAAACATCTGATTTGCAATCAGGACATTTTTCAAGTTCTTTAAAGGATTTGCCTTCTTTTTCTTCATCATGAATATAACCGCATATCTGGCACTGGTATTTCATTTTACCAACTCCACCATAATTAATATATTATATAACTTTAACAATAATATAAATATTTTTATATAATATAATTAATTCAATGTTAAAAAAAGTAAAAGTTTATAACTGTTTAATTGAATAAATAAAACATACTATGAACAACAAATCTTTCTGGAACAGATATGCGTCAGTTTATGATAAAATTATAGGCAATAAAATAAACAATAACGAGATGTTTAATTTTATTTTAAAATACACAGGAAAAGATGACAGATTAATAGAGGCAGCCTGTGGAACTGGTGCTTTTACCTGTTTATTATCACCAAATTTAGGGGAAATAATTGCCTTTGACTATTCTGAAGAAATGGTTAAAAAAGCTAAAAACAAAACTAAAAACTTAAACAATGTTGAAGTTTCTGTTGGAGATTTAAATAATATAAATTATGAAGACAATTATTTTGATGTGGCGCTGGCTGCCAATGTGTTGCACTTATTGGATAAACCTGAAACAGCTATAAGTGAACTTACACGAGTTGTTAAGGATAATGGAATTTTAATACTTCCTACTTATGTAAAAGGAAATACTTTTCAGCGTCTGATGCTTAAAACATTAAAATTATTTATTTTTGAAAGTAATGAATGGTCCAAAAATGAATATTTGTGTTTTTTAAAAAATCATGATCTTGAAATTCTTGATTATGATGTGTTTAATGCAGGCCAGCCGTTATGTGTGGCCATTATCAAAAATTCCAAATAATTTTTTTCTACAATAGATTTTTTTAAAAACACATAATTTTATTTTAATCAAAATAACAATTGATTTAATTGGATACAATAGACTTTTTATTAAAATAATTAAAGCTTTCTTAAAAATTTAAAAAAATAATAAATGTATGAAATTAAAATTTGTCTTTGAAATAATTTCCAAGTTTTTCCGTGAACTCCTGCAATAGGAAATATAAATTCTGCAATCCTATTAATTGAACATAAAACAACAAAGATGCATTCAATAATGCAAATGCATCAATAATTGTTGTATAGCCGGCAGAACCAATTTTTTAAAACTAAATGAATCCAAATCTATCTGAAAATTCATCGTAAGATAAAAATCCGTCACGGTTTGAATCAAGACTTTCAAATTCAGAAATGATTACTTCTTCCGGAGAATAACCGTCCCAAAATGAATCCTCCATTATATATTCAGTTAATTCTTCAAATTCATCAATACTAAGTTTTCCGTCATGATTCGTATCCAGTTCATTAAAGGTATCAGAATAAGGATTTGTACCTAATCTGGCATAGAATTCCTCAGTGGTAAGTGTTGAATTTGGTGAATTTTTAACTATATCCTGAAGTTTCTTAATATCACTGTCTTCTTTACAGCTTGCTTTAAAAAGTTTATCACCTGCAGAGAAATAAAAAACATTAAAATCATCCGAAGATTTTGAATAGATAGCTAAAACATCACGGTGGTACAGAGTCATTTTAGTGAGGCTTGAATTTTTAATTGTATTTTGCTCATCAGGCAATGAGTTATCCTGAATCAGATCAATGCCAAATTTGTCGGTATGGTAACCTGTATTATCTGGAGTAAACTCCCCATTTGACGGAACATTAAATTTAACTCCTCCTAAAAAGATTTCTTTAGATGAATCAGCTGCAAAAACAGCTGAAACTGAAATTAAAAATATAACTGCAACCAGAATAGCATGTGTTTTTTTCATAATATCTCACCTTTATTGAGTATATATATCATTAAAGTAAATAAAAATTAGTATTTTTTAATTAAACTGATTTGTTTAATTAATTGATGCATTATTTAATTGAATTGAAAAGCAAGTATTGAAAATATAAAAGAAAAAATTAATTTAAGATATACTAATATCCTAGTAAAATTTTAATGCCTATTAAAATCAGGACAGCACCACCAAGAATTTCAAATTTGTCTCCGAAATAATTTCCAAGTTTTTTTCCAATGAAAATACCGGAAATACTGAATATAAATGCTACAATTCCTATTATTGTACATGGAAGCAACAGGGACATATTCAGTAATGCAAATGTAATTCCAACAGCAAATGCATCAATACTTGTTGCAACAGCCAGCAAAGTCAATTCCTTAAAGCTAAAAGTATCCATAATATATTCATCATCACTGTCTAAGCTTTCACGAATCATGTTTAATCCGATAGCCAAAAGCAGGAAAAATGCAATCCATGGAGCTACAGTTGATACAAATGAACTGATTGTTGTACCGCAAATGTATCCTATTACAGGCATTATAAACTGGAAAAAACCAAAAAATAGTCCATAATATAAAATCTGTGATTTTGTCAGGTTTTTTTGTGTGAATCCCTTTGTCAGGGAAACACTAAATGCATCCATTGCCAGAGCAATAGCTATTATGATGATTGAAATTAAAGATGTATCCATATTATTCTCCGATTAAAATACTCTCTTCAATATACAGTTTTATTTCTGATAGATTAATATAGATTATTAATTTAAAAAAAATAAAGAAAATAAGTAAATACTTATTTTCTTTTTACAATAACAACAGCAACAATTATAATCAATGCTATTGCCAATATAGCTATTGGAAGGCCTGTAGAAGCATCAATTCCAATATCATTTAAGTTTTCATCAGTATTGTTTTCAATAGCTGGCGGTTCTACTGCTTTTTTACCTACACTTAAAGGCACCTGTGTTGAATTAGCCAAATAATTGTCATCACCACTGTAATTAACATTAACGATATATGATCCTTTCGCTAAATCAGGAACAGTGACAGTAGTTTTTCCGTCAATCAACTGATTAGTATAACTTTTATCATAAACAGTAACCTTTACAGAACCGGTAGCACCAGCAGGTAAAATAACATGAACAACTGCATTTTCACCTTCTTTTACATCCTTAGCAGAAACGGAAATCGGCGCATTATGTTTTCCCACACTAAAACTTGAAGTGTTTGTACCTGGCAGATAGTTTTCATCTCCGTCATAACTGGCTAAAACATCATAAGAACCACTAGCCAAATTATCTATCTTAAAAGTAGTTAATCCTTTATCAATAGGAGCGGAATATGTTTTGCCGTCAACAGTTATAGTTACACTTCCAGTTGCATCTTCATTAACCCGTACAGTTATCTTTTCGCTGTCTCCCATAGCAATATTGTTTGCATTAACAATAATTGTAGAGTTTGCCTTGGTTTTTTCATTAGCTTTAACAGGAACAGATGCAGAAGCCCCAGGTTTTTCTACATTAAAACTGGAGGTGTTTGTACCTGGCAGATAGTTTTCATCTCCGTCATAACTGGCTGAAACATCATAAGAACCACTAGCCAAATTATCTATCTTAAAAGTAGCTATTCCCTTGTCAATAGGGGCGGAATAATTTTTGCCGTCAACAGTTATGTTAATAACTCCAGTTGCGTCTTCATTAACATGTACAGTTATCTTTTCAATATCTCCTACAGTAATATTACTTGCATTAACAATAATTGTAGAATCAGCTTTTATGCTATCATCTACAGCAACTATTGTTGGAATAATCAATAAGAGCAAAATGAATAGTAAAATAATATATTTTATTTTGTTCATTTTTTAACCTCCACTAATAAATAGTGATTAAAAGATATTATGTTTATTATAATATTAAAAATTTACTTAAAAAACAGAAAAAGGGTAAAAAATTATTCACGTTTTTTTAATGAAATCAGTATGTTTAAAGTCATAACAATAGAATAAGTGCTTTTAAATCAAATTCTTCATAAGTAAAAACCTGTTTACAGATAATTTCAGCCAAATCATTATAATTTTTAACTGTCCATATAAAATTATTCATGAAAAATTACACTTGAAAAAAATATATTGTAGACATACGTTTCAACTGTAAAAATTTATTGTATACAAAATTATTTTATAAAATCAAAAACAAAATATCACTAACAACAAAAGGAAATAATAAAATGAATATTTTAATTAACGGATCAGGTGCAGTAGGATTAGGATTAGGTGCATCTATGCTTTCACAAAAAGCAGATGTGTCATTTTATGCAACAGGAAAAACAGCTGCTGCAATCAAAGAAAACGGACTTGAAAGGACAGGATTATTCCAGCATTACTCTTTTACACCAGATGAATATCAAGTATATGAGGATTATAAAGATATTCCTGAAAAAACTTTTGATTATGTATTTATATGTAGTAAAACAGTAGCTAATGATGATATAAGCAGAAAATTAGCCGAAAATAAAGAAATATTAAAGGACAACTGTAAAATAATCATATTCCAAAACGGATTTGCCAATGATGAGCCTTTTTTAAGATACTTTTCCGAAGATGAAGTATACTGTGCAAGAGTAATTACCGGGTTTTCACGGCCTCAAAGACATATCAGTGAAATAACTGTATACACAGAACCTATACTTTTGGGATCACTTCAAAATGCAGATCCTGAGTGCCTGGAAAAAATAGCTCAAATGATTAGTGCATCAGGAATCAAATGTGAAACAACCACAGAAATCGACAAATATTTATGGGCTAAAATGCTTTATAACTGTGCTCTAAATCCATTGGGAGTAATTCTTAACTGTACATATGGTAAATTAACTGAAAATGAATACTCCAAAAATATTATGGACAGCATTATAGATGAGATATTTGCAGTTATCAAAAAAAGCGAATATTCCACATTATGGGATTCAGCGGACGAATACCGAAAACTGTTCTACTCAAAATTAATTCCGGATACCTATAACCATTACTCCTCTACATATCAGGACATTCAAAAGAAAATAAAAACTGAAATTGATACATTAAATGGAACTGTTATCAGATTAGGTGAAAAGTACGGTGTTGATGTAAGTACAAATAAAATTATTTATAACCTAATTAAATCAATAGAATCAGAATTTTAAGGTTTATTAGTTATTTTTTCTAATAAACTAATAATCCTGTTATTCTGTTCGATGAGAATATCCATTTTCCTTGTTTGTGCTGCAAGCAAATGTCCGTTAACATTATCCAGTCTTGCAACACTGTTTTTATCATATATTTTATATAATTCTTCAGCTATTCTTAAATCCCTTGCATAATCTCCAGTTTTATATTGTCCTCTTTTTTTATGTTTGCCTATATTTGATGTGGGTTTTTTTGAAGAATTCAAATCAAAAAGTCTTGATCCGCAGTCAATACAATAATTGCTGTTATTATCTCCATATTTACTGCCGCATTTTGGACATTCTTTCATTTAATCACCTTTTCAATATCTCCAGAATATAAAATAATTATTTCTTTCTTTACTTGGTGCCGGAGCATAATATGAATATTCCTTTACCATTTCCTTTTCATAGTCCTGTTTTGCTTCATTTAATATTCCGTAAAATGTAGCTGTGTCATAGGAAGAATCAGGAGTGTTGATTATGATTTCTTCCATTTCATCAGTCATTTCTCCGCTGCCCCATGATATACAGTATATCGAATCTCCTGATGAAAAATAAGCATGGGACACATTATGTTTTGCAAAGTTATTATACTCATGGAAGTATGCCACATCATGTGAACCTATAGTCAGGTTTTTGCCTTTGAAATTATACCAGCACCCGTAACTGCTTGGAAGATAATCATCAACACATAATATACCAAATGTGTTCAGGTCATTATAATGATAATTAGTACGGGCAGTATTGATTTCTCCGCCCTGATATTTTGGAGGAATTTTAAAATCTACATCATTTACCTTTACAGTTTTCCAATTGGAACTGTCAACTGCATTAACACAACCAACAGATATAATTAAAGCAATTAAAAGTAATGATAAGAAAAGCTTTTTTGAAAACATACTAATCTATTTGTACTAACTAGTATATAACATTTTATTAACAAACATTTTAAAATCGATTATAAAAGTTTATATATCTAAAAAATAAAAATAATATATGTTCGTATTTTAATATATCTTATTTTTTTACGAATACGAACAATGGTGATGGTTAAAAATGAGTATTCGCTATTACTCCTTTAGTGGTGTTTAGGAGGATGAATACTCATTATATATTTAAATTAATTCATCTAATTTTTTACCGTATTCTTCAATCAGCAAATAATCATTAGCTACAACATCCAATAACTGAATCTTATAATCCTTAAATAGCTTTTCATCATCAAGAATCTTTTTTTTATTGTAAGGATAACTATTTTTAATATTATAAATTTCCTGATTAATCTGACTGATTGATTTTATAAAAACATCATCATCCTCAAAAATTGTTTTGCCTTCAGGAATCAAAATAGCCAGAGACCTCATGGAAGTTAAATCATAAGTTTCAAAAGCTTCCACAATTTCTTCAAACAAATCTTTTTCATAAATACTTTGAACAGGATTGAAAGAAGGATGCAATTTATAAATTAAATCCAAATAAAGACTATTCAAACTATCCAAATCATCTTCAGACAACTCAAAATGAGTATCCTTTCGCTCAATAGCCAGATCCAGTTCACCCATATATTTTTCCAACATGCCAACTGATTCTTCAAATTCATTATCAAGCATTTCATCAATTTTAGATAAATCCTCCCCCTGATTAAACAGCTCAATATATCTTTTAATCATTTCCAATTCAATATCCAAATTATATGCTTCACATTCAAGAAAACCAAAACTGAGCAGATACATATCTTCAATTTTTGGACATATATGAAACCTTAATTTATCATATTCAAAAATTAATTCAGCTAATTTTTCCTTTAAACTAATTGACATTGTTAAAACCTTAATTCTATATATATGAATTAAACATATTTATAGATATATAGGTGATTTTAAATGGAAATAAAAGAAAATAACCTTAAAGAATTAATCGAAAAATACATGAGCATTGAAGAAACAGAAGAAAACCATGAAGAATTGCATCAATTGGGACATGAAATTGACCATGTAATCTTTGACAATAATTTTTATCTTGTAACACATAATGACGGTGAAGAAAAAGAAATCGTTTCATTAATAGTAGGGGAAGATGACGAATACTTCATACCATTATATACCGATGATGAAGAAGTAAAAGAAGCAATTGAAATATTTAAAAAAGAAGACAGTGATGCTATTTTTGAAACAGAAATCGTAGCATCTACAGACATATTAGAAACCTATTTGGATGATGACACTTTCCTTGGAATAGCTATTAACCCTCCAAAATATGATTTTGTAATATCTAGCCAAAACGTTATCGAAGATCACCAGGACTGCTGCTGAATTTATATGAAATAACTTTTCAATGAAAAAAGAGCAGATAATCTTTTTTCAATTTTGTTATTTTTAAACACCCTATTCAACAGCAAAACCATTACCTTTAACTATTAAAAATTATTTTGAAACCAAATACTTCCATTATTTGAACTCTTTTTAGCTAATTAACATTAAAATAAGAACTTTTTTTAGCAACACACTTAAATTATAACTAATTTTACGGTTTAACACTCTAAAAATTCTTTAACAAAATTTCTTATTTATTGAAATATCCGACAGTTTTCATAATTAAAATAAATGAAACATTACACAATTAAAAACCAAACTATTGTAAAATTATTAATTAATCCAATCTATTCAACACATTAAATATATATTTTGAATCATGATTTTAATATAATTAATCAAATCTTTAATTAAACATTATTCAGAAAAATAAAAAAGTAATCCGACCACATTTAATCTACTATCAGATATATGTTTTCCATAGCAAAATAATGGCTAAAAAACATTTATAAACAAAAATATTATAAAACAAATAATATGGAATCAAAATATACTCATAAATTTATTATTTATAATAAAAAAAGAATCAAAAATAATTATAAAGGATTAATAGAAAAATTAGCCAATTTTGACAAAGAAGCTATACCTAAAGATTTTTTAGAAAATCTAAATGATTCATCAGAAATATTTCTTAAAAAAAGACAGAAATTTTATCTTAAAAATCCAAATAAAATGTGCACAATCGATGAAATTCTACCATATAATGAAGAAATTAATGTTGAAACAAACAAAGTATTATCATTTATAAACAAATATCAAGAATTTGACAGTTTAATCGTTGGAATTGATTATTTCAATGGTGAAGAAGAATACATTGAAAAATATTTTTCACATGAAGATTCCTGGTATTTTGGAGGTCCCTCACGAAATTTTTACATTAAACTCGCATTCAGATATTATTATGGACTATGGGGAACTGAATTAGACATCTTTTTAAAGAATATTGGTTTAGAACATTTAATTTAGGGAATTTCAAGTAATGACAATAACATACTCCATATCATTACAAATGAATTGTTCGACGCATAAGAACTTCAAATGACAATTTAACATTATTAAAAAAGCATTAAATAACAAAACACAGAAAAATATTATTTTCTAATCAGATATTAACTTTATTTTGAATAGTTTCGTTTGAAATATTCAACTTATTTAGTAATTTATTGAAAAATATGGATCCATAAATTATCTTTAAAATTAAAATATTCATACTTCCATATGACCAATTTGCACAAAATCATTGGGCAACTTTGCACTAAATCATATGACCAATTTGCACAAAATCATTGGGCAACTTTGCACTAAACATGCAACTAATTTAATAAAACTTTATGAATTGAACATGATAATCTGAAATATCCGAAACATTTAGTTAAAAATGTAATTAATTGCAACACCTAAACTAATTATATATAATTTAAAAATGAAATAATAAATTAATTATACTTTGGAGAAAGTTATATGAAAACCAAAGATTTAGAAACTTATAAAAAAGATGGAACTAAAGCTTCTAAAAGTCAAATAAAAGAATTTATAAAGTTATATGCCAAAATAGCTAAAAAACTTAAAACTGAAAATTCAATAGAACTTAACTCTGTTAAAGAAAATATCAGAAAAACATACTCTGAAGAGGTTTATTTAACTTTGATTGATGAAGAAAAAGACTTTGTAAAATTCAATATCAGCCAGGGTTCCAAAGAATATATCATTCCAATATTTACAGACATCAGCGAATATAAAGAAGGCAAAGAAAAAATATCAACCTTATTTTTAGACAAACTAACATGTAAAGTTTTATCTGCAGAAGATATTGAAAAATTAGCTGGCGATGATGAAAATTTCAGAGGTTTGGTGATTAATCCCCATTCACAAAACTTTATGATGGACCGCAACGGTGGTTTTTAATATGGAATATATCTGTCCTGTTTTAGGTGAAGGTGACGAAAGAGATTTTATAGCTATTGGCCAAGCAGAAAACTTCAAAATAGCAGTATTTACTAACTTAGATATGTATCATGAAGGTTGTAAATATTTGGGAGTAACTGGCTATGAACCAATTAAAGTTTCTGATGAATTATTCAAAGACCTTGCTAAAAAAGATGATGAATTCACAGGCATTATTGTAAATATTCACAATGAAAAAAAGATTATAAATAAAGAAGAACTGGAAAGATTATGATTCATCCTCTTTCTCAACTTCTTCATCATCAACAATTGAAAAATTATTATAATATCTATACCTGTATGCCATTTTAAATCCTTCATCCACTTCTCTTTTTGGCCTTAATTTACGCCTTTTAGTAGCAGAAATTTCTTTTTTAGGATTTTGGTGTGCTTTAACTAAATTCTTATTTTCCCTTACAAACTGCTGTTGTCTGGTTCTTACACGATTATATTTATACACACCTTTTCTTAATAAACGTCTTCTAGTTGTTAAAAATCTAATCACAAAATCACATCTACTGTCTTGAAGCAGATTTATCTAAAGTAGCCTGAATTTCATCAATTCTCTCAACAACCACTTTAATAGCTTGTTCACCTTGACGAGTAGGGTTAATACCTTGCTCTACTAATAATGCATCCCTAATATCTCTTAACCTATCAATTGAGTCAATTTTCATAATTGTACTATAAAACATTGTTGTCCTCCGATTTATTATTAACTATATTACATTTTTATTTAGAATAATTTATAAATTTTATCATATCAAAAATAAGTTTATGAAATACAACATCAAAACAATCTATGTTGCCGGAGGATGTTTTTGGGAAATCGAAGCATATATTTCAAGATTAAAAGGAGTCATACAAACAGAAGTGGGATATGCAAACGGCATAACCCATGACCCCAAAGATGCAAAAAGCATCTTAAGACTGGTAAATAAAAATCCCTCTATTGAAGCCCATGAACTGAAGGGATTTTACCTGGCTGAAAATAAATATCAGAAATACCTGGAAAAACATCCTGAAATAAACTCAAACATTAAAATAAAAATGAATCAAAGTGATAATTTAACTCTGCTTTCATATCAGGTAACAAAACTGGCTATGAACGAAGAAGCATTCAGCGGAAAATATGCTGATTTTGATGAAGAGGGAACATATGTAGACATTACAAACAATGAAGAGCTTTTTTCATCAAAAGATAAAATAAAAAACGATTCAGGATATGCGTGCTTTACAAAACCCATCAACCCTGATGCAATTACAAGTTTACGTGATTTCTCATACGGAATGGTCAGATTGGAAATCAGAGCTCAAAAAAGCGGAATACATTTAGGTTATAAAAAAAGAGATTACTATGAAATAAATTCTGCTGCACTTAAATTTGTTTATAAATAGCTACTCCTTTTTTAATAGCTTTTAAACCCTTTTCAAGTAACTGTCTTGGACAGGCAATATTTAATCTTAAAAATTCATCACTGTTTTTACCAAAATCAACACCTGCAGATAATAAAACCCCTGTTTTTTCATTTAAAAACTTGATGAATTCCTCTGAAGATATATCCAAATCAGAACAGTCAAGCCATAATAAATAAGTAGCATCTGCATCGGTTAACTTAATTTCAGGAATTTCCTTTTTTATAAAATCAGCTGCAAATTTCTTGTTGTCATATAAATACTGCCTCAGTTCATCAAGCCATGGTCTGCCGTTATTATATGCTGCTATTGCGGCATTTATAGCAAAAATATTGGCTCTGCTGACCCATTCAACATCAAGAGCGTTGAAAACATCTTCCTTCAATTTATCTCCCACAATATAAACCGCAGCAGTATTTAATCCCGCTATATTAAATGATTTGGTAGGAGAAATTGTTGTAATGGAATCATGGTTGCTTATACCTGCAAATGGAATGTATTTTTTATCGGGATCAGTTAAATCACAATGAATCTCGTCAGATATTATAGTTACATCATATTTGGCACATAAATCAGCTATTTTTTTCAGCTCTGTTCTGGACCATATTTTACCAATGGGATTATGGGGATTGCACAGCATCATCAAAGTTACATCTGCTTCAGCTAATTTTTCTTCCAAATCCTCAAAATCAATTTCATACTTTCCATTTCTGTACATCAGCTGATTTTCCACAACTTCCCTGTTATTGTCTTCAATTACATGGAAAAATACATGATAAACCGGTGTTTGGATTAATATTTTATCATTTTCATCAGTTAATTTACGGATAATGGTAGCTATTGCAGGCATTACTCCATTGGCAAATTTCAGATAATCTTTATCCATTTCCAATCCATAATCTTTCCACCAGTCAGCATATGCATCATACCATTCATCAGGAATTAAAGCATATCCGTAGAGACTTTCATCAGCTTTTTTTATAATTTCATCAGATATTTCCGGAGCAACCTTAAAATCCATGTCAGCTACCCACATAGGGAGTTCAGTGTCAAATAAATCCCATTTTAAGCAGTTAGTGTTTTTACGGTTAATAATGCTGTCAAAATCATATTTCATGTAAATCATTTTTAATTTCTTTTATAACTTTTGCCTGATGCCAACAGCCAACTAAATTGACTTTAAAAAGTTTGTCTAAATTATCAGCAGAATTATATTTTTATTGCATTATTCATTAGAGCTTCAATTTCAGCATAATCTATTTTCATTTAAATATTATATTGAATATTTATAAAAAAAGTAGTTTAAAAAGAAGAGAATCAATCTTCTTTTTTAAAGAAATCATCTTGAATTTCATTAACTATTTCAGTAAACCTTTTGGTTACATCAGATTTAGGTTCAATTGTAACCATTACTCCACCTTTATTAGGTGAGCTGGATACTTTTTCAGTTAATGGCAAATCTCCAAGATAAGTAATTTCCATTTCATCAGCAAAATCTTTTCCGTCACCTTTACCGAAGATATGGAGTTTTTCATTACAATGAGGACATTCATAGTAAGCCATATTTTCAACTAAACCTATGTTTTCCACATTTAACATTTCAACCATTTTTACACATTTTAAAACATCTTCCTGAGACACTACATTAGGAGTAGTTACCATAACTACTGCATCAATATCTGGAATTGTTTGTAAAACTGTTAACGGTTCATCACCTGTGCCAGGCGGGTTATCAATAATAAGAACATCAAGAGGACCCCATGCTACATCAGCTATTAACTGTTTGATACTGCCTGTTTTTTGTGGGCCTCTCCAAATAATAGGTGTGTCAATACTATCTAACATAAATGCCATTGACATTACTTTAAGACCGCTTGGTGCTTCAACAGGCATCATATGACGTTCTTCGTTAATCATGATGTCCTGATCTTCCACACCTAACATTTTTGGTATGTTCGGACCGTGAATATCTGCATCCAATATCCCTGTAGTAAATCCTTCTTTTTGGAAAGCTTCTGCAATATTTGCAGCTACTGTTGATTTTCCAACTCCTCCTTTACCACTCATAACAGCAATTTTATATTTGATTTGTCCTAAGTTTCTTGAGAGGTTGAGTTGTTGTTCAATCATTTGTTTTTGTTGTTCAGGAGTCATTTCTCCTCCATGACCATGATGTCCATGTTCTGGCATAATATCACTCTCTAAAATTTATTTTTATCAATATAATATATTATAGTAACTAAAAGTATTTAAAAGTTTACAAATAAATGTTAGTTAAATTTCTTACTGACTTCTTCTACAGCAAGTACTAATGGATCGGTAACCATAGATACTGGAGGTGCATAAGCAAATTCAACATTACTTAATTCAAAGCAGCTTAAACCTTGGGTAATAGCTAAAGTCATTGTATCAATCCTTTCAGCTACCCTTTCCTCAGCAATTATTTGACAACCAATAATTCTACCATTACAGTCACAGATAATCTTAATATCCATAGGTTTGGCATTAGGATAATAACGGGCTCTTGTAAGTGCTTCCACCTTTTCAACAATAGGTTTGATATTGTTCTGTTGAGCAAAACTGGAAGTCAAACCAACAGCACCAAACTCTAATTTACCTACTTTAGAAACCATAGCATTCAATACTGGATTGAAATTAGATTTTTTACCAGTTATTGTACGTGCTAATGTTTTAGATTCACGAACCGCAGTAGTACCTAAATGACTGATAGTATTGGCCTGAAGAATTAAATCCTGAGATTCAACACAGTCCCCAAGAGCATAAACGTCTTCAACAGAAGTTTCCATTTTTTCATTAACTAAAATAGCCCATCTTCCGATATCACAGCCGGCCATTTTAGCTAATTTTAATTCAGGCCTTACACCAGTGGCTAAAATAACCATATCTGCATCAATACAACTTCCGTCACCGAAATATGCTTTTTTAACTTTTCCGTCTTCCCCTTCAAGTTTGGTAATAGGTTCACCAAGTATTACATGAATATTTTCCATTTTCAAATATCTGGTTAAAATAGCTGCCATATCACTATCAAGAGATCTTGGAACAATTTGAGGCATCATTTCGCTTAAAGTTACATTTAAACCTAATTCTTTAAGAGCATAAACAATTTCAATACCAATCAATCCTGCACCTGTTACAACAGCACTTTTGGAAGTTTTAGCCCATTCCTGAACTTTTCTACCGTCATCAATGTTCCTTATCTGGAAAACACCTTCTAAATCCACTCCATCCATAGGAGGTACAAATGGGTTTCCTCCAGTAGCTAAAACTAATTTATCATAATCAATGGTTTTTTCACCATCCTCATTTTCATAAGTGACAGTTTTTTTGCTGCTGTCTACTGCAGTTACTTCAGATTTTATTAAAACATCAATATCGACTTCTTTATAATCATCTGGTGTTTTCATAATAATATCATCAAAGGATGAAATTTTTCCAGACAGTACATAAGGAATAGCACATGGAGAATATGCTACATTTTCATCACGAGTTATAACAGTAATTTCCGCATCTTTATCTAAACGCCTAATATTTGAAGCAGTAGACATTCCGCCTGCTCCCCCACCGACAATAACAACTTTCATTGTAAAACAACCTTTTTTTAAACAAATTAACAAAATATTTATAAATATAACACTAATATTTATTAAAATATAAGTATAAAAAAGTAACTATTGAAAAAATTCAATTAAGCAGGCTGAAAATATGAGAGAAATTGATTTCAATTTAAAAGAAAATCCTTTTATAAATTTCCAGTCATCAAGATATTCAATGACTGCCAGAATTAATGTGGAAAAGATGTGGAAATATTCAAAAGAAAATAACTGCTCATTTTTTGTATTGTCTTTAGGCTGTTTAATGAAAGCTGTAAACTCCATACCTCAACTTAAAAGAAGAATAGTCAATAATAAAGTAATTGAACATGATTATTTGGATGGTGTATGTCCAATAATGGATGAAAACAATGAAATCTATAAAGAAATGAGAGTAAAACCACCAGAAATATTTAATGACTTTAAAAAGTGGCATGATTATGTTAAAAAAACATCCAAAGATGTATTATCCGGAAAAACCGAAGAATTCAATGTTAAAATGGAAAAAAGAGATTATGAAAATATAGCTAATTATTCCTGCATCCCATGGGTTGATTTTGAATCAATAACAAGTGGAATATTAACCGGAAATCAGATACAGCCATTAATAACCTGGGGAAAAGTAAATGAAAACTATGAAATGAGCGTGGCTATTACAGTAAGCCATATTTTTGTTAATGGCAGAGAATTAGGATTATTTTATAAAAAAGTTCAGGAAAATTTTAATCAGCCAATCTAGAGCTAATCTATTTCTTATAATTCAAAAAAAATAAAGGTAATGATTTTATTCAAAATCAATACCAGTTATTCTGAATCCTCCATAATGGGATTTGAATTTGATGTTCATACCAATAAGCAATGGAGTAATGGACTCAATTAAATGAGCTTTATTTAATGGGCCAATATCAATAGCTTTTAAACCAGGTATTTTTTCAATAATATCACTAGCTATCTCCTTAGCTTTCCCATCATCACCACAAATCAAACAGTCACATTCAATCGGGTTTGGAATATTTGCCAAATGGGAGTTACTAATATTATTAAATGCTGCAACAACTTTAACATCAGCATCTTTCAAGATGTTTGCTGCTCTTTCTGCTGCTGAACCAGGATTTATATGTAAAACATTGCTTACAGGTCCGCCAATAGCTGTTTCCAATGGTACAGTTGCATCTAAAAGTACTTTACCTTTTGTGTGTTCTTTAATTGTCTTTAAGGTTGCACTTTGAGCCTGTAGAGGTACAGTTAAAATCAATACATCAGCTGCAGCTGCTGCATCTTCATTAGCCATACCAACTAATTCTTTAGGATTATATTCCTTAATTTCCTCATTAGCTTCCTCAACAACAGTTAAAGCTTTTTCTTCTTTACGGGATCCGACAATTACATCTTCACCTGCAATAGCTAAACGTTTTGCGATTCCAAGACCTTGAGGTCCGGTTCCTCCAATTATACCAATTTTCATTTTTTTATCCTCCAAAGGTAGTTATTTTTTGTCATAAAGTAATCCGCCGACAAAAATCATATATTCCGGCAATTTCCCATCTTTCGCATAGATGATTTTATAACCAAAAGTATCCTCAACTGTTTTGTCAACATCCCCACCAAGTGATTCAATAGAATACCTTAACTTAAACGGCATCTTACACGGCATGCCGATTGTTTTGGTACATCTCATACATAAATTACAGTTCCCCATAAATAAACCTAAAGAATCCTCGTTTTCCAATGCATATATTTCATTCATTAATTTAACTTTCATTCGCTCGAGTCTTTTTATAATAAAATCCAATTCATTAGGAGCATATGTTTGATTTAACTCTTCTTGTGAAAAATCAAATTTAAAAGCAATTATTTTAAGTTTGTTAAACGAATTCCAGATTTCATTAGGATTAAAATCAAAAGGAGGGCAACCCCAATTATTGCCGTATTGATCACATTCTTTACAGATTTCCAAAAATTTTTCAATGTCAACATATTTGTCGTAATATTCTGACACATCAACATCTGCAGTGAGTTTACTTATGCTAACCATAATACTATTTAAATAAAACAATATAATAAAAGTTTCTAAAAAAAGAAAAAGATAAGAGATTAGTTAAAATCTCTTAAGCAATGGTTATAGTTCTTCCAACCTGATACCCATTCCAGATAGAAGTAATAATATATTTGCCTGGATTTAATCTAATTGGGAATTTAGCAACACCGTCATCATCAGTTGTTCTGTTGTACAATATTCCATTAACATTGAAAAATACAGTTTGATTAGCTAACGGTTTTCCCTGACCGTCTAAAGTTTTTGCAGTAAAGTTGCTGCCGTCAAGGTATTTCATATCCAAATCTTCAGTAATTAAAGTTGGCAATACTGTAACATTGTTTCCAACTGCATATTTGCCATACATAGTTGTAATTATGTATTTCCCAGGATATAAGTTAATATTTAATGTAGCAGTACCATTAATAACTGTTCTGGTATAAAATACACCATTAATGTTGAATGTTACATTTGTACCATCAGCAGGAGTTCCATCACCGTTTAATACTTTAACAACAAATTGTGATCCATTTTTGTAGTATTTTACCAGGTCTTCAGTTAATACAGTCGGCAATACAGTAACATTAAATCCTAATTCTTCACCAGTTGCAGGATTGAATGCAGTTAAAACATATTTGCCCGGATTTAACCAAATACGCAATGTAGCAACACCATCAGCAATATTTACATTATAAAATACGCCGTTAATATTGAATTTTACAACAGTATTGTCTTTTAATGCTGTGCCATCACTATCAATGAATTTTGCAACAAAATGAGTATCATTACGGTAGAATTTGACAATATCATTAGCCAGTATGGTAGGAGTTACAAGTATGCTGGATTCAACAGTAATATTGTCATAAGTAGCAGTTATTTTATAGAATCCTGATACTAAGCCAATACCCATAGATGCAACACCGGTTCCATCAGTAGTTTTTGTGTAATTTTTACCATTAATAGCGAATGTAATATTGGCATTAGCTATAGGATTATGATTTGCATCAGTTAAAATAGCGGAAAGTTTATCAGCACTGCCGTAAATTTTAACAAGCTCAGGAACAGTAAGTAAAAATTCAGGACCATTGTTTTCTACAATAGTTTTATTATTGGATTGAACAGTTTTATCTCCTAAACCAACATTGGAAACTAAATAATTGTAGGTTACAGACCCTAAACCAGTAGTATTAACTGTGTTTTCACCAGTAGTTTTAACTGTACAGTTGGTTACACTTACATTACCGTAAGCAATTTTAATACCTGTAGTTTCAGCAATTATGGAATCACCGCAGTTACTTGCATTACCTATATTATTACCACTGGTGACAATATCATTTTTATTTAAGATTACATTAGCTGCACTAGATGCAACACCGGTTGTAAAGTTACCAACAAGAGTTATTTCATTGCCTGTTAAAGTTTCATTATTTCCACTTACATAAATACCGTAAATGTAAGTAGAGTTACCTGCAACATTATTGCCTTCATAAATAATGTTATTAGCTTTGTCACCCCAGTTACTTGAGTAGATACCATATGCAACAACTGGAGATTCAACAAATACTTCATTGTCTTTTATAATACCATTGGAATTATCATATACCTGAATACCATCAGCATAATTGTTGTCAGAATCAGAGTAGAAAGCATTTGATGCTATTGTAAAGTTTTTGCCATCAATAGTGATACCATAAACATAGGTATGGCCTTTTATACTTATATTGTTGTTTTCTACAACAGCATTATCTCCTCCTCCAATATATAAAGCATGAATAGTATCATAAGCTCCGCTGGCATTGTTATATTCAATAGCAATATTATTTGAAGCTATATTTAAATTAGCTGATCCTTCAGCGTAAATACCTGCAGACATTACTGTAGCAGCCCATGTAGGAGGCATGTATTTTACAGGAACTGATGGAATTTCAGCAAAAATATAATTATTTAAAATATTTACATTATCAGAATCAATTACTTTAATAATATTATTGATGCCATTGCCGTCAGTTTTACCAGAATAAACAATAGTATTATTGTCAATTGTTAAATTAGCTGCATTTTCAGCATTAATTACAAAACTGTCTTTATCAAAAGCACTGTCAACTGAAATCATGTTAGTATTTATGCTGGCATTAGCTCCCATTACATCAATTGCTGATTCAATACCTCCAGCATTAGTTAAAACAATGGCAAAATTAGAAACAGAAATATTATTTCCTTTAATTACAAGACCCATATCTTTTAAAATAGCTTTTTCACCAATCAAATTGATTTTTTTATCAATAGTAAGAGCAGTTAAGTTAAGCCCACTGAAACTACCTGTAAAAATCAAATCAGAAAATGGGATGTCGCTTTTTAAAACACCGTCTTTATCAAAGTAATTGAAAAATGTATCATTTGTAACAGTGTTTCCGATTACAGTAAAAACAATATTGATAGTTTTATCTGCATATTTTTTATCACCAAAGTAAACTACAGCTGCATTGGTATTGCCGACAGCTAAATCTGGTATATCAATAGTGGTTTTACCGTTTATAAGTTTTCCATTATAAGTTTTATTGCCAATAGTTATATTTACATCACCGGTTGCATCTCCAGGTAAAGTTATAACTGCAGAAACATCATTTCCATAAAATACATGATAAGGTACAGCTACAGTCATGACATACTCAGAAATTTTATTTACATTAAATACAACTGGTGTGGAATTAATTCCGTCATAACTTGCAATTACGCTATGTTTACCAGTTTCTAAGTTTGTAAAAATTACACTTGCACTGCCGTTAGTAATAACTCCTGTCTGAACGATATTCTCATCCAAACTGAATTTAATATTACCTGCAGTAGTATTTGGAATTATTTTAGCTTCAACTGTTGCATCTTCGCCATAATATATATCTTTAGCTGTAACATCTATAGATATATCATTTGCTTCACCTGCAACTGTTCCATCATCATATGATGCAGATACATCAACATCATCAGTAGCAGAAACTGCTGAAAGTGAAAGAGCCACTACCGCAACAAGAAGAAAGATAAATATCTTTTTATCCATAGTTAATCTCTCCATTTATATACAAAATATTCTTTAGCACTCATAAATTACAAATTATACAATAATAATTTACAATTCATCCAACTGTTATGAATGCTTGTAATTTATATTTGTGCTGATATAATATAATCCTTTTGAAGAAAAAACAAATAATATCAGTTATAATTTAATATAACAACATAATTAAAGTTAAAAAGAAAAAAAGTAAAAGAAGATTTAAAATCCTCTTTTTTTAAGCAATTGTAATGTTGTTTCCTATTTGGTATTCGTTCCA
>ERZ827492.95-NODE-95-length-92931-cov-16.200558_pt1 | contig 92931 bp, 92 predicted proteins | sample MGYA00519704_ERZ827492 | MGnify/ENA primary metagenome ERZ827492 (study PRJEB31778, sample SAMEA3449325) | human gut metagenome | biome: human gut; feature: human-associated habitat; material: faeces | place: United Kingdom | collected 2010/2012 ... | reverse complement strand
TATTCATTCATAGCTGAATAAATATCTACAGCTGCTTCTCTATTAATATTAATAGCTGTATTTCCATTTTTATAGGTAAATATATTATTACCGTTAGCTATTAATTGTTGAGCACCTAATGTAGGAGTTTCAAAACTTTCACTAAGATTAGATGTCATTGCATAAACGTCCATTTTAGCAATATGATCTGAAGCCTTAGTATATGGATTATTTTCAAATGCTTCTTGAGCTTCATCATTAACTAATCCGGGAATAAAATAAGTTTTTGGAATACCTGTTGGTTTACCAGTATTATCTAATTTAGGATAAATCGTTATATTAGTACCAATACCAAAAAAAGGATTATGTGCAGAATTAAATACAGCTCTACCATTTCCAACGGCTGCTACTATTTCATTACCTTTATCTTCTCTATCTTTAGTATTTGTAATTTCTCTAAAAGTTCCATATTGGTCATCATTTTCTACAGCAAACATTTTAGTATTTCCAAATCCATGAGCTATAGTTTTCCTTATTAGTTCTTCTTTGTCAATATTAAGTCTAAGACGATATTCTGTTTCATCAATTTGACCAGTATTAAGTTGATGTAAAAGTAATTGTTGATAATTTGTTTCACCCGGAAGAGATTGATGACCTATAGTAATTTCATCATAATTATCGAGTTTAGTACTTATTTTTTCTTGTTGTTTAATAAAATCGTTAGAATAATTAAGAAACTTTTTATTAGCAGCTTTTTTATATCTATTATATAAATATATATTACCAAAACCAACAGCTGCATTATGTGCAGGATTTAAATTATAATATAAAGGAACTGTATATTTACTATCTTGTTGTGATTGAGGAATTATAGGATTATATTCAGCATCTAATACTTGTACATTAATATTATCTACATTACCTTTAGCAGCAGCATTAACAGTACTAGATAAAAGTAACATATTTTGATAATATTCTTTTGGAAGTCTAATATAAGAAACACTTTTTCCGTCAATTTCTTTTCTTCCTGTACTAAAGCCTAAACCAAGAAAACCTTCTTCATTATTAGAATTTAAAATTTGAATAGCTTGATTATATTCATCTACATTATTAAAACTAACATCATAATATTGACCTTTATCTCCAAATTCAATTTGAATATCTTTTAATAGTTTTTGGTCATATGGATTATCTTTGTTAAAACTACCTCCATTTTTCATTCTATTAACATAATCTACTAAATATTTATCATCTCCTTTTAAATCTTTAGTTAGATTATCATAATTCATTGTAGTTTCATTATATTCTCTAATAAGCTCACTACTTTTAACTCTAAAATCTACAAGTTGTTGTTCTGTAGCACCATTATTTTTAAAAATTAAATATGCTCTTTCAAGAGTATTTTTCCAACCATCTGTACTTGCATTAGTCATATCGACATTAACGTCTCTACCAACAGCAGTTTTAAATAGATTATATAAATCATTCTGAATATTTTGTTTTTTACTCATTAATTCAGAAGTCATATTATAATTAAGAGTTATTGGTTTAGTATCACTTGTTCTATTTAATGATTTTATATACTCATCGTCAAGTTCAGCATTCTTTTTAGCAGTTTCTGCTGCTTGTTCAGCGGCCTTATAAGTTTTTAATCCATTTCCATAAGTGGTTTTACGAGTAGTATTATAATATTCAGCAGCATATAAAGCAGGAGATATTCTTTTATTTAAATATTGTTGAGGAGAAAGAGTTATACCATTATCGTCAGTAACATCACTCACAATATTATATTTTCCTTTAGTAGTATTTATAGCTTTTTTATGTTTCCAAAGAGCAATATCGTAATCTTGTTGAAGACTTTCTTTAGCACCTGGAGTAGATTCAATAGCCGCTCTAATACCAGCTTCTATTTTACTTCTATCAAGTTTTTCAAAACTATGAGTAGTATCATCATAATATTCTCCATCAAATACTTCGTTTGGATTAGTAGTAGGATTACCGTTTTTATCAAGCCAACGAACTTGATTATAACTACCAGATTCTCTTGCAGCCCATTGTAAACCTTTAGAAATCAAAGAAGATAAATCTACAACAGCGGTTGGAGAAATATTAGGATTCCATTTTGTTCCACTAATTACTTTTCCAGTTTTTTCATCAACAATATCTTTATAATAATAAGGATTTTTTTCTAAAAAATATTCTTTATAATCTTCTGGAAGAGTTTTATCATTTATGATCTTATTTTTAAATTCTGTATAATCTTTTTGAGCTTGAAGTCTGCCAATCATTCCAGCGTCAGAAGCTAAATTACCAGCTTTAATTATTATATCATCTAATGCAGCAGCAGAATTTCCAAATATAGTATTATTATCTATAGTTTGTTGTATTTCAGATATTTTTTGCTGTCTCCATTCATTTTCAGCTTCATTAAGTTCAAGTTTAGCCATTTCAGCTTGAAGATTAGAAGCAGTTTTAATAGCTTCTTTATGTCCTTGTTCTAAAGTATTAAAAGTATTTCCTAAAGTATTTAAATCTACTGTTGGAACATATTCTGTATTAATATAATTAAAACCTTTCATATAAACTATGTTTTTAATTGTTTTTATTTCCGTATGCTCTCAACCATGATTCTATCATATCATTTGTTATACCTCTTACACCAAGAGCTTTTAATATAATAGGATTAACATTAGGATTTGCAGCAGCAATAGCTCTAATATTATTTTCAGCAGCTAATCTTTTTTCAAAATTACCAATAGCGTTTTGTACTCCAGCATTAATGCTATTAATCAATCCTATAGTATTTTCAGATTGTTTTTCAATAATAGCATTTTCAAAAGCATTTTTCTTTTCTTTCCAAGTATTATAATTAGTAATATTTTGATTAGCAACAGCTTGTTGATTAAGTCTATCTTTATTAATTAATTCAGTTTCAGTATTTTCTTTATTAGCATAAATATTATTAAGTAATTTAATAGTATTTAATCTACCAAGTTGTTTTCTACCTAAAGCAACTCTTGAACTTGCAGTATTAGCGTCAATTTGTCGTTCATATGCTTGTTGTTGGTCTCTAATAGTATCAAGTTGAGGATTAATATTAATACTTGTTTTAAGTTTAGAAGGAATTAAATTAACAGGAGCTTTATTATATTTCATTTTCTTTAATGCTTTCTTATTGGCATTATATCCTATAATACTACCAACAATATTTGAAGCAATACCAATACCATCACTAATTAAAGAATTATATCCTCGTTTTTTCATAATATTATTACGATTATCATAATCTCGTTTAGTATTTAAATCTACACCAGTAATAGGATTAAATCTACCTTTAGTATCAAGAATATCATATTTGATTTCTTCTACGGGAGTATGATAATTAACAATTGGTTGATTTATTTTATTAGATAATTCATCTTTAAGTCCTAAACTATAAATTTCTGGAATAAGAGTAACAGTTTTTTCAATATCTTCAATACCACCATTTTTGAACTTTATTCGTTTCCCCGTAGAGGGAATCATTCTTAGACTTGTCTTACCATTGCTTGTAACTGTATAAACTCCACCGTTTTTAGCACGTTTACGAAGTTCTGGATATTTATTATAAACTTTAGTTTTAATATCATCACGTCCATGAAGTCCTGCAAGTCTTAAAGCATCAATAGCATCAGACTTAGTAGGAATAGGATAACTTCTATTTTTACCAGCAAAATCTTTTTTATCTACATTAGGATAAGGTTTAGATTTAGAACCATAATCTTTAGAACGACTTAAACCACCCATACGTTTTTTATTTCTTCTTTTATAAAAATCATTAACTAAACTATCTCTATTAGCTAAACCAGCTTCTTTATATATTTTATTAATTTCTTCTCTAACTTCATCATCAGTACCTCTAAGAATAGCTCTTTGCATAGGAACATATTTTTCATCTTCAGGATTAAAATATACTCTTGCAGTTTTACCACTTCCTCTATTATAAATCAAATTAGTAATTAATGCTTCTTTAGTTTCAGTAACATTTCCTTCATCATTATAATATTTACGAATAAAATCTATTCTTCGTTTCGCACTTTGGTTAGCACTTTTAATTCTTTTAAATCTTAAATCTCTTTCATCTTCTTCAGTAATATATTCTCTTCCTTTAGAATCTTTTTTAATTTTATCATTAATATTACCTCCTGTATATCTGTCTACTCCCATTCCAAAATTATCTTCGTCAAGACCTTTACCTTTAGGAGCATACCATCTTCGAGTAACTTTATCAAAACCTATACTATCAGGATTTTCAGAATGATTAATTAATTTACCAACTTCAGTAGTATCATAATAAGGAGTATAATCTGGACTAATAATAGGATTTTCTAAAGTAGAAACATTATTCGCTAAACTTTGTATTTCTCTAATTTTTTCAAAATCATTTTTCTTAGTACCATATCTACTTTTATTTTTTCTATTTCGATTATTCTTAGTACCATCATCGTTAATATTATTAACATCTTTATATCTTTCTTGCTCATTAAAAACTTTATTAGGATTATTTCCTTTCATAACTTTTTCAGCAGGAGATTCACCATTAAGAAAAGGAACAGAACTAAACACTTTAACTTCAGTAGGAGATATATGCATAACTTCTCCATCTTCAACTTCTAAACCAGTACGAGGATTCTTACCAATATCAATACCACCTTGTTCATGTTTTCTACCTTTCATATAGTAATAATTCTTTTTATTAGGAATAGGTATAGCAACACCACCACGAACTATATTAGGTCTAAGTCTTTTATTACTCATAATCTGTTATATTGTATATTTTGACGTTATATAAAGCCTTATAACGTTGTCTTATATTGAACTTGATTAATTATACAAGAAAGCATATTAAAATCAATGTAGAGCTGATAACAGCTATTATTTACGCTTTTTCTTGCCTTTGCAGCCTCCCAGTTTCATTTGAGCGAGTCTATCGGAGTATTGGTTATTATTAGGAACTTGTTGATTAACATTTTGAGTAACAGGTTGAGTAGAAGAATAACTATTAGGAGTAAGAGAAGTTTTTTGTTCATAATCAAAACCATCAGCTTTTTTAATCATTTTAGGAGTACTTGGACCGCCAATTAAACTATTAGCAACAGATCCAACACCAGAAGCAATTCCTCCAACAGTATCATTAAGATTATTACCAGTAAATTGATTTGCGATAGTAGAACCGAAATTAGCTTTCTTTCTACCACCACAAGCATACTTCTTTTGATTTTTAATTCTATCTGTATAATTATCTTGTTTAGTTTTCATTTTTCCACCATTTTTTAAAACAACTTTCTTTTTATATTCATCAACATAATCTTGATTAGCATAACTTTGAGTCATAGCTTGTGCAGCAGCTAAACTATCTTGTCTATATTGTTCTTCTTGTTGCATTTTAAATGCTTTTTCTTCTGCTCTTCTTCTTTTAGCAGCACCAATAGCAGAACCTATAACACCACCAACAGCTCCTATAATACTACCTAAAAATGCTTTATCACGTTTAACAATTTTATTTTTCATAACTTACTTATTTTATAACTAAGAGATTCAAAATCAATACGTCTATCTTGCATTAAAAATTCAAATTCAACAATAAAGTAATTACCATAAAGTCTACTCATAACAGCAGCAGATTGATCTCCTTCATTACCAATCATATCTCTAAGATAACTAAAATTCCAATTACCTAAATCCCAATAAGGTTTTTTATAATTACCAAAAATATTTTTATGTTCATTAGGATCAATGCTTTCGTTATCAACAGTAATATTTATATCATTAGTGTTAACATTGTCATTATAAACTCTAAGTATTTGACCAGCATAAGGAGTATCTAATTTCTTTACGGGGAATGGAACATCGCCTCTTACAGATTCATCTACTTTATATAATTTATAAGTAATATATTCTAAAAACTTAACAATGTCATATCCTTCATTAATAATAAAAGACAGTTTACAACTATTATTAAATCTTTCAACAGCATTAGCATAACCATAAATATTAGCATAAGTACAGTAATTATTAAATGCTTCAGTAAAATTATAAATAGTATCATATACTAAATTACCGCTTTGAAAACCATTAATAAAATAAACTCTATTTTTACTATTATAAGCATCTCTAAAATAATAACTATGAGTAGAAATAAAATTTTGAGTTTTATAATTATAACTAAGAACTAAATTACGTTTTTGAGTGAAAGTACTACCATTTTCATTTTTTCTAAAAATATCATAATCGAATTTAATAAGTAAACGATTATTTCTAATATCATTAGCAAATCTTACATTATTAGGTTTAGCTTTAATAAGCCATTCAACAATATCGTTACTAATAATAGCTAATTGGTTATTATCAAATCTGTAAATATTATTATCGTCATTATTATAAAATATATAGCCAAATTGGTCAACAATAGCGCTTCGCTTATCTTGAAGACCTCCATAACCTAATTCAGAAGTAAATACTTCTTTATAAGCAACATCAAAAGCGTCTGGTTGATGAAGTTGAATATTTTGGTCAATAGTTTTAAGTTCATTATTTAAATCAAACATAAAAAGACTATGTTCAGTATGAGCTAAAACTAAATTACCAATTCCAACTAAATTAGTAATAATACCTTTATTTTCAGTAATATTTTTATATGCTTCTAAAGAAAACTTTCGCCAACTATTTTCTCTTGATTCATCTTGAATAACGTTACTTCTACGAATAGTTTTATTATAAACATCAATATCTTTAATATCTTCTCTATAATTACTATAAGTTTTAGGATTAAATTGGTCAGCACTACCTTGTCTATTTTCAAAAAGATCAATAGAGTTAGCTGGTGTAACCATATAGCCTGTTCTATATTGAGCACTATCATTTTCAGAAGCAGGTTTAGTTACATAAGATTGAGGTTTAGGTTCATTTTTAAAACATTTACTTTCATGAAAAACTGTATCAATAACAGGCATTTGTAAATAACACATAAATGGTCTATCATTTTCATAAGTTTCATTATGCTCAGGAGAAACAGTAGTAGGATAATATTGATATTCAGCATTTTGCATAGTCACAATACCATTTGTTTCATTAAATACAACACCTGTATCGGCATATATAATAGTGCCACTATAAGTATAAACGCCATTAAGACCAGTATTAATAATTCCAGTATTATTTTTGTTATAAAAAACATCAGTAAATTTAATAAGAGTTTTATTATTATTATTATATATATTAGGATTATCTTTAACTAAAGAAACTCTATATAAATTAATATCATTATTTTTCTTTTCAGTAGCATTAACAAAAAGATCATATTTATTATCAATAACTATACATGTCCCTACACCAATACGATTATCTTTTACAGAATTAGCAACAGCTAATTTATAATTAGGCATAGGATATAGTTTTTCAAAATTATAATCTTGTAATTGAACTTTGTTCATATCAGTAACGAATCCAAAAGGAGCATTTCTTTGATAATAATTAATATTAGGAATATCATAATAATCAAAAACGTTTTTTCCTTCAATTCTAAGAAAATCAAAATCTAATTCTAAAGTATCATCTATATCTAAATTATCACAATAAAAATTCATAGTATTAGAATTCATCGTATTTAATGAATCTTTTTTAACTACATTATCAGTATTATCATATATTCTTAAATTGCCATTTATAATTTCTAATTCACTATAATTACCAGTAATACTTGCAACAGTATTTATTAATCCATCAATAATTCTTCCAGAAATACTTCCTCCGCCATTTTCAATAACACCATAAGCTAAATTTCCATCTGTTATTTTATTATTAACTATTTTAGCATTATATATAGTACCGGAATATAATTTTACAGTATTATGATTATTAATTCCTTTACTAATAGTAACATTTGCTAATGAATAGTCATTATAATTAGTATCTCCTTTAACTATAATAGTATCTGTATTTCTAAAATCATTAATAGTAAGTAGTCCAATATATTTACTTCTTTTTTCAAATTTTTCATAAGAAATAAAATATCCAACATAATTATTAGGTATATTAATATTATTAAAATAAGGACGATAAACTCTATGACTATTAACATCTATGTTATTAAATGGAACTTTAAATAAACTATCTCCATTAACGTTTATATAATTATCAAAACCATATTCTCCATTATTTATATAATTATTAAAAGTAAATATTTTATAAAATTCATAATTTAAATTTTGATTTATAAAAGGTTTTACAGAATCAATTAATTTATTTTTAACATAATCATAATCTTCTGTTCTAATTTCATTTTGTATTTCTCTACTTAATTCTTTAGTAATAAAATTATAATCAGCATAATATCTAATCATATGATTAGCAGGATTTTTATAATCATTTATAATATAACCTGAAGTTAACAGTGTCTTAATTATAATATCATTTATTTTAGCAGTTTTATCAACACTACAATATATATAATCTAATCTATCTTGTTCAAACTCAATTTGAGGAACTGGAATAATAAATACTACTCCATCTACTTTATTTCCGTCTTTATTAACGTGTTGAGGAAAAGTATTATCTATTTTATAACCATTAGTAAAATTACCATATTTATCTACAAAATGAATAAAGAAATTATATACTTCTCCGGGAATTAATGTAGTAGTAAGTTTTCTATTAATAAAATCTTTATCTGTTTTAATATAAGGAAAGCCTAATTGTAAAGCAATTTTCATATTATTAATTACTTTAATATTAGACATATCATCATTAATAACTATTCTATATATTTGATTCCTACTATAATCAGTATTTTTATAATTAACATTAATTATAGCAAAATACCCGTTTATTCTATTTGTGTCTATTACATTATTTTCATTAGCTGTAGTTATATAAAGATCAGAAGCTTTAATAGTATGATCATTTGTTCTATTATTTTCATTATCAAGAAAATCAACTAAATCTGTATCATCACAAGAAAAATATTTACTAAACGGAATTTCTATAGTAGCATTAACATGATATATAGATTCATCAAATTGATAAGGATTAGGATTTTCTTTATAAACAGTAACATCTTCTCGAATATTAGTATTTTCTGCAGTAGAAGTATTAATTACTGTCGTATATAAACCAACAGTAATATTTTTTACAGAATTAATAATTTCTTCTTCATCTATTTTATTTTCATTATAGCCAGCAATATATAATCTATTTTTATAATTAATAATATTTTTAACATTAAAATAATTATAATAAGTAGCAATTAATTCTTGACTACCATATTCTTCACAATTCTTTAAATTAAGAGTATAATAATTAATAGTATTTTTAACAATATCAATATCAAATGTTTTATAAGATTTAGTATAACTTTTACTTGAGCAAATAATACCTATTTGAAATATATTATAATTAACATCTAAATCTTTAATAGCTACTTTAAAAGTTTCATTACATATATCTGTTGTATCACTAATATAATCAGAAAAACCAACTCCATATCCGTCCCACGGTTTTCGAGCAATAATTAAATTTGTTAATTGGTCTATTTCAATTGTCTCTTCTTTTTTTTCAGGAAAAGCATCTCTATTAAAAATATATCGAACTATATTATTTCTATTAATAACATCTATATAAATAGGATAACCAATAGGATACCATTGAGTATAATCTGTTTTATTTATTTTATAACGAATAAAAAGATAATACCAACCTTTATAAGTACTACCTTTGACATACTCAACATTACTTATATTAGGAAGTTTAACTTCAGGAACGATACTTAATTTATTTTCTACTTGTTTTAAATCCCCATTATCTTCAGCACCAGCTTTATCTGGATTACCTAAATTAATAGTTCTTAAAGGAACTAATTCATTATTGTTACAATCATATTCACTAAAAGCAATAATTAAATCATTTTCTACATTATAAGTAAAAGTACCAGTAAATTTACCACCATGATAAGATAATCCACTATATGCTAAATAAATATTTTCATCTTTATCAATAGTCTTTTCATTATATACGAATATATCTAATTTATTAATATTAGCTTCAACTTTATTATAATCTTGAACAAATAAAACTATACCAGTATTGATAGGAATAATACCTCTAATAAGAAAATTATTACGATAAATATTATGTATAGCAGTTTGTATTAAAGCATTTGTTATTATAGAATTTTCATTAGTAATACAACTTTCATCATGACTAATCTTAATATTACGAGCATCAACTAAAGAAAGATTATCACAATCTTTAGGGTGTTTATTAAGATTAAGTTTAGGAACTACACTCATAATAACTTTTATATTAATTATAAAATATTATATATTTTGATAGCTATTTTTAGCTCTATATTTAATCTTGATTTAACCTAATATAATTAATCACTTGCTAACATAAAATTCAACATAAAGCTAATTTTAGCTATTCTCGTTTATTTATTACCCTTTTGGATTAAAGGTGAAATTAAAGAATGCGTTACGCCATTGTTTATGAGCACCATCAATATCTTGTCCACGATTAATAACAGAACGTTTAGCTTCTTCTTTAAGTTGTAACCATGTATAATAAGGATTAGTACCATATTGAGAAGCACTAAGATTAAACACAGGGTGTTTATATCCACGGCATAACATTTTATACATGCAATAAAAACCAATAGCTTCTACAAGAATTGCATTATCTGGAATAACAGGAAATTCACAACCATAAACTTTACTACGTTCAGTTTTGATAGTATCATATTCAATAGTAATACAATCAGTATCAAAATCAAGTTCAATTTTATTACCATCTATTATAACAAAATTATGATTACTATTAGTTGTTTTACCAACATAATTATACTCATTTACTCTATATCTACCGGGCCACTCTTTATCATTAAGAGTTTCAGCAAGAAGATAATCTGGAACTTTTGCAGGATTATCATTATGATAAATATCTGTTGTATTTACTGCATTAGAACTGCTCGTTTCACTCGCAGGTTCCCCCGTAGAGGAGCAACCATTACAACCTCGTTCACTATTAGCTTCTTTTATTTCACAACCTTTACTATCATAAACTTTAATATTAGCATTAGCTATTGGACAAGCACTAATTGCTATTCTTTCCTTTACGGGGAGTTGAACTTTAGCTCTTTCAGTATTTAATATATTAAGTTGTCCCATAACTTCTAAAGTCCAAACTCCAACTCTTGGAATCCAATCACTATTATCAGGATTAAAATCATTATCTATTTTAGCAATAATTCTTTCTATATTAGTTGTATCTTGTTTAATCATATCTCATAAAATTTAAACATTTCTCTGGATACTTATATAACAATATATTAAGTTTATATCGTATATCTAATTGTAAATTATAAATATCTTCAATAGTATTACAAACAGTGTCAGCTATTTGTTTATAACTCATACCTCTATACTTATTAGCAAGATATTCAGTATGTTCATATTGAAGAAATTTATCTTTAATCATTTTAGAATCTTTAAAACGAATAAGATATTCACCTTCTTTATTTTTAAAAACTCTATAATCCACACCATCATAAGGAATATTTCTAAACTTATACCAAGCTGCTTCATTTTCATCATAAAGTTTAATACCTTGAGCAAGTAATTCTTTTTTACGAGCAGCAGTGGCAGAATAATCAAGAACAGTTACAGTACTACGATGTCTATTACTAAATTTCTTATATTTAATATAATAAGTACCAATACCGTAACCAAACTTATAACCTTTACCTTCAAGAATACATTTATGAACTTTAGCATAATACTCATTAATAATAGCTCTATATTTACTTGAAAGAATAGTACTACGTTTATTAGCAAGTTCTATAAATTTATTATATTTATATTCTTGTCTTAGAGTATTACAATATTTAATAAGTTGAACAATAATAAATTTATTATCATCTTCATTAGCAACAGAGAATAATTTAATAACTTTATTATAAAGTAATTCAGAAGTATTATATTCTTTATTTATCCATTCAGTTTTATAATCATCTAAATTAATATTATACGATTCAATAAGTAATTGTTTATTATTATCAAGATAATTATAAAGTTCTTCTTTATTAATTACAATTTCTTCTAATTCATTTTTATACTTAACAATATCTGTTTTAGCACTATAAATAAATTGAAGATAATAATTTTTAAATTTTACATCAGGTATCATAATATTTTTATCATTATGCTAAATTAACAGAAGGAATTTCAGCAGTATCTCGTATAACATTAACATTCCACGTTTCAAGTATAAGTTTCTTAATAGAACCAATCATATCTTCTGGTAGAAGAAATTCATCGTCATCGTTTATAGAATCAATATCAAAAGATTTATCATTAGTTTCTACTTCAATAATATGAGGATATTCAAATACAGATTCTATAACAATAGCTCCTAAGTTATTAAATTCAGAATCATTAATACAGTTTATATAAATATATTCATTTATATAATCATATGTAGCACTTGGACATAAACCTGGAAGACTACCATAATATTTAGAAACAGATTCTTTAACAAAAGGAATAATGATAGGATTTTTAACTCCAGCAGTACGAACAGAATGAAAAGGAAGATTATTAGTTAGTCTAACAGGACGAGGAACTTTAACTTTTGTTCTCTTAATTTTAGGAATAGGAAGATCTCCACTTTGATAAATATCTCCATCAGGAACATCAACAAGACTAATTTTAAATCTTTGTTGTAGAACTTTATCTGTATAATTATGATTAGCATAACTATGACGTATAAGTTCATTACGAGCATGAATAATACCAAGTTTAATAGCACGTCTTACAGGAATACTATCTGCTTGTTTTACAGAATGAGCAATTTCAGAAATAAGTTGATTAATACTTGCCATACATTCACTATTTATATGATTATACATTTCAATATTATAACTGCGAGCAAATATAATATTAGTTGAAAAAGAACAAAGAAAAGTAATAAATTTTTTGTATTAAGTATATAAACAACAAAAGCGGCAACATGTTTAGAAACACATATTGCCGCAACAACAAATCTAATATAAACTCAATTAGCTGTTTTAAAGTAATTCCAAGTTTTAGTACTACCAGAATCTTCATCTTTAAAATAAAAAGTAATAGCAGATTCAATAATTTTATTATCTAATTCATTCTTATTAATATTACGGAACCATTCAGAATATAATCTAACATAATCATGATATTGAGCATTAATAGCAACATAAACGTCCCATACAGTAATACTACTATTTATATTACGAACATATTTATCAAATACATTTTTAGCACAATCGTAATTATATATTTCTCCTTTACAAACTTTACCGTTATCAGCAATATGATGCATAGTACTTACTTGCCATTTAGCATATTCTTCATCAAAATGAGCACCTTTAATAGATTCATGAAGTTTTCTCATAGATTTCCAAAATGTTTTATTATCTTGTTTTTCAACATAATCAAAAACATTATGTAAACTCATAATTCCATTATACAATTCAGTAGAAGAAACATTTGCTTCTTTATAACTATTTATAATATCTTTATATTTAGACATAAAATATTAATTTAAAATATTTTGTTTAAAAGTTTCAATATCATTATAATCAAATACAAGTTGTTTATCAAAAGAAGGAATATTAATTTTAATTGTTCCTCCTCCAATTTCTACACCACTAAACACATTAGGATATTTTTTAACTTGGGCAACAACTAAATTATCAATACTTTCGCTTAAAATACCTTCTATATCAACTTTACCATCTTTATCTTCAATAGCTTTTAATAATCCATCTAATTTACCAATATAATTATTAGCTACACGAGATACATAAGGTTTTATAATAAAAGAAAATGGATTGCTATCTAATACTTCATTAAGTTTTTCTCCAACAAAAGTAGATACTTTATCTACAATAACTTTTCTTTCTACCATAATATATTAATTTAAAGATTTAACAAATTCTGCATAAGTAAGATTAGGATTTAATCTAGCAGCTTCTTGGAATCTCTTAAAAACTTCAATATTTTTATTAGCTTCTTTAATAATTTCTTCTTTCTTTACTTTTATATTATTTAATTGTTTTTCCAGTAATTCTTTTCCTCGTGGAGAAGCAGCAACTTTATCTTTAACAGAATTAATTAATTCTTCTTGAATCATGAGTTGAAGTTCTCTTTCAATAGAAATATAAGTTTCATCTTTAGCTAAAAGTTCTTTTTGATCATTTGTCATAGAAGCAATTTCATTATTAATAGAATCCCAAATATTTATAGCATTATTAATGTTTTGTTGAGTAGGCTGTTTAGCTTGTATAAGCTGTTGTTTTACATTATTAAGTTTTTGAAGTTCTTGTTCAATAACAGAAATATATCCTTCAGGATTATTTTGAGCTATACTTAATAAAGGATCTGCTTGACCAAGATTAAATTGATATTGAGGTGTCATATTAATTTGTCGTTTGATTTGTTATATAAAATAAGAAGTAGGAGAATAGTCTCCTACTTCAATTAGAGTATTAAATTATGCTGCTGGAGCAGGAGTTGTAGACTGTATATGGCAAGGATTATAACTTGCATAACCTTCAATAACGGGAGTATTAGGAAGAACTACTTCACCACTTATCATACGACAAGTTCTACGCCATAAATTGAAATCAGCATGTTCAGCAACACGACGAATATCGCACTGAATCAAAGCGTCTTGATAAGGACGAGTAGCTTTTAAAACAGCAAGTTCTGTACGAAGTTCTCCAATTTCAGAAGACAATTCATCTTTGCTATCACGAGAATACTTATACAAATTAAATGCGTCTTCATTATGTTTAGCATTAATAGCGTCAAAACCATTACGCATAGCAGAATAAATACTAAATAATTCAGCATTAAGAACATTTCTATCGTCTTGACGAGCTTTCTGAGCATCATATGCTTTCTGCCACATACCATTAACAAGTTCTACAAAATCAGCACATTGTTTACGTTCAAGATATTGTTCATTAGCAACTATAGCAACTTCTCCAGCATTAGTACCACAATTTCTACCAAATATTCCAAGAGGATTACAACCATTGTTAAGCAAGGAAACAGCAAGACCACCAATACCAAGTCCAAGAGCAGTTCCAGCCAATCCTTTAGAAGCATATTCTTTCTTTGTATGTTCTTTTTCGTCCATTTGAACATAACCTTTTACATTTTCTTTATCTACAAGAACCATAAGATTAATAATTAAATTAGTTAATAAATAAGTTTGTAATCGATTACGTTTACAAATAACAAATTTCTCGTGCAAAAAAAACGCATAATTACATGTTTGATTGTAACTATGCGCTTTTCAATTAATTATCTTATAACTATATTCACAACATATTATAAACCTTGTTTATCTCTGTATTTCTTAATACGAGCTAAAGTAGCTTTATCAAAATCTTTCTCACTCCAACTAAGTTCTTTAAAACCATACTCTTTATGACCACGAGGAATTAAACCTAATTTGATATAATTATCAAAACTACTTGGACTACAATGTAAAATACGTTCGCAGGCTTCACGTTTACTTATACGTTTAATACCTCTGTTTAACTTAGTAAGACTTGATATAATATCGTCTAATTCATCATCACTATGATTACTATTACCAGCATCAATATTATCAATTGCTTCTTCAAGTACTTTTCTTAGTACTTTTAACTTTACGTTCATCACGATTATTTTTAATATGAATATATGTAGATATACAAATAAATAGCGCAGCAACAAAATGATAAACAATAAGTAATTGAATATCAGAAATAGGTATTCGATAATAAGCATCTAAATTAGCTATTAAAAGATTAATAATATTAGCAGTAATTATAAAACGATGCCATTTACAAAAACCAAAAACATAACTACAAACATATAAAAGAAAAGTAGTAGTTATAGAATTACCTATTATAAAATCTAATATATAACTAATAATATAAATATCGCTAAAACAATATAATATATTATTAAACAACATACCTACCATTTGTATGATAGGTATGTACTTTATCAGAACTATAAATAGTCTTTTCATCAACAATTATTTCTTTTTACCTCCATTACCATATTGAGGTCTATTAATAGGAGGATTTGGTTTCTTAGGTTCAGCACTACCTGTACCTCTATTAGGTCTACCCATAATAATATTAGATTAAGCTAAGATACCAGCAGCTTTGAGATTAGCAAGTAAAGTATTAACTGTGGTTTTAACATCTTCAACTGTATCTCCTGAAACTTCATCAATAGTAGCTGCTTGTTTAACAAGACCAAGTTCTTCTTCTGTAGCAGCTTCATAAGTAGGAATTTCTTTAGAAGATTGTTCAGCTAATTGAAGAATAATATTAATTATTACATCTTTTTGTTCTTTTGCAAGAGGAACAGCTTGCATAGCCCAATTAAGTTTTGCAGCAATTTCTTTCGTATTCATAATTGTATAATTAATTTAAAGTTTATCAATATGTTTATAACCGACTCCAAGTTTATCAAGTATAGGTTTAAGTAACCAACTATAAAAAACAGGAGAAAAAATAGCAGAATTAATCAAAGTTATATAATCTTTATAACCAGAAAATATATAAGCAACAGTAATAAATATAATAGATATTATAAGAACAATACGTTTACTCCAAGTAGAAACTTTTTTATCTTTATTAATATAATCAATAAATTTAATTATAATGTAAGTTAGTATAACAATAGAAAAAATATAAGAGAAATTAAAATGATTAAGTATATCGCTAAAAACTATATTTGTAATATCCATAATATTATTTTAATTAATATATTGTTTATTATTACTATCAACAATATTTATATCAATATAATTTTAAATATAATATCTTTATATTAAATAACAAAATTATAATTGTTTATTTTAATAGTTTCCTAAAAAGAAAAAATCTGACATAGCATTAATTAAACTTGTACTAAAAGGACTTCCATTTTTGATTATATTAATATAATCTTTTTCTACATTTGCGATTTCAAGATTAGCAAATGTAGAAAAAGATTGTCCAGACGATATAACGTCTATAGCAGAAGAATCAAGATTATTAATAGATTCAACAAATTTTAAATTACTAACCATTTTTATATATTCAAAAACAGTAGGAATATACATTTTACATAATGATTGGGTACATCCATTAAATATTGAAGGAAATGTTACTCTAAAACGTGAAACGGGCATAATTCTATCAATATTCATATATCTTAAAATGGACATAAATATATTACTACCGTTATGTTCATTTATAGAACTTCTTGCTAAATCATTAATAATAGTTTGATCAAAACTTTCAAGGTTTATATATATTCCATTATAACCAATAATAGGAAAAGGTAAAAAACTTCTATATTCAGTATTAACAACTATACCTAATATCATAGGATTAAAATTAGTATTGTAATATTCTAAAGGAAGAATTGTACCATCTTTTAGTAAATAATCTCCTGTTTTAAGATTATAATCCGTATGTAATTTACAAAAATGATTATCTGGATTACCAACAATTCTATAAGTTAACCCTGGTCTATTATAAATATAATATTCAAAATCTTCACCAGGAATTAATTTATATTGATTACTTTCAGTATCTTGAACATATTTTAAACCATAAGTTGTAGCATTAGTAACTTGATTTCTATTAAATAAATATTGACCATGAAATTTAAATCTTAATTTATCAGTATTACTTGTAGCATAAGTACCATCTCCAATACCAAAACAATTTTTATCTTGTAAAAAATATAAATTAGTATTAGTAATAGTAGTAGTTTGTACAGCTACTTCTTGATAAACATTTTCTATAACTCCAGCAAAAGGTATTTGAGGTTTACTTATAAGACGTCCTTTACAAAATAACGCTCCTTTAGGGAAATCATTAGCTGCAGTATTAACTACAGCTAATTCGTCAGCCACAAGATTTCTCTCGCTTAAAAAATTAGAAAAAGTTCTATAAACATTAAATCTTTTAGCCATATTACTATATTAATTAGAAAAAGTATTATAATACTTTTTATGATTTGTATTATAATACTTTTTATGATTTGTATGTATATTATACTTTATACTTCATGCCAAGCAAACGCTTCAATTATAGCTTGTTCAACAACTTTTGTAATTTTTGAATTTATACCTTCAAGTTTTATACCGTTATCACTTAAAGAAAGATAAGGTTCAGATGTTGGATCTATAATTAAATGAATATCTTTTCCTGTTACTTTAACACCATTAGTTCCTTGATAAACATCTATAAGACCGGTTACATCAAGATAAATAGCATCCTTACCAGCATCAGTATTAAAAGTAATAACAAGATAAGTACCCGGGTCATGAGATTCTGGATCTGTTACAAGCTCAACAGTATTAATCATACCGTCTTTAATAAATGCAGTAGCGTCAATACTTGCTATAATAGAAGAATCAAAACCTTCAAGATTAATCTTCTTAGTTTTAGTATTATAAGTAAGATTAAGATGACCTTCTACATTAGTACCGTTTTTCTTAATAAAGTTTTGACCTGTAACATCTCTTAGAGCAGTTGTATCTTCAGCTTTAAGACCATTAGCCCCTAAACTAAGAGTAACATTTCCTTGAGTAGGATCAAGTTTAATACCAACAGTAGGTGTTTGTTCAGAACCACCTATTTCAATACCTTTATTAGCAGCAGCTACAACTCTTGTAACTTTACGTGTTAAATCATCACTTGTTGCTATAGAGTATTTAGTAAGATTAGAAATACTATCCCAATAATTTCCAGAACTAGTAGCTCTAAATTTTAAAATATGAGTATCATTATTTTCATCACTTACAATAGCGTTAATTAAATAAGTAGTTGTATTAATTGCAGATACTCTTACATAATATTGCCCATATTGAGTTTTAGCAATAAATATTTTTTTACTATCAACAGCTTCCTTAAAATCAGCATGAGGTGTAAGAATAGTGGCAATAGTAGATACAGATTGGTTTGTAAGAGTTAAAATATCTCCAAGAAAATATATATTATCTAATCTTTTTAAATCTTCAGCAACAGCTAATTTTTTAAATGTTATATCAACTACTACATTAGTGGGAAACCAATCTGTTCCGTCATGAGCAAATGTATATTCTGCAATAACAGGATTACCTTGATGATTGGAATGATATTTAATAAGAAATGTTCCACTAGATTCAAAGTCTCCAAGATGCTCTACGGAAGCAATAACGTTATAAGTTTCACTTAAAACTTGTATAAGTTTATTACTTTCAAAAGCCGCTTTAAAATCATTATATTCTCCTAAAACCTCAACAACATTTTCTTTTGTGCTATTAGTTTTAAGAGTAGTTATATTATTTATAGAATATATAGAAGATTCAACTTCAGTATTACCATCAACTCGAACCCAAGAAGAAGTAGAAGTATAAGCATCAGGATTAATAAGCATGAACAAAGTGTTTTGTCCATTATAATTAACAGGAACAATAAGACCTTTAAACAACCAAACTTTACCATCAGTATCAACCCATGTAGATTGTTGAGTTAATTCTTCATAGGTAATATATGTTTGTCTTGCGTCAATAGGTGCTTGTTTTTTTACTTCAAGACTCGCACTAAAATTAAATGTGCCTCTTTCTCTTGCCATATCATTAATTCCTTTCTATTATTTACTAAATGTAATATTAAATGTACTTTCTCCATTAAATCCAGCATCGTTACGAGTATAAACGGCATAACTAACTTGTTTACCTTGAACTTCAATATTCTCAGTTGTCTTAGTAAATTTATCTATACCATAATTTTCATATTTACCAGACAAAGTATTAAGAAGTTCAACTTTAGTTAGAGTATATTTTACAGGAAGTTTAAAAGTATGTTTGTTAGGACCTTCAGCTTTAAATTTAACAGCACTAAGAGTATTAGAAGTAGTAAGTGCTAATTTAGCAAAAGCTTCATTATTATCTTTATTAGTGAAATAAGGATATACACCATTAATAGTTATAGCAGCACTATCAACTGTTCCTGCAGGAAGAGGAGTTTGATAGTTATTACCTTTACTATCTAAAGGTTGAGGACCTTGAGCATAAGCTGCTCTATATTTATAAATTATACTACCTTCAGGAATTTCTGTAGGAAACTTTTTGCTAGCAGGAGCATTATTTATATAAATAAATGATTCATTAGATTTCAAATCACCACCTCTATTTTGTTTTTTAACTCCAGCTATTTTAATAGCACCGGGATTATATCCTGTATTAAAACTTGCAGCAACAGGAACAGAAGCACCTGTAGTACCAACTTCTTGAATTGTAGGAGTAGTAGAAGTATTCCTCAAACTTAAAAAAGCAGTAGGATTCTCAAATGTAGGATTAACAGTAGGAAATATAAGTTCATCAAAAAGCTGAGAAAAAGTTTTATTTTTAAGTTGAGCTACAGTTGTTCCAGCAGGAATACCTCCAAGAGCATTAACAGTAGCAATATCGTCAGCTAAAGCAGATTTATATTTAAGTATTTCAGCTAAATCGACAGTTTTACTTGAACCGTCAACCGTAGTAATTTTAAGAGTAGTTCCTTCAATACTAACAGCGCTTACACCGCCAGAATAAGAAGTACCATTAACTAAAAGCTCGCGAGTATCAGTAGCAAAATAAAGTTTATCTAAATGATCAGCAGCAGGTTTATAACTTGCTTTGAGACCACTAAACAATATACCTGTAAATTCGGTAAGAATTTTAGTTTGCAAATCGTTATATTTCATTACTTTTATATTTTAAATGATGATTAATAATTTAATGCCAATTAATAATCTTTTTAATTATTGAAGTAACTGTTTTATTGGCAACAGCATTGTTAGAAGTATCATCAAGAACAACATCTATTTTTAAAAATATCTGTTCTTGTATAGAAGAAACTTGTTTCCATTTATAATATTCGTCAACTCGTAAAAAATATTGATATTTAGAAATTTTATCTTCTCCAAAATACATATACTCGATAACAACAGTTAATCCATCAATACCAGCAATAACAACATTAAGAATCGAAGTTCCTGTAACAATAATATTTTTACTTAAAACAGCATTTTTTAAATTTAAATAATTTCCTAAAACTATTTCAAGACCTTCAGGATTAGTATTAATATTTATATCTTCAATATTGCCCGGAATACGATAAAAACCATTAGTAGAAATAACACTATATAATTTTTGCCAATATTCTTCATTAGTAATATCAGTACCATTTGGAACTTGTTTACGAGATATATAATTATAAGAACCATCAGTAACTAAACAAAGTTTATCATAATCCTTTCTAATATCCCATACACCATCACAACTAATACTTACTTTTCCTATATTCCTCTCATTAGTAACCATATCATTTATCTTTAACAATTAAATCTTCATCTTTTAGTACAAACTCTTTAGTATTAGAATCTTCAATAACTTGTAAATATCCGCTATCAACATCAACATCTACTTTAGGAATATTATTTTCACAACTTACTCTTGCTTTAAGATAATTATTGTCCAAATAAACAAAAACATCTTGTTGAACATAATCACCTCCAGTATAGAGTTTATCAATTTGAGAAGTAATATATTTTATTAGCAAACCAGCTTCTTTATCCTTTTTTAATGCTTTACAAGCTATTGCGGATTGAAAAGTATTCCAACAATCAATTATAATTTTATTATTACCTTTACAGGTAGCAGAACAATCATTAATTATTTCTTTGCCTATATTAGACATTAAAATAAGTAGTTTATGATATATACAAATATAATCTTGTGGAATAGTCAAATAAACATAATTAACATCGCTCATACACAATTTATATTTAAACTATTAATAATATTAGCAAGATTATTTAATTGTTCTTCGGTAAATAATTGACTATTTTCTATACAATGTATTAAAACAGGAATAATCATATTCTTTGTTTCACAACATTGATTTTGAACAAAACCAATATTCATCAAAGCAATACGATTAACTCTATTATTAATATCTCTTATAATTAAATAATTATCTGACATAAGTATGACACTGTTTCATAACAATAGAAATATATCCGTCAATTTTTATATTAATTTTATTATTTATATTATATAATTTTTCTTCTTTAGAAAATTCATCATTATATATAATTTCAACAACATCTTCGCTTATTTCTGTTTTCCATTCAGGTTTTATATAACTGCATATTTTATATAAAAACATTAAATTATATAGCCTATAATAATTAGATTCTACAATATAATGAATATTTTCAATAATATTTTCTTTATTATTATCTATATTATTAATTACAACAACAGAAGTAGCGTGACGAATAATAGAATTAGCGAATGTTTTAAAAGAATTTTTAATAGCATAATCTAGTTTTTCTTCAGCATCGTTAAGAATATCTTTAGTGATATAATCTAAAAACGAATTTAATTTACGAAAACATTCAGTAATTTCTTTATTAATTTTAACGGCATTAGATTCCTTTTTAGTATCAATTACCTTAATTATAATAAGATAAATAAGAACAATAACACCGGGAGTTATTCCTAAACGTAAACTTTCTAACAATTCTCCCATATTCTATAAGAAAACTATCGTTAAGCTATTTAATAGCAATAACGATAGTTTTTATTTTAAAGGTTTAACCTGCAAGTGCTTTACAAACAGTTTCAAAAGTAGTAATCTGTTCAGCACCAGTTGGAAACGCAACTTGTACAATTTGATTAACAACTTCATCTCTTGTCTTAACATCTCGAGGTTCAGCAAAAGACAAAGTGAAAATAGTAAATCCTTTATCAGCAGCATCTGAAACTTCAAGAGGATTAAGAGGATAATGAGGTCTCATTAATTCTCCAGCTTCTTGATATGTATATTCAAATCCAGCATCAGCTGCAGCTTTATTTGCTAAATCAATAATATATTGAGCATCTCCATAAGCAGCTTCTCCTTTTTGAGTAGAAGTAACAGCAAGACCGGTAAGTAAATCAGCAGGAATTACTTCATAATCCATACCTACAACTTGTCCATCGATAGTCAATGTTGCTTCAGAAGCAGTAGCTACAACTTTAGAGCCAACGGTGTTGTTATTAATAGCTTTAGCCAAAGCCTCTGCAAGCTCATTAGCAGTCTTATTTACATCTTTAACGTAAACAGAAGCAGTCCATTTATTACGTTGATTAAATCCGACACCCTTTAGAGCAACAATCATTGAATACTCACCAATCGTAGTAGGAGCAGGAATAGTAAATACTTGTTTAAATACTTTACCAGCTTGATAAACTCCTTTTACATAAGAAAATTTATTTTTATGAATAGGAATTACAACATGACCTCCTTTATCAACAGGACGATTAACAATCAACATGCAATCTTTAATAATCTCTGTACCAGTAGCAGTAGGAGAAATAGTCTTATCAGATTTTCTAAAATAAAAACCAATCGCACCATCAACTACACTATCATTGCTTAAAGCAGTAGTAGGATAAGCAACGTCTTTACCTAAAAGAAATTGTCGCATAACTCTATAACTATTTTAATAAATTAAGAAAATCGTTTAATTTTTTTGTTGAGACATCGTTGGACTAATAGAAGCAATATACTTTTTAACAGCTAACTGAACTATTTCCTCATGAAGATATTCAGGTAAATCACAATCAACATCTTCATTTTGACCTTCAACATTATATTTAACAATCTTAGGATTGTTAATATAGCAAATCTTTATTCCATCAATAACCTTTTTGTCATCACTCTCAGTCTGACCTGTCATAACTTTGAGAACAGTAAGATAATTTTCAGCTACTTCTGTAAACATTGTTACAATAGGTTCATTAATTGTCGGTCGAGTACAATAATCAGTCAAAGCGTCAGAAAGTCTATCGGGCTCTATTAGTCTACAATGTACATCTTTTTTGCCGTTTTTGTAATCAATATAAAAATCAGTATATAATAAAACATTATGGAAATCAACAATAAGCTCAAAAGGATTATCATTAAAATAATCACTTTCTGTAATATCAGTATGATGAACTCTATAAAGAGTTCTCAAAGCATTAATTGGAGTAATAGAAGCAGCTTGCGGTAATATTCCAACTTGAAGTGAATTAGCAACATTTTTACTAATTATATTTCTAACAGTTTCATTAATTGCTGCATTCAGATATACGTCTATAGACTCTGGAAGAATACCTCTAACAAGTTGTAAACCCATTACTTGCCCAAACGTTCTAAACTCATTGTGCATTTCCTGTATAGTCATATCAAATAAGATTTAATTTATGATTATAAGCAGCTACCATAGAAGCATTCTTTGGATCTTTAAACCAAGCAATAGCTTCTCCAGTATTAGCACCTATTAATTCTCCATCAGTAGTAGTAATATTTTGACTATATTGAGAACGAACTAACTCTCCACGAGCAATAAGTTTTTCAATAACAGCCATAAGTTTAATATCCTTATTATATACTATTTTATTGAATTTAACAGGTTCATTAGAACTAAATTTATCCAAATCAATTTCCTTATCAAGTTGTGGTCTATTCAAATAAGTAAGAACAGGCAAAGAATTAAGAACGCAATATTGAACATAAACAGCTTCAAATAAAACACTATCAGCTATACAAGCAACATAATTAGATTTTGCTTTATTAACTTCAAGTCTATATTTGCGAAGTTTATCAGCTTCTTTCTTATCATCTTTAAAATAAAAACGTATAGAAGTATCAGAATTAATAATAGACATATCTTTTGCTACACTATGATACAACAAGCAGTGTCTATACATAAGATAATCTTCTACATTAATAGGATAACCAACTTTATGTTTTTGAGATTCAAGAAGATTAAGAGCATTAACTTTAGCTTTAATAGCTGCTTTAATTTCAACATCTCCTCTACGTGGAGCTTTTTGATAAGTCTCTTCAATAGCCTCTTCTTTAGCTTTAAATTTATAATAATCTTTTTTATGATAATAATAAAAACTAATATCAAACGTTTTTCCTAATTCATCAACAGGAATACGAATATTATTAAGATATTGTTTTACTCTTAACATAAAAGAAGGATCATTAGGAGAAAGACCGACAAGATTAGGAAAATATGCGTTGACTTCTTCTTGATTAGCTGAAATAACCTTAGACGAATTAAAACAACTTCCAATATAATCAATACGTTTAGGAAGTACTTTATCGTTTGCTTTACGATACAACGAAGTATTCTTAACAAGCATAATCGTTATAGAACGAACATCAGTATAAGGTTGATTTTCACTTAAATCTTCTCTGTCAGCACTTTTTTCTATATCAATCTTAGAAGTAGTGGGTTGTTGAACAGTATCAACTCCCTCTACAGGGGATTGAACAGAATCATTAACTGTCTGTTTATTTATTTCGGTATTTGGTTTATTAAATCCAAATGTCATACCACTGTCAGAACTATTTTGCATATGAATTAAATTTATAAGTTAAAATTACAGTTCACACTTAATAAGGAACATCTTGGTAGAATTATTAACTTGAAGACCAAGAGAAGACATAATTTCATATCTACTCATATCTATTTCAGTAGAAATATAATTACTATCAGGAACTCCCCAAGAAGCAGGAATATCGCTCATACCTTTAAACACTTTAGCTTTATAGATTTGTCCTTTACGACGAACAATGCGAACATTACGTTCTCCATCATAAGAACTAAAATCAATAAAACATGCTTGGTGAGAAGTAATAGGAAGACCTGTACGAGGATGAATTTCACCATTCTGTTTAGCAGCTTCTGCAATAGTTCCTTTATCAAAGAAAGAACAATGTTTAACTGTAATAGTATGACCTTCAACAGTTTTATATTTACGGAAATATGCGCCATATTCAAGACCACCACTCATAGTACCAATTTCTTTATCTCCGAGAGGAGTCAAGAAACCATTCTGTTTAGCGTCCATTTTCATGGCATCATCAAAATCTTCAATAAAACCTTTACCGCCCATAAGAACAATATCCATTGTTCCACTATCGGTATCTCTATCGAGTACATCACCAACTATACGCTTAATCTTATTAAGAGTCAAAAACTCTCCATAAGTATCGTAATTAGATTCACGACAAATCTCAAGCATACCAGAAGTATGAGGAATAGGTTTACCATTATCACGATCTTTAAGAGTAATCTCTCCATTCATATTACGGTTATATTCGGCAAGCCAAAGACGTTCTTCATTCATAATACGCATATGAATATGAAATTGTCGCATCTCTTCATTAATCCAAAGACGATTAGTTGTTCCATTATTGTCTTTAAATTCATATTCAGTAACAGTATTTGCAAGATTACCAGCAATTTCTTTAGAATAACGATGGAACTCAAGTTGAGAAGTCATTTTACCCGGTCCCATAGAATTACTTCTATTACCTTTAGAATATGATTCAGAAACAGTAGGGGCAGCCAAACTCCAATATTTACCTACAGCAAGCAATTCATCAGAAATATAAGCATTGGGATCAGGATTAGTCAATTTAATAAGATAAGCATATCCATAAGGAGACTCGCCAAGATCTTTCTGAATACGAACTTGAGTACGACCATCAGGTCCAATCAAACCATATTGTTCAATAAACCAATGAGTACTGGTATGAATTTCAATTTCAGCACCACCAAGACCAGCTTTTCCACCAGCAGGAATATCGCAATGAGTAATGAAATCAGTAAACTTCATACGACCCATAGTATTCCAAACCCATTGAACAGTATGAACATCAACAGTACCTGCTTGCCCTTGACCTTCTGTCATAAATGTCAAAGGAAAACGGTCATCGTCCATACCGTAGTTATAAGTAATAAATCCATTTATTTCAGCAGGTTTTTGTAGCTGAAGATAAGAGATACTATCTTCATTAGAATATCCTCTATCATCATACTTTCCCTGCGAAAGTACACGCATTTTGTAAAACATAACTAAATTCTTTTTAAAATACTATTAATAACTAAAATTAATATCTTTCTTTTGATTATTATTAGTAGGTTTAGTTACTCTATAAGAAGTAGACTTTTCTTTAGCTTTAAAACGAAGTTTATTTACAGTAGCTTTATTAATAGCCATATCTACAAGATTAGAATAATTTCCACCAACAAATTTAAGATAAGCACGAAGAATTTCATCATCTCTACGACTTTCAGGAGTTTCTTGTAACAAATCTTTTACATAAGCAGATTGTCCATTTTCGTCAACTCTATAAATATAATTAAAAAAGTCTTCTGGAGAAGCAGATATTTTCTCACCATTACGACTAATAATAATATTTTCTGGAATTTGATAACCAGCAATATTACGATTCTTAATTACATCATGTACACCGTTCCAATATTTTTCAGTATCAGCAATCCGTTTATCTTCAATTTCTTTAGCTTGCTTTTCCATTTCTTCTTTATAAGCTCTATCGGATTCTCGCAAACCTTCAAGTTCTTCTTTTGCAATAGCAGCTAAAGTACCATTAGATTTAAGATAAGCAATATAGTTATCTACATTACCTTTTCTTCCTTGTTCACTCCAAGCAGTTCTAATAATATATTCTTGTTGCGCTTCATTAGCATCATCAATTGTAATTCCACTTCTATCAGGAACTTCTCCAAATCCTTCAAGAGAATTACCATTAGCAATATAATAATTTAGTACATCATTTAAAATAGGATAACGTTGATATAATGTGTTGATAGCAGTTTCATAATGCTCTTCTTTAGCAGCTTCTATAACTGCGTTCATATAAGATTTAATTCCCTCTACTGTATTTTCAAATTCAACAGGTTTATCGTTTTCATCTGTAACAGTAATTCCTATAGCATTTTGAATACTTTGAATATTTAATTCTTCAGTATTATCGTCAATTTTATCAAGTCCTTCAAGAAAAGACTTAACATCTTTAGCTTCTTTAAATATATTTCCAGAAGCATCTATAAGATTACCTTTATCATCTACAGTATAAGAATTATTTCCAATTTCTACAACATCTCCTTGCGATAATTCGGAATCATCATTGTCGGTACTTTTATCATTACCATCATTATTTCCTTTGTCATTATCTTTGTCATCATTGTTATTGTTTCCTTTGTCATCATTATTGTTACTATTATCTCCATCATTAATATCATCAAGATTAGTAGTATCATCATCAGGAGCTACAGTTTGATTAGTAATATTAGTAACATTATTCTTTGTGTTATTCACATTGCCATCACCGTTATTATTATCGGTTTGCATTTGGGCATCACCAAAACTAAAATCCATAATCGTTATTATTTTGTTATAGTTTACTATCACGAATATAAGCACAAACTATATCACAAACAATATTTATTTCAAAAACATAAACAGTATAATCGTCAACAACTATAATATTATCTATACTGTTTATGTTATATAAGCTGTTTTTGAAGCTATTTTTAGCTTGATTTTTATTTACGTTGAACATTTGATAACGTTGAAAAAGAAAGTCTAAATTACAGCTAAAAATAGCTATTTATGAATATAATTTGCCCTATTCCAACATATCGCTTTTGATACATCAAAATAGGGCAACAATATAACTAACTATATCAATAACTTACTTTTTACTCTTAGATTTACCTTTAAAATCATATCTGTTTTTATTCTCTTTAGCAATCTTATATTTAGTATCAATATCGTGCATTTTAACTTGTCTATCTCGTTCTTTATTAACCATATCTAATAAAGTCTTTTGTCTATCTAAAGCTACTTTATCTTGTTCAACTCTTGAACGAGCTTCATTAAGTCTATCAATACCAGCTTCTTTGTTAGCATCACTTACTTCAGCATTATAGCTTATCATATTAGCATCAGCACGAATTAGTTCAATTTGTTGATCAATATAACCTTCAAGTTCTTTAGTTTTTCTATCTTCTTCTCCTTTAGCTGCAATCTTTTTAAGTTCAAATTCTTGACGCATTTGTTCAGTTTGTTGTTCCATTTGTTTAAGTTGTTGTTCATGAGCATCTTTTTCTTCTTGAAACTTTTTAATAAGTTTACTAATAGCAGCAACATTATCTCCAGTAATAGCAGCAATAGCCATCATACTATCACCATTTTGAGAAGCATTAAATGCAAATTGTTTAAGTTGATTAAGTTTTTCTTGTTCTTTAGTAGAATTTTTAGCTTTAATAACATAATCAGCATATATATGCTTATCTACATCAAGACTAATATACTTTAATTTACCGTCTGCTGAATCTCTATATGCAGTATCAAGACCGTCAATCCATGCAAGTTTAGAATAATCCATATCTCGATTATAATCATAACCACGAAGATTATCCATCATAAATTCTATAATAACACTACCCATACTACCTCTAATAATAGCTTCTTCGGTAGACGCTTTTCCAGCATAATTACCAATTTCACCATAACGTTGAGGAGTCATATCAACTTGCATATTAGCAGTTTGTTGAATTTCATTAAGTAAAGAACTTAATTGAGCAATATAATCTCCAAAAGAAGCAGTAAGCATACGAACTTGCTGTGCTCTAAGCATTCCTTGATCATTTTCATCATCAATATACAAAATACCATCAGCAAGCATTCTATAAATAGTTTCTTCAGGATATTTACCTAATAAAGATTTAGCTATCATAAGAATATTAAGTTTGTTTTTAGCAATAACCATTTCTCTATGATAAGCTACAATATTATAAAATACTTGAAAAGGAGTAACTATATCTACAATACTAAACTTTCCAAAACCCGGAAGAACTTCATTAATGCCGTTATAAGGTAATTTTCCATTACGATTATAAGCTATAGCTCTCGCTCCATAAGGATAAATAGCATCATGTCTTCCACCAATACGAACACTTTCATAAACTTGTGGTTCATACACATATTCTAATGAAATATCCCCCGTAGAGACATTAAGTACATAATCATCATTCTCAACTCTACTATCTATTAAACCAGCTTCATTAACAAACGTTACAATAGCTCTTCTTACTTCACCTCTCCAAACTACATGCCAAACATCATACAAATCCATATTATAGTCTCTTTGCATATTAGGAGAACGTCTAAATAATTCTCTATCAGCTATACTATATTTTTGGCAAATATCTGGAAAATAACTTTCATAAGTGGAAAAAACTAAATCTTTAGTATTAGCTGGAGAATGTTTAGCATAATAAGTATTAAGAAAATCTCGTTGTTTATCGTCAAGATAATCATCAAATTCATCAATAATTTGTTGATAAGACATTTTACGTCTACAAGCAAACATATCGTCATTTTCTCTAAAAGAACTATCTGTGTTAATAGGATAAGCATCTCTTGGAGAAATATTTCGTTTAACTAATTTTGTACCAACAACATCAGCATAAGTATAACACTCACCAAAACTCACAAAATCAAAATATGCTCTTGCATAAAATATTTCATCATCAGTAATATCCCGAATTACATTAAGAATCTCTTGACCTTGTGCAGATATATCATCTACATAATTCTCATTAAATTCTTTTGTAAAAGCTTCAACATCAATAGAATCTTGAGGATTAAATTGTTGAGGATCATTACCACCGTTAATCCATTCTTGATAACTTTGTTGAATACGAGCAGCAATACGTTGTTGAACAAGTAAAGATAATTCTTGCCTAAGTTTACGATTACGAGCAAGCATTACTTCTGGATTATTAGCTCCTACAATAAAATCATGAGGGTTCTTAATATATTCACTAACATATCTTCTTATAATACCTTTCATTAAATCATAATTGCGCATAGTAGCAGGAAAACGTTTAAATTTTTCTTGAGTAGCATTATAAGGATTTAATATCTTTTTATAAAATTCATCAGGAATATTACCATTAAGAATAGCATATTTTATTTCTATTTCTGAATTATCGCCTCTATTAGCAATACCTTGAGCTATAATCCAATCACAACAATTAGCTGCCCAAGCAGCATCTTTTTTATCACTTGGAATACGTTGTAAAGGAAAATCAAATTCTTGTACATTACTTCTCATATAATTATATTATTAATTAAAACCACGGTCTTGATAATATATTACTATCATAATCATCAATATTTTCACTATTAAGTTGCTTTCGATTACTAAGTTCATCTTGCGCTTTAAGATTCATAGCTTTCCATTCAATTCCTCTAAGAAGCATAGAAGAAACACGGTCATAATTACCTTTAACACTCCATTTCTTTAATTCAAGAATAGTTTGATAATCATATATTCTATGAAAATTTCTTAAAGTATTTCCAAATTCATCTTTACCAATTTCTTCATAAAGAAATTCTTTAGTAAGACGAATACAATCCAACTTATGTTGTTCACCAGAAATGTTATAACCATAAGTAGTATTAATTTTTCCTTTAAAAGTAGGGTCAAAAACTTCTAATGGTTCACAAGATAAATACTTTAAAGCATTCCATTTACGAAAATTAGAAACAGTTTCACCTCGGTTTACTTCGACATTAGTTGTCCCAATACAATTGTAATATTTAGCTAAAAGATAACATATTCTATCGGCTTCTTCAAGAGTATCAGGACGACCATAATAAGTACAAACAAGCTTTTGTTTAAAACCGTTAAGATAATGAGGATTTTGCCAAACCATAATACTATTATGAGAATGTTTCATAGTAACCTCATCTTTATTTTTATTAACACCTACAGGGTCATAATTAATACTATATAAACCAACAGGTATTTCTTTTATTAATGCTCCATCAGCTCTTTTAGTTTCAACATATTCTGGAGTAAACCAACGTCTAACACAACCATGAGGATCTTCATGCCCTCGTCTTGGAACGCCTACAATATAATCGTAAGTTTTCTTATTTTCAGAATGTAATTTAGCATTACTTTTAAATATAACTTTACCTTTTTCGTCAATTTCAAGATTACCGTCTACATAAAAATGTAAATCAGTATCTATTCTAAGTCTATCTTCCCAAGCGGTTAATTCTTCTGAACTAAATATATTTTCAGAAGCACTACTAAACGATTCAGCGGGAAAATTAGCATATTGGCCAAGATAATTAATATAATCAGAATATTTCTTTACACTATTTTTCTTTTCAATTCTTTCTCGACGAGATATTTCAAGACCAACAAGTATATTACTATTACCGTCTTTATCTATACCTTTAACACCGTCTATTTCTCCCTGCAAACCCCAACAATATGCTTTAAAGAAACCACAAGTTTCATTACGACAATCTTTATCCCAAACATTTTCAAAAGGCATAAAATTAAAACCTTTAACATTATAAAAATTTTGTTCAAACATTTGCATATTACCAGAAGTAGCAGTTCCCCAAGCACATAGCATACCAGTAGTATAAGCACCTGTTCTCATTGCAGGTTCAGTAACATTCATAAAATCATCAAAATTTTCCATTGTAGAAACTTCCTCTACTTTAACTTTAATAGCATCTTTACCAATAGCACAATCTGGATTATTAGCTGCGCTTACACTAATAAGAGCAGAACGCCAAGATTTATCAGCTTCAACACCATTTGGAAGTTTATATCCTAAACGAAAATCAGACTTAACAGTACTAAGTATTCCACGAACAAAAGGAGTATTTTCTTCATAAAACTTTAAATCATTAACAGCAAAATCTGTAAGACCACCTGTTTGAGTAAGATATTTTTTATCAACAGCAACATGAATAACTACTTTACGAGATTCACAATTAACAGCATTAGCGCTATCAGCAGCCATAATATAAGAAAATCCACCACGACGAGTTTTATCAATCAATAAATGAAAACCATTTTTTTCAGCAAATTCAAGTATATTAAAAATCCACCATTGACTATCAATAAATAAAGGTCTTGCATATTTCTTTTTAGCAGTTGATTTCATACCGTTAACAACAGTAGATTCATCAAGCTGTTCAATTCTACAATAATTAAGAAAATTATAATGACTGCCAGTAATATGAATATTCTTAATTTCTCCATTAGCTAATTTAAGACAAGGAGCATCAAAACCATATTTACGTCTATATTGCTCTCTACGTCTAAATTGTCTATGCGGAATAGAATCTTCTTTATAAGCTGTATATCTTCTATTATTATCAAAATAAATTCCTACTTCTTGAAGTAATTCTGTATTAACAAATTTAGCAGTAGGATCAATATTCATTAAAAACCCACCGCTATCGCCAACAAGAAAATAATCATAAGGATCATAAAAGCCACATTCTGAAGCCTTTTTATATTTCTTTTCTTTGTCAATTTCATTAATATAGTCCAAAAAAGGATAACTTTCCATAATAAACTATTTTATTAAAATAGTCACTATAGTAACAACTATAGCAACTCCAGCAATTCCACCAAATATTTTAGATTTAACTTTTTCTCTTTCTAAATCTTTTCTTATAGTTTCATTTAATTTAGCGTTTACAAGAAGTCTTTTTTGAAAATCATTAATAACATTTTCTTGTTCAAGAATATATTTATCTTTAAGAGTAATTATAGAATCTTGTTCTATAATAATCTTTTTAAAATATTTTCTTTCAATCATTTTAATATTAGCTTTACGGAGTAATTCAATAGGAATAGCAACTTTAATAGTGTCTGACTTCCATTCAATCCCCCGTAGAGAAGTATCATATTTATCATTCGCTAACAAGCTCATAAAATTGCTTAACAACATTACTATCGTTAGCATTAATAGCTTCTTGTATATCATCTTTTAAATCTTCTTTTATATTGTATATAATACTATCTTTTTCAATCAAACGATATTTTATACTATCTAAAATTATATGATTGTATGTAGTATCTTGTATAACAATGTTATCGTTAATATTACTTTTAGCTTTTCTATAACCAATAGTATAGCCAACAGAAAAAACTATTAAAATAATAATTAATAATAACAATATCTTATTAAACTTTTCCATATTGCACTAAATTATGTTTAAGTTCTGGAGTAAATTTACCTGTAATAGTCATATTGCAAACTTGTTGAGCGAGTCTAATAGAAGTAGTTACTCCACAATTAACAGCGGTATCAAATAATTCATGGGCTATTTTTTGACTTGGAATGTCATCGAGTTCAAGTCTATCCCAATAATTAATTTTATAAATTCGTTTAACTTCATTAGTAATTTCTTGATTATTTTTTAATTTATTATTAATACCTTTAGTACCAAATCTTTTTTTAATATCATCAATAATATTCCACATTTTAGAATCTGGATTATATCGTCTACTTATACCAAGATAAGTTTCTCCACCAGAATCATCAGGATCATCAACATATCCTCCTTCAACCATTATTACTTTTTTAAATTCTTCATCAAAATTAGCCATATGGATTAACTATTTTATTATAAAGTTCAACAGCTTCACGTTTACAAAATTCAACATCATCTTCATCAGTTTCTTCAAACTCTTTAATAGTAATCCACAGAAATGATTTTTTAACTTGAACCTTAAATACAGTTTTAATCATATCAAAATCACCATATCCATAATCTAAACGAACAAGTATATCAGTAGATATAACTCTATATTTCTTATTACCAATAATCTTTTTCATAATTTAATCATTTAAAACTCTATTAATCCAACCTCTTAAATATTTTATATTATTTCCTTTTGCAGCTATATTATTATAATACTTAATTCTTCCTAATTTGTATTTAGCTACAAATAAATCTTCTCCTAAACTATTTCTTAAATAATTTAGACTATCTTTGGTTATTTGTAGTTCTCTTTCTAAATTAATTATTTTAATAATATTAGCTTCATCAGATATAGTATCTTTAACAGGAACATAAATTATTTCCTTCTCTACGGGGGATTGAACACAAGCAGAAACTGCAAAAACGGCAAGAATGACAAACATTATATTTTTCATAACATTATCAAAATAAAGTTTTAGAAGCTATTCTTGAAGCAGCAATATTCTTACGCCTATCTTCAAGAATATTAATTATTTCAGTTCTAAGATATTTCATTTTATATACAGTAACAATTTCTTTAGGATTCTTTTTAAGATGATAAAGACCATCTGGAAAACGTTTAGGCATTCCATATTCATTAAGAACAAAGTCTGAATCAATATGACAAAGCCATAAACCAGCACAAGGAAGTCCTAAAATATATTCTACCATAAAAGCATACATAGAAAGTTGTAAATTATATATAGCTCCATTACAATCAGCTAAATGAGCAACAGGAGGTAAAAGTTTATTATTAGTAGAAACCCAAACATCAGTGGTTTGATGAGGGTTTTGTCTTTTATCTTTTTTATAATAACCACTTTCAAATTTAAGACCTCCACGATTAGTTTTCCAATCTCCTATAATAAATTTATCTTCACGAAGAATAAGAATATCAATAGTTCCGCTAATTAATAAATCCGGTATAAAACCACCAATTTCAGAATATATTTTATATCCATTAGTTATATAATAATCAAATATTTCATAAACTTTAGGATATTTATTTTCAGTCTTTTGTATAAAGTCATCAAGAATAATAGGTTTAACATATTGGTCTATAGTTTCAATATCCGCAACAGTAGTCATACTATTATCATTACGTTTAATATGTTGTACAGCTTTATAAAACATAGATGTATCTTTAATACTATCTTCCAGACCATTATGAGTTTTAGTACCACGTTTACAAGCCTCATCAGTTATTTCTTGCCATTGCTTAGCAAGTCTTTCTTTGCTAATATGAAGTTCTTTAGCTTTTTTATTAAGCCAATATTCTTTATCAAATTTTGGCTTATAATTATGAAGCAAAGTAGTAGTTGAAACATACTCATTACCAAGATTATCAGTATATTTATGAGAAGGCTCATCAAAAAATAATCTAATATCGTCATAAATAGGTCTAACTTTATACATAATAAAACAATTTAAATTAGGTTATTAATCTTTTATTTGTTTAATAACTTGATACAAGTATCCAGCAAAAGTATTAACAAATTTTTCATTACTACTAAGTTCAGTTTCTCCCATAGTATCTAAAATTCCATGTATAATTTCATGTATAAAAGTAGAATTAATACTTTCTTGATGTTGTTCATGACCATTAAAATTTTGAGCAATAACAATTTCACTTTCTCCTAATGATATTTGTCCAAGATAACCATTATCTAAATGGTCAATAAGTTTAACGTCAATAATTTGACCACCAATAGTTATATTATCAGGTATTTTCATATTATATTAAAAATTATTTTCATCTGCGTCCATACTACTAAGAATTTGTCGTCCTCCACGAGCAAATTGTTCTTCTTCTTCATTACGAAGATTATCATAAGCTGTACCAAGAGCTTTAGTCAAAGATGGAATTTCTGCGATACGTTTACTAACAGAATCCATTAAAGTTAGAATAGGAGTAATATCTTCGTCTGTTATAACTCCACTAAGTTTTTTATTTAATTGTTCGTTTATTTTAACAGCAGCTATAGAAACTAAATGAACAGATTTTTGTAATGCTTCTAAAGCAACTCCAGCTTCTGTAATATTACGAACATAATATTTATCAATAAGTTTCTTAACAAGAGAATCGGGTTTATAATCTTTAGGTAAATCATAATTTTCTATTGCCATTTTAAGACTTTCTTCATAACTAAGTCCTTGTTGTTTAGCAGGAGATTTAGGATCCCCAAGATAATATATAACACCTACTTCTGCTATATATTTATGTTTATCCTTTGAAGTATCTCTTTGCCATAGTAATAAAACATCTTTATCTTGTAATTGACGAAGAGTAGGAGCTTTTGGCATACCAGTATCATCAATAGTCAATAATTTATCTATAACTAAACCATTTATCATATATAAATTATTTTATTGTTCGTTATTACTAAGTTCTCTATATAATTCTTCAAACTCTTCATTATGTTCAACAGGAGTTAAACAATATATAGCAAAAATATAAAAATCAGCATACGCTTTACCAACACTTTCGTACAATTTGTTATACTGTTTATGATTAATTTTTTGAATCTTATAAAGTTCACGTTTTAAATTATTTTTTCGACGCTCTTCTTTTTTAAGTTCATCAATAGATTGTCTAACATAATCTTTATATTCTTCTTTACTCATACTTAGACGAGCTTTCTTAAAATCAAATCTACGACTAACAATAGCTTCTCTTAAAGGACTTTTACGAATACAGCCAATATATGGAATATTAACAGTCTTAGATTGCTTAATATTTTCAGCAGCATATTTCTCAAGATTAGTAATAATAACTTCACACATTAATTTATCTTCTTCAGACTTAAAACCAATACTATTAATAATATCTTTCATAGTATTAACTTCAAGCTCATTATTTAAATCAGAATCATATATATTATCTATAACGTTTTTATCCATTTGATTACTATTGTTAATAACAGTCGTTACAGATTAAGCATGAATGCCCTCACTGCGTTCGGGCAAATCCCCCGTAGAGAAGTTCATCACTATCTCACTCATCACTTGCTTTTTCTCTATAACGACTGTCATATGTTTGTTAATTAAGTTCACTTTTATTAATAAAAGGATCTGTAACTATATGATTGACATCAACAGCTCCTCTTATATCATTTACTGCAATTATCTTAAATTCAAGAACAATAATTCTTGGAGATTTAGCTATCATTAAACCTTTATTTAAATTATTGTCTACTTTAATAACGTTTTCATCTTTATCGTATATAGCTTTAATAAGTTCTGGGTCAGAATTAATATATTCAGCTATATTATTATATGCAGCCATCGTTTTAATATTAACTTGAGTTCCAAGTTCAATAGCTGTTCTATTCAGAATAAGTTTATCGCCAATATTTGCATTTATAAACTCAGCATCTTCATCGCTAATAGCAGCAAGTAAAGGAGAAACAGCAACAGTAGAAGGTTTCTTAGCGTTAATAGAAGTCATAAAATCAAAAAGTTTTGTATCAAAACAAAGAGCTACAATACAATAATGTTTAGGAAGTTTAACTCCTTTAACAAGAGTATTTAAAACTTCAGGAGTAATCTCTCCAATAGAAGAAGGAATTCTAATTCCATAATTCTTCTTTTTACTTTTAATTTCAATCATAGTTTAAATAATTTGTTTAACAATATGTTAATTAAGAAGTTCAGCACCATTAAAAACACATGTACAACCACCTTTATAATGACCAACAACAGCAGCGTCAGTAGCAGTGTCACGAGCAACATGTATATATAATGGCAGGTATATATAATATATAAATATATTATATATACCTGCAACGCACGTAAAACGTATTATAATATATAATATTTATATTATATATTATAATACGTTTTACGTGCTTTTTATATAATATACGCATGGTTATAGAATCTTATTAGTATTACTTTTAGGATTAAGTTCAACAGCAAAAAGTTTTGCTTTTTCAAGACGATATTTATTTATTTGAACAGCAGAACCACATGCGATATTGTTATCAATATCAATATACACAAGACCTTTATCTCGAAGAGTATAAAGACTTCTGAAATAAGTAGTCGCAGAAATTTCATATTCGTCTTTAGCTTTTTGTCTTACAATAGGTGACGCAACTTTACGATTGTAATTAACAACAACTTTCAGAAGATTAGTCTCAGCAGGTTTAAGATTATAAACACCACTTAAAAGAGCCACAAATAGATCAATACCATTAATATCATTATTCGTAACAAATTTAACAATATCAGTACCAGTAAAATTATGTAGATTTTCTTTATCTACATATAGAATATCAACTGTACGTTTATCAATACTAAGTTCCATATTTACCAAATTTGGTAAGCAATATAACCACTTTTTGGTAACTAACAAGAATAAATAATAATTTTTTATTATCTTGTACTCGAAATAATAATTAACCTGGTAGTGATATGATAGAAAAAATTTATGAAATTAGTTGTGATAATTGTAGTCATGCTATTAATCACACCTTTTATAAACCTACTATTAAAGATTTAAAAGAAGATAATATTATTTGTTATAAAGGTAAACAATTCTGTTGTGAAGAATGTTTAGAAGAATATAAACGTGCTCACAAAAAGAGTGTAGATATTTCTATTCATATAGATAATTCTATTGTTCAATAAGCTATTATTATATATTATATATTATATATTAATATAATACTGTTATTAGCTAACTACTTGATATTCAACATTGTTGTTGGTACAAAAAAGTGACAAATTATCAAGTTTTTGTACTTTTTTAGTCACAAAATATGACAAATTATCACTTTTTTGTACCTTTACAAAAACAATTAAATAATTATAATATGGACACAAATAGAGCTTTTATTAAAACTTTAAATGATTATTACGATGGTAATAACGATTGTAATTCTATTATTATTCCTAATACTTTTGGTATAAGAAAAGTTGATTGTGATTTAATTATAGGTAAAATCGATAATAAAGAAATTAGAATTACAGAAAAGATTTGTATGAATTTTAGTCTTATTGGTAATTATATTTGGAATTGTTTATCAATGCGTAGAAAATATCTTAATTATGCAATAATCGGATATATAGCTAATGCTATTAAATATAATAGCAATATTATTAGAATTCATCTTGATACTATAAGCTGTATTGTTGGAGCGGAATTAAATAATAGAATGTATCAAGAGTGTTTAGCAGATCTTAAACGATATTCTATTATTAAAAATACAAGTGTTCGTGGCATGTATGAAGTTAATCCTTTAGCAGTATTTAAAGGAAGTGTTTTCAAACTTCTTGATATAGCAGAAGAATATGGTATTAAAGGATTTGTAGATGATGGCGATAAAGTTATTCTTGATAAGTTTGCTATAACAGAAGATAAAGAAGGTAAGAAAGTTAAAGTTATTCTTAATGGTAAATATCATAATAAATCTAATAAAGATAATAAAGAAGTTAAACAAATTAATTGTGATAATATTAGATATAGTTTTGATAAATAATAATCTGTTATATAACAGATAATAATTGTTTATAATATGGATTTTGTTAATAAAGATAATTATAATCAATTTGAAGTTGTTATGCAAAACCATACTTCTTATGATTTAAAACATAATAATTGTGTTGAGAAAACGTTTATCGTTAGAGCTGAATTTATTTCTTTTACTAATATTATTGATTGTGATTTAGAACGAAAACATAATAATAATTTAGATTATAATCAATAACATTATATTACATATTATATCGAATATTGAAGTGAATATTATAGTATTTATAAGATAATACTGTTATAAGTTAAGTGCTTGATTTACAGATAGATATTAAATGTTAAATGTTTGTATATACGGATATTTAACTAAATTTTTAACACATAATGTTGGCGTATGCGGAAAAATATATTATCTTTATGATTATATTAATCATTTAATAGATAAAGTTATGAGATATAGTTTTGAAACTAAAGCTAATAAAATTTATGCTAATAAAGTTGCTTCTTATGCAGAAGAAGATGCTGCTAAAATTATTCCTACTAAATTTTCTCTTGATGTTGAAATAGAAGAAAAAGAAATACTTAATAGTATTGTTAATAATTATCAGGTTTATATTAATAAATCTTGTACTAAAGGAATTAAGTATAGTATTGCTGAAGAATTGTTCGATTTAATCGCATATAAACTTCGTAGAGATACTTTACTTCTCGCTTCATATATTCGTCTTAATATTATTTATAACGGCAATTATGTTGAAATTACAGAAAAAGATTTTATGCAATTTTCTGGTCTTCAAAAGAATTGTTTTTATAATGCTATAGAAGATGCTATTAATAATAAAATTATTGCTCGTACTACTCGTAAATCTATTTATGTTGTTAATCATAATATGATATTTAAAGGCAATCTTGGAGAATTTATTGCAAAATATAAAATTAAATATCCCGATGGTTGTAAAGTTGATAGTAATGGAAAGATTATTTTAGAGCATTAAGATTGATAGTTTTAGGTTATAGTTATCGACAATAGTTATTAAACTGTTGTCGATTGTTGTTTTAAAACAAACGTAAAGCAGAAAATAGATATGGAAATAGTTATAACTACAACAATAAGATTTATAAAGAAAGTAACAAAAAGTAATACTGGAGAAAATAATCTTATTGAAAATAATAAAAATAATAGAAGAAATAATGATAAATAAGATAGTAAAAATAATGTAGAAAATAATAAGAGAAGTAATATGAAAGATAGTGTTGATTTAAAGTTTGAAGTTTATGTGTATAATAAATATAGAGATAAAAGAAATGATAAAATAGGAAGTAAATAAAGAAAAAAGACTAATGAAGTAGATAATAAAACATATAGTAAAGTAGATAATTTAAAATTTAAGATTTAATAAAAGATAATAAGAGTAATAATGATAAATATAAAATGAGAGATAAAATGAGAAGTAATGATACTATGAAATTTGAGATTTATGAAATAGAAAATGATAAAGAAAATAGTGGGGAAAATATAAGAAATAATAAAGTTGATAATAAAGTTGATAATATTAATTTAAAATTTGAGGTTTAATAAGAAAATAATAGGACTAATAATATTAAAGAATATAATAAAAATAACGGAAAAGAAGATGTGAAAGAATATGCTGGTTTAAAATTTGATGTTTATGAATATAATAAAGCATAAAAATAATAGGGAATATAAAATAGAAGATGAAGTAAGAAATGAAGTAAGAAATGAAGTCGGAGATAATGATGCTATGAAATTTGAGGTATATGAATGTACGGTGGGAGGTATGTAGTAGACTACCCCCGGTGCTATTGATAGTTTTGAATACCCCCGTCATGAAAGTACCAAACACCTCATACTTCAACATAATAAATCTTGGTATAATAAATATTATACTCATCGCAGTGTTGCACCGCATGACACAGCTGATGTTATTACTAACACAATGCAGAGAGTTCAGTGAGAAGCTGACTATGATAACTATGAAGTTAAAATTAAATTTATTCAACAAGTTAGACAATGAAAATAAACATATAATAGCAACTATTATTGATATACTTGGTTGTGCATTACTTGTTATTGCTTTATGTTATGGAGTTTATTGGTGTTTGACTTCTTGGTTATTATCGTAATTATAATATAGCTAATACAGCGAGAGATAATCTTACTATATTAGCTATTTTTATTTATGTTATATACCTCATACAATAACATAATGAATCTTGGTGTACAACATGTGGCGTTATTGTTGACACTGTTATTACTAACCAAACGCTCGGCAACCAAGTCGTTAAATTGGTGAGACTCTGAGAGAGAGCATTACAGTCATGGCTAATTCAAAAGCTGAAAACGAAGTGAGTGTTATCAACGTAGTTGTTAAAGCTGTTAGAGTTTACTCAACAGGTGACAATGTTCGTTATCGTGTTCAATTTGATAGTCCTTTTCAAGGCTATGCAAAAGACATGAATGGCGATTACAATCTTACAGAGATTGACTACGTTGATTTTGTTCCTTCTGTTTTGATTGCTCAATGTCTTAACATTGTCGAAGGTCTTGATATTCTGTATACCAAGAAGAAAGAAGCTGGTCTTCGTTCTAATGGGGTTACAGGATTTGGGGCTGCTGAACTTCAAGCTGTTCTTCGCAATGCGAAAATGCAACTTGAACGTAGACATTTCAGTGCTGGCGAAGAATACGTTACATCTGACGGCGAAGTTCGTACTCACGACCACGATGGCTATTCTACTTCTATCGTAGATATTCGTGTTACTGAACGTATTCAGACAAAGCTCGATGACATGCTTGACAAGATGCTCGAAATCTAATTCGAGCTTATACTCCAATGGCAGGATTAAATTCTTGCTGTTGGAGTTTTTCAAACTCAATACCTCATACTATAACATAATAAATTTTGGAAACAAGTTAATATTACAATTAACAGTTCTATTAAGCCTTTTACTAATTATATTATTAATTAAAATTTTAAACCTATGGAAGAAAATATTAAAATCACAAATGACATTATTAAAGCTGTTTATGCTCATATCTCTAAAAGATATAATATTGATAATATTCGAGTATTTGAATTTATTACAAAACAAGCTGATATTAATAATCAAGCATGTAATGATTATATACTCGATTATTATAAGCATTTTATTTTAAAACCTAATGCAATATCTAATGGTATTGTTGATAAAGTTTTTAAATATATTGCTATTAAAACTAACTTAAGTAATAATGAAATTGATGAACTAATTAAAGATGAAGCAATTAAAGCTAATAAAAGTGTAGATGATTATATGCTTGATTATTATAATAACGTTATTTTAAAAGATGATGAATATTGTAATACTACTTTAGAACTTAGTGATGAAGTTATTAACAGAGTTTATTATGATATTTATAATATATATGGTATGGATTATAAAGATATTTACGGTTATATTACTCATAATGCTAATCTTAATAATCAATCTCGTGAACAATACATTCTTTATTATTATGAAAATATTAAGTTAAAAGATAATAAAAATAATAGTGTTATCATTGAAGATATTGACAAGGTTAACTTTGAGGAATTAACTGAAACTGACAAAAAAGTTATTGCAAGTCGTAAATATATGTGTCACGAATATGTTAAAGAGATCGTTTATAAACTTAATGAGCTAATTAATAAAGATTTGAGTAATGATAGACGCGCAGTTGATGAAGTTGGTGTAATCATGTATGCTATTCAAGCTATTGATAGAGATGTTGCTAATGCAGTTAGTGACTGTCAAAAGGTTTTAAAGTTAATGAAATCTAAATGCTCGTAGATAGCTGTTATTAGCTCTATATTGAACGATTGAATAAGATATGATAAAGAGTACGGAAAAGAGAAAATGCGAAATTAAGCTATTTGAGGCTATTTAGAGCATTAGTGGTAGTAGCAATAGGAGGAAACACATTCCACACCCTTGCTATTACCACTTTCTTCTCCCTCTTTATCTCTCTCTTTAAGACTTCAGCATGCTGTGTCAAACAACAAGCTAATCAAAACATCTTAAAACTTTAATTTCAGCTTGATTATTTTTATTTTTATTTCTATTGCCAATAATATTATTAACAATAGTTTAAATAACAACTCAAATAGCTTTATTTAAAACTTTTGTTTTAGCTTCTGTTTTAGCTTATTTAATAACTCTTTTAAGAGCTTTATTTACTTTTGTTTGATTAGGTTTGTCTTAAACAAGTTTAAGACTCACTTTTTAACTACGTATAACTTTATGTTATTAAGTTATAGTAAGTTACAGTTTATAACTCTTATATAAAACCTTTTGTGTAACACAATATAAAACTTAAACAGATATGGTCAAATTAATACTATTATGGACAATATATGCAATAGTAACTGCAATATGTTTTATAAAAATAAAACAAATAGGAAACTCAATACTATTTAAAGATACTATAAAAATAGTATTATATTTAGTGGTATTTCTATTTATATCAGTATTAGTAATACAAAATTTATGATTATTATATTATTCAATAGGTTTAGCAACAGCTTTACTTATTGAATAATATATTTATTCACCTCATACAATAACATAATAAATTTTGGATATGTGATTGATAAGACTTTTAATAGTTTTATTAACATTATCATTATAATTATCATTATTAACAATTAAAAATTATTAGTTATGGCTAAAGAAAATGCTGCAACTGTAGAACAAGTTAGTGTTCAAGTTGAAAATGGTGCTGAAAATGCAAGTAATGAAACGATTAATGTTGGTTATCAAAACTGCATTAAGAAATTAATTGCTGCTGGTTGTAAACGTATTAATTCTGTTAGAATTAAAAACGTAAACTTTACTGAGAAAGATAACTATACTATGGTTAGCTTTACTCTTAGTAATCCTATTCGTGGCTTTGTAAGTAACGATAATGGTATTACTTATCAAGAAGGTATGACTAATACTTTGTTTACTTCTTTATATGCTATCGTTGGAGCACTTAAAGAAGATGATGAACTTGGTTGGATGGCTAATGCTCTTCTTGATAATCCTCAAGCTCTTAACTTGATATTTAATGGAGGTAGTGTTGATATTCTTCAACAAGAAATTGTTGCTGGAGAACAATTTACTAATCCATTTAGTACAAGAAATGATGCTACTGTTCAAGTTTATGATCATGATGTTATTATTAATCATATTATTGGTTTTAAACTTGGTAAAACTGGAGAAAAGATGGCTGCGAGATTTGCAGACAAGTTGATGGGCTTCTAATTATAACATATAATATTAGTAGTAATGATAGAAATATTGTTACTACTAATATTTATATTGTTTATAATATGATTATTGTTGATATTATTACATTATTTATGCTGTTAAGCCTATAATATGCTTTTTAGCATGATTATAATCAAGAAGTTAAACATATGACGAAAAAAATATATTAAATATCTTGTATGGTATTGTAATTGTTTTTATATTTACAGAAAATATTAATCTTACTATTAATCTTTAAACAAACAAAATTATGGACATTGAACAATCTGTTGTTGAGAATTTAAGAAAGTCTGTTAACGATAACGGTGTTAATTCTCAAAAAGAAAATGAAGGTGTTAACGAAAATACTATAAGACCTGTTAATGGTTCTTATAGAAGTAAACAAGATAATAAAGACAAAAAAGAACGTAAACATACTTATGTTCCTGAAAGATATGCTAAACTTCCTAAACATATTCTTGAAATTGTATTTATTATTAAATTTAATGCAGAAATTCGTAGATTTACTGCAAAAGGTATTATCAATACTTTATTTACAAGAGATGAAATTAAGGCTAAACGTCCTTATGTTAAATTTCTTTGGAATAAGTTTGTTGTAAATACTAACGGTTTGAATCGTGAGTATAATTATAATGAAACTTTTTTCATTAATAGTTTAATTGCTTCTTTCCAATGTTTTGCAGAGACTGCACAAGAAACTATTAATAAGTTTTGTTCTGAAGAATTAAATGATGATTGTCTTACTGATATTTCTTCTACTAATATTGATAAGATAATCGAACTTAATAAACAGAATGCAGATATTAAAACTGTTGATGTTGAAGATTAAAATATATTTAGTCTGAATCCCCGTAGAGAAGAACGATATATCATTGATTCCTTTACGGGATTCAGACTTAATCTTATGATTATGATTATGGAAGATAATAATAACGATATATCTGTTGAAGTTGAAATTCCAAGTTATCTTTATGATACAGATTATGATGATATAAATTGGAATGATATGCCAGATGAAGATGACGAAGAATTTGATACATTTTGTGATTGAACCTTAAATCTTAAAGTATGGGAATTAGTGATAATTGAACATGCTTGTTTTAGAACTTTTCCTAGTTATAAGTGTTACGGTTAGTGATAATAGTAACACTATTTTTTAAATTATTAATTTAGTAAACTTATTTATTATGAAACTGAAAACAATTGAATTTGATAGCTCTAAACAAAGTATTAGTGATTTAATAGATGAAATTGCTAATAGTATTAAAGAGTCTTTTGATAAAAGCAAAAGTGATATATTTAAATATATGATTGCTGATACTAAAATGTTTGTTGATTGGGCTAAAGATTATAATAAAGTTGATGATTTGCTTCATCAAAATATTATTGTCGCTCTTAATAACCTTAAAAACGTTAGTAAAGAAGAATTAGAATCTCTTGATGAATGTGAACTAAATGAATATTTTGGCATTGTAAATAATGTTGAACATATTTTATATAAATATATTACTAATGTTTGTGAAAATGTTAAAGATAATATTATAGAAATTATTGACAAACGTACTAAATCTTCTTATAAACCCACTAAAGAAGATTTAAATAAACTTCGTAAAGAAGATCTTATTAATATGATTATTAATGAAGAAGAACCGAAAAAGAACCAAAATTGAAATAATAGCAATAATATAATTATTGTATATCATAGTTTGTTTATTCATTGTTTCAATTTATTTTTTTACTATAGATATTCATAATAGTATTATTGCTAAAATAAAACTCTTTGTGAAAAGAGATGTTGTTATGAACCAAACTGTGGATTTACTTATCCGTTTTGACAGGGATTTGTTGTGAAACAAGTTCCTGTTTTTATTTATAATAATAAGTATTGTAATTATATTATTGATTATAATGTTAATTATTATGTTAGTTTATTATTAATTATTGAGATATAGCAAACTTAATTCGTTAAACGTTTTATAATAGCTAATTTTAGCTTAATATTGAATTATCATATATTAAGTAATATAAGTTATTTAATTAAGCATAAGTCTTTGTATTAAGCTAAAAACAGCTATCATAATCTAAAAATATTAATTATGGCTAATTGTAAATTATATAGTGTAACTGTTGGTACTGGATATAGGGTGGTGGTATGATTATTGCTGCCAGAAGTAAAGAAGAAGCTATAGGTTTAATTCATGTTTATGAAGATGATATAGCTAAAGAATATATGGATATTGATACATTAAAAGATATTGGTGTTGAAGCTAAGACTGAACCAAAAGTTTTATTCTGTAATTATTATATAGAATAATAAGCAGATATAAAGCTGGTGTGCGATGTACTTCTCTACGGGGAAACGAATAGTGTGGCGAGGCAAAGCCGAGCCATTATTGTAAATATAAATAATAGTATTAATAAACAAATTAAATCACGTAAAGTTATGAAAAAGAAAAATTATGATGAAGTGAGTGTTATTAGAAATATTACTAAAAAAGCAGATATTTCTGTTGATTATGCTAATAAAATAGTACAAGTTAAAAAAGATTCTAATGAAGTTGGTAATGGTACTTGGGGAAAGATAGATTATCTTTGTCATTATTGTGGATATAGTTATATTATATCTAAAACTATTAATAGTAATAGAAAAATTATTAATAGAGAATTTGGTGATGATAATGATAGAAAAACTTCTAAAAAAGAAAGAAAACAACTTAAACTTGATATGGTTAAGTCTACTAAAAAATTAATGAAAAAATAATTTATTAAATCTATTATTATGCCAACATTTGATTTTTCAGCTCCTGTTAAGAAAAATAACAAAGGTAAATATAAAGTTATTAAAGAAAAATATACTATTAAAGTTAGAAAAGCTAAAGGAATTGTTTTTATTGATAAAGATGGTTCTTATAAAGTTTTAATAGAAGATAATACTATTCCAATTAAACAAGAATGTTTTACTTGTAAAGGTGCTTCTAATATTTATATGCAAGAATTAGAAAAGAAATCTATTCGTAATATTTATATTAGATGTGATAATCTTAATCAAGAACTTGATATTCTATATTATTTACCTTTTTGTGTAGGTTGTATTGTTAAAGGAAATATTGTTGTTAACAATTATGATAAACAACAATATTTTGATATTAAAGAAAGTTATATTGACTACGAGGACGATAAAGCAGCTAATATCTTTAAAGAATATAAAAATAATTATGATAAACTTAATCAAGCTCGTATTGATAAAATATTAAGAGAAAGAAATGAATGAATTTAAAATTGGTGAACGTATAAATAATAATGATAATAAATATAAGTTTACTAATGACCAACAAAAAGCTATAGATGGCATTATTGATTTTATAGCTTCTCCTTTTAATCCGGCTAAATATATAGTTGGATTAATTGGAGCTGGTGGTACAGGTAAAACTTTTATTACTAAATACATTATTAATAATTGTAAATATAGTAATAGTGTAATTAAGTGTACTTCTTCTACTCATAAAGCATGTAGAGTGTTTAGTCAAGCTATTGGAAATAGACCTGTTGATACTATTCAAAGTACTCTTGGTTTAAGATTAGATTTAAGATTAGAAGATTTTGATCCTAATAATCCTCAATTTAATCCTATGGCTAAACCAAAACTTGACGATATTAAATTGTTATTAGTAGATGAGGCCTCTATGCTTCCTTCTAAAATTGTTAACTATATATGTGAACAATGTAAACAATTAAATATTAAACTTATATTTATTGGTGATAGTAGTCAACTTGCTCCTGTTAATGAAAATAAGTCAAGTGCTTTTTATAAATGTAATAAAGTTTTTGTATTAAAAGAAATTGTTAGACAATCTGTAACTAATCCTATTTCTAATTTATTAGATTTATTACGAAATGATATTACTAATAAAAGTTATACTTTTTTAGAATATATAAGTAAAAATATAGGTGCTACTGTATATAATGAAATTGGAGAAGGTTTTAGTATATGTAATAAAGTTAACTTTAATAATACTATAGATAGTTGTTTTTCAAATGAAGAATATACTAATAACATAGATATGTATAGAATTATTGCATATACTAATGCTTGCGTTTCTAATTGGAATAATTATATTCGTAATAATATAATAAAAGACGCTAATAAAAGTATTATTACTAAAAATGATTTAATTATGTCTTATGAAACTATTGCTAATGAATTTATGGAAATCATTATTAATAATTCAGAAGAATATATAATTAATGATATTGTTAATTTTGTTGATGATACTTATGGATTTAAAGGTTTTTTAATTAAGTTTCAATTAGTACATGGAGGTAGTATTACTAAACCTTTATTTGTTATAAATCATAGAGATAAATTTACTATATTAAAATACCATAAAGTTATTACAGATTTAATCGATACTGCTAAAAAAGCTACAGGTGGTACTCGTGCAAGTAAATGGAAACAATATTATGATTTTAAAAAGAAATATCTTATCGCTGCTAATATAATTAATCGTAATGGAAAGATTATTTATAGTAGAGATTTAGATTATGGTTTTGCAATTACAAGCCATAAAAGCCAGGGTTCTACTTATGATGTTGTATTTGTGGACGTCAATGATATTGTTTATGATAAAAATGGTCGTCCTTATTCTAATCAAGATGATTTACTTCGTAGACTATATGTAGCATGTTCTCGTGCAAGAAAAGAATTAATTTTATGTTATGGGAATTAGACGTAAAACTAAAAATATTAAATTAAGTGTTGAACATTATAGTAGTCAGCTGTTTATTAATAAAATAGACATTTGTTCTAATTGTCCTTTAAAATTATATAGTAAAGAAAATGATACTATTGTGTTTGGTACAGGAAATAGAGTTACTAATACTATGATTATTTTACCTTCTTATGATATTAAAGCTGATATTAATTATAATACTATATTAAAAATTGTACGGGATACGTATAAATATATTACAGATAAAGAACTTCTTGAAGATTGTTATGTAACTCGCGCTATTAAATGTGTTAACAAAACAGATTTTAATTTGGAAAAAGAAGCTATTAAAAATTGTATTTGTAATTTATATTATGAACTTAGTAGTATAAAACCTAATAAATTAATTGTTTTTGATAAACAATTATATGATTTTGTTTTATATAATTATAATAGAGGAAAATATATTGTTAAAACTGTTATTAATCCTGCTGTTATATATTATGATAATCAAAATCTTAAAGATATTTTTGTAAGACAATTTAAAGAGGCTATATATGATACGTAGTTATACTTATGATGTTGAAGTTTTAAAAAACTTTTTTAGTATAAGTATAATTGAAGTTAATGATTATCTTAAAGTATTTAAAGATTGTTATGATGAAAATGATAAGAAAAAAGTTCCTATTCCATTAGTTCAAAAATATACTGTAAAAGAAATTAAAGAAAAACTTAGTTCAGTAGTTAAATATAGCTTTTATATTACTGATAAAGATGATTCTCAACTATTAACTATGCTTGGATTTATTAATGGACTTAGACCACATTATGAAATACAAAAAGAGAATGATGTTGAAAAACAAGTTCCTGTTCGTACTGATATGTTCGGTTTTAATAGTTCTAAATACGATAGATTAATGGTTGCTGCTTTTCTTATGTTTTCTAATCAAACAGATAATACTAAAGAACTTATTACTAAATTATATGAAACTTCAAAAAAGATTATTTCTTCTCAAAATGATTATGAAATATTTAAACATGATTATTTACTTGGTACTTTAAGTAAGTATAAACTTCCTTATACAGATGTTGATTTAATGACTGTATTTGCTCTTAATAAAGTTGGCAAAGGAGTTGATAAAAATGGAAAAACTGTTTATTTTCCTAAAAGTCTTAAACAAACAAGTATTAATCTTCAATGGTATGAATTACTTGAATATGAACTTCCTCCTATATCTGATAAAGATAAACATTTTTATGAAAAAGATAATACTCTTAAAGGTATAAATGTTGAAAATCTTAATAAGTTAGTTGAAAAGTGGGATAGATATATTATTGATGAATGGATTGAACCTACTATGTATTATAATATGAATGATTCTTTTATTCTATGTGAAATGATAAGACTTTATATAGATGAAATTCGTTTACGTTATAGTATATCTTCTGCTTATGGAGTTGATGTTTTAAGTAGTTCTCGAAGTAATATTGCTGATAAACTTTTTACAAAGTTTTATAGTGAGTTTAGTGGTTTAAGTCCAAGTCAATGGCAAGGTAATAAAACTGAACGTACTGCTATGGCTTTTAAAAGAGTTATTTTTCCTTTTATTAAATTTAAAACTAAAGAATGTCAAGAACTTCTTGAAGAAATGAAAAAAGTTGTTGTTTATTCAACAAGTAAAAAAGCTCTTAAAGAAGTATCTAATAAATATCCTGAATTTAAATATCTTAAAACTAATAATGATACTGGTTGGTTTGAAATAACTATTAATAAACTTGTTTATAGTATTGCAACAGGTGGACTTCATAGTCAAGATATTCCAAGAGAATTGAAGAGTAAGCTAATTTATATTGATTATTGCTCTACGGGGGATTGTACAAAAGAAAAAACATCTATTTGGGATAATATTACAGATGATAGTTATATATATGTACATTGGGATATTTCCAGCTTCTATCCGTCAATTATGTCTGTATATCATGTTGCCCCTGCACATTTAAACGAAGGTGTTTTTACAAAACTTGTTAGCTGGCTTAAAGATACTCGTATTGCCGCTAAACATAGTGAAGAAGATCTTATTGATGGTATTCCAAAAGATATTCTTGCGCAAGCGTTAAAGATTGTTATTAATTCTATTTATGGTAAATTAGGTTTTGAATCTGGTAGTCTTTATGATAGACTTGCTGTTCTTAAAGTTACTATAAATGGACAATTAATGATTTTAATGCTTTGTGAAGAACTTGAATTAGGCGGTATTGAAGTTATAAGTGCTAATACTGATGGTATAGTTGTTAAACTTTATAAAAAAGATAAAGATAAATTTGAGTCTATTTCTAATAATTGGAAACACCTTACTAAATTAGATGCTGACGCTGAAGAATATAAATGTTATATTAATAGAGACATTAAAGTTATTGGTGTCTTAACCTTGTGAATTGCTGGAACGCTAAGTAGAAATATATGCCAATCAGCAGCCAAGCGTCTTAATAAAGACGAAGGTTCAGAGACTATCGAAAAGCAACATATTACCAATGTTGAACTTAGTAGAGTAGATATTGTTATTAAATATCGAAGCGCAAGGCAAAATAATTATATCATAATTATGTATTTTCAATAAACATGTTGTATATTTACATGATTATTAATTAACTAAATATTATTGTTATGAAATTTACAGATGAAATACCACATGTTTGTTGTGTTTATAAAATTACAAATACTATAACTAATCTTATATTAATTGGTTCTACTACAAATCTTAATAAAAGAATAAATCATTATAGAAATGATGTTTATAGAGATAATCCTCTTAAACATTATAATAGAGAATTTCTTCAAGATATTATTTCTTATGGTATTAATTCTTTTATTGTAGATATTATTGAAAAATATGATAAAAATATTTCTAATATAGAATTAAAAAATAACGAAAGTAAATATATTATTCAATATAATTCTATAAATCCTAATATAGGATATAATTTAAGATTAGATATAAATGGTAAATATATTTGTAATAATTCTACTCATATTTTTAAAAGTAAACAATTAAAGCAACAATGGAATAATGGTATTAGAAGTAATCATTCTAATATTATGAAAGAATATTGGAAAAATAATGCTAATAGAAAAAATCAACAAAGTAAATTTTTTAGTGATATTTTAACTCAATATGTTTATAATATTTATAAAGAAAATGTTTTAATAAAAGAACATATTTACTATAAAGAACTTGTTGATATAGGTCTTAAATCTGTTATAGGATATTTTGCTAAAGAAGATAAAATTCTTAATAAAAATAATAAAGATATTATTAGAAAAGTTGCAAAAGTTGTTTATTGTAAAGGATATAAAGTAGAACGTATTATGATAAATGTTTTGAAGATATAGTCCGATACTCTATGAAAATAGAGATTAACAAACAAGCAATAATTATATTGTTGAAGAACTTAATTCTAAAACTACATATAAAGGTGCTCTACATCCTAAAATGTATGCTATTGATTTAAGTAAAGGTTATGATATGCCTATTGTAGCACAAGCTGTTGTTAATTATTTTCTTTATAATAAACCTGTATTAGAAACATTATATGAATGTACTAATATTCTTGATTTTTGTAAGTCTCAGAATGTTGGGCGTCAATTTCATGTTGAATTTGATGATGGAGTAACTTGTACAGAACTTCAAAGAAATGTTAGATTTTATGTATCTAATCAGGGTGGTAGTGTAAAGAAAGTCAATAACAATACTCTCATAAAAAGTAATCTTTGTGTTGGTTATAAAGTAACTGTACTAAATTCTTTAGATGATAAACGTATTGAATATCGTAATATTAATTATAATTATTATTTTAAAGAAGCGTTAAAAATTATTGATCCTATTAAATTAGGTATTAGTACTAAACAAAAAGGTGATGTTAAAGCTAAACTTAAATCTGGTAAAATGCTAATTAAAAAACATTCTGGTATGTATAATTCTTTATTTGACGATAATGAAGATTAAAGAAAAATTTATTCAACAAGTTCTTGATGGTTTTCAGCGTCTTAAAGGTCGTGCAAGTTTTTATTGTTTTACTAAGGATATTATTCCTGATATAGTATTTAATATTATATTAAAGTTTCATAGTAAAAATAAAGATGACGCTATTTTTATCGTTGTAGATAAGTATGAAACAAGAAAGAAATTAGTTGATTGTTTTAAAGCTAATAATATGACCATGGAAGATGGTTATAATATTAGAATTTTAAGTGCTGATTATGTTAATCCTAAATATCATTATTCTTATAAATTAATTATTACTGTTGGTATAAATGATAAATACATGTTACTTAATCATTTATATGATAATAGTAAATTTATGATTAGTATTCTTACAGAGAATATTATGGATAATGATTTTATTACTCGTACTCGTGAAATACTTCCTAATATTGATGTAGATAATATTTCTAATAAAATAAGGAATGACTATATTCATTCCCCCGTAGAGGAACACAGGATTGGAGTAGATATGTCTGATACTGATAGAAGTACTTATGATAAATATACTAATTATATAAATGATTGTGTTTCTATTTTTGGAGATTTAAAAACTATTGAAAAATGTAAATATGGAGATGAAGTTTTAAATATAAGTGCTACTGAATTTCGTAATAATATTGCTAAGCAAAATGGTTGGAGACATGATTTAGATACTAATATTGCTTTTTATAAGCAAATTGATGATATTTATAATCCTAATATTTTAGAGGAAAAAGCTCGAAATTTTTATAGTATTGCTAAGTTAAGAAGAGATTTATGTACTGATAATGTTGATAAACTAAGTGTTATTAATGATATTTGTAATGCTAATAAAGATAAGAAAATACTAATTGTGTCTAAGCGTGGAGAATTTGCTGCGCAAATCACTAAATTTTTAAATGATAATAATCAAAATCTGTCTGCTGATGGTATTGTTTATAAAATTTGTGGTGATTATCATGATTGTATTGCTGATTGTATTGCTACTGATGATGAAGGTAATCCTATTTATGTTAAGTCTGGCGTTAATAAAGGACAATTTAGAATGCTCAAATCGCAAGCCCAATCGACGCTTAATGAGAAGCGATTTAACAATGGGAATATTAGTATATTATCTATCAAACAATCGTCCAATGTAGAGCTAAAAATAGCTTGTGACCTGGTTATATTTACTTCTCCGTTATGTGATAATATTGTTGAACTTAAAACTCGTTTTAGTAATGTTAAATTTGGCGATAATATTACTAAAACATATAGAGTATATTGTAATAGTACTATCGAAGAAGAAAAGCTATTAAAGGAGAAGATGAATAATACTATTATGGTAATAAATGATACAGAGAATAATTTAATGATAGATGAAATTTCAGGCGATATTATTTTGTAGTTATAGAAAAATGTGTTATTATTGTAATGTAGTTAAACAAACAAGTGCTCATTGACATTATGGCAAACGATGAAAAAGAAACTAATGTAGTTGAGAATGAATCTCCTGCTCAATTACAAAAAGTCAGTGATAAAGTACCTGTTGCTAAACGTGAAGTTATAGAAGTTAATAAAGACACTATTAATGCTATTAATTTGTTTGATGAAAAACAATTAATTGCTGCTGAGAATTTTCTTACTAAAATTTCAAGAAGTGAAAAAGGAGGAATTAAAAGTGTTAATGAAGGACTTGCAATACTAATGCGAGCACAAGATTTAAAACTTCCTTTTAGTTCTTGTCTTGAACATATTCACGTTATTAACGGTAAAACAGGTATTGATATTCATATTATTAAAGCACTATTGTCAAAGGCAGGTTGTTTTTGGAGATGTGTTAAAGACTATCAACCTCTGTATGAATATACAGATGGCATTAATGCTTATACTGACGATAAACTTCCTGATTATGCTATTCGTTGTAAAGATAAGAAAGAAGCTGATGAATTAAGCGAGAAAGATACTGATAGAGAACATATTTATTTATATCCTACTCGTTATTATCAAGATTTAAATGGTAATATTTATAAAGATTATAATTTAAATTCTAAACAATTTGGTATTGCTATTAATAAACAACAAATTGCTGCTATTTCTCAATCTGGTAAAATTCCTGTAATTCGTATTGCTAATCAACCTATTGATTACGTTACCGAATACGAAATTATTAGATATAGAGAAATATTTGGTAAAGTTGTTGAAACACGAAGTATTGGTCGTTTTTCTTATCTTGATGCTTGTACTGCTGGTTGTTTTGAAAAAGATACTTATAAAAAATATCCGAAAGTTATGGTTGGTCATAGAGCTTTTGTATATGCTGCTCGTGATATAGCTTCTGATTTTCTTATGGGCGTCATGGAAACAACCGAGTTAAAGCAAATTAATAATATTGATATTACTGATTCAGATATTATTGAAATATAAGATTTTAGTTATATTGTATCTGAATAAAATATAACAATTTTGATTGAAGATTTAGAAATTGTTATAAGAAAAGAAATTATTAATCTTCAAAACATTTTTAAATAACAAATTTATTAAACCTTTTAAAAACTTAAAGTTATGAAAACTGTAAATAGTATGAGCTTTGGATTTTCTGCTGTTAACGCTGGTCAAAGAAATGTAGCGGTTGAACCGCAACTTATTGCTGTTTCTACTGAAGGTAATTTCCGTATGACTCCTCCTGTAAGTCGTGCTCTTGGTTTGTCTTCTGGAGATTATGTTACTTTCTTGCATAATATAGATGAAATTAACGCAGCTATTGATACTAAAGCTGAAGCCTATACTTCTTTCTGTAAAGCTAATGGTTTGGAAGTTGGTTCTCTTGAATCTGTTATTGCTATTCACAAAGAATTTGATATGTGGGCTGTTGCCAAAGGTTTTGTAGTATATGATAGCAAAGGTAATGCTAAAACGACTACTGAACGTCTTACTAAACATGATAAACTTCGTTTTGTTTCCCAACATTTTGAAGAAATGTTAGCTTCTGCTCTTGAAAATGCTCCGGAAGAAATTAAAGACGCTTTGAGTCGTGATGGTGTTACTAAAGAAGAACAAATGGATATTCTTTCTTCTTTTGTTAAACCTCGTGAATTGCCTAAATATAAAGGTTCTAAAACTGCTAATCCTGCTGGATTGACTGGTACTGGTACGTCTCTTACATTTACTGATGCTAATGTTTGGAAACAGCTTAAAGCTGACATGGGTGATGAAGCTACTAAAATGAATCGTGTTTACACTATTAACTTGGATGAAATTCAAGATATTCCTGTAGATAATGGTCATGAAGTTATTACTGTTAAGGCTTATCTGCTTAAGGAATTTGTTGATAAAGCTCCTGCTCGTGTTGGTTCAAAAGAAGAAGATGAATCTGAAGTAGAAGAGTAATTTATTGTTTGTCATAATAGATTTTTTAATATTGCCCGATAATATATTTTTAATAAGTATGTTATCGGGCATATTAGTATAAATTAAGCTTAATTTTAAAAACGAATTTTTATGTCAAAAGAAACAGTTAATCAAAAAACTCCTATTGAAGAAGTTAAAAAAGTATCTCGTCGTGGTTTAGGTTCTGCTCGTGGAACAGCACGTCTTAAGTTTGGCAATGATCAAGCTAAACCTAATGGTTTATTTTTAGGTCATCTCGAAGAAGTTAAATATAGTACTATAACTATCGGAGAAGATAAAACAGGAATGCCTTCTTTTAATGGTTTTGAAATTCCTAAACTTACTTTGACTTTTGCTTCTAATGAAGAAGATCCAAATAAACGTCATTATGTTTCTAAAACATTTACTGCCGTTGAATCTAATGTAAATACTATTCCGGGTGGTAAAGAAGAATGGAAAGTTAATTCTGTTTTTGATTGGCTTAAACATGTTTTAAATGTTTATTATCTTAAAGGTCGTGAATTGACAGACGAAGAAGCTACTGCTTTATCTTTAACGTTTGAAGATTTTGATGAACAAGGAGAATATGTTTCTGTAGATACAGAAGTTGTTATTAATGCTTGGAAAGTTTTATTTGAAAACTTTGAAAATATTATGAATCGTGGTAAAGATGGTAAACCTGTTTATCATGATAAAAACAATAAATTTATTCCTGTTTGGCTTAAACTTCTTCGTTATGTTAAGAGTAGAAAATCTTGGACTCCTATTAATAATGGAGATTTAAGTCTTCCTCAATTTGTTGGAGAAGGTTGTATTGAGATTTATCAACAAAACGCTATTCCTTCTATTAAAATAGATTTGGTTAAAGAAACTATTCTTATTATGAATGTTGAAAAACCAAAAACTCCTAATATGCCTGCTGTTGGAGGAATGGTTCCTATGATGGGTGGGGTTGCTATAGACCAAACTATGAATCCTATGGGTACAGATATTTCTAGTCAGACCATAGATGACATGCCTTTCTAATATTAATTTATTATTTTCTTAATTATAACTCCAACTGTATTTAATTATATAGTTGGAGTTATTTTTTAATAATGTTATAGTGAGAAATATAAATTCGAGTAAATTAACAAAGCAAGCTATTTTAGATAAAATTTCTCAAATTAGTATTTTTAGTACTTATCTTAATTTATCTAATAATATTATTCAACATTGTATTGATACTGGCGAATTAATATGTTCTCCTATAAGAGAAGATATTCACCCTACTTGTGGTTTTAAATATGATAATAAAGGAAAACTAAAATTTAGAGATTTTAGTGGTTTCTTTTGGGGTGATGCTTTTGATATTGTTGCTTATATTATGAGCAATATTTATAATAGAGAATATAATATTCGTAATAAAGAAGATTTTATAAAAGTTCTTCGCCATATTACTTTTACGTTTAAAGATATATTTTATGGACAAGAAAAAGATATTAATCTTGTTAATGAAATAAATACAGCTATTATTAATATAAAACATAAAAAACCTAACATTGAATTAGTTATTAGAGAATGGAATAATAACGATAAAAAATATTGGGATAAATTTGGTATTCCATTGCAGTTTCTAAATATTAATTTTATTTATCCTGTAGAACAATATTACATTAATAGAAATGTTAATCCTGAACCAAAGTATTATTATAATACTAATGATCCTTGTTATGGATATTTATTAGGAAAAGATAGAAATGGTATTAATAATATTAAATTATATTTTCCTAAACGAGATAAAAGTTATACAAGATTTATAACTAATTGTAATCATTTAGAAGGTATTTATAATCTTAATTATAGTAATTATGATATTATTGTAATTACTAAATCTACTAAAGATAGAGTTAGTATAGGAGCAACGTTGATGAGATTGTCTCTTCTCTACGGGGAGTTGAATATAGATAAAATTGGAGTTATTAATATTCCTCACGAAACTTATAAACTCCGTCAGAATGAATATGATTGGTTAAAAGGTAAACTTAAAGATAATAAAGGTAAACTTTGTTCTCTTATGGATAATGATGTTACAGGAATAAATGAATCTAATTGGTTATATGAAAATTTTAATATTATTCCTATTATTATTCCTAAAAGATATAAAAGTAAAGATTTTGCAGAATTAGTTTCTAATAATTCACTTAAACAACTTAAATCTATTATTAAAAAAGGAATTAAATATATTTATAATTATGATAAAAGACAAAGAAATAAAGATTCTGGGAATCTTCAATATGACGAGACTATGCCTTACTGATTCGAGTAAAGGTAATAGAATTGTTGTTATGGAGGCTATTACTGAAGAACAAGAAGCTCGTATTGATAAATCTAAACAATATTTTGGTTCTATACGTCATACTAAAGAAGATGGACAAATTATTGACGGAAAAGATATATATGTCTATGGTGAAATTAACTTCAATAGTGAAGAAGATTGCAATATACTTAATCGTTTTCATTTATTAGATAACGATAATAGCTTTGTTTATTCTGGTTTTAATTATGATAAAGGAACTATTGTTTTAAAAGAAAATAAGGTTAAGTGGTATCAAACTACTAATAATATTAAATGGCTTCAATTTAATCATTGTTTAATTGGTAAACCTGAACGTATTATTATTTATAAAATTGATAAAAAGAAATTAGCTAATGTTCGACGTTCTGTTATATAATTATGCTGTAGAAGTTATTATTGATGGAATTATTAAATTTTATTATTGTACTGATAATATAGATAATGCTAAAGAAGTTTTTGATAATAAAATTAAAAATTTTAATGGTCTTGGTCGTTTTATGAAAGGTCATGTAATTGTTAAATTATACGATTTTGATAAAGATTGTAATATTGAATATTATGATAGTAAAGAAGAAAGAACTTAATCCTAATACTAATGAAGAGATTAATATTATTATTAAAATAGAATATCCTAATATTGAATATAATGATTGGAAAAGAACAAAAGAATTTAATACAGACAATGATATTTGTAATATCCTTGATAAAATATTAACTAATCTTAATTGTAAAAGAGTTTATGAAGGAAAAAGAGTTATTATGACTACTTATCCTGTTTATCAAATGTTTATTAACGAGTATTATTATTATCTTATTAAAATAGCTAATCAATTTATTTATAATCAATATTTTGATAAACTTATTAATTGTCATATAGATAATATTTTATTTGAAGTTATGAATGATTTTGTTCAAGCTCCTGTTAAACCATATCCTAAAATTAAAAATAAACTTCCTGAAAATAAATTTATTAAATATACTACTAAAGATATTTTTACAGGAAAAGAAACTTATATTTATGAAAATCTTAGAACGTTAGAAAAAATTAGTTCTAATAATCCTAATTTACTTGAAGAATTAGATGCTCCTAAGAAAAAGAAAGTTAAAAAGAAAAAAGAAGTTGGAGTTCCTATTAGTTCTATGACTTTTAGTTTTAAAAAAGAAAAATAAGTTATTTATGTTACCGTTTGATTATAATAAAGGTCTTTATAGGCGTAATAATTTTGGACAGCCTTGTGTTTGGTATGCTCGTCCTTTAGATTATAATTCTATTGAAGTTTTTTATGGTATTATAGGTAAAACTATTACTAAAGATATTATTTATATTAATAGAGAACCAAGAGAAGAAATTACTTCTCGTATTAATGCTAAACTAAAAGTTGGATATAAAAATTTATGGGATATAAAAGATAATATTCAACTCCCCGTAGAGGGGGAACTATTATCATATCTTGATAAATATCTTCCTTTTCATCGTACTACTGCTGACGGTACTCTTTTGCCTATGCTTGCTAAAGTTTATAATAATACTAATAATAAACTTTTTAAAAAAGTTAGTAGATATATTGGGCAATATAAAATTAACGGTCTTCGCTGTTTCATTAGCGCATATCATAACAATAATGATTTATTTGATACTATAAGACTTAAATTTCAAAGTAGAGAAGGTACTTATTGGAATAGTTTACATGTTCTTGAAAGTTATCTTTTAGATGTGTTTCCTAAGAAGCTAATTGATGCTATGATTGAAGAACATTATATTCTTGATGGAGAATTATATCTTCCTGGTCATAGTGTTAATGAAATTAATCATTTTGTTAAAGATCCTACTTGTAAAGAAAATAAACTTATTCAATTTTGGTGTTATGATATTGCTATTGATAATGTTGCTCAATATAATAGATTAGATTATCTTTATACTATTATTGGAGGTTATTATAATATTTTTACTTCAAAAGAAGATCATCTTAATAATACAGATAAACTTGTTGTAATTCCTCAATATAATATTTGTAATGGAGATGTTGCTTATGAACGTAGAAATAAATTTATTGATTTAGGTTTTGAAGGTTTAATTATGCGTAATCCTGAAGCTGAATATCAATATGGTAAACGTAATCTTACTATGATTAAATATAAGAAATCTACTGATGGTAAATTTACTATTGTTGATATTTATCCAGAAGGTGTTAAACGTAAAGATATTCCTTTATTTTTACTACGTAATGACATAAATGATGAAACTTTTGAAGTTCATCTTGTAGGTTCTTTTAGTTATCAAAAATATGTTTTAGATAATAAAGAAGATTTTATTGGAAAAGAAATGTTTGTTGAATATGGAGAAAGAAGTGGTGTAGCTCAAGTACCTTTTCATGTTAAACAAACTTACATTATTGACAAATAATTTATGAGTATTTATAATTATGAGATACTTAATCCTGTTATAAGTCCTAAAAGACCGTTTTATGATATAAAACGTAAACTATTATTTTTTCCTGCAAATGGAAGTAATTATCGTTATTATATTGAAGTTGCGAGAAATAATAAAAATACTTTTGCAAGAGAGTATTATGTTTTACTTAGTTATAGAAAATTTGATGATAATTGTAGAATTTGTCGTGTTGATAATTATGGCAGATGTCAAATTAATCTAAGAGGAGAAATTAAAGATTACGTTATTCAAGAAACTAAACGTCGAGGAAATATTGAAATAGAATATGTTGAAAGTGAAAGAGATTATGATGTCTTTGCTATTATTTAGTGTGTTAATTATACTGGAAGTATTTATAGTGCTTACACTTTTTTGTTATTATAGCTTACTTTCTTACATAAAACGCCGATAGATAGCTATTTTTAGCTCTATATTGAATTATGTTATGCTAAATGATAAATAGTTCAACGTAATATCTAAATAGCTAAAAATGGCTTTATATTGAGTCAAAATAATTAATATATTTCAGAAAAATATTATATATTTGTATTAAAGATAATAAAGTTATTTATATGAATAATAAAGATTTTTCAGATTATATTAGAAGCATAGAAGCTCTTGATAAAAATATTGATAAAGCTGAAATGTATGCTAAAAGTATTTATCATCTTGAAGCTATTAGGAATAGTATTAGTAATCCTGAAGGTAGTTTAGCTATGTGGAAAAATAATCTTGAATTAATTGCTGTTACTGAAATGCGAAATGCTATTACAAATCTTATTAATACTCTAAAAACAGGATTAAGTTTATTATTAAAAGAATAAATGTTTTTTATATGAAAGAGTGTATTATTGGTATAGCTGGTCATAAAAATTCTGGTAAAGATACTGTTGCAAGTATGATTAATTATATATTTGTAACAGGTATTACTCGTTCTAATTATGCAGATTATGTTATACGAAGAAAAAGTATAGATATTTCTCATAAAGATAGAATTATTCATTTTGCTGATAGTATGAAAGATGCTATGAGTATTATTTTTAGTATTCCTCGTTCTGCTTTTGATGATAGAGTAAAAAAAGATAATGAATATTGGGATTATTTTAATCGTAAGTTTATTACTTTTGGTGAAGTAATTAGAAATAAAAATTATTATATAGTTGATAATATTATTGATAATAATTTAAATAATGTAATACAATATTCTGCTGCTAAAAAACGAAATCTTTATATTAAACTTAGAGCACTTATGCAATATTTTGGTACTGATATTTGTCGTAATTATATAGATAATAATATTTGGATAAATTCTACAATGTCTAAAGTTATAGATATTGCTATAAGTAGAACATTATGTATCATACCAGATGTTAGATTTGCTAATGAAGCTAATGCTATTCGTAATAATGATAAACTCCTCTACGGGGGATTGATTAAAATTAATCGTGATAATCAAGATCTTGATGAACATAATAGCGAACGTATTAATTTTGATGTTGACTTTGAGATTGATAATAACGGAAATTTAATGCAATTATTTTATAAAGTTTTAGAAATATGTCAGAAAATAAAATAGGATTTGCTTTAGTACATGAAATTTGTCCTATTTGTGGTAAACCTATGAATGAACAAATACTTATGAATAGTGTACTTAGTAAAAAATATGCTAAAGAAATAGAAAATGTTCATGGTAAAGCTATTGGATATAGTAAAACTGCTTGTGAAGATTGTTCAAAATATAAAGATGAAGCTGTAATGTGTATTGCTATTGATGAAGCTAAAAGTGAACCAAATAATCCTTATCGAACTGGACAAATAGTTGGAGTTTGTAAAGATTTTCAATTATTTGTTGATAAACCAGAATTTATTATTAAAACAGAGAATGGTGTACCTTATTGTTTTGTAGAAGAAAATGTTGGAAAACAAATAGGATTTTTTAAATAAGTTAATATGAAAATAATTGAACCTTCTGTAGGACTTTGGAAACAAGGTGATGACGTTAAAGCTCATGTTGCTAAATGTGCAAGAGTTTGTTATGGTAAAGAAACAGGTAATGATGATGTTACTATTAATACTTTGCTTAAAAAACATCATTGGAGTATGTTTAGACATGAAAGTGTTTATGTTATAGGAGAATTTACAAGTAGACTTAGTATTGCTTTAACAAGATATGATAATAATCCTTATATAGATTGGACTTTTCATAATAATAAACTATATATTGTTACTAATGGTAATTTTATTTTAGATTTAAAAGAACAACAAGAAGTAAATGCTCATGATCAAGTTCTTCTTACTTATATTAATTATTATAGAGTATCTGAAGATACTTTCTTTAATAATGAAATAGGTTATAATATGATGAGATATACTTTTTGTATTATTACTCAAATTAGTACTTCAAGAGAACTTAATCGTGTTAGTCCTAATAATATTGCTGAACAATCTACAAGATATGTTTATGAAAATGGTAATATTTGTCGTCCTCATTGGATAAGTTCTGAAGAGGCAGAAGCGTTTAATAAAGATAATAATGTTGATTTAGATGAAGCAATAAATATTTATCTTAAAGGTTGTGAGAGAGATTTTGAAGAATATCATATGCTTGTAGATAAATATAAAATTAATCGTCAAGATGCCAGAGGAAAACTTCCTATTGATACTGCTACAAAATGTATATATACTTATTCTATTAATGAATGGAAACATATTATAAAACTTAGAAGTGATAGTGCTGCTCACCCTAATGCACAAATAATTTCTAATATGATTAAAAAAGAACTTGAAAGTTTAGGATATGAATTTAATTGAATTTATTAAGCACCCTGCTTATAATTATTATATTACTACATTAGTTCATGATTGTCTTTTAAGTGATTTAACTAATGTGTTTGATTATAATTTACTTAAATATATTAAAAAACCTAATTTTGCAACTAATACTATAGATTACATAATAAGTGCTAATATAGATATTGCTGATGAAGTTGAAGAACAAATTCAACAATTATTACAATACGATAATTATAAAGATATTTATTATGTTCGTAATAATAACAAATTTAATTTCTATCTTAAAACTTATTCTAATGATTAAATTATTATGGAATATAAAAATATTATTAATATTAAAATAAAAGATTTTCAATTAGTTGGGGATAATAATTATAAAGCTCTTAATAAACAGTTTGTAGATACTGAACATCTATATGTTTTTGATTATAATAGAAGTAAAATATTTCATATAAATATTCCTATAAATACTCTAGATGAAGATATTCCTAATATTTTAGAAGAATATGGTCTTAAAGAATCTGAATGTAATTATATGATTACTGAATTTCCTTGTAAAACAATAAATTTAACTTATGAAGATAAAATTGTTAATAAAGAAGATAAAATACAAGATAGTAAAATTTCTATATAATTATTTTAAAAAGATTTATATTAGAAATATAAATATTGATGATAATGAAATTCTTCAATATGCTCATAACGAACTTACTATTTATGGATATAATAAAGATTCTAAATATTATAATGATATAATAGAAGTTATTGCTGCTATAAGTAAAAATAATAATATTAATTCATCTATTAAACATAATATTTCTGTTATTAATAAATTATGCGATAAAGTTCCAATTACTCCTTTAACTTTAAAAGAAGATGAATTTGAACAAAGTATTAGTTCTAAAATATTATATATTAATAAAAGATATAATAAAATTTATAAATATCTTAATAAAATGTTTGTTACTAATGCTTATTCTATATCTCCACAATATATTTTATCTATTAAAACAAAAAAATTTCTTCCTTTTAGTACAGATTTATCTTGGAAAAATGATGTTTTTGAAACTAAAGATGGTGTTTTAACTGGTAGATATTTTAATACTTGTTATATAAAAGAATGTCAAATTAAATCTGGTTATTATATTCCTTTTAATACTATTAAATTAAAAGGAGTTAAAGTTGAAATTAAAGAATTTATTAGCATAATGACTATAGATTGTGAAAATAGTGATTTAATTAGACTTTCTAATTTATATGATATTGATTGGAAAACAACTAATGATTTTAAAAATAAACATATTAACGATATTACCGTTAAAAGTTATAATAATTATATTAAAAATAATAAACAGTAAATAAATATGAGTAGTTTATATAATATATCTAATGATATTCTTCGTATATTTAATGAAGTTGAACAAGCAGAAGGTGAAATTACCGATGAGCAATATAATGAACTTTGCATTAAACAAGAAGAACTTAAAGAAAAACTTGATAGTTATGTAAAGGCTATTAAAGTTTGGCAAGTTGATGAACAAGCTCTTAAAGATGAAAAGAAACGATTTAATGATAGACAAAATGTTTATAAAAATCGTATTGAACGTCTTAAAAAAGCAATGCTTGAAGCAGTTATTAATTTTGGAGAAACAGGTAAAAATAATAAATTTATTGAACTTCCTAACGTTAGAATATTTACTAAGAATACTCAAAGTGTCGAAATAAATGAAGCTCGAATTAATATTTTAATTTATAAATTTAGAGATTTAATTCAAGAACTTGTTCAACAAGATATTCTTTATACAGGAGAAGATGTTGATTTAGTTGGTATATTAGATAGCATTAATGCTCAATGTATAGCTGAATTTGGAGAAGATTTTTCTCCTTTTAATATATCTGATTTAAAACATATTAAAATTAATATTTCTTATACTAATACTATTGAAGAATTATTAAAAAATAATCCAGATATTCTTCAACATTTAGGTAAAGAAGTATTTAGAACTGAAGTTATTAATGCTACTTCTAAAGACGAAATGAAACGTGTTATTAATATTTGTCAAACTTTAGAACAAGATCAACCTACAGTTGGTATAATAGTAAATAATCAATCTATTCAATTTAAATAATATGTTAGGAAAATTATATAAAATTAATGATAATGAAACTGGTTTTTCTTATGTACTTAAACGAGAAGCTAATATAATATTAAATGAAATAGATAAAAATAATCCTACTTTTCATTATAAAAAAGAATATTTTGATAATATTCTTAATATTTGTAAAGCTATAGATAAAATAAAGCCAGAGTCTGATGATGAAATGAAAGATATAATAGATACTATTAATAAACTTTATACTACTGGCTTATTATCTCCTTTAACTCTAAAAGATAATGAATTTGAACAAATAGGTAGTTTTAATTATAGAAATAATATTCGTTATCCTCTTATTTTAAAAAATACTGAAGATAATAAAATAATAAATAATAATGCTTATAAAGCTAAGATTTATAATATATATGATCATAATCTTGGTGCTAAAGTTTTTGAAAATGAGCCAGATATTTATTATAACCCTGTTATTTTTATTAATAAAGGAGGAGTTGTTACAGGAGAATATATTGCTATATGTGAAATAAGAAAAGAGGTTGTGGATAAACATAATTATACTATTCAAAGTATTGTTAATATTCCTTGTTCTCTTATTTTAGATAATGGCGATAGAATTATAACTGTTGATCATCGTGAACCTAAACTTAAAGTTTTAAAAGATTTCTATGAAGTTTATTTTAAGTTTGATAAAACTGTTCATGATAGAAAATATGATATTCGTAAATATGCAAAAATGTTAGCGTAATGAGTAGATATATTGTTAAAGGTGTTCCATTTAGAACTAAAGGTGCAGTAAATGTTGAAGACTGCACCACTTCTGAAGAAGTTATTAAAAAAGCTGGTTTAGATTGGAGTGTTGATAAATGTTATATTTATGCTGCTATGTTATCTAATGGGAATGTTGAATGTCCGATTCAAGATAGTTTTAACGAAGATGGTGTAGATTACGCTCCTATAGATAATACTTATGGTATTTATCGTACTGATAAAAATATTCCATTAGGAATAGTTAAAGGTAGATATACAACTGTTCAAAATATTGATGCCTTTAAATTCTTTGATAAAGCCGTTGGTAAAAATAAAGCTATTTGGCAAACAGCTGGTGCTTTTGGTTATGGTCAAAGAATATTTGTTAGTGCTAAATTACCTAATAATATTTTTGTTAAAGATGATGTTGTAGATAATTATCTTGTATTTACTACTTCCCATGATGGTTCTACTGGAGTTAAAATATTACTAACACCTATAAGAGTTGTGTGTGAAAATACTCTTAATGCTGCGATTAGAAATGCTGAAAGTTATGTTAGTTTTAGACATACTAAATCTGTTCATGATAATATAGATATTGCTGATGAAATATTGGGTATTACTAAATCTAAGATTAATTTTCTTAATGAAGTATATAATCATATGTATAAAAGTACTATAAAAGATGAAGAAGTACAAAGTTTCTTTGGTAAAGTAGTTTTTACTGATGATGAATATAGTAGAATTTATCAAACTGGACATAATATTCAACAAGTTATTATGAGAGATTTTTCTGCAATAAATGACGCTGAAATTAGTATGAAAAAAGTTAACGTTGTTGCAGAAATGAATAATTACTATTATAGTGGTATTGGACAAAAAGAAATAATTAATACTAAATGGGGTGCTTATAATGCTGTTACTGGTTATTATTCTAATATAGATAATTCTAACGGACTTAAACGTATGGATTCTATTCTTTATGGCAGTAAAGCTAAAAAGATAGAACTTGCTGGCAATATATTAATAAATATGTAACAATCTTTTAACAATAAAATTAAAATGAGTAAAATACCTTATGTTTTAGCAGACGCTGTTTATTATGCAGCAACAACTCCAGATGATGGAACTCTTTATGATACTTTAGTTAAAATGTTTGATACTTTAGATCATGTTGGTGTTAAAGTTTATCGTGAAGATGAAACAGTTAAACTTCCTACCTATAGTAAACAAGGTGATGCTTGTATGGACGTTTATGTTCATAGTATAGAAGAAAAAGATGACCGTGTAGTTTATCATACAGGACTTCATTTTAAACTTCCTGAAGATTATGAAATGGAAATTCGTCCAAGAAGTAGTAATACTAAAACTATGGCCATAATGCAAAATAGTCCCGGAACATTAGACTCTAAAAATTGCATAATCCTTTGGTAACTCTAATATTTTTGCTAAATTTGCCGAGAACTCTAAAATTAAAATAGTTATGGATATTAAATTTGATTTTACATCTGCTTCTAAAAATGTTGGAAATAAAGATGAAAATGGTAAAAGAGTACAAAGCAAAATTAGTAATGTAGTTGCTAATATAAAAGCCATTTGTGCTTATTGTGAAAAAGAATTTGAGTATAAACCAAGTTATGGCGGTACTCATACTTATTGTTCTCCTGCTTGTGCTGCTGCTGCTAAAAAGGTTACACATGAGCCTAATACTAAATGTTTTGCATGTGGTAAACCTATTTATATTAAGCCAAGTAGAATAGCAAGAAGTAAAAGTGGTAAATTTACTTGTTCTAAAGAATGTATGGGCAAGATGAGGAGTATGATTTTTACTGGTAGTAATAATCCTAATTATCATGAAGAAACTATTAGTTATTATGAAAATAATGGATTTAAATATCAACGTATAAAACTTCATAATCACCCATACAAAGGATTTCAAGATTATTATCCTTATCACAGATATATTGTCGAGCAAAATCATAATATGTTTGATGATAAATATTTTAATATTATTGATGGACAATATTATCTTAAACCTGAAGTAAATATTCATCATAAAGATGAAAATACTCTTAATAATAATATTAGTAATCTTATTCCTTTAACTATGTCAGAACATAGAAAATTACACAATTCCACTAAAGAAATTATTAGAGATGAAAAAGGAAGAATAGCTGGAGTCTTTAAACAGGGTGAATTGCTGGAAAATCATAGTGATAATGACAATCAGCAGCCAAGCAATGATAGAAATATTGTTGAAGGTTCAACGACTAATAGCCGAGGCTTAACAGATAATGCTGATGCCGGTAATGCTGACACGAGTGCCCTGCCCACTAAATAGTGGTGATGATATAGTCTGAACTACACAAATATATCACAATAATAATAAAAGTGTAGATTATAAGGATAAAGAGCCTTATAGATAACAAAATGGGTTATACTGGCGAACTCATGATAGTTCATAGAGCTATTGACGCTCCATTTATTCCTGTTATTGAATATAACGTTGGAGATAGAGTTGCTCAAATTCTTGTTCGTCATCGTGAACAAATTATTTGGGACGAAGTAGAAACTATTGAAGAACTTGGTGAAACTGAACGTGGAGCTGGTGGATTTGGTAGTACAGGTAAATAACAAAAATTTAATAATTAAATAATCATGATTGCATTTGATGTTTTTTATTGTATTGTAATACTATCTGCAATAGCTATTATAATATATCTTTACGTTAAACTTAAACAACCTGTTATCAATCTTATTAATGTAATTAAATCTGTTTATGAACTTCTTCGTAAATTTGTCCTTATTAAACAAGATTTAAATAATACAATTAAACAAATAAACGCTGCTCGTAGAGATATTGCTTCTGTTAAAAGTAGAATTAATGAAATTAATGACGCTATTATTATAAATAAAATCAATAGTAAGCGAAATATTGCTAAAACTAAGAGTAATAAACAATAACAAACAAATAATGAGCTATAAATGGTGATGATTTCTCTACGGGGGATTCCACGGAGCGTAGCGGAGTGGGTATTGCTTATAAAAATCAAATTGTTAATTTTGCAAATTTTGATGTTGATGCTCGTCGCTTCGCTCCTCGCGATTCCCCGTAGAGAAGTTGCAACCAATCATGGCTATAATCCGATTAATTATGAACGTATTTTTAATTATATCAATTTCGACAATATTAGTTATATTAATATTGTTACTTAGATACTTGATAGTATCTATTGAAGATCTTAAAGCTCAAATTGTTGCTTATAAAGAGCAAATTATTAAAGGTCAAGGTTATACTGATGATTTATTAAATGATATTTCTAAAGATGTTGAATATATTCGTGCTAATATAAATCACAAAGATATGTATAATACTTGTATTGAACTTATTGGAACTATACATAATACTTTACTTGATTATATAAATAAATCTGGTAGACTTGGTGAAAGTACAACAAATCGTCTTATAAATATTACTAATGAAATTGGATTTACTCGTGGAGGTATTAATGCTATAAATGATAAAGTTACATATATTGCTGATATAGTTGATCGTATTGACGATAATATTACACCAAAAACGAAAATTAAAGCTAAAAATAGCTCTAAGAAGTCCGAGTAATATAATTATACCAAATCATAAATATATTACGAAATTAAGCTAAAAATAGCTATTGTAACGCAAGTTAGCACCCATAGAAAAGCCCGTAACAGACATTAGTTTGTTGCGGGCTTATTTTTTAACACATTCAACTACTGATTAACGTTCAATAATAACTCTACCTTTAGAATCAAGTTTACAACCATTAGGAAATTTAAGTTCATAAAGAGTTACAAATTCATCATAATTTCCTCTAAAGATAAAGTTATGATTAACAACATATATAGACTTTTTAGTTGTAGCAGCAAGAAGAGCAAGATTATCACCTGCGCAAGGATAAGGTAAAGCTGGACGAAGTAAAGCATTAATAGCATTATAAAAACTTCTTGCTGAAATTCCACTCCAATTTACAAATTCTTTTTCCGATATTTCAACATAATTACCGTATAATTGAATATTTTTAAGTATATAAGCAATAACAAGATTAGCATACGCAGATTTATTTTGCCAATAAGGAAACATATCTCCAATAGATTGCATACAAATACAATAATTACCAAGTTTAACTTGTTTAGCAGTAGATATAAATTCTTTTTCTTTAATATTACTTTCAAATTTAATAGTAATATGTTTATCAACATATTCAGGATCAATAGTAAATGGAGTAGCAATAATATTTTCTACTTTATTAGTACTTTTATCTGCAATAATTTCTTTAACTCTTTTATTAGCTTTTGTTTCAAAACTGAATTGAGGCATGGTTTAATTATGTATTAAATTATTATATAATAAATGTAATAAATAATCTGCACCACAGCGCACATTTCGTGTTAAAAAAAGTGTTAAATGTGCGCCACGGTGCAGATTTAACATTTCTAACTATTTGATAATCAATGATTTATAAATATTCTCTTATTAATAATATATAGCTACTATACGCACTATTATATGCAATATACTCTTGGTCATGTGCAAACATAAAAATAGCTGGAGAATAAACTCCAGCTATATAAACAATAGTAATAATATTTATTTAATCAGGATTAATTTGGTCAGCAATATATTTACTAATTTTCATATTCAATGCTTTCTCATTAATTCTATAATAACTATTATTTTTAGTCATATTATTAAGTCTTTCAATAACTCTATAAATAGGAATATTACGTTTAATAAGCACACCAACTTTATTTTTACCTTTATAAATACCAGTACTATAAACAGGATCAAAATCTTCATCAAATAGCCAACGAGCACTATAATCCATAATCTTAATTAAATCACTTGGACCATTATATGCTGCAATAGGACTTGACCAAAGAGTTTTACCTTCTGAATAAAGTCCCCACGGAGTATACATTTGAGATTCAGAAAGAAGTCTATCTGCAAGATATAATCCTGTAGCAACAACATTACTTTCTTTTTCATCATCGTCATCTGTCATAGCATATATAGTAATTCCTAATAATAAAGCACTAAGAATACCATATAAATCACCAAGACAACGTTTAACAGCGTTACGTTCCCACGGAGACATTAAATTCCAATTAGTTTTAATATTAGTTATAGTATTTATTACAGCTTTAAAAGTGTTTTGAACAGAAGCAATAGCTATGCCAACATATCCATCTCCTTGTTTTTTAGCGTCGCTAACAACATTTCTAAATTCTTTACCAAGAAAATCAACAAAAGCAACATAAGAACCTACTTCTATAGTATTAGTTTGTTCATTATAATATCCACGACGACGAAAACGTTTCATAACACCAGGATATAAATGTTTATGATATTGCATAACTAAACTACCCCACCAAGTAAATTCAATAAGAGCAGCACCAAGTTTATCATAAACACCATGAATTTTCTTGTTTAGATTAACAGTTTTATTTTTTATATCATTAATCATATCTGGAGTAATTTCCGCTCCAGCTTTTGGAACAATTTCTCCATTCTTTAATTCAAGTAAATCGATAATAGCAGGTTTAGTTTTCCATTCTTCTTTAGCTTTTTTAATGGCTTGGTTTTTAGCATGAATATATTCTTGAATTATTTCTTTACTCGCATGTGCTCTAAGGAAATCTTCTATAATATTATGTTTAAATGTATCATATTTAAATTGTTCAGTTTTATCTTGTCTAATAATACGTTTAAATTCTTTTAATTCTTCAAGTAAATCTTTATCTTTAGAAATAACAGAAACCATAGCATTGTATTCTAATTTCCAAACATATTCAGAAAAACTACCACAACGTTTAACACCGTCTACATCATCAAATATTTTATTAGATTTAAGAACAGCAAATAAAACAGTATTTTGCATAAAATGTTCACCACCAGATTGTAAACTATACATTAAATTACGCATTCTACGAGCATATTCTCCGGCAGTTTCTCCACGAACTCTTTCTGTCATTGCATCAAAATCAACAACTTTAAAATATTTAGTAAGAGCAACAGCAAAATTATCACTTTTATCTTTATACATATCAGCAATCATTCGTAAAGAATTATTCATATACATTCCAATAGCTTCTCTAATATCATTTTTACTAAGATTATCTCCAGCAAATGCTTCACCCATGATATTTGCAAAACCAGTACCAATATTAGCTATACCTCCAGTAACGTTAAAAATCATATATTTAGCAGAAGTAATATTACGAGCTAAATCTGCATATTTATTTAATTTAGACTTTTCTTTAAATTGCTCAAAAATAAGACGACGAGTAAAACCATAAACTTGTTTTAAAGTATTATCTTGACTAATTGTATGATAACTATCTTGAATATCAACACTTGTACGTTTATTAATAACAGGTCTACCAGTAAATTTACTAATTTTGACAGCTTCAGTATTTTTCAAATCTTCTTGAAGTAAATATAACCAATTTTTAGCTTTATTACGAGCATTTATAACAACTTGATTAGAAATAGCTTCTGCAAATACATTACGATAATCTTTATCAAATAATTGTTTATCTATTTCAAGATTACTCTTTTTAATTTCTTCATTTTTCTTTTTAGTATCTTGAAGATATTTGCGATAACTTTCATCTGTTTCTCCAATTCCTTTAGGACGGATTTCTTCTAATTCTTGATAACCTTTACCTTTTAGAAGTTTAAGCATGTCATTTTCTACTTCATAATTATTAGCATAATCAACTTTAGCATTCCATCTATCTTCACTATCGTTTCTAAATTCTAAACCAGTAACTCCTAATAATTGATTAACAACCCATTTTGTATCAGTAACAACTTTACGTCTACGAGGAATATAACCTTGATCAACAAATGTATTATGTTTATTATGTTCAGCAAAGAAATCCATAGTTTCTTGAAGTAAACTTTGCATTTCTTTTTCTTTAGGACTTAAAGTAACATAATTATTATAATGTCCATTATCACGATTATAATTATTACTATATTTTTTATATTTTTTATTTACATATTCATCTTTAACTTGTTTTTCAGCATTTTCATTAGTAGGAACATAACTATAAGTACCTTTAAGAGAACCTTCTGGATTAACTTTCATATCAGTCCAAACTCGAAGAGGTTCAAATTTATGTTTATAAGGATTATAAACGTGATTAGCATCAAACCATTCTTTAAAATTACCATTATTACTTGCTTCATTCATAGCAGCATAATAATATTCATTAGGAACAAAATCAATATTATTTTCTATAAGTTCTCTTGCAGCAGTTTTCTTTTTATTAATATATTTATCATTTTTTGGTTCTATATAACCATAAATATCATTATTTGGAGTATAATTACCATTATCATCTAATATAATTTCACCACTACTATCTAATTGGCAAAAAATACTAATAAAAATATCAAAATCTTTAGTGCCTTTTAAATTACTTAAAGCCCAAGTAAGCTCGCTATTAAAAGCAATATTATTAATTTTAAATTCAACTTCTTGCTTAAATTTTTGACGAATCTCTTTTGGTTTACGTTTATCTTTAATATTTCGTAAAGCTGTATATAAATTAGCAAGTTCTTCTCTTTCTTCTTCAGTAAGTTTAGTAAATATATCTTTAGCATGAATACGTCCATCTCCACCAAATTCAACAGCTGTAATAGTTTTTCCTAATAATTCATTAATTCTACCTATAATTTTAATTCTTCGAGGATTAACTTCTTTTTCATTTTCACTTGGGTCACGAAGCATTCTATAAAAACTATCGTCAAATATAGGAAGATTATTAGGAATATCTTTTATCAATATAGCTTCTCCAGCGTTACTATCATAACTAAAATCATATTTATGTTTAGTAAGTTCTTTTATAGTAGCAATATCTTTATCACTTAATTTTCGAGCATCAACATTACCAAATTCATCATAAGCATTAGCATCATCTATTATTTTCTTAATTTTAGCACTTTTTAAATTGTCTTCATCTTTAAGTATAGAAAATGCTTCGTTAATTTTATCTTTAGCTTCTTTATTAAGAATATAATAACTATTATTTTTAATCCATTCATAAGCACTTCGATATTCAATATTTTCTAATCGTTTATCTAAAGTTTGAGTAGGATTATTTTTTTCATAATGTTTAATAATAGCTAAATTTTTTTCAAGATTTTCTTTAAATTCATTTGTATCATTATAGTCAAAATATTCTTTATCGAGAGCAGATTTAGCTTTAATAAAATTTCTTAATTTAATAGCACGTTCTCTTTCTTCAGGAGATTTAAGAGTTTCAGTATCTTTATATTCAGAAGTAAGTTGATTAATTTTCTTATCAATTTCTCTTCTTCTATTACGTTCTTGAGCAGTTAAAGCAATATCTGGTTGATCATCAATAAATTTCTCATGAATATATTCCATATATTGACGATATTCTTCAGGAGCAGCTTCAAATATTTCTCTAACTAAAGCATTCTTTTTAACATAATATTCTCGAACAACAGGTTGTTCAACATTATCAGCATACCATTCATCACGTTTAAGTTTAGCAGCAATATATTCTTTACTATCTATACCATATCTATCAAGAGCATCTTTAACAGCATCAACTAATTTATCTCTATCAGTAAGAAATTTAGCTGTATAAGATCTAATAAGTTGACCATTTGAATTAATAACATTTTCCCATCTAAAACTACCACTTTTAGCTAATATATTATCAAATCTTTTAAGAAACTCATTTTTCTTACGTGGAGCATCTTGCATTGCAGCTTGATTCATAATTCTATTAACAATCTTAACAATAACTTGTACTTGTTTATTACTTAACATTGCAATATCTCCAATATTAGTTTCCCACCAACCAGAATCACCAAAAGTATCTTTAAGATTAACAACATTCATTCGTATATTAGGATTATTAGCAAATTCATTAGCAATATATTTATTAAACATATTATCAAATCCTTGTTTAATAATTGAAGAATTACGAATTTTATTTATAGAATCACGAATTTTTTGAATATATCTTTTAGTATCTTCGTCCATACCATCAATAGGAAGATTCATAATATTTCCAAAAGTATCACCAAACGTAATAGCTTCAAGTAATAATTTAACTATATTAGGAACTTCATCTGGATTACTTCTTAAAACTTCATATAAATCAGATTCTCCGATATTATATTCTTTATCGTCTATAACATAATGTTTCATTTGTTTATCAATCATATCAGCATAACTACTAATATAATCACTAAGAATATGATATATATTTCTTCTATTATCTTTAATATCTTTAGAACGATAAGAATTTATACCTTTTATATCTAATTTACGAAGTGCTTTAGCAGCAATATCATCACCTCGTTTTTCAGCTCTTCTAAGAGCAGCAATCATGGCAACAGATGTCTCATCGACTTCAGTTATTCTATTAGCATTATCTATATAATCATCAGTTATATCAGTAGTAATAGCATACGCTTCATCATTAAAATTATCTCTATTTTCTTGTTGTTGTTTTTCAAATTCTTCTCTAACACTTTTTTCAGTAATATGTTCAATTCTATAATATTTGTGAGCTTCAGTCTTAGAAGCTAAAGCACTTCTATAAGCATCACGTTCTTCAATTCTAACTTTTTGAATATTTTCTGTATTATTAGAAGAAACATTATTAATTAAATCTTTATGTAAGTTAGATTTAAAAGCAGGAGACGGAGAATATCTTCTAATAGTAACAAGAATATTACCTGCTTCAGTAGGAATACTTTGTGTAATAATATCAGTTTTTCCTACTTGTTCGCTAATATAAAAAGAATCAGAACGTATAACTCCATAATCACCTCTCTCCTCTACGGGGAATTGAATATAAGCCTCTATATCTTTAAATAGTTTATTAAGTTCAGCTTTTTGTATTTCAGTACCATTAACAGAAACATTCTGAAATTCATTAACATTATCTATAGCATTATTTTCTAAATTAAATTTATAACGAGGAATAATATATTCTTTATATTTATCTTTTAATTTTATTTTATTATCTTTATCAATAAAATATTCTTTAGCCCCAATACTTTCAGCTTCAGCAATAACAGTGTTATAAAAATTAATATCTCCATATTTGTTATTATTTGGATTAACGCTATAATCTCCTGTTTCATTAGGCTCAAGTAAATTCATAGGAATAAGATAAACTCCGCTTTCATGTTTATCTATTTTATACAACGTACTAATTTTATTACCACCAGCACTTCTATTAACAACAATATAATCTTGAGGAGATTTAGCGTCTTCAACATTAATTTCATTAAGTAAAGTTTTAAATCTACCATCAAAAGGAATAAATATTAATCCATTACCTCTATTACAAACATTAAATTGAAAAGCAGCATTACTTATACCTTTATTGTTTTCAGGTTTACCAAGTTTAATAGATTTACAATATTCTTTATGACTACGAATAAATTTATCAATAAATTCATCAGTAACTCCTGCTGCAGGATTAGCATAATATCCAAATATTTCTCGAATAGCAGGAACAATTCCAGTTCCCATATCTTCTATATTTTTATACAAAGAATTATTAGTAATAACTTTATCAATAGCACCTCTTTTAAATTTAAATCCATCAACAACAAAAGCATATTTAATTAAATCAGTAATAGCAAGTCTAAATATAGGAGATTTATTAAAGAAACTTGTACCAAATTCAATATAAATATCGTCCATATTTTCAGCAGAATCTGTAAATTTAATACTTTGATGAGTAAATCCTTTACGTTTAAGTTCAAATTGATTATTAAGATTTACATTAAGATAATTAAAAATACCTAAATCTCCATCAACATGCGTTTGAATCCAAGATATTTTTTGAGCAGGAGTAAGAGTATTAAATTTACTAAGTTCTTCTTCAGTAGGATTAAATATATCTTTAATATCAAAATTAATTTTTTGAGTAGTTTCAAAACCAAATATACGAGAAATTTCAGCATTCCAATAATTAGTATCGTTTTCAGTAGATTTAACAATAGCTTCATTATTATCATTTAGCCAACCTTCTTTAGTAACAGTTAAAGGGGTATTAATTATAGGAACTTGAGAATATATCATATTCATCATATATTGTTTATATTCTCTATATTGTTTAGGGGTAAATGTAACACCTAATTTAACTTGAACAGCATTAAGTACAGCATTATAAACATCATTTTCAGTTGGAAACAATTGTTTATTAACATCAACACTTGTTAATGTAGCATATTTAAAAAATGCAGCTAAAAATGGATAAACGCTATTTTCAACATCAATATCTCCTTTAACTAATTCATCTAAATTACTAACCTCGTTTTTTTCAATTTTAATAAATCCCGGATAAAGTTTTTCAATAAGACGTTTACTTCCACACATTACAGTATTACCAACTTCATTATCGGTAAATCCATAAGCAATAACATTATCAACAATAGTACGAGTTTCTCTAATAGTTTGTTTTGCACCAAAATTATCAGGATTACAACAACGAAGAACTTTTTCAAGATTTTTAGTAGTTTTATTAATCTTATTAAAAGCTAAACAAACAGCAATATCAAAAACAGCATTTTTAATATCATTATCTTTTTGTGATAATTCAGAAATATTAGTTATTTTGGACGATTCTAAGCGTGATTTTAGCACTTTTGCATTCAACGTGAATTGTTGTTCCTGTATAGGCTTTTGCGTTGAAATTTCAGCCCCAAATAGCTCTCTATACGCATTTCTGAATTGCTCGTTGGAGTTCAACGCTAACAATATCGATTCATAGTTAGAATAGTCAGTAATGTCAGTAGCACCAAGTTTAAAACCAGCTTTAGCAGCTATTCTCTTAATAGCTTTCTGAACAGTATTACCACCTCCTGTAAGATATAAACTATTACTTTCATTATTAACTTCATTAATGGTAGTAATAGCAGGTTGCATTAAGAATGCAATAGCAGTTCTATAATCCATACCTGTATCTATAAGAGTTTTAAACGTTCCGAAAGTAAATTCATTTTCGTTAAAAATAGAACCTTCTTTAATAGCATCAAGAATATGAGCAGTAGTTTGAGAACTATAAACAGTAATTAATTCACCAACAACATTACGATTATTATAACTATTAGCTAATCTATAATGTTTAACTCTTGCAGTAACAGCTTTACTAACTTCATTAGTTTTCTTACCGTCTTTATCTAATAATATAACATCTCCTTTTTTAGTAGTTTCATTATATAAACCATACGCTTTAATCATCATCTCAGCATCATAAATAAATTCACCATTAGCATCTTTTTCAGTTAAATCATATTCAGCAATAATTTCATGGCCTTTTCCTAAATATCCTTTAGCATAATTGTTAACACTATTAAAAGTATCTCGTGTAACAGAAAATGCTTTAAGAGAAGCTCCACCCATAGCATTTTCCATAAAATCCATTTGATCAAAAGGATTATAAACGCTACGATTAACAGAATCAGCTCCACGAGCTTTATCCATTTCTTTCATGGCAGACGAAAGTTTATCAAAATTACTTCGAGAATAATTTTCTTCTCTACTATTATTGTCTGCCATAATAGCAATCATAGCATCAAGAATATTATTATTTCTTACAACACGAGGTAATTTGTCAACTTCATCTAATTTAGAAAATTCATTAAAAGTTAATAGTCCAGCTTCTTTACCAATATTAGTAAGTTCTTTATAAAGATTATCTCTATTATCTTTTTCTGTACGAAGTTTTTTAACAACATCACGAAGACGTTTTTGAAGTACTTTATATTTATCTTCATGAAATTCATCTTCAATATCAGAAGAAATTTTATTATTAATATTATCTTCTATATAATATTTATATTTAGCATAATCAGTTTTAAAATCATCAGCAGAATATTTCTTAATTCTTTTAATATTACCATTTTTATCTTTTACTATTTTAAGAGAATGACAAACGCCATAAACAGAGTCAACGTCAAAGTCAGAACCTGTTTGAGTAACCCATTCATCAGGCAACATAATAGTACTACCATAAACATCGTCAAGAAAACCAACAACTTTAACAATAGAAACAGATTGTTTTCCTTCAGTAGGAATACGATAAGCAAGTTGAATATCAAGACCTTCTTTTTGTATCATTTCAAGAGCTTCTGGAGTATTAGGAATAAGATTGCTCCAACGAGGAATCATAACTTCAGCATAAGCTTCTTGTTTAACTTCATATTTATTTTTATCTTCATCAGATAATTTATCATATTCAGTTTCTTCTATTTCAACTCCAGTTTCTTTATTAATAATAACTCTTGGGTGATATTTAAGTTCTCTAAGTTTACCATTATTATCTAAAACTTTCATACCATGACCAACTTGAGTAACTTGTGCAGCATGCCAACCAGGAAATTTTTGTCTTGTAATACTACTATTAAATATAGCTTGTGCTATACTTTCAAGTTTACTACTAACATTATTCATATAGTTAGGCATAGCAGGATTACCAAATTCATCAGGAGTTAAATATTCGATAAAATTAGAATCCATACCAAGACGTTGAGCTTCAATACGAGCTTTCTTATAAAAATCAGTAAAATCTAATGTTTGTTTATCGCTATCAATATTAACTAATTTACCATTTTTATCTTCTTTCCAACCCATATTAAAAAGAAGTTTTTTAAAATCTTCTTTAATATTAGCGCAATAATTTTTAAAGAAAGTATCAATATAAGGTTTAACAGATTCATTAGCATTATCACAAATCTTTTTAGTAATTTGCACACCGGCTTTATTTTGAGCATCTTTCATGTGCTCTGGAACATCTTGTTGTTTATAAAGAAAACGATAATAATAATCTTCTATAGCATTTTCATTATTAGAAATAAGATCTTGTTCAAAATTAGGATTAATATTTCCATCATTATCCCAAAAGGTTAAAACATTCTTTTTAGCAGCTTTGCTTGTTTCATTAGTATTAACTTGCCCAATATCATATTTGTGCATGAAATTATAAAGCTCTTTAAGTTGAGTTCCTTCAAGAAGTTCAGGAATAAGAACAAATTCAGCATTTTTAATTTGACGAGGATAATGTACTCCAGTATAACTATCGTACTTATGATCATAATAGAAATTCTTCTGTACTTGAATACGAGAATTAATTTTACTAATATCTATATCTTCAATTCTACGTTGACCAGTTCTAAGTTCATAAAGCTGTTGAAATATATCTTCATATTCTTTAAAAGTACCATCAGCATAACGTCTACGCATAAATTCTTCAATAGTAATAAAAGATTGTGCGTCATTAGTTTTACTTGCTTCTCTATAACCATTAGCAATTTCAGCAGCTTTCTTAGTAGCAGCGACTTCACCAAGTTCATCTTTAAGATAATTAAATAATTCTTGTTGAATATTATTAGCTTGTTTACTTGGTCTTACAGTATTATTAATAGTAACAGCTCTAAAACCATTACGAGCATATTTTCCAGCAGCATGTACTATCGTATAACCCTCTACGGGGAAATAGACATTAGCATATTTATCTATTGTAGTATTACCGAATTTAATCTCTTGTTTAGTTCCATTATAACCAACAGTTTCTTTAATTTTAGCACTAAGAGTATCATTAATATCAAATCCAGCATAAGCAGTTCCACCAGCTTGTATTTCTTTAGCTCGTTTAAGAAAATCTTTAGCATCTTTATAAAACTTAACATCGCCTTCAAGAATATCGTCTAATTGCATATACGCATTAGCAGTATTAAGAGCAAAATCAACTAAATCTTCATTACTTTTTTGTAGTTCTTGAAGAAGATTTTGATATTGTTTGCCATGAGCTACAATCTCTTTATTAAAAGATTTAATCCATTGTTCAACAATATTATCTATAATACTTTTTACTTCTTGAGTTTCATTAAAAACGATTTTACCATTTTCAATTCTAATAAGAGGACTATTAATATTTAAAGTAGCAGTATTTCCTTTAACTTGAATAAGTCCTCCGGCTTCGCCTACGGACGTTTCCCCGTAGAGAAGTAATGCACGTTCAAGCTCTTCACCAGCTTTATAATCTTTTGTATTAAATAATTTTTGAAAGCTAAAGAAATTACCACTTAATTTACCGGCTTTAGGATTAGGTTCAGTCTTTTCTTTATCAAGCCATTTACCTTCAACAAGAATACATTCTCTACCTTTATCGTCATAAGTAGTTTTATTAAAATGTACTCTTTCAATTAAACCGTTAGTATCTTTACGAAGAACCCAATTACCTTTACTATCATTATCAAATAAATAATTTAATTGATTAATAAACATATTAAGTTCTCCGATAACGTTTTGTCTAAATCCAGCAAATATAGGAGCAGCTCTATTAATATGAACATCTATAGAACCATTTTCAATACCTTCTTGTTTAAGAATATCCGCTATATCTGCATAAAAATCATCACTAAGTTTATTATCATTAACTGACGAAATACCTTCTATTTCTATATTATATAAAATATTATTTATTTCACCTTCAATTTTATTTCCTTTAATCCAAACAATATCAGGACTATCTTTAGTTTTATAAACAATAGGTATAGAAATAGTGCCATCTTCATTTTCAATATAATAATATCGATTAAAGTTAAAAGTAGATAATTCTCCTTTAATAACAGAATAAATATCTTTAACAGACCATATATTATTTTTATTAGCAGCAGCTTTATCTTTAGCTTCTAAATATTTATCATAATTTTCATCTGTATTTTCTAAAGCATAATTATCTATTTCATTACGTCTTTTATCAGCATATTTAGCAATATCTGTAGCTAAAGCTGTAATTGTATTTTTAGCGTCAAGTTTAGGAGCTTGAATAATAAAGTTTTTAGGAGCGTCAGAAGGAGTACGGAAAAAATATCCAGCTTGTGAAGCATTTAAAGCTGCTTTAGAACTGCCAATATTTTGTCCAGCAATAATAGGATTAAAGTAGGCAACCATAGAAGTAGCAAAATAATCTCCTTTAGACATTTTAGCATATAGAGCAGATTTATCACTTTGCATATCTTTAACACCGTTAAATAAACTTATTTGAATAAGTTTTTGAGCGTTAGGATTAATAGATACATTACCTCTATCATCTCTCATAAATAATCCTTCTTGAATATATTTACCATTAGCTCCTTTAATTCCCCAAAAGAAACTATTATATTTATATTGTTCTCCTTTATTAATTTCTTCTAAAAGATTTCTTAGACCAACTTGAGCATCTTTTTTATTAGCATAATTAATTTGTTTAAGAAGATTAGTAATATAACTGTTATTAATTACATCAGATGATAAATTACCTTCAGCATTAACGCTATTTAATTCGTTACGTACAGCAGAATAGTTAACAAGTTTTTGACATATATTAACTATCGGTTCATTAAGTCTATCATAATTAATATTAGAAGAATCAAATAAAGGAGGTTCTTTAGTATATTTCTGTCCAATTTCTTCAGAATATCTTACAGCTTCATTATAAGCTTTTCTTTCATTATTATACTTATTATATGACTCATTATATTCTATAACAGTAGTTTCAACTTTTTGTAAAAGATCTGCTATATTATTTAATAGCCCAATCATGTTAGACCTAACAGGATTACTTCCGTTATAAATAAATCCAAGTATTTCATTACGAGTTACTTTAGGATAATATTTTTTAAGTACTTCATAAATAGCTTCTTCTATTTGCTTATTTAATTCTTTAGGAGTAACACCATCATCTTTAAGTCTAACGGCAACAAGTCTATTAGAACTTTTATCTAAACGAGCGACTAATTCTTTAATACGATTAATATCGTTTTCAGTATATAAATCTCTCATTGTACTACGAGTTGTATTTAGCATATTATATATCATATAACTCATAGCATCTAAAGATTTATTGGATTGTTCAAAAGTAATACCAGATTCAGTAATAATAGACATTGTTTTAATAATCTTAGGATTACTTAATTGACAAAATATTCGATTAGCAAATACAGGGTCATTAATACAATCATCTGCAATTTTAATTAATCCATAATCTTCAGCAATATCTGTTGCCATTCTTACAATACTATCTATAAAATCATTAACAGAATTAAAATTACCTCTTGTATATAATTCTCTAATAATAAAATTAGCTCCCATAGTAGTTTTAAGACCAATTTCATTATTAGTGTCATAATTATAAACTCTTGTACCAACTTCTGCTGGAGAATCTAATTTATAAATAGTATTAAAATATAATTTTAAATCAGCAGCAACAGGTTTTTCAAAACTTGCCCAAAGTTTATCTTCCCAAGACTTAGTAGTTTCATCAACACTTTCAGCACCCGAATTAGTATAATCTTCATCGTCAGTAAAATTTTCATTAGTAAGTTTATTACTTTCTAATATATTTTCAAATTCACCAACTATATTAACAAGTTTACTACTTTCAAATGATTTTGTAAACCAAAAATTAGGATTACGTTTAACTTGTTCAATATAATTATTACGATTCTTTTGTGTTATATTACCAAATTTATTAACTAAATTATATGCTTTATTATATTGTTGTCTTCTTGCTTCAGTATATTCTTTATATACTTCATTAAGTTTCTTTTTATTATTATCTACATCATTATCGTTCTTAATAAGTTGTTTAAGCTCTATTATTTTCTTATTAAGACGTATAGCATTATTGTATGCTTCTTTAAATTCTTTAATAGTATTATCATCAATTTCTTTATTTTGATTATAAACTTTTAAAGCAACATTATTAATATAATCTTTTTCAAGAGCGTCAATAGCTTTTTGAATTATTTTAACTCTATTAAGTTTAACATTGTTATATTTACTCGATTTACGTTCTTGCTCATAAAGAAGAGAAATAATAGTAGCGGTATCATTAATAGCAATATTACGAGCTTTAACACTACTAAAACCCATTAACAAATCAGCTTGACGTTTAGCAGCAGCTGTTGTAACATCTTGATGTTTAAGTTCATAATATTCTTTTAAAATTCGTCTAACAGTATTTTGTTTATTTTCTAAAATAGACTTAGTAGAATCAAATTTTTCATCTTTTTTACAAAATTCTAAAAAATCATCGCTCTGAATATATCCAGCAAGCACTTTAGCTTTCTGTTTAATACCATCAGAACAATACTCTACAGTTTTCTTAAGAGTGTCATTAACATCTCCTTTAATAACATAACCAAATTCAAAACATTCCATAACATTAAGTTTAACAATATTAATAAATAAAAACCGTCAATTATGATAGCTGTTTTTAGCTTCATAATTGACGGTAATATATAAGGCTTAACTACTTATCTACATGCGTATTTAAGTTCGCCATTTCGCAGCATTTGAGCTATTAACGGCTTGTCCTGCTCCGAGTAGCTATTGAGATAGTCTGCCATATTATTAATTCGAGTAATATCCAGAGTTTCAGCAATGATATTACCGTCATTATTTTTAACAGCATTAATATCCTCTATATCAGAAGTAATTGATAATAGTTCATCAGAATCATTATTAATAGTATTATAATCTTCATCTTCAATTATATCAGAATCATAATCATCTTCGTCAAATTCATCATCTTCTTCATTAATATCTTCTTCTATAATTTCAGATTCTTTAGTAATATCTTCACCAACATCTTTATCAGATAATACTTGATTATCTTTAATATCTTGTTTTATTTCATTTTCGTTACTTATATTGTTATCATTAATATTTAATATCTCATATTGACGAGCAAATATAGTATTGTTTTTAATACTACTATCTTTTATATTAAATATTTTAAGTAATATATCAATAATCTTTTGAAAAATACTTTTCTTTTCATTATCTTCTGTAACAACGGCAACACCTTCTCCAGTATATTCAACTTGATTTAAATACTTAATAATATTACTTTGAGATAAACTTTCAACAAGCCATTCTTCAGCAAATACTCTACGTTGTTCATCTTCAGAAAGTTCAATATAATTATCTTTTTGTTTAGCTTTAATACGTTCAAAATAATCTTTAAAAGTAAAACCATTATCTTTAATCCATTTCTTAATGTTGACAGCTAATCTATAACGTTCGCTATTTCTATCTCCATAATTAACATCATTATTAACAGTTTCAATAAATTTATTATAAGTTTCAAATAAATCATCTATAATATTTTCTTTATCAAAAAGATTATGTTCATCAATATGAGCATGAAGTTGTTCATGAATAAGTAATCGAACTAACGTAGTAGGAGAAGAATTAGCTAAATTAGAACCAGCTTTAGTAAATATAACAGCTTTTTTATCTCGATTATATTTAGCATTACCTGTTTTGTCTTTTTTATCATAATAATAAGTACCAGAAACGATAGGAATACCATAAACATTTTTGCCAGTAAGTAAATCAATAGTTGATTTAGGAATAGCAGCTTTTTCAAGAAGACGTTCTGTAGAATTAGCTTTTTCAAGAGTAGCAGTTTGAATCGTGTTAGCAACTCCAACAATTGAATCTTCCTCTACGGGGGATTGAACTTGATCAGGTACGGCAAGAGTAGCAACATTGATATACATAGAAGTAGCTTTATCAACATCGTTAAAGAATCCTCCATGTTTATTGACCCCTTGATTTGTATTAAAAGCATTATTTTGAAGAACAAAATCTCCAAAATTATCATATACAATTTCGCTATCTCCGAGTTTAACTACAAATTTATTATCTCTTTTAAAGAAATAAGGATTATCTGTAGTATTACCGTTACCAACATTATTAAGAGTAAAGAATGTTCTATTATAAATAGTATTATTAGTTATTTCTGTAGCAATAATATTTATAAGTTTATTATTAACATTAATAAAACTTGTAGTTTTTGAATTATCACCTGCAGGATTATAAGTAATACCTGTACCTAATTCGTTTGAATTACCAGCTTTAAACTTATGTATAATAACGTTAAACTTAGAAGTATTATGTCCAATAGAAAGAATTATTTGATTATTAGAACTAATAACGTCATAACCATAAAATATACTTGGAAATTTAGTATTAGCAGAATTAAACAGTAAACCAAGTTTATCTCTAACTTCTTCAAAAGTATATTTTTTATTTTGAAAACCAGTTAAAATATCAACAAGTTCTTTATGAAGATTTTCTTTAATTTTACCAGCGACTTTATTAGCACTTGTAAACATAGCGATAATAGGAGTTTTACCTCTACCTCCAATTAAGAATCCCATATTACCAGCAAGAAAAGGAGCAGTAATTTGTTGTTTCTCACCTGTTAATTCATTAATAGCAACTATACCATCTTTATCGCTATCAATACCAACAATAGCGTGTTGGCCAGATTTAAAAGGTAATTCATTAACGCCTTTTTCAGTATTTTCAATAATAGCATCAGAAGTTTCTTTTACACCTTGATTTGTTCCTGTTTGCCCAGCATATTTAACAATAACCTTTTTACCATTAGCAGCAAGAGTTCCAATTTTATGAGTATTTTTATAATTATTAAAAATATTTTCTTTCCATTGTTCATAACTATCTTTATATTCTTCAATAGTTTGAGCTAAAGGATTATAAAAAATAATATTTTTAAGATTATAAATAATACGTTTAGCTTTATCCACATCAGTTATTAAAGCAGGATCAAGTTTAATTACACCATCTTTAATAGCTTTTTGAATAACTTCACTATTATAGATTCTTTCATATTCTTCTTTAGTTAAATCATATCCATAACCTAAATCATAAAGATTCTTCTTATGGAATAAATCCCATAGTTCGTTTTCATTATTAAAAATAGCTTCAAATAGTTCATCTGTATTAGCTTCAATTTGATTATTTACTTTACGAACATGATAATTAATACCACCTTTTGGCCCAAGTTTTATTTTATAACCATTATTATCACTATCTGGAACAACATTAGAAATAAATCCAATTTCAATACCTTTGCGTTTAATAGCAAAAGAAACAATATCATGATTTCTATTTTCTACAGGAACAATTTCTAAATCATCTCCTACTTGTAAAGCATTAACAACTTGTTCATAATCAGGACCTCTATTAACACGAGAAGGAACAATATGCATATAATTATCAATAAATTCAACTCTTTTACTTGCTTCATAAACAGCATTATAAAAATCTGTAGGATTATTAAGTAAAGTATTAAGACTACGCCTATGAGTAAATACATAATTAGTATTATAAGAATTATTAATAAAATCTTTTATATTATATAATATATGATAAGCAGTTTGAACATCTAAATCTAACATTTGCTTATTAGCATCATCAGATAATATTTCAATAATATCTTTAAATAAAGATTCGAGATTAATAATAACTTTTTGATTTTTAATAACAGTATTTCCTTGATGGTCTTTAGTTTTAATTTTATTTATAGTAATACCTTTATATTGAATATATGCTTCAATAAAATCTTTAATTATTTGATCAAATTCAGTATCTTCAATAGTAGTCGTAATAGCGTTAACTTCGTTATTATCATTAGATTTAATGGTTACTTTTTGTTTAGTAGCAAGAGCTTCAGCAAGACGTCTAAAAGTTTCAGTTTTACTATCTTTACGTCTTTCTAAAGCTCTAACTATTTGTTTCATTCCCATATTAACACCTCTTTGAGCAGCATGAGGTGCTACTTCTGGACTAACACCTTCTTCAATAAGTTGTTGAGTAATAGTTTCTATAATATTTTTAACTTCTGGACTATTACTATTTTTATTTAAAGCATCTTCAAATACATTAGGAGAAGTTCTAAAAAGAAGAAAAGTTTTACTACTTGCAATACCTACAGCTCGTTCATTAATAGTAGGATCAAAAGATTTAGCGAGTTTAACAGCATCATCTAAATCTTTATTAGTAATTTTATCTTCATCTTCAATAATTGCTTTAACAGCAATTTCATTAGGATCATCACTTTGTTGTTTAGTTTGAGTTTGAGAAACTCCACTTCGTGGAGTTTGTTCCCCCGTAGAGGAGTTATCATTATTAGATTGTTGATTATTGCTAACTTCTGCAGCAGTATTATTAATAGTTTTTGCTTGTTCTTCACTAACTTGTTTACCGTTAACTACTACTCGTTTAGCTTCTTCTTCCTTTTGTTTTCTATTTTGACTTTCTTCTTCTATTGTAGCTCTTATAGAATTACTAAAATCTTCAGTATTAAAATATCCTATTTTAAGCATATCAAGAGATTCTTTTAATTTAGGAACTCTATTACGAAGAATATCTTGCCATGCTTTATCTAAATCTTCTTGTTCTTTAATCCAATCTTCAACTTGAGTTGCAGCATTAGACATTCTTGTCATAGTAAGATAATCAACTTGTTGAGCAATAAGATCAATTCTATCATTATAATCTCTTTGAGATTTAGGTTGAATATTTTCTAAATCAGCTTTTTTATCTTGAAGAGCAACTTGTTTATCAATTAAATCTTTAACATTATTAGGAGCTTCAGGAATATTTTTATCAGATTCGTTAATAAGTTTTTCAATATCATTTAATATAGTCTGAATATCTCCAGAAAGTCTTTCTACTTGATAATCTTTTCCAAAACTTTGATTAAAAATATTAATTATAGATTGTCTATTATTTTCAGATAAAGGATTATTATCATTTAGAAATTTAAGAAGTCCTCTTTTTCTATCATTATAAATTTTATTATATTGATTTTTAGCTTGTTCAGAAATATTTGGATTGTTATTAACTTCTTCTTGAGCTTGATTAATTTCATTTAATAATTTAGAAACATGTTTATCAATAGCTTGTCTTCTATATTTATCTACTGAACTTATATCAACATTATTTTTATTTATTTCATTTTGTATAGTATTAATTCTATCCCCAAAAGATTCAATTTCTAATTGTTCTCTCGTAAATTCTCTTGCAGCAATTTTAGCAGTATATTCACTTTCTATTTCACTATTATATAGTACGTTATATAGATTTTCAGCATATATATCTCTAACTTTATCCATTTTAGCAAAAGCTTGATTAGTAAAATCTTCTTCAGATTTAGTAAGTTGAACACCAGCTTCTCTAAAATATTCTTTAAATTCAGGACTTGTAATATATTCTTTTAATAAATCATAAGTACCTGCTTCATAAGCATTAATAGCTAAATTAGTAAAATAATCATCAATAACTTGTTGTTTTTTAATTTCAGCTTCTTCTGGAGTAAGTTTTCTATGAACATCAACTCCTTCATCTTGAAGTCTTTCTCCAGTAATAGGATCTTCAACATAATCATCTGGAGAAATATAATCATTTAACATAGTAAGTTTATCGACAACATCTTTATTTAAAGCAGCACGGTCTTGAATTTCTTTATTCATTATTTTTTCTTCAGCAGTAAGAGTATTAAGAATATTAGCATCAGATTCTTTACCTTTTAACTTTTTAGCTTTAATTTGTCTTTGAAGAGCAGAAAGTCCTTTACCAGCTCCTTGAAAAACCATGCCTCCAACAGCACCCCAAAATGCTTGTTCCCATATTTTATCATCAGTAATATAACTTTCAATTGTACGAGGAATATAATTAGGATCTAAATACATTTTAGCAACTTCTTTACCTTTTTCAGTTTGAATACCTTGATATCCTTCTTCAAAAGCTTCACTAAGTTGCAAAGTGCCAATAGTACTTAAAGGGTGTTTAAGAGCTTCTTTAAATTCATCTGTTCTATCTTTCCAAAAACTTCCTTTAGGAATATCTGTACCGGCACTTGGTTGACGTGTATTTGCATTAGCTTTTTTACGAAGATTTTCAATTGCTTGTTTATTAGAACGTCTAATTCTTGAAGTAGGTAATTTTTTACCAACTTTACCAAATAATTGACCAATACCTCTAAATTGCAAAATATCTTGACCAAGCATAGCATAATCATTAACAAAAGTTTTATCAGCAGATTCTCCAGCAATATATTTTGCTATTTGGTCAATAGTTTTACCATTTAATTCAGGATTTCTTGCATAAAAATCTTTCCATTGTTGGTCAGTATATTTTTCAAGTTCTTGTTTAGTAGATTCATAAGTTTCTGTCCAAACACCTCTTGCTTCCATATAATTTTCCATAGTACGAGAAAGAACAGCATTAGTAGTTAAATTATTAATATATTTAACAGAATTATCAAGACGAGCAACTGAAGGAGCTTTAATACCAGTACCTTTCATAGCTTTATGAGTAAGTTTAGCTAAACCTCTTGTAGAAGCATTATATGCTCTTCCTATTTTATTAATTTTCCCTAATGCTCCAATAGCTTTAGTAACACCAAGAGTAGGCAACATCATAGATAAAGTACTAAAAGCACTTACTCCATTATTAGCCCACCAACCAAAATCACCAAATGCAAAAGTAGCATTTGGATCTTTTTGATAAATTTCAAATTCATCTCTAATAGTATTTTGAATACCTTCAATATATTCACTTACTGGATTAGTATAATCATTTTCATCAGTAAAAACTTGTCCTACAGCATCTACAATATTACTAAGAGAAAGAAACGAACCAAGAACGGCTTCATTAGCAACTCCTTGTATTATTATATTACCAAGTTGTTCAAAAGCAGATTGATTTTCTGCACGTTGACGTTTTAAACTTTCTTCAGAATCAATATTATTAACAGTAATATCTTGTTCTTCAAACTTTTCTATTTCACGAGGACTATATTGTGAAGTATATCGAAGTTTATTAGCCATTCTATTAACATCTTCAGCAAAATCATCACTCATTGTATTAGAAACAAGATAAGGGGACTCTTTGGCCCCCTTTTTAGTTTTAGGATTATATTTAGGATTTCTTACTAATTCTCCATTATTTATAAAATCAATAACTTTACTCATATCTTATATGTTTAATTTACTTCCTAAATCTTTACTTAAAACAGCATAATAACGTTCTAATAAATCAGGTCTTCCAATAGAAGTTGTTATAGTTTTTGCAATTTCAAAAATACGTCCATTTAATCTTTCAATAGCATTTTCATTATCTAATTGTAAATTTCCTTGTACGAAATTATTTTGAATATCAATATATTCATTCATAGCTGAATAAATATCTACAGCTGCTTCTCTATTAATATTAATAG
>ERZ827492.93-NODE-93-length-93579-cov-7.180905_pt1 | contig 93579 bp, 86 predicted proteins | sample MGYA00519704_ERZ827492 | MGnify/ENA primary metagenome ERZ827492 (study PRJEB31778, sample SAMEA3449325) | human gut metagenome | biome: human gut; feature: human-associated habitat; material: faeces | place: United Kingdom | collected 2010/2012 ... | reverse complement strand
CCCGCCCCAAGACCAAAGAGAAGGGCCATCCCTGGTGGGCATATGTGTATGATGAATACTTTGACGATGTGATTTGCCCGGAGTACCATGCACTGCATTATTCCACCACAAACCGGGACGGCTACCGGGAATACAAGAGCCGGGCGTATCTCTGCAAAACATGTCCCACAAGGGGCATGTGCACCGAAAGTGCCAAGTGCGAAAAAACGTTCTTGCGCCATATCTGGCAGGAGTATGTGGAAATGGCGGAGGATATCCGGCACATGGCGGTGTACAGAGAGTTGTACCGTCTGCGAAAAGAGAAGATTGAGCGTGTGTTTGCCGATGCGAAGGAAAAGCACGGCATGCGTTACACGCAGTACAGAGGCTTGGCCCAGGTAACGAACTGGGTGAAGCTTAAGTTTGCTGCCATGAATCTAAAAAAATTGGCCACCTGGAAATGGAATTGCCGCCATCCTGCACCGGATGGCGGCAACCGAACAAGATTAGGGAAAAAATACAGCTGCTATTTCGATATTTTTCCTTTTTTCGGTCTTGCTTGCACGCAAAAAATCTGCTCTGGCTTAATTGCCACAGCAGGTTTTTCGACAGGCTGAAAGGACCGCAAAGCGGTCCTTTTTTTGCGTTCGGGCGGGCGCAAGGCTCCCGCGCGGCGCACGCGCCGCGCCCGGATAGAATGAGGGACGTAAAAAAGGGGGGACGCGGATGGAGGCATTTCTCATGGGCGGCGCGCAGGGCGGCGGAATCGACGCTTCGGCTGCGCCCGCGGCGACCTACAGCGGCAAGTGGTCGGGCTGGCACGTGGAGGACTACGACGGCGCGGCCTACTGGGAGGCGGTGTTCTACACCTCCGGCACGCTGACGGTGACCGGGACGATCCAGGCCGACGCCTGGGGCATCGGCGGCGGGGGCGGCTGCAACATGGCGCAGGGCGGGGGCAGCGGCTACACGAACATGGCCCTGGGCCTGTCGCTGAGCGGCGCGATCGCCGTGACCATCGGCGAGGGCGGCGCGCACCGCGCCGCGGGCGGCAGCACGAGCCTGGGGTCGCTCTTGACCTGTGCGGGCGGCGGCGGATCGCCCAACTTCTCCAACGGCGGCTCCGGCGGCTCCTCGGGCGGTGCGAACGGCGGGAGCAACGGCGCGGCCGGCTCCGCCGGAACGGGGGACGGCCAGCCGATCTGCCGGTTCCGCGCGGACTGCAAGGCGGGCGACGCGGGCGACGGCGGCACGGCCAAGCCCAGCGGCGGCGCGGGCGGGGGCGGCTGGCTCCACTGGCGGGCGAACGAGGGGCAGAACGGCTGCGGCTACGGGGGCGGCGGCTCCTTCCACCAGTCGGGCGTCGGGCCGGGCAACCAGGGCGCGCTGGTCCTGCGCGTCGCGATTTAGGCGCGCAAGCGGTGCGCAGGAGAAGGCTCTCTTGCGCACCGCTCGCGTTTTTGGATTCGCCCGCGGCGCTTACAGCCGCTTGGAGAAGGCGACGTTGTGCTCGCTTTCGGTAAAGCCCAGCTTCTTGTAGAACGCATAGGCCGGGACGTCGTCCTCGGTCAGAAGGAAGAGGTATTTGAGACCCATGCCGCGGCAGGCCGCCTCGATCTCGCGCACAAAGCGCGCGCCGAGGCCCTGTCCCTGGCACTCCGTGCGGATGCACAGCTCGTCGATGCAATACTCCGTGCCGGAATACCAATGGCGCACGTGCCCCATGGAGAGGCCGACGAGCGCCCCGCCCGCAAAAAGGCCGAAGGTCAGGGAGTTGCTCTGGCCGGTCAGGTCGTGCAGGTACAGGCGCAGCTGGTCCGCGTCCGACCAATCGTCCTGCCAGGGCTCCTGGGTGAAGACGCGGCGGAAGAGCTCCGCGGCCGCGGGAAGGTCGCGCTCGTCCAGCCGGCGGAAGGTGAGGGAATCCTCCATCGCGTGGTTCTCCTTGATCTGTGGATTTGCGGCCGAAGCGCCAAATGCAGAAAACCTGCAGTTCCATACGCGTACAGGAAACTGCAGGTTTTTTCTGGTGGGTCGCAGTAGACTCGAACTACCGACCTCACGCTTATCAGGCGTGTGCTCTAACCAACTGAGCTAGCGACCCATTCCGGCGCTCAACGCGGTATTTACTATAGCACCATCGTGGGTCGTTGTCAAGAAAAACCGTCGAAAAATTGCGGTTTTACTGTGCGTCCGCGGGGAAGACGATGCCCATCTGGCGGCGCGCCTCGTCCATGACCATGGCGGTCTCCAGCGTCGCGCGGCTGTAGCTCTCGGCGGAAGCGGGGTCGAGCGCCATGCGCTGGAAGGCCTCGATCTCGTAGCGCATGGGCGCGGACTCCGGCTGGTCGAACAGCATCCGCTCCTGCTCGCCGCGGGGGCGCAGGGAGAGGAACTGCGGCTCGCTGATGCGGTCCACCAGCAGGCTGCCGCCCTCGCCCTGGATCTCGCTGGGCAGCGCGCCGTCCGCGATCTTGGAGTAGAGCAGGTCCGCCTGGAACTCGCCGTAGCCGAGCAGGATGCTGCCTGCGCCGTCCACGCCGCCGGCGAGCTTGACCGCCGTGCCCTGGATGGTCCGCGGCAGGCCGAAGAGCTTGACCACCGGGTAAACGCAGTACACGCCGATGTCCATCAGCGCGCCGTTGGAGAGCTTGGGGTCGAACGCGTTGAGCACGATGCCCTGCTTGAACTTGTCGTAGCGGGAGGAATACTGGCAGTAGGAGGCCGTGATCCGGCGCAGGCGGCCGATCAGCGGCAGGCTGCGCGAAAGCGCCGCAAACCCCGGCAGGAAGGCGGACTTCATCGCTTCCAGCAGCAGGACGTTGTGCGCCCGGGCGCAGGCCTGCATCCTGCGCACCTCGGCGGCGTTGCTGGCCATGGGCTTTTCGCACAGGACGTGCTTGCCCGCCGAGAGCATGGCCAGCGCCTGGGCGCAGTGCGCGTAGTTGGGGCTGGCGATGTAGACGGCCTCGACCTTGCGGCAGGCGGCCAGGTCCGCCAGGTTGTCAAAGCTCCGCTGCGCGCCGTGCTCGGCGGCAAAGGCCTGGCCCCGCTCCTTGCTGCGGCTGTAGACCGCGTACAGCGAGAAGCCCGGCACCTGGCTGCCGGCGGAGATGAACTTTTCGACGATGGCGCCTGTGCCGATGACGGCAAAACGCATGGACAATCCCTCCTCGTTGCAAATGGATCCCGCGCGGCATCTCAGCCCCGGCAGGCCCCGATGAACCAGTCCCAGATGGGCATCATGCCCTCGTCGAGCAGGCGCTCGGGGTGCCACTGCGTGGCCAGGACCGTCTCGCCGGCCGAATAGGCCTCGATCACGCCGTCCGGGCTCGTGGCCGCCAGCGCAAAGCACGGCGCGAGCGATTCGACGGCCTGGTGGTGGGTCGAATTGACGCGCAGCGTGTCCGCCCCGCCGAAGATGCGGTGCAGCAGCGTGCCGGGAACGACGCGCACCTCGTGCCGCGTCTCCTTGTTCTGGTGGGCGATGGTGACCTCGGGCCGGTCGAAGATGTGCTGGCAGTGCGTGCCGCCCAGGGCGACGTTGAGCACCTGCTCCCCGCGGCAGACGGCCAGGAGGGGCTTGCCCGCCGCGAAAAAGGCGCGCGCCAGGGCGATCTCCGTGCGGTCGCGGTCCAGGGGCACGGGCTCGGCCTTCTCGTGCGCGGGGCAGCCCAGCGTCTCGGGGCAAAGGTCCCCGCCGCCGGTGAGCAGCAGGCCGTCGAACCGCTGCAGGACGAAGTCCACGTCCTCCTTGTCCAGGGTGCGGCAGACGTACAGCGGCCGGCCGCCCGCGCGCTCCACCGCGTTGCAGTAGTTGACGCCCGGCGGGAACTCGTCGCCATAGATCAGGGAGGCAATGGCAATCAGGGGCTTATTCATGGCAGAAGACCTCTTTCCTGTGTCTCATCCGCCCTATTGTACAGGAAGTCGGGCGGCGTTGCAAGCGCAGGTTTTTTGTGAGAAAACTGTTTCAAATTTGCAAGAAATCCAAAAAGGAAGCAAATTGGAAACAACAACCATTGCTTTCGTGTGGATTCGGTGATAGCATGGAGAAAAATTGAAAGGGAGGTTGAGCCAAATGTTCAAAATTGCAGCAATCCTGACATCCGCAGCCATGCTGTGCACCGGCACGCTTTTGGCCGCGGCGCCGGAGGCGAGCGCCGCCTGCACGGAACCGGCGCAGGCTGTACAGCGGTGCACGGTGCAGCGGCACGCATATATCCGCATTTGCGGCGATTGGTGGGAGATCCCCCTGCGGCCCGGGGAGGAGCTGCCCGCGCAGCCGCCGGAGGAGGAGACGCCGCCCGCGGAAGAGGCCCCGCCGCAGGAGACCCCGGATGAGGAACCCCCGCAGGAGACCCCGCCGGCCCAGGAGAACCCGGACGAGGACGCGCCCGAGGAGAGCGGCGGCGTGCAGGAAGCGGCTGAGGCGGTCGCCTCCCTCGTCAATGCGGCGCGGCAGGACGCGGGCCTTTCCGAGCTGGAGCTGGACGCGGACCTGTGCGCGGCGGCGCAGGCGCGCGCCCAGGAGATCGCCCAGAGCTTCTCGCACACGCGGCCGGACGGGTCGAGCTGCTTTACGATCCTGGAGGAGTTCGGCATCTCCTACCGCGCGGCGGGGGAGAACATCGCCATGGGCCAGCGCACGCCGGAGGAGGTCATGGACGGCTGGATGAACTCCAGCGGCCACCGGGCGAACATCCTGAACGGGACGTTCACCTCGATCGGCGTGGGGTACTACGTGGACGGGGCCGGCGCGGCCCACTGGGTACAGATCTTCCAGGCCTGACCCCGATCCGGCCGGGCTTCACAGAAACCTAACACACAGCCGCGGCGGAATCTGGTATACTCGGTTTCGACAACGCAATAGACGGTTCGTGACCATCCCGTCGTGAAAAAAAACTACGGACTGCACCGCCATGCGCGCTCTGCTCCTGCAGGGTGCGCAGGCGTTTTGTCGTGCGCGCGGTGAAAAGAGAGGGGAGCGGTTCATGCTCCCCTCTCTTTTGCGCTGGAAAAAGAACGGCAGACCGCCGAAGGAAAAGGAGTTTTTTTATGACGCAAGAGAGAAAGGCGCTGCGCCGGCTGGTGCGCGGCGCGCTGATCGCCGCCATCTACGCCGTGTTGTGCGCGGCGCTGGCGCCCATTTCCTATGGAGAGGTGCAGTTCCGCATCAGCGAGGCGCTGACGATTCTGCCCCTGCTCATGCCGGAGGCCATCCCGGGGCTGTTCGTCGGGTGCCTGATCGCCAACCTGATCGGCGGGGCGGGCATTTTGGACATCGTCTTCGGGTCGCTGGCGACGCTGATCGCGGGGCTTTTGACGTATGCGATGCGCAGGCTGCCGGCCTGGGCGGCGCTGCTGCCGGTGGTGGTGGTCAACGGCCTTGTCGTGGGCTGGGTGCTGAACGCGGCCTACGGAACGCCGCTGCTGCTGGGGATGGGGTCGGTTGCGCTGGGCCAGGCGGTGGTCTGCTACGTGCTGGGGCTGCCGCTGCTGGCGCTGCTGCGCCGCCGCCTGCCGGAGAAGCTGCTGCACTAAGTCCGCGCCCCCTTTTTGGGGAGGAAGGGCCAAAATGCCCCGTTTTCGGTGCGGCGCGGCCCCGACTGCCCTCCATTTTTCCCTAAATTCAAGGAAAAAACGCGCGACAGCCCTTCCTTTTTGCGCGAAGATGTTCTATACTGAAAGAGAGTGTAGAACCGTGCAAATGGGACGAGGAGGTGTGCGCACATGACGACACTGAGCGGAAAGAAGGGTCTGGCGCTGTGCATCCTCAAGGTGCTCCGGGCGCATTCGTCCAGTGAGCGCCCCCTGACGATCGCGCAGCTGGAGGAGTACATCGAGAGGGACTTTGGCATGGAGGTGGGGCGCAACGCCATCTCACGCAACCTCTCCCTCCTGCGGGAGATGCACTACCCCATCCGGACGGGCCCCGGCGGCAAGGGCGCGTATCTCGAGCCGCTCTTTAACGACATGGAGCTGCGCGTGCTCATCGACAGCGTGCTGCTGAGCCGCTACATTCCCCCGCAGGAGGCGCGCGAGCTCATCGGCAAGCTCACGAGCCTGGGGCGCGCGGGCTTTTCCAGCGGCGTGCAGGACGTGCACGCCGTGGACAAGTGGCACCGGATGCACCACCGCGACTTCTTTGACTGCATGGACGGGCTCAGCCGCGCGGTGCACGAGCACCTGCAGGTGCGCTTTGTCTACTGCCGCATCGGGCTGGAGGGCGAGCTCGTGCCGGACGGCCGCGTCCGCCAGGCGCACCCGCTGGCGCTGCTGTGCGCGCAGGGGCAGTATTACCTGCTGGCCTGCTACGACGGATCGCGCGAGGTGCGGCACTTCCGCGTGGACCACATGCGCGACCTCGTGGTCACAGGGCTTGCGGCCATGACGCCCTATGACCTGCCGGAGTTCCGCGGGGGCGTGGACATGGCGCGCTACGCGGCCGAACACCGCTACATGTACAGCGGCGAGCCCGTGCGCGTGACGCTGCGCATGCCCATCAGCGCCGCGGGCCAGGTCTACGACGCGTTCGGCCACTACGCGCAGATGATCCCCAACGAGGACGGAAAGACGATGGAGGTGCGACTGCGCTCGAGCCTGGAGAACATGCGCTTTTTCGCCCTGCAGTACGCGAGCGTCTGCGAGGTGCTCTCGCCCGCGGAGCTGCGCGAGCAGGTCCGCCAGGACGTGCTGCGCATCGCGCAGCGCTATGCCGACGCCGCAACTTGAATGGAAAACGGGTCCCCGAGCGCTTCGGGTGCACCTGTAAAATGAAAGTAGACACTTACAAAAGTGTGAGTGGAGCAGTATGTGAGCGGTAACAGCGTCACCGCCAGTCCGAACGACTACCAGAAGGCCACGGTCGCCCTGACCACCACCTGCGCACTGGCCGGGCCGGACAACCGCTCCGGCTTTGTCGCCAGCGAAGCGCGCGGCGGCGTCGTGGACTGGGACCTGCTCAGCGAGGGCCTGCTCTTCGTCCAGTTCGTCGCCAAGGACGAAAAGCGCATGCACGAGCGCAGCCAGAAGGACGCGCGCACGCACGAGGTCGGCGGCTTTGGCGCGGGCAGCGGCGAGGGCTTCGACGTCATGGAGACCGGCTCGCAGCTCGTCTCCGTCGGCAAAGCGGGCAGCAAGGGCTATGGCATGATCGACCCTAGCAAGAAGATCCACGAGGCGCGAACGGGCGGTACGCCCCTTGCCCCCAACGACGTGCGCGAGCAGATCCCGAAGCTCCCCGGCGCGGTCGGCGACGTTGTGAGCCAGTTCAACAATAAGAGCTTGATGGACTTCGTCAGCAGCGTCACCGAGAGCCAGGCCTTTGAGATCCTCAAGGAGGGCGGCCAAGCCGTCTACAAGCTGGTCTCCGCCACAAAGAAGCTCATCCAAAGCAGCGTCGACCTTGGGATGGAGTCCGCCGCCATGCACCACTTGAGATCCCAGAGCTCCGATTACGAAAAGCGCCTTACGCTGGAGGAAAAGACCGACATCGTGCAGGAATCCCTCTCCTCCAGCTTTAAGATGGCCAAGGAAATGCAGGCCAAGGACGTAAATGGCAAGGTCTTCGGCATACTGGAGAGCCTGTGCTCCCTGGCCACCAGCGGCATGTCCCTGGCCGGCATCCCGGCGCCTATCACCACGCTCATCACCAAGGCCACGGGTCTTCTGTTCACCGGCGCCAAGTGGCTGGTGGAGAAGATCATCGCCACCGTCTCCGGCAGCCGCGTGGACGAGCTGCTCCAGGTGGAAAAGCAGACCCACCTCTATAACCAGCGCGTCAAGGCCTACAACGCCCAGGCCGGCGTCCAGGGACAGAAGCGCCGCGACCTGCTCACCGAGGGACAGATGAAGAAGATGCTGCTGCGCCAGTCCGGCCTGAAGGACGAAAAGGGCGCGCTGGAGTACATCTGCCGCAAAAACGCCACCTGCATGGTCTACGCCTACGGCAGCAAGAATCGCCAGGATCCCGACCGCCTGGCCGCGGCGCAGCTCTTTGCCGGACTAAAGCTCCCCTTCCAGCCCGGCGGCAAGGCCCCTGCGGTTCGCGACATCATCATCAAACTGAGAGGAGCGCACTAGAATGGAAACCTTCGACGCGCTGCGCCTGTGCGCCGCCTATGCGCAGGAGACGGGGCTGGAGGCCGTGCTCACCCGCAAGGGCGAGAAGGACGCCCCCTTTGACCTGCTCTTCCTGCCGGACTTCCTCGCGCCGGGCGGGGACGAAGCGCCCATGTCCCTTTCCGTCTACTTCGCGGCGAGCCCCTACGCCTTCATGGACCGGCTGGAGTACGACCTCCTGCACCTGATGGGCTACATCGAACACCTGGCCCGCCCCGGCACCCTGCGCGAGCTGCGCGCCTTCCTGGGCGAGGTCAACTTCCAGATGCCCATCGGCGCCTTTGACGTGGACGCAGACGGCACGGTGTTTCTGCGCTATACCCTGCCCGTGCCGCGGGAGATGGCGCAGGAAGCGTTCCTGCGGCAGTTCGGCATTGCCCTGGGGCTGCTGCACGCCTTTGCCCTGGCGTTCCTGCCGGCCATGCGCGCCGTGATCCGTGGACAGCGCACGGCCAAGACCGCCATGGACCTGGTGCGCGAGCAGCTCGACGCCCTCCAGGCCCGCATTAGCGCCGCCCTGGAAGAGCAGAAAGGAGAAGATCCCCGTGAACAAGAATGAACTTACCGCCCGCGTGCGCGCGGCGCTGGAGGACTGGGAATACCCTTGCGAAGAGATTGAGAGCCAGCCGGGGCTGCAGTGGTTCCAGCCCCTGTCCGACGACTACGAGAACGACTACGCGCTGGGGGAGCTGTTCTTCGCCAGCGACCTGACAGACGAGGACATGAACGGCCTGGAGATCGTGCAGTGCAACCTCGTGTTTCAGCGGGATCTGCCGGCCGAGTCCGCGGACGCGCTGCGCGCGCTGCTCGCGCCGGTGAACCGGCAGATCAGCGGCGGCCGCTTTGACGTGCAGGCGGAGGAGAGCTGCTTTGTCGAGTACGGGCACGACCTGGTCCTGCCCGCGGACCTGGACGACGACCGGGCCGCGGCCGTGGTCCTGGGCGCGCTGGACCTGGCCAACGCCTATATCCACATGGTCTACGAGGCGGTTGCCGCCGTGGCAAGCGGCGACAGCACGCCGGAGGCCGCCCTGGAGCAGCTCCGCAGCGGCGAATAGGCCGGCGCAAAAAGGAGCCGCCCGCATCCCGAAAGCAATGGGATGCGGGCGGCTCCTTGCCGTGCGGCGGAAGGCTGGGTTTTCAGGCAAAAGGAAGACGCCCATCGCACGGGCGCCTCGGGGAAAAACTACACGATGAAAGGCTTGATCTCCGCAAGAAGGTCGTCGCAGTCGTTCTCGTAGACCTCCATCGTAATGGGTTTGTTCAGATCGAGGCTGAAGATGCCCAGAATGGACTTCGCATCGACGACATGGCGACCGGAACGAAGATCAATGTCGTAGGGGTACTTGCTGACGATGTTCACGAAATCCTTCACGTTTTCCGCCAAGGACAGGTGGATGGTAACCGATCTCATAGAAAACCCTCCTTTCAATTACCCTTCCAGTATAGCACAAAAAATCCCAGATTCAAGGGGTTTTCAAAAAACTTTCAAAAAAGTTTATTTTGGGTATTGCATTTTGTCAGGAAGTGTGTATAATAATAGGAGTCACGGGGTTATAGCTCAGTTGGTTAGAGTGTCACGTTGACATCGTGAAGGTCGATGGTTCGAGTCCATTTAACCCCACCACAGCGCTCCGGAGCGGCAAGGCTCCGGAGCGCTTTTTCGTGCGCCGGGCGAGCCGCGGAGCTGTTCGAATAAAGAACAACTCCGCAGGGGAAAATATTCGGGTTTGGCCCGCATCGGAAGAAAAGCAACTGAATATCGTTCGGGAAAGACGGACGGCAAGCGTTTGTTGAACGCGTGTAAATTCGTGCGGTGTGCGCGCGGATTTTGTTGACTTTGCATAGACGCTGTGCTATCCTGTAACCGAATTGAATAGTGTTGCCAATATAGGTTTGGAGAGTTGGCCCAAATGTTTCTACCGCGGCGCCGTGGAAGCCGCGACTATTGGTATCCGTTGCCCTGGGCGGAATCCGGGGCGTGTTGGCAAACAGGCTTATTGTGTTTTAAGTCTGTTTTTTTGCTTCCTACGGGAAGAATCGCAGGAGGAGGCTCGGAGCATGAAGGCGTTGGAGGACAAGATTTGCGCCGAAGGGGAGGTTCTCCCCGGCAATATCCTGAAGGTGGGGTCCTTCCTCAACCACCAGGTGGACGTGGACTTTGTCATGGAGATGGGACGCGAGATCGCCAAGCTCTTTGCGGACGGCGGCGTCACCAAGATCCTCACCATCGAGACCTCCGGCATCGCGGTGGCCATGGCGGCCGCGGCGGCCCTGCACGTCCCCATGGTATTTGCCAAAAAGCATCGCACGGGGAACCTCTCCGGCGAGTTCTATACCGCGGTGGTCCATTCCTACACCCACGGCACGGACTACCACGTCGTCGTCAGCCGCGACTACCTCTGCCCGCAGGACCGGGTCCTGCTCGTGGACGACTTCCTGGCCAACGGCCGCGCGCTGGAGGGGCTGATGGAGATCGCCGCCCAGGCGGGGGCCGAGGTCGTGGGCGCCGCCTGCGCCATCGAGAAGGGCTTCCAGCACGGGGGCGACCGCCTGCGCGCGCAGGGCGTGCGCGTGGAGTCGCTCGCCATCGTCGAGAGCATGGACGAAAATGGCCTGACCTTCCGCTGAGGGCCGGGCGCATCCAACCTTGTATGTAAAGGGAAACTTTTACATAAATTCCAGCTAGGAACAAAACGGAGGAGACAAAAACCATGAAACGGATTCTTTCCCTGGTTCTGGCGCTGCTGCTGGTCTTTGTGATGGCCGGCTGCTCGTCCGCTCCGGAGGCTCCGGAGGCCACGGAGGCCCCGGAGGCCACCGATGCCGCGGGAACGGAAGCCCCTGCCGAGTCCGAGGCTCCGGCGGAGGAGACCCCCGCCGAGTCCGAGGCGCCCGCGGCCAACGCGGACTTCAAGGTGGGCTTCATCTTCCTGCACGATGAGAACTCCACCTACGACAAGAACTTCATGGACGCGGCGACCGCCGTCCAGCAGAAGCTGGGCCTGACGGACGAGCAGGTGATGTTCAAGACCAACATCCCCGAGTCCAACGAGTGCTATGAGGCCGCCGCCGAGCTCGTCGACGCCGGCTGCGACGTCATCTTCGCCGACAGCTTCGGCCACGAGGACTACATGATCCAGGCCGCGCGCGAGTTCCCGGAGGTGCAGTTCTGCCATGCCAGCGGCACGCAGGCGCACACCGCGGGCCTTGCCAACTTCCACAACGCGTTTGCGGACATCTACCAGGGCCGTTACCTGGCCGGCATCGCGGCGGGCATGAAGATCAACGAGATGATCGAAGACGGCACCATCACCGCGGACCAGGCCAAGATGGGCTACGTCGGCGCCTTCCCCTATGCGGAAGTCAAGTCCGGCATGACCTCCTTCTACCTGGGCGCCAAGTCCGTCTGCCCGACCGTGACCATGGACGTGCGCTACACCAACTCCTGGTTTGACATCGCCAAGGAGAAGGAAGCGGCCACCTCCCTCATCAACGACGGCTGCGTGGTCATCAGCCAGCACGCCGACTCCGAGGGCGCTCCCCGTGCCTGCGAGGAGAACAACGTCCCCAACGTCGCCTACAACATCAGCACCATCCCGATCGCGCCCAACACCGCGCTGATCTCCTCGGCCATCTCCTGGGAGCCGTACTTCACGCTCATGATTGAGTCCGCGATGAACGGCGAGGAGATCCCGACCGACTACTGCGCGACCCTGGCCGACGGCGGCGTGATCCTGACGGAGCTCAACACCGCCTGCGCGGCCGAGGGCACCCAGGAGGCCATCGACGCGGCCATGGAGCAGCTCCTCTCCGGCGAGCTGCACGTCTTTGACACCGCCAACTTCACCGTCGGCGGCGAGACCCTGACCTCCTACATGGCGGACGTCGACACCGACGCGGACTTCACCCCGGACACCGAGGCGATCTCCGACGGCTACTTCCACGAGTCCGAGTACCGCTCTGCGCCGTACTTTGACCTGGACATCGACGGCATCACCACCAAGTAAGCAAAAGCGCGCGGGGCGCGGCCCAGAAACGGACCGCGCCCTCATTTCCTTGAAGACCCTTGGCGGGGCGCTTTCCCTGCCGGGGGCCTTGCCATGCAAAAAGCGGGAGGGGGCAAAGACGTGGCAGGCGCAACTGCGATAGAACTGAAGAACATCACCAAGCGCTTTGGAAAGGTCGTGGCGAACAACCGGGTCAGCCTCTCGGTTCGGGAGGGGGAGATCCTCTCCATCCTCGGGGAGAACGGCAGCGGCAAGACCACGCTGATGAACATGATCGCGGGCATCTACTTCCCCGACGAGGGGCAGATCTTCGTGCGGGGCCGGGAGGTCGTCATCCGCTCCCCCCGCGACGCCTATGACCTGAAGATCGGCATGATCCACCAGCACTTCAAGCTCGTGGACGTGTTCTCCGCGGCGGAAAACATCGTCCTGGGCCTCAAGGAGCCGGGGCGGTACGACATCCGCAAGGTCGCGTCCCGCGTGCGCGAGATCAGCGAGCGGTACGGCTTTGACATCGACCCGGAGAAGAAGATCCACGAGATGTCCGTCTCCGAAAAGCAGACCGTGGAGATCGTCAAGGTCCTCTACCGCGGCGCGGACATCCTGATCCTGGACGAGCCGACGGCCGTGCTCACCCCGCAGGAGACGCGCAAGCTCTTTGCCGTGCTGCGGCGCATGCGCGACGACGGCAAGGCCATCCTCATCATCACCCACAAGCTCCACGAGGTGCTGGCCCTCTCGGACCGCGTGGCGGTCCTGCGCAAGGGCGAGTTCGCCGGCGAGGTCGAGACGGGAAAGGCCACGGAGAGCTCCCTTACGGAGATGATGGTCGGCAAGAAGATCGCCCTCAACATCGCGCGCAGCGAGCCCGTGCGCCCGCAGGACCGGCTCGTGGTCAAAGGCCTCAACTGCACCAACCGCGAGGGCGTCAAGCTCCTGGACGACGTCAGCTTCACCGCGCGCTCGGGCGAGATCCTGGGCATCGCGGGCATTGCGGGCAGCGGCCAGCGCGAGCTGCTGGAGGCCATCGCCGGCCTGCAGAAGGTCGACCAGGGCGTGATCCTCTACAACAACCCCAAGACGAACGAGGTCGAAAACCTGCGCGACAAGACCCCGCTGCAGATCCGGGAGCTGGGCGTGCGCCTCTCCTTTGTCCCGGAGGACCGCCTGGGCATGGGCCTTGTGGGCAACATGGACATCGTGGACAACATGATGCTGCGCTCCTACCGCGCGGGCCGGTCGGTGTTCCTGCAGCGCAAGGAGCCCAAGGACCTGGCCAAGCACATCATCGAGGAGCTGGAGGTCGTCACCCCCGGCGCGAACACGCCCGTCCGGCGCCTGTCCGGCGGCAACGTGCAAAAGGTCCTGGTCGGGCGCGAAATCGCCGCCTCGCCCACGGTGCTGATGGCGGCCTATCCCGTGCGCGGCCTGGACATCAACTCCTCCTACACGATCTATAAGCTCCTGGGCCAGCAGAAGGAGCAGGGCGTGGCCGTGATCTACGTCGGCGAGGACCTGGACGTGCTGCTGGAGCTCTGCGACCGGATCCTGGTCATCGGCAGCGGCCGCGTGACCGGCATCCTCGACGCGCGCAGCGCCACAAAGGAACAGATTGGCCTGCTGATGACCAAGACGGAAGGGGTGGCAGTATGAAGGCAGAGGCAAAGCAGCACAGGGAGCCCTTCCTGCGCATCGCCAAGCGCGACGGCCTCGTCTGGTGGAAGGCCTGGCTGATCCGCATCGCGGCGGTGGCCGCGGCGCTGCTGGTGTGCGCGGGGCTGATCGTGCTCATCACGGACTACAACCCCGTGCAGATCTACGCCGCCATGATCGAGGGCAGCTTCGGCTCGTCCCGCAAGATCTGGATCACCCTGCAGAAGACCGCCATGCTCCTGTGCATCGCCCTGGCCGTGACCCCGGCCTTCAAGATGCGCTTTTGGAACATCGGCGCCGAGGGCCAGGTGCTCATGGGCGCGCTGGCCACGGCCGGCTGCATGATCGCCTGGGGGGACAAGCTGCCGCTTGCCGCGCTCATCCCGATCATGGTGGTCTTTGCCGTGGGCGCGGGCATGGTCTGGACGGTGATCCCCGCGATCTTCCGCGCGCGCTGGGGCACGAACGAGACGCTCTTTACCCTGATGATGAACTACGTCGCAACGCAGCTGGTCTCCTTTGCGATCACCTTCTGGGAGAACCCCGTGGGCTCCAACACCGTTGGCATCATCAACTCCGCGACCTCCGGCGGGTGGCTGCCCTCGCTGTTCGGGCAGAGGTACCTGCTCAACATCGTCGTGGTCGTGCTGCTGACGCTGGGCATGTTCGTCTACCTGCAGTACAGCAAGCAGGGCTACGAGATTGCGGTCGTCGGCGAGAGCCAGAACACCGCGCGCTACATCGGCATCGACGTCGGTCGGGTGATCGTGCGCACGATGGCCATCTCCGGCGCGGTCTGCGGCCTGGCGGGCCTGATGCTCGTGGCCGGCACCGACCACACGATCTCCACCAACACGGTCGGCGGCCAGGGCTTCACGGCGATCATGGTCTCCTGGCTGGCCAAGTTCAACCCGGTGTTCATGGCGCTGACGTCGTTCCTGCTGATCTTCCTGGAGCGCGGCTCGGGCGAGATCGCCACGACCTTCCGCCTGAACGAGAGCGTCTCCGACATCCTGACGGGGATCATCCTGTTCTTCATCATCGGGTGCGAGTTCTTCGTCAACTACAAGGTCTACATCCGCTTGCCGCGAAAGGAGGGATCGGGCAATGCTTGAGATCGTCGCGTCCTTTTTCCGGCAGGCCGTCATCCAGGGCATTCCCCTGCTGTACGGCTCCACGGGCGAGATCCTGACGGAAAAGTCGGGCAATCTGAACCTGGGCATTCCGGGCATCATGTACATCGGCGGCATCATGGGCGTGATCGGCGCCTACTTCTACGAGAACGCGGTGGAGGTCATCAACCCCTTCCTCGCGGTGCTGATCCCCTTTGCGTGCTCGTTCTTCGGCTCCATGCTCATGGCGCTGATCTACAGCTTCCTGACGGTGACGCTGCGCGCGAACCAGAACGTCACGGGCCTTGCGCTGACGACGTTCGGCACGGGCGTGGGCAACTTCTTCGGCGGCTCGCTCTCGAGCCTGTTCGGCGAGGGCGGCTCCATCGCGCTCAACGCCACGGGCAACCTCTACAAGACCACGCTGCCCTTTGCGGACGACCTGGGCCTGTTCGGGGAGACGTTCCTCTCGTTCGGGTTCCTGGCCTACCTGGCCATCGCCATCGCCATCGCGGCGCAGTACTTCCTCAACCACACGCGGGCCGGCCTCAGCCTGCGCGCCGTGGGCGAGAGCCCGGCCACGGCCGACGCCGCGGGCATCAACGTGACCAAGTACAAGTACCTGGCCACCTGCATCGGCGGCGGCATCGCCGGCCTTGGCGGCCTCTACTTCATCATGGACTACACCGGCGGCACCTGGACGAACGGCGGCTTCGGCGACCGCGGCTGGCTGGCCATCGCGCTGGTCATCTTCGCGCTGTGGAAGCCCAAGTACAGCATCCTGGGCTCGATCCTGTTCGGCGGCCTGTACATCGTCTACCTCTACATCCCGGGCCTGAGCAGGAGCTCGCAGGAGATCTTCAAGATGCTGCCCTACGTGGTGACGATCGTGGTGCTGGTGGTGCTCTCCATCCGCAACCGGCGGGAGAACCAGCCGCCGGAGAGCCTGGGCCTGTCCTACTTCCGAGAAGAGCGATAGGAACCCACGAAAAAAGCGCAAAGAAGGGTCCCGGTTTTGGCGGGGAAGACGCCAAATCCGGGACCCTTCTCGTTTTGTTGGCCTTCTTTTACATGGGCTTTTCCGCAAGGCCCACGACGTCCGCCACCGGCAGGGAGAAGACCACGCCGTGCTCCCCGGTCTCGGAGAGGATCTTGTTGCAGATGGCCTTGAGGATGGCCTGCTTTTCCGCGCGGGAGACGACGATCATCACGATCTCCTTTTCGGGCAGGATCGTCAGGCCGAAGATCTTGCGGGCCTCCTCGGTCGCGACCTCGCGCGCCCGGACGATGGTGCCGCCGCGGCAGCCCGCCTCCTTGGCGGCGTCAAAGACGATGTCGGAATTGTCGCTGTCCACGACGGCGACGATGAGGTCGTGATCGATGCTGTTCTGCATGGCGGTGTCCTCCTTTATGTCCAGGTGAGCGGAGAGCTCTGTGGCGCGGCGGCTGGCCGCGACGCTGATGCCGGAGAGCGGGATGGTAAAGGCGATGCCGTGGCCGGCCTTGGAGAATTCCAGCTGCTCCCGCAGCGCGGGCAGAAGGCGCGGCAGCACGGCGCCGGGGACCAGGCTCATGACCATGTCCTTGCCCGGCTCGCCCAGGCCCAGCACCAGCTGGATGTCCGAGCTGGCCGTGCCGCGCGCCTGGGCGAGGAGCTGAACGGCGATGTGGTTTTCATTGCAGATTTGGGCCACCGCATTCCCCCGGCCGCGGGGGACGATGCTGATGAGCCACTTCAGGTTCAGGCGTGCATCCATTTGTCAGTCCTCCTTGCTCAGGTCGAGAATTTCTTCATCGGCGATCTCGGCGACCGACGGCTTCTTGCGCTGCGCGGCGGTCTTGAACTTGTAGGCCAGGCCGATGAGCTGGATGATGATCAGCGGGGTCATGGCGACCATGGCGACCACGCCGAAGGCGTCGGTGAGGATGTTGCCGCCCACGGCCTCGCAGGCGCCCATGGCAAAGGGCAGCAGGAAGGTCGCCGTCATGGGGCCGGAGGCCACGCCGCCCGAGTCAAAGGCGATGGAGGTGAAGATCCTGGGAACGACAAAGGACAGCCCGAGTGCAATGGCGTACCCCGGGACCAGGAACCAGAAGATCGAGATGCCCGTCAGCACGCGGATCATCGCAAGGCCCACGGAGATCGACATGCCGATGGAAAGGCCCGTCATCATCAGCTTCTGCGAGATGACGCCGCCGGAGATGTCCTCCACCTGCTTGTTGAGCACGGCGACGGCCGGCTCCGCCTTGACCAGGAAGAAGCCCAGGACCATGCCCAGCGGGATCAGGATCCAGTTAAAGGACAGCCCCGCCATCTCCGAGCCGAGGAAGCTGCCCGCCGGCATGAAGCCCACGTTGACCCCCGTCAAAAACAGCGTAAGGCCCGCAAACGTGTACAGCACGCCCACCAGGATCTTGAGGATCTGCTTCCGGCGCAGGCGCAGAAACGCGATCTGAAAGACGAAGAAGAACGCGAGGATCGGCAGCAGCGCGGTGGCGACCTCGATGGCGTAGCCCGCAAAGGCGTCCTGAAACTGCATCCACAGGTCGCGCGTGCTGTGGATGTCCGGGATGGAGACGGCCGTATACGTTCCGCCGTCCGCCTGGTAGACCAGGCCCAGGATCATCACCGAGAGGATCGGCCCGATCGAGCACAGCGCGATGAGGCCGAAGTTTTCGTCGCCGCCGGTGGACTTGTTCCGGCCCACGGCGGAAAGACCGATGCCCAGCGCCATGATGAAGGGCACCGTGATCGGCCCTGTGGTCACGCCGCCGGAGTCAAACGCCACCGCGATAAAGTTCTTCGGCACGAAGATCGCCAGGACAAAGACCAGGATGTAACAGATCAAAAGAATCCTGGAGAGGTTCCAGCCGAACAGGTTTCGAAAGAACGCCACCACCAGGAAGACGCCGACGCCGGCCGCAACGGACAGGATGATGATCATGTCCGGCACGCCCGGGGTCTGCGCGGCCAGAACCGTCAGGTCCGGCTCCGCGATGGTGATGATCACGCCGATGATGAAGCAGGATAGAGCAATGATTCCCATCCGCTTGGACTTGGTCAGCTGGATGCCGACCTTTTCGCCGATGGGCATCATAGCCATATCCGCGCCCAGCGTGAAGAGCCCCATGCCGACGATCAGCAGGAACGCGCCCATCAAAAAGAGCATGAGCGTCCCCGTGGGCATGGGCGTAATGGTGATGCACAGCAGCATCACAATCGCCGTGACGGGCAGAACCGCCGCCAGCGATTCACGGATTTTTGCTTTGAGTTCTTGCAATCGGGTTCCTCCTTTTTCGGGTCCATACGCCTCCTTGGAGCATATTGGGGGGGGATTGACGCGCAAGGGGATGGCGCGCCGGGGGAAAGGGGGACAGAAAAACCTCTCTGCGGCCGGCAGCACCTCCTTGACGTTGGGCGAAAAATGGAGAAATTCACAGCGGACCTCCCGATCGTTGGAGGTCAAATCATTCCACATGTATTAGGATACAGTTCTGTGCGGACGGCGGATTTTCCTGCCCTTGCGAAAAATACCAATGTAAAGAAACTGCAAACACACGCAAAATGCAGCAAAACCGGCAAAAAAAGCCGGGCGGCAGCGCGCGCTGCCGCCCGGCCTGCGGGTCTTGCTTCTAGCGGAGGTCCATGCCGATGTTGGGGTTGAGGCGCAGGCGCACGACCTGGCCCTCGTGCGCGTAGAGGGAGAAGTTGCTCTCATCGCCGTTGCGCAGGTAGTCCACGACCCACTTGCCGCCCTCGAAGTGGCCCTCCTCCACGGAGAGGAAGTTGAGCTGGTTCGCCTGGCGGGAGGCCAGGTGCGGATAGGGGTTCTCGTCTGCCGGATCGGGGCGGCGCAGGAAGTCCAGCGCCAGGCCCGCGCCCGCGAGGAAGAACTCGTCCTCGCCCGTCTGCACGAGGATGCCGCGGCCGCGCGCCTCGAGGTGGCGGCGGTTTTCCGGCAGGCGCAGGTTGATGCGCGAGCCCAGGCCGTGGCGCAGGCTGCCGCCGCGCAGGTAGTGCGCCACGACGTGGTAGCGGTCGAGCTTCAGATACTGGCGCGTTGCGAACTCCTCCTGCAGGAAGAGGTGGATGCGGCCCGTGCCGCGGTAGCGGATCAGCAGCGGGGCGAGGTTTTCGAGGATGCGCATGGACACCATCACGGGATACGCGGCCTCGGTCAGGTCGCCGGCGTTGTCCAGCGCGCTCTCCGCGCCAAAGCCGCACACGCCGATGGCGCCGTAGTCCACGGCCGCGCGCAGCAGGTTCAGGGCGTTGGATTCGCCCGTGGGCGAGGACTCGGGGATGAAGAGCGCGTTGTCCTCCCGGGCGTAGAGCGAGCAGATGCGGGCGTAGACGCTCTGCTCCTGGTTGTAGATGTCCGGGCAGAGCAGGTCCAGCGCCGGGGCGCCCTTCTTCCAGATCGGGATCATGCGGCCGACGGCGGCGCCGCTGTTGTAGCAGTGGCCGGCCTCCTCGTAGGAGCCCTCGCCGACCATGACGTTTGTGAGGAGCTTTACGCCGTCGTAGACCGCGCGCCCGCGCTCGGCGATGCGGCCGATGTAGCGCGCGTGGTACCAGGCGCAGAAGGCCTCGTGCGCGTGGCGGCCGAAGTGGCCGCGCCAGGTCCGGCTGCCGTCGCGCGCGCCGCAGTCCGCCAGCTCCACGTCGAGCAGCGCCTCGGGCAGGGGCTTTGCGTAGTCCGCGCAGGCGATCTCGGAGTAGTCGCGGTCCGTGCCGCCCAGGCCCATCTCGTTTTCGATCTGCACGGCCAGCACCGTGCCCACGTCCCCGTCGTAGGCCTTGAGGAAGGCCATGACCGTTTCAAAGGCGAGGGCGTCGCGCTCGAGCGTCGCCTCGCAGTGCGGGGAGAGGGCGGGCAGGGGCGCGCCGTCCGCGCCGTGGGCGATGCGGTAGGTCGCGGGGTCCAGCTTGATGTATTCCGGCGCGTAGTTCGGGTGGCCGTTCTTGCTCGTGGCGAACCAGAGCAGGATCAGGTAGAGGCCCGCCGCACGCGCGCGGTCGATCGTGTCCTGCACGAGGGACATGTCGTACTTCCCCATCTCCGGCTCGATGGCGTTCCAGTAGATGGGCGTCTCCAGCACGTTGCCGCCGTAGAGCTGCACCGCGCGGATGGCCTTGTCCAGCATGTCCGTGCCGGTGGAGGAGTTGTGCGCCTGCAGGCCCACCAGGTACAGCGGATTCCCCTGTTTGTCGCGGAAAAAGTCGTTCATCGTTCGTCCTCCCGGGTGTCAGTCGTTGTGTTCGTGCGCCTGGGCGCTCTGCGCGGGCACGTCCGCGTCGTCGAAGTGCAGCAGCACATTTTGGCGCGCGAGCTCGGCCTGCAGGGCGCGGATGTCGGTAGAGTAGACGGCGCGGGACTCGTCCAGCGCCTGGCAGCAGAGCAGGCCCGCGGCCTGGCCCGTGACGATCGCCGGCGGGATGACGCGCAGCACGTCCCAGGCGTAGCCCTCGCCCGCGGCGCTGCGGCCCGCGGTGACGAGGTTGTCCCACCCGCTGCGCACGAGCGCGCGGCGCGGCACCTCAAAGAGGTAGTCCCGCCGGTCAAAGTCGCAGATGGCGGCGATGGAGTCGTCGAAGTGGCGGTAGGCGTCGCTCTCCTGCAAAACGTAGTCGCCCTCGATGCGCCGCGTGGTGCGGAACTGGCACATGCCCGGCAGCGTCACCATGTCGCGGGAGAGGCGGTCCTGCCCCTGGAGCTTCTTGAGCATCTCCAGCTGGTTTTGCAGGAGGTAGCGGTTGACCTCGTCGGAATCCGTGCCGTCGTAGAGCGGCAGGCCCTCGGGGTGCTTTTCGCCGTAGAGCGTGGCGTCGCCCCCGGCAAAGTAGCCCGTCGCCGCGCCGATGTTGCCCGTGCGCGCGGCGAGCGCGCAGCTCTCCAGCGTGATGCGCAGGCCCATATAGGTGTGGAAATTGCCGCGGACCGCCGTGGGCAGCCCGGCGCGGGCCATCAGGTCGCCGTCGCCCGTCGCGTCGACGAACATGTCCGCGCCGTAGTAGGCCGGGCCGGACTTTTCCTCGATCACGACGCCCAGCACGCGCTTGCGGCCGCCCGTTTCCTCCACGGCGGCGCGGGTGAGCAGCGCGTCAAAGCGCAGGTCCACGCCGACCTCGGCGCAGAGGCCCGTCAGCTCCAGCGCGAAGATCTCCGGCGAAAAGCGCGTCATGTACCGCGGCGGGAGCTTGCCCTCCGCGCGGTAGGATGCGAGCTTCTCCTCCGGGATGCGGCCTGAGACGAAGTCCTCCGGCACGCCGCCGTAGCCGTTGCGGATGGACAGGCGCAGGAACTCCTCCGCCATGCCGAAGATGATCTGCTTGCCCCGGCCGTTGCACATGGGCACAAAGAGGTTGATGAGTCCCAGGGTCGCAAGGCCCCCCAGCTTCTGCGATTTCTCCAGCAGCAGAACGCGCTTGCCCGCGCGCGCCGCCGCGACCGCCGCCGCAACGCCCGCAAGGCCGCCGCCGGCGACCAATACGTCGTAGTGCGCGCGCTCGGTCATCTCTTCCGTAAAGCGCATGGTTGTTTCGCCTCCCCGAAATCTTATTTTTTGCATGAAAGCGGTCTACGCTTAGTATACGGGGAAAATCCGCCCCTGTAAAGGGATCAGAGCAGGACCTCCATGCCGACCTTCTGGGGTGTGAGGCCCTGCGCCTGGTAGAACTTCATCGCGCTCTCGTTGAGGCTCCAGACGTTGAGCGTCACGTTGTAGCAGCCGCTCGCGCGCGCAAAGTCCAGGACGTGGCGGTAGAGCGCCGTGCCGATGTGCTGGCCGCGGCAGGCCTCGTCCACGCAGAGGTCGTCGATGTAGAGGGTCTTGATGTCGGTCATGATGTTGTGGTTCACGTACTGCTGAAAGATGCAGAAGGCGTAGCCCTGCACCGTGCCCGCGCCGTCCAGCGCCACGAAGATCGGCCGGCTGTCGTCGTGGATCAGGACGCGCAGCTCCTCGTCCGTGTACTTGCGCGCGCCGTACTTGAACAGGTCCGGCCGGCCCTTGTGGTGCACGAGGTTCACCTGGCGCAGCAGCTCCTCGATGCGCGGCATGTCCGCTTCTTCCGCTCTGCGGATTTCCATACGTTGCTTCCTCCCTTGGGTTCGCAGGTTGTTCTCCCTTCCATTGTACCACGCGCGCCGCGCTTGGCAAGGGGAAAAGCGATGCGATTAGTCACAACTAATTTGGGCGCGCAAGGGGATTGACAGGGGCAAGTCCGCGTGGTAAAGTCCAATACGGCGGCGGGGACTGCGCCCCGGCGCCCAAGAGAAATGGAAAGGAAAGGTTTTTTGCGATGAAAAGAAAGCTGTTGTCCCTTCTGTGCGCGGCGGCGCTGCTGCTGGCTGCGCTGACCGGCTGCACGGCCGCGCCCGCGGCGAGCGAGACGCCCGCGGCCACGGAAACGCCCGCGCCGAGCGAGGCGCCTGCGGCCACGGAAACGCCCGCGGCGAGCGAAGCGCCCGCCGAGACGGCCGAGACCGCCGCGCCCGCGGCGGGGGCCGTGCGCGTCATGGCGCTCAAGGGCCCGACGGCCATGGGCATGGTGCAGTTCATGGACGGCGTGGACAAGGGCGAGATTGCGGACTACGACTATGACTTCCAGATCGTCGCCTCCGTGGACGAGGTGACGCCCAACCTCGTGCAGGGCAATGTGGACATCGCGGCCGTGCCCGCGAACCTGGCCTCCGTGCTCTACAACAACACCGAGGGCGGGGTGCAGGTGCTGGCCATCAATACCCTCGGCGTGCTCTACATCGTCGAGAGCGGCGACACCGTGCAGTCCGTGGAGGACCTGCGCGGCCGCACGATCTACGCCAGCGGCAAGGGCGCCACGCCCGAGTACGCGCTCAACTACATCCTCTCGGAAAACGGCATCGACCCCAGCGCGGACGTGACCATCGAGTGGAAGAGCGAGCACGCCGAGTGCCTCAGTGCGCTGCTCGCGGAGGAGGGCGCGGTGGCCATGCTGCCCCAGCCCTTCGTCACCACCGCCCAGACGAAGAGCGACGCCATTCGCGTGGCGCTGGACCTGACCGAGGAGTGGGATGCGCTCCAGGCGGAGGCGGAGGCCCCGTCCGCGCTGCTGACGGGCGTGGTTGTGGCGCGCAAGTCCTTTGTGGAGGAGAACCCGGAGGCGGTCGCGGCGTTCCTCGACCACTACAAGGCCTCCGTGGACTACGTCAACGCGAACACCGCCGAGGCGGCCCAGCTCGTGGGCCAGTATGACATCGTCACCGCCGAGGTCGCCGAGAAGGCCCTGCCCGCCTGCAACATCGTCTACATCGACGGCGAAGAGATGAAGGAGAAGCTCTCCGGGTACCTGGCCGTGCTGCTGGAGCAGAACCCGCAGTCCGTGGGCGGCCAGCTCCCGGCGGACGACTTCTACTACAGCCGCTAAGCCATGGCCAGCGAGGGGAAGAAGCCGGCGCGGCGCGGGCGCATCCGCCCCTGGGCGGTCGCGCTCTGGCTGCTGGTCTGGCAAGGGGCGAGCATGGCCATCGACCAGCAGATCCTGCTGGTCTCGCCCGTGCGGGTGGTCGTGCGCCTGCTGGAGATGGCGCTCACGGCGGAGCTGTGGACCTCGATCGGGTTCTCGCTGCTGCGCATCGGCGCGGGGTTCCTGCTGGCCGCGGCGCTGGGCGCGGGGCTTGCGGCGCTTTCGGCGCGCTTTTCCCGGGTGGAGGAGCTGCTCGCCCCGGCCATGCTCGCCATCCAGTCCGTGCCGGTGGCCTCCTTCATCATCCTGGCGCTGATCTGGTTCTCCTCCCGGAGCCTGTCGGTGCTGATCTCCTTCCTGATGGTGCTGCCCGTGCTCTACGCCAACACCCTGGGCGGCATCCGCGCGGCGGACGCGCAGCTGCTGGAGATGGCGCAGGTCTTCCGCATCCCCGCGGCGCGGCGGGTGCGCTACGTCTACCTGCCGCAGGTGCTGCCGTATTTCCGCTCCGCCTGCCAGGCGGCGCTCGGGCTCTGCTGGAAGGCGGGCATCGCGGCCGAGGTCATCGGCATGCCGGATGGCTCCATCGGCGAGCGGCTGCAGCAGGCCAAGGTCTACCTGAACACGCCGGATCTCTTCGCCTGGACGCTGGTGATCGTGCTGGTGAGCCTCGCCTTTCAGCGGGTCTTCCTCTGGCTGCTGGACCGCGGCGCCCGCGCGCTGGAAAGGATGTGAGCCATGGAGGACATCGTCATCCGCTCCCTGTGCAAGGCCTTTGACGGAAAGCCCGCGCTGCAGGGATTCTCCGCGACGCTCCCCGCCGGCCGGGTCAGCTGCATCATGGCCCCCTCCGGCGGGGGCAAGACCACGCTGCTGCGCATCCTGCTCGGGCTGGAGGCGGCCGATTCCGGCGAGATCCACGGCCTTGCGGGGCTGCGGCTCTCCGCCGTGTTCCAGGAGGACCGCCTGCTGGAGAACCTCAGCCCCGTGGCCAACATCCGGCTGGTGAACCCGCGGCGCACGCGCGGGGAGGTGCTCGCCGCCCTTGCGGCCGTGCGCCTTTCGGGCTGCGCGGACCAGCCCGCGCGCGAGCTCTCCGGCGGGATGCGGCGGCGCGTGGCGATCCTGCGCGCGCTGCTGGCCGAGTGGGACGTGCTCCTGCTGGACGAGCCCTTCAAGGGCCTGGACGAGGAGACCAAGGCCTGCGTGCTCGCCTTCGTCCGCCGCGCCGTCGAAGGGCGGACCGCCGTGCTCGTCACGCACGACGCGGCCGAGGCCCGCGCCCTCGGCGCGGCGCAGATCCTGACCCTGTAAAGGCAAGCCCCGCGGCGCGCGCCGCGGGGCTTGTTTTTCTGCGCGCGATGTGGTACAATACAAATGGTTAGCTATAACTAACTAATGGAAACGAGGGGGAAAAAGAGATGCAGCCTATCCTGTGGGCGGCGATGGGGACGGGGTTTACCTTCCTGATGACGGCGCTGGGCTCGGCGCTGGTGTTCTTCTTTCGCAAGCAGGCGAGCGTGCGCGCGCAGCGCATCTGCCTGGGCTTTGCGGCGGGGGGGGTGGTCGCCGCGTCGATCTGGAGCCTGCTCAATCCCGCGATCGAGGAGGCGGAGGCGGCGGGCGGGATCGGCTGGATTCCCGCGGCGGGCGGGTTCGTGCTGGGCATCGCGTTTCTCGTGCTGCTGGACGTGCTGCTGCCGCACCTGCACCTGAACGCCAAGCAGCCCGAGGGGCTGCGCGCCTCCTGGCGCAGGAGCACGCTGCTCACGCTCTCGGTCACGCTGCACAACATCCCGGAGGGCATGGCCGTGGGCCTGGCCTTTGCCATGGCCGCGCAGCACGGCGGCGGGGCGGGCACGCTCTCGGCGGCGGCTGCGCTGGCCATCGGCATGGGGCTTCAGAACTTCCCGGAGGGCGCGGCCATCTCGCTCCCGCTGCGCCAGGAGGGGATGCGCCGCGGGGCCGCGTTCCTGCGCGGGTGCCTTTCCGGCATCGTGGAGCCGGTCTTCGGCATCGGCATGGTGCTGGCTGCGCCGTACATCGGGCACCTGATGCCCTGGTTCCTGTCCTTTGCGGCGGGGGCCATGCTGTACGTGGTCGTCGAGGAGCTCATCCCCGAGGCGCGGCTGGGCGAACACTCCAACGCCGGCACGCTCGCCGTCATGGCGGGCTTCCTGCTGATGATGGTGCTGGACGTGGCGTTGGGATAGAGAAAAGGAGGGAAAGAACATGCTGCTTGTGCTGCTTCGGCACGGGGAGAGCGCTTGGAACCTGGAAAACCGCTTCACGGGCTGGACGGACGTGGACCTCTCCCCGGACGGCGAGCGCGAGGCGGACGCGGCCGGGCGCCTGCTCCGCGCAGAGGGCCTGGACTTTGACGTCTGCTACACATCGTACCTCAAGCGGGCCATCCGCACGCTCCACCGCGCGCTCGCGCAGATGGACCGCGAATGGCTGCCCGTGTACAAGACCTGGAAGCTCAACGAGCGCCACTATGGAGCCCTGCAGGGCCTCAACAAGGCGGAAACGGCCGCAAAGTTCGGCGAGGAGCAGGTGCGCCTCTGGCGGCGCGCCTTCGACGTGCGGCCCCCGGCGCTCGAGGACGGCGACGAGCGCCTGCCCGCAGGCCTTGCCGCCTACCGCGAGGTGCCGCCGGAGCAGCTGCCACGGACCGAGAGCCTGGCGGACACCATCGCAAGAGCGGTGCCCTACTTCCGCGCGGAGATCGCGCCCGCGCTCTCGGCGGGCAAGCGCGTGCTCGTCGCGGCGCACGGCAACTCCCTGCGCGCCCTGGTCATGCACCTGGAGGGCCTCTCGCCCGAGGCGATCGCCGGGGTCAACCTGCCGACGGGCGTTCCCCTCGTCTACGAGCTGCGGGAGGACTTCTCCGTCGCGGACCGGCGCTACCTCGGCGATCCCGCGGCCGTGCAGGCCAAGATGAACGCCGTGGCCAACCAGGGGAAGGCGCAGCCGGGCCCCGCGCCCGCCCGACCGCGGCCATGAAGCACCCGCGCCAGAGCGGCACGCGCTCAGCGGCGAGAGCTTCTCCCCCCTTGCGCGAGGGGCGCGACTCGAATACAATGGTAAGGTACGGCCGGATGGGCCGAAAAAAGAATGAGGGGGAGTAGGAAGCAATGCTTCTGCTGAACCGGACGCTCCTGCGGCTCGCAAAGGGGCTGTGGGGCTGGATTTTGGGGATCGTCGCGCTCAAGCTCGTGACGCTGGCAGGCGCGGCGGCGTTTGCGCGCACGATCTCCGGGTTTTTGGGGAACGTGCTCTCGCCGGCGATGACGCTGGAGGCCGCGGGCGCGGCCATCGGCGCGGCGCTGCTCGCGGCCGCGCTGATGCTCGTGTCCGACCTGCTGCGCGGGGAGATGGAGTACCGCTGCACGGCCAAGGCGCGCGCGCAGCTGCGCACGCGCATCTTTTCCAAGGTGCTGGAACTGGACGCCGGCGGCATCGAGCGGATCGGGCCGGTTTCGGCCATCACCTCGAGCGTGGACGGCGTGGAGTCCATGCAGAGCTACTACAGCCAATACCTGCCGGGGCTGCTGTACAGCGTCCTTGCGCCAATCTATCTCTTCTTCCAGCTCAAGGACCTCTCGCTGCCCGTGGCGGTGCTGCTCTTTGCGGTGAGCATCGTGCTGCTGCCGGCGAACAACGCCTTCCGCTCGAAGATCGAGAAGCTCAAGACCGAGTATTGGAACACCATGGAGGACCTGACGGGCTACTATCTGGAGAGCGTGCAGGGGCTGACGACCTTCAAGCTCTTCCGCCGGGACGAGGAGCGCACAAAGGTGCTCGCCGGCAAGGCGCAGGCCTTCAACCACAAGATCATGGACGTCATGCGCGTGAACTTCTCCTCCTTCCTGGTGACGGACGGGCTGCTCTACGGGGCCATCCTCGTCAGCATGGGGATCGCCGCGGCCGCCATGCTGCGCGGGGAGATGGAGATCTCCGCGGGCATGACGGTGCTGCTGCTCTCCTACAGCTTCTTCGACTCCGTGCGCCAGCTCATGAGCGCGACGCACACGGCCCTGGCCGGCGTCTCGGCCGCGGACAAGGTCGAAAAGCTCCTGGACATGGACACCGCCCGGCCCCACGACCCGGACCTGCCCCGGGAGGAGCCGGCCTACCCCGGCATCCGCGTCGAGGGCGTCTCCCACGCCTATGCCGGGCGCAGCGCCGCGCTGCGGAACGTGAGCCTCACCGTGGAGAAGGGAAAGGTCACGGCGCTCGTGGGCCTGTCCGGCTGCGGAAAGAGCACGGTGGCCGGGCTGCTCATGCGCTTTTTCGACCCGGCCAGCGGCAAGATCTACCTGGAGGGGCGCGACTACCTGAGCTTTACGCCCGAGGAGCTGCGCCGCCACATCCTCATGGTGCCCCAGAGCGTGAGCCTCTTTTCCGGCACCATCGCGGAAAACCTGCGCATCGCCAAGCCCGACGCCACGGAGGCGGAGATGCTCGAGGCGCTGGAACAGGTGCGCCTGAAGGACTTCGTCCTGCGGCAGGAGAAGGGCCTGGACGCGGACGTGGGCGACGCCGGGGCCAAGCTCTCCGGCGGGCAGAGGCAGAAGATCGGCATCGCCCGCGCGCTGCTGGGCAAGGCCGAGTACATCATCTTTGACGAGGCGACCAGCAGCGTGGACCGGCAGAGCGAGCAGGAGATCTGGGCCTGCATCGACGCGCTGAAGGAGACGCGCACCCTCATCCTCATCTCGCACCGGCTCTCGACCATCCGCAGCGCGGACTGCATCTATGTCCTGGAGGGCGGGCGCATCGCCCAGCAGGGCCGGCACGAAGCGCTCATGCAGGAGGACGGCCTCTACCGCCGCCTCGTGCAGGAGCAGGCGGCCCTCGAGGACCACGGCGCGGCGAAGCGCGCCCGCCGGGGCGGGGACGAATGCTTGGAAGGAGGTGCGCGCGCGTGAAGACGCGGTTTTCCTATTCCATCGCAGAGATGGTTCTGCGCCTTTTGCGCATCGCAAAGCCGGTCAAAGGGCCGCTCGCACTGGCGACGGCGGCCAGCATCGTGGGGAACCTTGCGCACATGGGCCTGATGGGCTTTGGCGCGATGCTGCTGCTCTCCTGCGCGGGCTGGACGGACGCCGGATCGCCGGGGCTGTTTGCGGCGCTGATGGTGGCCTCCGGCGCGCTGATCGTGCTGGGGCGGTACGTGGAGGGCGTCTCCTCGCACGCGGGCGCCTACCGGCTGCTGGCCTCCATGCGCATCCACCTGTTTGAGTCGATCCGCCGCCTGGCGCCCGCGTGCCTGATGGACCGCAAGAAGGGCGACCTGCTGAACATCGCCGTCTCGGACATCGAGACGGTGGAGTTCTTCTTCGCGCACACGATCGGGCCGCTGTTCACGGTGGTGCTGCTGCCGGTGACGACGCTGGTGCTGGCGCTGTGCATCCACCCGCTGTTTGCGGCGGTGCTGCTGCCGGTGTACCTGGTCATCTCCGTGGGCTTCCCCCTGCTGGCGCTGAAGATCGGCCGGCCCGTGGGCCTGAAGTACCGCGAGCGCCTGGGCGAGATGAAGGCCCTGGTGCTCGAGAGCGTCTACGGCATCAAGGACATCCAGATCTTCGGCCACGGCGCGGCGCGCCTTGCGCGTGTGCAGGCGCAGAACCGCCGCATCAACCGCGCGGCGCACGGCCTGACGATCCACCGGCAGACCGTGGCCTCGGCGCCGACGTTCTTCGTGTACCTGGCGCGCATCCTGCTGCTGGCGGTGGCGACCTACCTTGCCGCAAACGGCGCGCAGAACCCCGTGGGCACGGTGGTGATCTCCTTTGTGGCCACGGCCTCCTTCTCCTCGACGTTCTCGCTGACGACGGTGATCTCCAGCCTGCTGGAGACGTTTGCTGCGGCCGAGCGCCTCTTTGCCATCGAGGACACCGAGCCCGAGGTCGTCGAGGCCGAGCACCCGAAAAAGACCGGCGAGATCCGCGAGATCGCCTTCGAAGGCGTGGACTTTTCCTACCGCGCGGGCGCGGAGCCGATCCTGCGCGGCTTCTCTTTGACGGTCCGCAAGGGCGACTGGGTCGGCATCGTGGGCGAGAGCGGCGCGGGCAAGTCCACGATCCTGCGCCTGCTGCTGCGCTTCTGGAACCCGACGGGCGGCGACATCCGTCTCAACGGCGTGCCGATCGGGGAGACGGACCTGGGCGAGCTGCGCGGGCGCATCGCCATGCTCGAGCAGGACACGCTGCTCATCAATGCGAGCATCGCGGACAACATCGCCCTGGGCAAGCCGGACGCCACGCGCGAGGAGATCCGCGGCGCCGCCCGCCGCGCAGGCCTGGACGACTTCATCCAGACCCTGCCCGAGGGCTACGACACCCAGATGGGCCAGATGAGCGCGCGCCTTTCCGGCGGCGAGCGCCAGCGCGTGGGCATCGCGCGCGTGCTGCTGGCGGACCCGGACGTGGTGGTCATGGACGAGCCGACCAGCAGCCTGGACGTGCTCCACGAAAAGGAGCTGCTTAAGACCCTGCGCGAGCAGTACCGCGGAAAGACCCTGCTGCTCATCTCCCACCGCCTGTCTACGCTCGCGGACTGCACGCGCATCGTGCGCCTGGAGCAGGGCCGCGCCGTGGAGGAGACCCCGCAGCGCGGCTAAAGGGAACGAGCGCGCCCCGCGCAGCCAACGGCTGCGCGGGGCCCTTTTTGCGCGCTTTTCAGCGGGGGCAATGGCGGGCGCGGCAGGATTTTTGCCCCGACAGAGCGAATGAAAAGAAGCGTCCGCGCGTCCTTCCTCGTCTTTCTAAGGGGAAAGAGAAGGGCGCGGCGCGCAGTTCCTCCTTTTTTCACGATGGGCGCGAAAGATGTAAATCTTTACACAATCTAGATGAAATCTATGGTATAATTCAATAAAACGGAATCTTTCGGGAAGGCCGCGCGGGAGCGCCCAACGCGATGGCCGGCCCTGGAACGGGAGAAACGAGTTATGAAGAATTTGCGAGTCCTGCAGGGAATCCTTTGGGTGCTGGAAGGGATCATCGTCGGCTTTGGGGCGATCATGCCGGGCATCAGCGGCGGCACGCTGTGCGTGGCCTTCGGCATGTACAAGCCGCTCATGGGCGTGCTCTCCACGCCGCGCAAGGCGCTGAAGACCTATTGGAAGATGCTCCTGCCCTTTGTCCTGGGCTGCGCGGTGGGCTTTGTGGGCCTTTCGGGCCTGGCGAGCATGCTCATGGAGGCGAACAGCACGGTCCTCGTCTGCCTCTTCATCGGGCTGATCCTGGGCACGGTGCCGGGAATGTGGCGGGATGCGGGCAAGACGCGGCGCACGGCCGGGTCCTTCCTCGCGCTGGGGCTGGGCTTTGCGCTCATGCTGGGTGTGCTGATTCTGCTCAAGCAGAACAGCCTGGTGACCATCGAGCCGGGGATCTGGAGCTTCCTCTTCTGCGGAATTCTTTGGGGGATCAGCTTTGTCGTGCCGGGCCTGAGCTCCTCGACGCTGCTGCTCTTCTTCGGGCTCTACCAGCCGATGCTGGAGGGCATTTCCCGCCTGTCGCTGCCGGTGATCCTGCCGCTTGCCGCGGGCATGGCCCTTGTGATCCTGACGCTGCCCAAGGGCGTCAATTTCCTCTTTCACCGCTATGACTCCGTGTGCTCCCACGCGATCCTTGGCGTGGTGCTGGCGACGCTGGTCATGATTTTCCCGCCCTTCCCCGCGCAGGGGCTGGGGCGCCTGAGCTACATTGGCTGCATTGCGATTGGCGCCGTCGCCTCCTTCTTTCTGGAGCGGCTCTGCGCGCGCCTTGCAGAAGCGTCCGAGCGTTCTTGACGGCGGAAGGTCCTAAAAAAACCGCCCCGCCGAAGGGATAAATCGATCGAGGGAGGCTTTTTATGGACCTGACGTTTGCGTATTTCTTCTCGGAATTGACGCAAAACCCCCTGTTGCTGGTTGCAGTGGTGCTGACGCTGGGCGTCATCTTCGTCAACGGCTGGACCGACGCGCCAAACGCCATTGCCACCTGCGTTGTGACGCGGTGCATGTCCCCCCGCGCGGCAATCCTCATGGCGGCGGTGTTCAACTTCCTGGGCGTGCTGCTCATGAGCATGATCAACGCAACCGTGGCCGAGACCATCACGCAGATGGTGGACTTTGGCACAAACTCCCATGAGGCGATCGTGGCGCTGAGCGCGGCGCTGTTCGCGATCGTGGTCTGGGCGGTGCTGGCCTGGTGCTTCGGCATCCCCACAAGCGAGAGCCATGCGCTGATCGCCGGGCTCACGGGCGGCGCCATCGCGCTGCACGGAGGCCTGTCCGGCGTCAACGGCGCCGAGTGGGTCAAGGTCCTCTACGGCCTTGTGATCTCCGTCGTGCTGGGCTTTGGCTTGGGCTGGGTCATGTGCAAGATCGTCGTGCTGCTCTTCCGCAGGGCGGACCGGCGCAGGACCGAACCGGTCTTCCGCGCCGCGCAGATCTTCGGCGCGGCGGCCATGAGCTTTATGCACGGCGCGCAGGATGGGCAGAAGTTCATGGGCGTCATCCTCCTGAGCCTCTTCCTCATCAACGGCCAGACGCCCGAGCCCGTGGCCATGCCGGTCTGGCTCATGCTGCTGTGCTCGGCGGTGATGGGCATCGGCACCTCCGTGGGCGGAAAGAAGATCATCAAGTCCGTGGGCATGGACATGGTCAGCCTGGAGAAATACCAGGGCTTTTCGGCGGACCTTGCGGCCTCCGTCAGCCTGCTGATCAGCTCGGTCTTCGGCATCCCGGTCTCCACGACCCATGCCAAGACCACGGCCATCATGGGCGTGGGCGCGGTCAAGCGCCTTTCCGCCATCAATTTTTCCGTCGTCAAGGAGATGGGCATGACCTGGCTGCTGACCTTCCCCGGCTGCGGCCTGATCGGCTTCGTCATGGCGAAGCTCTTCATGTGGCTCTTCTAAACCCCGCGCAATGGACGGAGCAATTTGCAGAAAGGAAGCAAAACAATGGCGAGCAAAGCGGATCGATTCTACTTTGAAAACTTCATCGCGGCGGCGGAGGAGTCCTGCCGGGCCGCGGAGTACCTGGTGGAATGCCTGACCAACTACGAACCCGACGCCATCGGCGTGATGCTGGAAAAGATGCACGCCATGGAGCACGCCGCCGACAAGAAAAAGCACGAGATGTCCACCTCCCTGGCCAAGGCGTTCGTCACGCCCATCGACCGCGAGGACCTGGCCGAGCTCAGCCAGAACATCGACGAGGTCACCGACGGCGTGGAGGAGATCCTCCAGCGATTCTACGTGCACCGCATTCCCCACGTGCTGCCCCACGCCATCGAGTTTGCCAAAAAGCTCGCCGGCTGCTGCACGATGATGCGCGAGATGCTCGGCGAGCTGGAAAACTTCAAAAAGCCCGAAAAGCTCCTCAAGCTGAGCGTGGACCTCAACCAGGCCGAGGAGGAGTGCGACCGCTTCTACCTCGAGGCCGCGCGCGCCGTGCCCACCCAGTGCACGGACCTGCTGGAGATCATCGCCTGGCGCGAGATCTACGACTACATGGAGGACTGCGCCGACGCCTGCGAGCACGTCGCCGACACCGTCGCGACCGTGGTCATGAAGAACACCTGATCGATTTCTCCCAAACGCCCGTGCGTTCTGCGCCCGACCTGCCGCCGGCAGATCGGGCGTTTTGTTTTTTCTGCAAGGAAATTTGGCAATTTGTGAACGAATCGGGCGGGCCTCCAAGCCAGAAATTTGAGAAACGCCAAAATTCCGGCGTTTTTTGGAGGTGCAGCGTTCACAAATGGATAATAGTTTTATTACGAAAGAATTAGCACTCACCTATTGACAGTGCTAACAAAAGTGCTATACTATACCTGTACTTAAGAGAGAGGTACGAAGGGAGCAGGATCCCGGGAGGACTTCTCCGAAAGGGTACGGCGCCCGCGCCGAGCGCGGGAACGGATTTGGAGCTTTGAAATGGAGGAATGATGTATGCTTCCCAGCGTCTTTACGGAAAACCTGTTTGATGAGATGTTCGACGATATGTTTAACAACATGATGCCCATGGTGGCGGGCCGCAGGAATCCCCTGTACGGCAAGCACAGCAAGAACCTGATGAAGACCGACGTGCGCGAGACGGAGAGCGCCTATGAGATGGACGTGGACCTGCCGGGCTTTAAGAAGGAAGAGGTGCAGGTCCAGCTGGAGAACGGATACCTGACCATCAGCGCCTCCAAGGGCCTGGACCGCGAAAACGAGGAAAAGAAGGGCCGCTACATCCGGCAGGAGCGCTATATGGGCCAGTGCAGCCGCAGCTTCTACGTCGGCGGCAGCGTGCGCCCCGAGGACGTGAGCGCCAAGTTTGAGGACGGCATCCTGCGCGTGACGCTGCCCAAGAACACGCCCAAGCAGCTCGAGGCAAAGAACACCATCGCCATTGAATAACGGCCGGGATTTTTGATCCGGCGCAAAGAGGCGCGGGGCCTTCCCCCAAAGGGGGAAGGCCCCGCGCCTCTTTTGGTCAAAGTGGAAAAATGCTAATTTTCATAAACGAGAACAATCTTGCGTCCCCGCACGTCGATATACTGAGAGGAGAAAAGGAGGTTTTTTACGCATGAACATATCGCAGGAGGACCGGGCGCGCCTTCGGGAGCTGGCCAGGCAGCAGCAGGAGCTGGCGCATTCGCCGCGGAACGAGCGCCTGATGCAGGAGTGGATCGCCTATGGCGCCAGCCGCCAGCCGGCGCGGCCCATGATCCGCATCGAGATCGACACCTTTGAACAGGACGTGCTGCCCGCGCTCCAGCGCTGCACCGGGGAGGAGGCCCGCGCCATCGAGCGGCGCATGCTCCGGCCCATCGCCAACTTCACGCTCTTTGCGGACGACACGCTCGTGCCGGACCACTACGCCGTGCGCGAGCACCTGCAGTTCGTCCCCTTCGGCCTGCCCGTGCGCCGGCAGGAGACGGGCGGCGTCGGCCACCACTTCGTGCCCTATCTGCACGATCTGGAGGAGGACATGCACCTGCTGGGCCCCTCGGTCTACCGCGTGGACGAGGCGGGCGCGCAGGCGGAGCAGGCCCAGGCCGAGGACCTCTTCGGGGACATCCTGCCCGTGCGGCGGGAGGGCGGCTGCCTCTACAGCTGCCCGATGCAGGACATCGTCCACATCATGAACATGGACGACCTGTACATGGCCATGATCGACGACGAGGAGAACTTCCGCGCGGTGCTCGGGCGGCTCGTGGACGACTACATCGCCTTCTTCCGCCTGCGGCAGGAGAAGGGCACGCTGCGCAGCGCGGCGCGGGGCCAGGGGCTGAGCCAAGGGAGCTACTGCTTCACGGAGGAGCTTCCGGACGACGTGCCCCAGGCGCGCCTGGACCAGATGTGGCTCTACATGGACGCGCAGGAGGCCGCGGGCATCTCGCCCGCGATGTATGCGGACCTGGTCTTCCCCGCCTACCGCAAGCTCATGGCGCTCTGCGGCCGCGTCTCCTACGGCTGCTGCGAGGCCACGCACCCCATCTGGGAGGGCGCGCTCTCGCACCTGACGAACCTGCGCAAGGTGAGCATCTCGCCCTGGTGCGACGAGGACTTCATGAGCGAGGCGCTGCGGGGCACGGGCATCACCTACCTGCGCAAGCCCCCGGCAACGCTGCTGGGCATGGAGACGCCCCTGGACGAGGACGCCGTCACCGCCTGCTTCCGCAAGACCGCCGGGGCCGCGCGCGGCTGCAAGCTCGAGATCGCCCAGCGCGACGTCTACCGCATCGGGAAGGATGTGGGCAAGGTCCGGCGGTACGTGGAGCTGGCGCGCAGGGCCCTGGAGGGCTAGACCGACTGGCGGAACCGCCCCGGCGGGATGCCCACGATCCGCTTGAAGGACTTGCAGTAATAGCTCTGGTCCGCAAAGCCCATGGCCAGGGCGATGTCCGCCAGGGAATACTCCGTGTTGAGCAGCAGGCTCTTGCTCTCCTCGACGCGGATGCGGCAGAGCTGCTCCCGGAAGGTGCAGTGGAGCTGCTTGCGGAAGAGCGAGGAGAGGTAGTTCGGGCTGAGGCTGACGGCGTCGGCCACGGCGTCCAGCGTCAGGGGCTTGCTGTAGTGGTCGCCCATGTAGCGCAGGGCGCGGCGGATGTGCGCGCCCGCGCCCTCGGCGGGGCCGAAGCGCGCGCGCATGAACCCTTCCAGCGCGTCCTGCAGCAGGCGGCACAGGGACTCCCGGTCCTTGGCGCGCTCGAGCTGCGCAAGGTAGGCCTGGCTGAGCTCGTAGATGCTGTCCGCGCCGGCGCCGCCCTCGATCGCCGCGCGGGAGGCCAGGGCCGCGAGCTCCAGCGCGCGGGCGCGCACCGCGGCAAAGTCCCCGCCCTCGCAGTAGAGCACATAGCCCATCAGGTCGTTCAGCAGGGCCTTGGCCTGCGCCTCGCCGCCGGTGCGCACCTTGGCCAGCAGCGCCTTTTCCCGCTCGTGGATGCCGGCGCGGCTGCGCTCCGCCTGCTGCGCCTTGTAGACCTGGATGGCCTCGTTGAGGCGAGACTGCTGGTCGAGCTGCTCCTGCTGCTGCATGAGCAGCGCGCGTTCGGCCGGCAGCAGCGGCGCCAGCAGGCACTCCAGCAGCTGGCTCAGGGCCTGCACGCGGGCCGGCTCGATCACCGGCAGGGAGAAGAGCTCGTCGTAGAGCTCCAGGGCCCGGCTCATGGGCAGGCCGCGCCCCTCCACAAAGGCGCTGATGAGCGTGCTGTCCGGCTTCTCCATCAGGAAGGGGCCGACGACCAGCGCGCCGAGCAGCGCCTCCCGGTTCCCCAGGGGGAAGGAGATGTGGCTCAGCCCCGCCGTGCAGGTATAGATGTAGGAGCCGCCCAGCTCCCGCGCCCGCGCGCCCGCCTTGGCGTGCAGGGCGTTGCACTCCTGCCAGGTGTTCAGCTCCCGCTGGAGCAGCGCGCAGCAGCCCGCCAGCTCGCCCAGGGCGCAGAGGATGTTGCCCTCCGCGTCCAGCAGGCGGAGCGGCAGGTCGGAAAAGCGGTGCAGCGCGCCCATCACGCCGCGCAGGCGCGCCTCGGGAATCAGGGCGAAGAGTGCGTTTGCCATTTGGAAGGCCTCCCCGGGAAAGTGCAAATTCTCGTAAACTTTTACAATCATCCCTATCCGATCCTCAGTATACTAAAGGTAAACACGAAATGCAACGGAGGTGCGCATATGGACATGCAGGAAATTTCCACGAAGCTTCAGGCGGGCAAGGCCAAGGAGGTCAAGGCCCTGGTGCAGCAGGCCATCGACGAGGGAATCCCCGCGCAGACCATTTTGACCGAGGGTCTGCTCAAGGGCATGGACGTTGTGGGCGAAAAGTTCAAGAACAACGAGATTTTCGTGCCTGAGGTTCTGGTCGCGGCCCGCGCGATGAACATGGGCGTGGCGCTGCTCAAGCCCCTGCTCGCGGCGCAGGGCGTCAAGGCCAGCGGCAAGGTGTGCATCGGCACCGTGCAGGGCGACCTGCACGACATCGGCAAGAACCTGGTCAAGATGATGATGGAGGGCAAGGGCCTGGAGGTCGTGGACCTGGGCACGGACGTCTCCCCGGAGACCTTTGTGCGCACGGCCAAGGAGCAGAACTGCCAGGTGATCTGCTGCTCGGCGCTGCTGACGACGACCATGGACGTCATGGGCGAGGTCGTCAAGGAGGCCGAGCGCGAGGGAATCCGCGACAAGGTCAAGATCATGGTCGGCGGCGCGCCCGTGACGGACGCCTTCGCCAAGTCCATCGGTGCGGACGCCTACACGCCGGACGCGGCCAGCGCCGCCGACGTCGCCGCGCAGTTCTGCGCGTGAGGGGGTAGGGCATGAACGCCACAGAGATCCTCTGGCAGGCGGCGCGCGTCGGGGAAAAGCGCGCCCTGCCCATCCTTTCCTTCCCCGCGGCAAAGGCGCTGGGCATCCCGGTGGACGAGATGGCCCGCAGCGCGGAGCTGCAGGCGAAGGCCGTCTTCCACGCCTCGCGCCTGCCCACGGCCGCGGCGGTCAGCCCCATGGACCTGTCCATCGAGGCCGAGGCCTTCGGCGCGAGCGTGCGCTTTGCCCCGGACGAGGTGCCCGCCGTCACCGGCCAGCTCGTGCCGGATGAGGACGCGGCAAAGGCCCTGGCCGTGCCGGACCTTGCGCGCGGGCGCGTCCCGGTGAGCCTTGCGGCCATCGCGGCGGAAAAGGCGCAGATCGCGGACAAGCCGCTGCTGGCCGGGGTCATCGGCCCGTTCTCGCTCGCCGGGCGCCTGATGGACGTCAGCGAGATCCTCTACGCCTGCGTGGACGAGCCGGAGACCGTGCACCTGGTCGTGGAGAAGGCGGCGCAGTTCGTCACGAGCTACATCCAGGCCCTGCGGGAGGCCGGCGCGGACGGCGTGGTCATGGCCGAGCCCCTGGCCGGCGTGCTCAGCCCCGCCATGATGGAGGAGTTCTCCTGCGGCGCGGTCCAGGCGGTCATCTCCGCCGTGCAGCGCGCGGACTTCCCGGTGGTCTATCACAACTGCGGCCGGCTCGCGCCCGCGGCCTACCCGATGCTGGCGGACCTGGGCGCCGCGGCCTACCACTTCGGCAACGCCATCCAGATGGCGGACGCGCTGGCCGCTATGCCGCGCGACGTCCTCGTGATGGGCAATGTGGACCCCGCCGGGGTCCTGACCAGCGGCACGCCCGCGCGCGTGCGCGAGGCGACGCTCGCCCTGATGGCCGCGTGCGGCAAGGCGGAGAACTTCCTCCCCTCCACGGGCTGCGACGTGCCCTACGCCGCGCCGTGGGAAAACATCGAGGCGTTCTTTGCCGCGGTGGAGGAGGCGCAGGCATGAAAGAGGCGGATTTGGTGAAGCTGGCGCTGGAAAACGGCGCGACCAAGGCCGCGGTGATCCCGCAGGACGCGATCGTGCTCAGCGCCACGTTCTTTGACATTTGCAAGGCGAACCAGTGCGGAAACTTTGGAAAGTGCTGGATGTGCCCGCCGGACGTCGGCCCCATCGAGGAGCTGATGGCGCGCGTGCGCTCCTATCCGAAGGGACTGCTCTACCAGACGATCTCGGCCCTGGAGGACAGCTTTGACATCGAGGGCATGGGCGAGGCGGGCGTGCGCCACGCGCAGGTGAGCCAGCGCCTCGAGACCGCAGCCCGTGCGGCGGGCATCGGCGAGCACTTCCACCTCAGCGCCGGCGGCTGCCGGCTCTGTCCCGAGTGCGCCAAGAAGGAGGACCAGCCCTGCCGCCACCCGGACCGCGCCCTGCCGCCCATGGAGGGCGCGGGCATCGACGTCTACAGGACGACAAAGAGCACGGACCTCAAGTACATCAACGGCGCAAACACCGTGACCTTCTTCGGCCTGCTGCTCTACAAGGAGGAGGCATGAGCCGGCTCCTCGTGCGGCGGGGCGCGCAGGTGCGCGCGCTGGAGTTCACCGGGACCCCGCTCGTCTCCGAGGTGCTGCAGGGCGCGAACCTCGCGCCCGCGCAGCCCTGCGGCGGGCGGGGCACCTGCGGAAAGTGCGCGGTGCGCCTCTCCGGCGCGGTGTCCGCGCCCAATGCCGCGGAGGAGCGCGCGGGCCAGCGGCTCTCCTGCCAGGCGCGCCTGCTCGGCGACGCGGAGGTGGAGCTGCCCGAGGCGCGCGCGCAGGAGATCGAGGTCGCGGGCATTGCGCGGCCGCTGCACCTGAATCCCCTTGCGGAGCGGTACGGCGCGGCGGTGGACATCGGCACGACCACGCTCGCCCTGCGCCTGTACGACCTGCACAGCGGCGCGGCGCTCGGCCAGGCCTCCTGCTGGAATCCCCAGGGCACCGTCGCGGCGGACGTGATGGGCCGCATCGGCGCGGCGCTGGACGGCAAGGGCGCGCTCCTGCAGGCGCAGGTGCGCGGCGCGATCGACGAGCTGCTGCGCACGGCGTGCAGCGGGGTCTGCCGGCCAGAGGAGGTCGAAACCCTCGTGCTGGCCGGCAACACGACGATGCTCTACCTTTGGAGCGGGCGCGACCCGGTCTCGCTCTCGGCGGCGCCCTTTGCGGCGGACTGCCTCTTTGGGCAGACGGTCGAGGCGCAGGGGCGCAGCGCGGTGCTGCCGCCCTGCATGAACGCCTTCGTGGGCGCGGACATCACCTGCGCGGTGCTGGCCAGCGGCCTTGCGGAGTCCGACCGGGTGGCCGTGCTCTGCGACATCGGCACAAACGGCGAAATCGCCCTCTGGAAGGGCGGGGAGCTGCTGGTGACCTCCACCGCCGCAGGCCCGGCCTTTGAGGGCGCGGGCATCTCCTGCGGGTGCGGCAGCGTCCCCGGCGCCGTGGACCGGGTCTGGCTGGAGAACGGGCGCATCGCCGCGCGGACCATCGGCGGCCAGGCGGCCGTGGGCGTGTGCGGCTCCGGGCTGATCGACGCGGTGGCGGCCTATCTGCAGACGGGCGACATCGACGAGACCGGCGCGACGGAGGAGGACACCCTCCCCCTGCGGGACGGCGTGGCGCTCCTGCCCAAGGACGTGCGCGCCGTGCAGCTGGCCAAGGCGGCCATCGCCGCCGGGCTCGAGACGCTGCTCAGAAGCGCAAACCTCGCGCCCGAGGACGTGGACGACCTCTACATCGCCGGGGGCTTTGGCAGCCACCTGCACATCCCCAGCGCCGTCACGATCGGCCTGCTGCCCGCCGCCCTTGCGGCCAAGGCGCGCGCCATCGGCAACGCGTCGCTGGAGGGCGCGTCCCGCCTGCTGCTCAGCCGCGAGGAAGGGGAGAAGGCGCGCGGCATCGCCACGCGCTCGCGGCACGTGGCGCTGGGCGGAAACCCGATGTTCAACGAGCGGTACATCGAGAACATGATGTTCGAATCCAGCGATTGTGACTAAAAAAGAGAAAAAGGGGCTGCTTTCCGCGCGGAAGGGGCCCCTTTCCTAAAAAATGGGGGGAAAAGCAATGCGTTATAAACCGGATTGGGACAAGGCGAAGGAAAGATTGACCGCATTCTGGCACCAGGAGATCGTGGACCGCTGCTGCGCCGCGATTTATGTATACGAAAACGGCGCCAAGGCGCCGGAGCGCGTCGTGCCCGGCACGGACGAGGAGCGCATGCGCTATTGGACGGACCCGGAGCAGATCATCCAGCGCAACCGCAGGCTCATGGAGAACACCTACTACGCGGGCGAGGCCTTCCCCTGCCTGTTCCTGGACCTGGGCGCGGGCGGCCACGCCGGCTTCTTCAAGGGCGAAAAGCACTACTTCGGCGACTCCATGTGGTTTTTCCCGTCCCTGCAGGACCCGGACGACCTGGAGTTTGACGAAAACAGCTTCCTCTACAAGAAGACGCTGGAGCTGGCGCGCGCCTTTGTCGAGGACAGCAAGGGGGACTACATGGTCTCCATGCCCGACTCTACGGGCAATGCGGACGCCCTCTCCCACCTGATGGGGCCGGACGAGCTCCTGCCCGCCATGATCGAGGAGCCCGAGGCCGTCCAGCGCGCGCTGGCCAAGATCCAGGGGGCCTACGAGCGCATCATGCGCGAGGTCTACGACATCGTCCGCGACAACAACGAGGGCGGCAGCTGCATCCAGTGGCTGAGTACCTGGGCGCCCGGCATGCACGCGCAGATGCAGTGCGACATGTCCGTGATGATCTCCAACCCCATGTTTGAGGACTTCATCATGCCGGAGCTGCGCGCGCAGTGCGACCTGCTGGACAACGCGCTCTATCACTTCGACGGCGTGGAGCAGATCCGCCACCTGGACAGCCTGCTCTCCATCCCGCGCCTGCGCGCGATCCAGTGGACGCAGGTGGCCGGCCAGGAGCCCTGCACCGAGCACTTCGCAGAGCTCAAGCGCATCCAGGCGGCCGGGAAGAGCCTGGTCATCCTGGTCACGCCCGACCAGATCCGCCCCATCCTGGAGAACCTCTCCTCCAAGGGGCTGTACCTGATCACCAACGCCAACTCCCGCGACGAGGCGGACCGGATGCTCCGCGACATCGCGGCCTGGACGCATGACTGACGATGCGCCTTTGCGCAGGGAGGAAAAAACGGATGGGCATACTCGTCTGCGGACTCAACGGGAGCGGAAAGAGCACGCTCGGCCGCGCCCTGGCCGCCGCGCTGCGCCTCCGCTTTCTGGACAGCGAGGACCTCTACTTTCCCGACGGCCGCTTTGACGCGCCGCGCACGCGGGAGGAATTCCTGGCGGCGCTGGACGCCGCGACGCGGGAAGGGGACTTCGTCTTCGCCTCGGTCAAGGGCAACGGCGTGCAGGCGCTGCGCGGGCGCATCTCCCTGGCCATATGGGTGGACGCGCCCCGGGAAACGCGGCTCCAGCGCGTACGGGAGCGGTCCTTTCGCCGGTTTGGGGAGCGGATGCTCCCGGGCGGGGACCTGTACGCGGCGGAGGAGCGGTTCTTCGCCCAGGTCGCGTCGCGGTCCGACGAGGAGATGCGCGCCTGGGCGGCGCAGCTGCCCTGGCCCGTGCTCCGCGTGGACGGAACGCGCCCCGTGCAGGCGCTCGTCCCGGAGGTTTGCAGTTGGATTTCCGAAACGACAGGATTGTGAGGAGGAGGATTTTTTGTGGAAAAGACCATGACCAGCCATGAGCGCTTCCAGCGCATGTATGAACACCGGGAGGCGGACCGCGTGCCGGTTCTCGATTCGCCCTGGAGCCAGACCATCGACCGCTGGGTCGAGGAGGGGATGCCCACGCGCGACTACGTCGGCTACTTTGACCTGGACCGCGTGGCCACAATCACCACCGACAACTCGCCGCGCTACCCGCAGCAGATCCTCGAGGAGACGGACGACTACGTCATCGTCAAGACCGCCTGGGGCGTGACGCACAAGACCTGGAAGAAGCACGGCTCCACGCCGGAGTTCCTGGACTTCACCATCACCGACGCGGAAAAGTGGCTCGACGCCAAGAAGCGCATGACCTTTGACCCCTCCCGCGTCAACTGGGACTACCTCAAGCAGAACTACCCCATCTGGAAGCGGGACGGCTACTGGATCAGCGCGCAGATGTGGTTCGGCTTTGACGTCACCCACAGCTGGATGGTCGGCACCGAGCGCTTCCTCATCGCGCTGATCGAGGACCCGGACTGGTGCCGCGACATGTACGAGACGCACATGAAGCTCGACATGCAGCTCCTGGACGCGGTCTGGGACGCGGGCTACCACTTTGACGAGGTCTTCTGGTACGACGACATGGGGTATAAGAACAACCAGTTCTTCTCCGTCAAGACCTACCGGGAGATGGACAAGCCCTACCACAAGGCCGCCGCGGACTGGGCGCACGAGAAGGGCGCCAAGGTGCGCATGCACTCCTGCGGCGACGTCAACCCCTTTGTGCCGGAGCTGATCGAGATCGGCGTGGACGCGCTGAACCCGCTGGAGGTCAAGGCCGGCATGAACCCCGTCGCCCTCAAGCAGAAGTACGGCGACAAGCTCGTCTTCCACGGCGGCATCAACGCCGTGCTCTGGAGCAAGCCGGACGAGATCCGCGCCGAGATCGAGCGCGTGGTGCCCGTCATGAAGCAGGGCGGCGGCTACATCTTCGCCTCCGACCACTCCATCCCGGACAACATCAGCCTGGAAAACTTCAAGCTCGTGCTCGAGACGCTGCGCCGCGTGGGCAGCTACTAAGGAGGGGAGGAGCGCATGGCCGTGGACTTTGACCGGGACCGCATGGAAGCGGTCCTGGACGCGCACGAAAGGTGGTGGCGCGGCGAGCTGGACCGCCCCCTGGTGAAGGTCGTCCTGGAGAAGGACCTGCCCCGGGTGCGCGCGCTCTGCCAGGCGAACTGCCACGAGGTGGACCGCCCGGCCGAGGCGGTCGTCGACGCGATCGACGAGGAGCTCAGCCGCTGCACCTTCCTCGGCGACGCCTTCCCGATGGTGGACTTTGCAGCCTTCGGGCCGGGGGTGCTCGCGGCGCTGTGCGGCGCCCGGCTGGACAACGCCACCGGCGGCGTCTGGTTCTTCCCGGACAAGGAGCGCCCGATCGAGGAGATCTCCATCCGCTACGACCCGGAAAACCCCTGGGCGCGCCGCATCAAGGACCTCTACCGCGCCGGGCTGGCCAAGTGGGAGGGAAAGGTGCTCCTGGGCCTGCCGGACCTGGGCGGCGTGCTGGACGTGGTGGCGACCTTCCGCGGGAGCGAGAACCTGCTGCTGGACCTCTACGACGCGCCGGAGGAGGTCCTGCGCCTGGCGCAGGAGGCGCAGGACGCGTGGTACGCGGCGTTTGACGACTTCTGCGCGGTGCTCTCGCCCCAGCGCGGAACGACGCACTGGTCCGGCCTGGCCAGCCGCGAGCCCTCCTACATCCCCCAGTGCGACTTCTGCTACATGATCGGCAACCCGATGTTCCGGGAGTTCGTGCTGCCCACGCTCCGGCGGGACGTCGAGCGCCTGGCCCACAGCATCTACCACCTGGACGGCGTCGGCGAGCTGCGCCACCTGGACGACGTGCTCGCGCTGGAGGCGCTGGAGGCGGTGCAGTGGGTGCCGGGCGACGGCCAGCCGGGCGCAGGGCACTGGATCGACGTCTACCGCCGCATCGCCGCCGCGGGCAAGGGCATGTGGATCGTGGGCGGGCCCAAGGACTACCTGGAGGCCCTGGACGCCCTGCACGGGACGCCGTACTTTGCCTGCTCCCTGCCCGAGTCGGAGCGGAACTTCGCACAGACGATTCTCAACGCGCGCTGAGGCGCGGAGCCGGACGGCCGAGGCCGCCCGGCTTTTTTTATAGGTTTCCTCTATATCAGCAGATAATGGATTCGTATTTTACATGGAGGGGAGAGGAGGACTATACTAAAGGGGAAGTCAAGCGAAAGGACGGGAGAACGATGAGAGAGAAGAATTCGGAGGAATTTGCCAAGGTGAACCTGTTCGGCCTGGGACAGGCGAACACCGCATTTGCGAAGTACTTCATCGGGGATTCGTTTTTGAACCCCCTGACCGCGCCGGGGGAGAGCGCCGTGGGCCTGGCCAACGTCACCTTTGCGCCCGGCTGCCGCAACAACTGGCACATCCACCACGCCAAGCGCGGCGGCGGCCAGATCCTGATCTGCACCGCGGGCAGCGGCTGGTACCAGGAGGCGGGCAAGGCGGCCGTGAGCCTGGAGCCGGGCGCGGTGATCGTCATCCCCCCGGAGGTCAAGCACTGGCACGGCGCGAAGAAGGACAGCTGGTTTGCGCACATCGCGGTCGAGGTCCCGGGCGAGGAGACGGGCAACGAGTGGCTGGAGCCCGTGGACGACGCGGCCTACGGCGCGCTGGAATAAAGGGGAGGGCAGCATGGAAACCAGAACCTTGGGCAACAGCGACCTGCGCGTGTCGCGCATCTGCATGGGCTGCATGGGGTTTGGCGACCCCGGGCGCGGCCAGCACGCCTGGACCCTGGACGAGGAGCACTCCCGCCAGATCCTCCGCCGCGGGCTGGAATTGGGCGTGAACTTCTTCGACACGGCCATCGCCTACCAGAGCGGCACGAGCGAGCAGTACCTCGGCCGCGCGCTGCGCGACTTTGCCCGGCGGGACGAGGTGGTCGTGGCGACCAAGTTCCTGCCGCGCACGCCGCAGGAGATCGAAGCGGGCGTCAGCGCGCGGGAGCACATCGAGTCGAGCCTGAACACGAGCCTGAAGAACCTGGGCATGGACTATGTGGACCTGTACATCTACCACATGTGGGACTACGCGACGCCGCTGTACGACATCCTGGAGGCGCTCGACCGCGTCGTGCGCGCGGGCAAGGCGCGCTACATCGGCATCTCGAACTGCTTCGCCTACCAGCTGGCCAAGGCCAACGCCCTGGCCGCGCGCGAAGGCTTTGCCCCGTTCGTCTCCGTACAGGGGCACTACAACCTGCTCTTCCGCGAGGAGGAGCGCGAGATGGCGCGCCTTTGCGAGGAGGACAACATCGCCATGACGCCCTACAGCCCGCTGGCGGGCGGCCGCCTCTCCAAGCGCCCCGGAGAGACCTCCAAGCGCCTGGCGGAGGACGACTACGCCAGGCTCAAGTACGACGCGGCGGCGGACCTGGACCGCCCGATCCTGGAGCGCGTGGCGGAGGTGGCGGACAAACGCGGCGTGAGCATGACGGAGGTCGCGCTCGCCTGGCTGCTGACAAAGGTCACCGCCCCGGTCGTTGGCGCGACGAAGCTCTCGCACGTCGAGGGCGCGGCCCGCGCGGCCGATCTGCGCCTTTCGCAGGAGGAGTGCCGGTACCTCGAGGCGCTCTACCGGCCGCACGCGCTGGTGGGCGTCATGGCGCAGAACACGCCCGCCGCCGCAAAGCAGCCGCACGTTTGGTCCACGGGCGATCAGCAGATCGCGCAGCCCTGAGCGACGAGGAAAGGAAGCGATTTTTTCATGGACGAAAGGCGATTGGACCCGGAGTTTTCCGAGCGCATGGAGGCGTTTTTGCAGGAGGTGCGCAGCGAACCCGGCCAGGAGCTGCCGGCGCGCACGCGCAGCCTGGCGGTCCTTGCGGCGCTGCTCGGCTGCCAGGGCCTCGACGAGTTCCGGCGCGCGCTGCCCGAGGCGCTGGAGGCGGGGCTTGCCCCCGTGGAGGTCAAGGAGGCCGTCTACCAGGCGGTGGACTACCTCGGCATCGGGCGCGTGCGGCCGTTCCTGACGGCGGTCAACGAGATCCTGCTGGCGCGGGGCGTCGCGCTGCCGCTGCCCGGCCAGGCCACCACCACGATGGAGGACCGCCTGCAGAAGGGCGAACAGGCGCAGGTGGACATCTTCGGCGAGGGGATGCGCGGCGCCTGGAAGCAGGGCCACGTCAACCGGTGGCTCGCGGCGAACTGCTTTGGCGACTACTACACGCGCGGCGGGCTGGACCTCAAGGACCGGGAGATGATCACGTTCTGCTTCCTCGCGGCGCAGGGCGGATGCGAGCCGCAGCTCACCGCGCACGCCAGCGGAAACATGAACCTGGGCAACGACGAGGCGTTCCTGACGCGCGTGGTCTCCCAGTGCCTGCCCTACATCGGCTATCCGCGCAGCCTCAACGCGCTCGCCTGCGTGCGCAAGGCCGCGGAAGCGCGCAAAAACTCCTAAAAACCGCAAAAAAACAAGCGCCGGAGCAGAGACCTTCTGCTCCGGCGCTTGTTTTGGCACCCCCGGCTGGGTTCGAACCAGTGGCCTGTCGCTTAGGAGGCGACCGCTCTATCCAACTGAGCTACGGGGGCGTATGCAAGCCGTATGCGGACCATTTCTATTATAGGCGAAGCCCGGCACATTGTCAAATAGAAAAGTGCGGCGCCCGCAGGGGACGCCGCACCGGGGAAGGGGACTACAGTTTGTCCGGCGTGTAGAGCACCCAGGTATCCGGGCGCATGTAGTGGCGCTTGGCCGTGCCGCCAAACCAGGCGAAGTCGTCGTCGCCGGCGCCGTTTGCCGCAAGGATCGCGCGGATGCTCGCCTTCATCTCGTCGATGTAGGCCGCGGGCACGCCCTCGACGTTGTGGCCGGTGTGCAGCTCGGCAAACGCCGGGCGGATCGGGTCCAGCGCGTTCAGGCTCTCGAGGTAGTCCGCGAGCTTTGTGGATTCGCCAAGCTGCATCCAGAGCTGGCCGTTGATCGCGTCGCCGGAGAAGAGAAAGCCCGCCTGGCGGTCCAGCAGCGCGATGGAGCCCCGCGTGTGGCCGGGGATGTGCACAACCTCCAGCGTGCGGCCGCCCAGGTCCACCGTCTCGCCCGCCTCGATGGGGCGAACCGGGCAGGAGGGCAGGTGCAGCGGGTGGTTGGCGAAGTGCGCCTTGTACAGGTCCATGTCCGCCGGGTGCAGGTACGCCTCGTCAAAGTAGGCGTTGCCCCAGATGTGGTCGCAGTGGCCGTGCGTGTTGAGGACGATCAGGGGAAGATCCGTGATCTCCCGCACGATGGCCTTCAGGTCCTCGTGGCCGTTGACCGTGTCGATGACGGCCGCGCGCTCCTTGCCGCGCACCACGTAGCAGACGGATTCGCCCGCGTCGTCAATGCAGGTGATCTCCGGGGTCAGGGAATGCAGAACCGCTCTGCGCTTCATGGCAGAATCCACCTCCGTCTTTCTCGTTTTCCTCCAGTATACGCCCGGCGGCGCGTTTGTGCAAGGGCCGGTCAGAGCCGCTCCTCCGGCGCGCCGGGGACGGTCACGACCGCGCCCTCGACGTGGCGCTTGCGCATCTTGTTCTTCGCCTTGCGGTTTTCCACCGTGTCCAGCACGATGGAGAGGTCGTAGTTCTCCGCGTCCGGGTAGAGCTGCTCCTTCTTCAGGTGCGGGGAGAGGCGCTTCTGGTTGACGGTGTAGCGCCGGTCCGCGACCTTGACGACGACCTCGCCCTTGGCGTTGGCCGGCTGCGCCACGATGCCCGTGCGGTGCAGCGGGTGCACGTACACGCTGTCGCCCACGGAGAAGCTGCGCTTCTTGGGCGGCTCGGCGGCCGGTGCGGCTGGGGAGGGTGCGGGCGCCTCGGGGAACGCGACGGGCGCGCCCGGGCGGGCGGCGGCTTCCGCAGGGCGGGGCCCTGACGCAGGGTGCGGCCCCGGCGCGGGGCGGGGCCCCAACGTGGGGGCGCCGCAGAGCGCGGCTGCGCGGGCGAGCACGCCCGGCTCCAACCCCAGCCGCCGCGCGATGAGCAGCGCGCAGCTCTCGCCCGGCTTGCCCAGCTCCAGCCGGTAGAGCGGGGAGAGCGTCTCCGGGTCAAAGGCCATGCTCGCGTTGAGGAAGCCGGGCGTCTCCTCCGCAAAGGTCTTGATCTCCGGGTAGTGCGTGGTGGCCAGGAGCAGCGCGCCGCGCGCGGCCAGGGCCTCCAGCATGGCGGTGGCCAGCGCCATGCCCTCCTGCGGGTCCGTGCCCGAGCCCAGTTCGTCCAGGAGCACGAGCGAGCGGTCCGTGCACAGGCGCAGGATCTCCACCCAGCGCTGCACGTGCGCGGAGAAGGTCGAGAGGTTCTGCGCGATGCTCTGGCCGTCCCCGAGGTCGCAGAGCACGTGGTCCACCAGCGGGAAGAGCCCCTCCGCGCAGGGCACGTGCAGCCCGGTCTGCGCCAGCAGGCAGAGCAGGCCCACGGTCTTGAGGGAGACGGTCTTTCCGCCCGTGTTCGGGCCGGTGACGACCACGCCCGTCTCCGCGGGCGCAAGGCCCAGGAAGATGTCCAGCGGCACGCAGGACTCCCGGGGCAGCAGGGGATGCCGCGCGCCGCGCAGGCGCAGGGCGCGGCCGGGCTCCACGCGCGCGGGCACGCCGCCCATGCCCCGCGAGAGCGAGGCGCACGCAAAGAGGAAGTCCAGCTCCGTCAGGACCTCCGCATTCTGCCGCAGGGCCGGAACCTCCGCGGCAAAGGCGGCCGTCAGCGTCGCCAGGATGCGCTGCACCTCGTTTTCCTCCTGGATGAGCAGCAGGGCCGCCTCCTCCCGCAGCGCGGAGACGGAGGCGGGCTCCACGAACAGCGTCGACCCGCTGGCCGAGGCGTCCACAACCGTGCCCGGCAGGTCGCGCCGCCGCTCGCGCTTCAGCGGCAGGACCAGGCGGCCGCCGCGCTCGGTGACATACCCCTCCATGAACCAGTCCGGGTGCGCGCGCAGCAGGGATTCGAGCTTGCCGCGCATCCGCTCCTGCGCGGCGGCGCGCTGGCGGCGCAGGGCGTGCAGCGCGGGGCTGGCGCGGTCGTCCACCTCGCTGCCGCGCAGGCAGCGCTCCACCTCGTGCAGCAGGTCCGGCAGCGGGGCGAGGGAGAGACCGTAGGCCGACAGCGCCGGCGCGGCCGAGGCCATGCGCTCCAGGTAGAGCTGCATCCGCCGGCAGAGGGAGAGAAAGCTGCCCAGGTTTTGCAGCTGCTCCGGCGAGAGGATGACGCCCAGGGCGAGCAGGGGCAGCGCCGCCTCCGCCCCCTCCAGGGAGCTCAGCGGCGGGGTCGCGGCGTCCAGCATCCGGCAGGCCTGGTCGATCTGGTCGGCGCGCAGGCGGATCTGCATCAGATCCTGGAGCGGGCGCAGGGCGAGGGCGCGCTCCCGCGCCGCGCGCGTGTGCGTGAAGTCCGCGAGCTTTTGCAGGATCGCGTCGTATTCCAACATGTGCAGGGAAGGTTCCATGGGGATTCACCTTGTTTTCGTTTTCGCAAAGGGGGGGGAACGCCGCGGCGCGGGAATCCCCCGGGGCGAAAATTACGCGCGCCAAAACGCGAAAAGACCGCGGCAAAAATTGCCGCGGTCCCCGAAGACGAGCGAAACTGCGTCTGCGGAGGATGCGCGTCATCTTTTGCGTCCCTGGGGCCCGCGCGCCGGTTTGGCCGCAGAAACTGCGTACAACAAACATACCGCGCGGCAGGGCCGCTGCGCGGGGCGCGAAGGGCAGCGATTCAGCTGCTTACAGGTTCGCAAAGACCACCGACATGCAAAATCCTCCTACAAAACAAGAGTCATCCTTAGGATAGCAGAGTCCCGCGCCGCTGTCAAGCGCGTCCCTTGCCGAGCGCGGCGTCCAGCCAGTCCGCGATGTGGCGCAGGAGCCCGGCCTGCGAGAACTCCGCCGTGGCGTGGTCCGCGCCCTCCACCGTGCACAGCTCGCAGGGCACGCCCGCGCGCTCCAGCGCCTCGTAGAGCGCCTCGGACTGCGCAAAGGGCACGGTCGCATCCCGGTCCCCGTGCAGGATCAGGAAGGGCGGGGCCTCCGGCGAGACGTAGCGCAGGGGCGTGGCCAGGTCCACCTGCTCCGGCACGCTCTGCGGCCAGGCGCCAAAGAGCTTGACCAGGCAGTCCGTGGGCCGCATGGCAGAGGCGTCCGCCGCGCCGTAGGCGGCGAGCATCCCGGCAAAGTCCACGACGCCGTACCAGTTGACGACCGCCTGGACCGCCTCGGACACGCCGGCCCACTGCGCGCCCGTGAACTCCGCCTTGCCGGGCGTGAGGCCCGCCAGCGTCACCAGGTGGCCGCCTGCGGAGTCGCCCATGAGCGCGATGCGGTCCGGGTCGGCGCGGAACGCCCGGGCGTGCTTGCGCACAAAGCGCAGGGCGGTCTTGACGTCCTGGATCTGCGCGGGAAAGGGGGCCACGCCCGTGACGCGGTACTCGGCCAGGCACACGATGTAGCCGCGCTCGGCAAAGTAGGACAGATCGTGCAGGCGGTTGGCGGGGTCGCAGCACTCCCAGCCCCCGCCGCAGATCCACAGGAGCACCGGATACCCGGGCGCCGCGGGATCGGGCACGGGATAGACCACGTGCATGTGCAGCGCCTGCGCGCCGCCGCCGTAGAAATCCGGAACCGTGCAGTAGGGCAGGTTCAGCGTCGTGCGCACGACCGGGTCCAGGGAGGAAAAGCGCAGCGTCGTTCTCATGAAAACCGCCTCCTCGTCAAAAAAATCTCACCGCCATTATAGCACGAGGGGGCGCATTTTTGCAACGGCGGGGCGTTGCGGCGCGCGGGCGGGCATGGTACAATGGGGGCATACCACAAATACTCCATGGGAGGGAACCTGCAATGCTGATTCGCAATGCAACCATCTATACAGCCGTCGCGCCGGAGCCCTTTGTGGGCGACGTGCGGGTCTGCAACGGAAAGATCCTCGCCGTCGGGCCGAACCTGGAGGCGCCGGGCGAGCCGGTCGTGGACGCCGCGGGTCTGAACCTCTACCCCGGCTTTGTCGAGGCGCACGGCCACATCGGCCTGGACGGCTACGGCGTGGGCTTTGAGGGCAAGGACTACAACGAGATGAACGACCCGCTCGTGCCGCAGCTGCGCGCCATCGACGGAATCGAGCCCCGGGACCCGGCGCTCCTGCAGGCGGCGCAGGGCGGCGTGACCACGCTGTGCACCGGCCCCGGCTCCGCGAACGTGCTGGGCGGGACCTTCGCGGCCATCAAGACCGTGGGCATCCGCGTGGACGACATGCTGCTCAAGGCGGACGCGGCCATGAAGTGCGCCTTTGGCGAGAACCCCAAGCGCTGCTACCGCGAAAAGGGCATCTCCACCCGCATGACCACCGCGGGCAAGCTGCGCGAGATGCTGCTGCGCGCCAAGGACTACCGCCGCCGCATGGAGGAGGGGCGCGACCCGGCCTTTGACATCAAGCTCGAGGCGCTGCTGCCCGTGCTCACGGGCGAAATGCCCCTGAAGGCGCACGCGCACCAGCTCAACGACCTGTTCACCGCCATCCGCATCGCCAAGGAGTTCGACGTCAAGCTCACCCTGGAGCACTGCACGGAGGGGCACCTTGCGCCGGAGCTGCTCGCGGCGGAGGGCTACCCCATGGCGGTCGGCCCCAGCCTTACCCACGCCAGCAAGTTCGAGCTGCGCAACAAGACCTTTGAGACGCCGGGCGCGCTCGCGCGGGCGGGCGGCCACGTCTCCATCATCACGGATTCGCCAGTGATCCCGCAGCAGTACCTGCCGCTCTGCGCGGGCCTTGCGATCCGCAGCGGCATGGACCCCTACGCCGCGCTGCGCGCCATCACCATCTGCCCGGCCGAGCACATCGGGGTCGCGGACCGCGTCGGCTCCATCGAGGTCGGCAAGGACGCGGACCTGGTGCTCTGCCGCGGAAACGTCATGGATGTCGAGAGCGAGATCCAGTGCGTGCTCATCGAAGGCTGCGCCGTGCCGGGCCTGCCCCTGTGCCCGAGGGGAGGAGAAAAGAATTGAAGGTCGTAGTGGCGATGGACTCCTTTAAGGGGAGCCTGACGTCCCTTGCGGCGGGGGCGGCGGCGCGGGAGGGAATCCTGCGCGCCGACCCCGCGGCCGAGGTGCTCGTGCGGCCCCTGGCCGACGGCGGCGAGGGCACGGTCGAGGCGCTGGTCTCCGGCATGGGCGGAAGGCTGCGCACCGTGCGCGTGACCGGCCCCTTGGGCGAGGGCGTGGACTGCGCCTACGGCGTGCTCGGGGACACGGCGGTCATCGAGATGGCCGGCGCCGCGGGGCTGCCGCTCGTGCCGGCGGAGGAGCGCGACCCCCTGCGCACCACGACCTACGGCGTGGGCGAGGTCATCGCCGACGCCATCGCGCAGGGCTGCCGGCGGTTCCTCGTCGGCATCGGCGGCAGCGCCACGAACGACGGCGGCGCGGGGATGCTCCAGGCGCTCGGCTTCGGCCTGCTGGACGCGGAGGGAAGGGACATCCCCCGCGGGGCGCAAGGCCTTAAGAAGCTCGCAAGGATCGAGACTGCGGGCGCGCTGCCCGCGCTCGCCGGCTGCCGCTTCCGCGTCGCCTGCGACGTGACGAACCCCCTGTGCGGGGAGAAGGGCGCCTCTGCCGTCTTCGGCCCGCAGAAGGGCGCGCGCCCGGCGGACATCCCGCGCATGGACGCCTGGCTTGCCGCCTATGCGCAGATCGCGGCCAAGGCCTTCCCCGGCGCCGACCCCGAGGCCCCCGGAACGGGCGCGGCCGGCGGCCTGGGCTTTGCCTTCCGCACGTTCCTCTCCGGAGAGCTGGAGCCGGGCGTGCAGATCGTGCTGGAGGAGACGCGCCTTGCGGAGGCGCTCGCGGGCGCGGACGTGGTCGTCACCGGTGAGGGCCGGCTGGACGGCCAGACCGCCATGGGCAAGGCGCCCGTGGGCGTGGCGCGCCTGGCCAAGGCGCGGGGCTGCCTGGTCATTGCGCTGGCCGGCGGCGTCACGCGCGACGCCGGGGCCTGCAACGGCGCGGGGATCGACGCGTTCTTCCCCGCGGTGCGCGGGGTGACGACGCTCGCCGAGGCCATGGACCCGGAAAACGCGCGCGCAAACCTCGCCGACGCCGCGGAGCAGGCCTTCCGCCTGCTCGCCGCGGCCCGGGCGTGAGCCGTTTTCCCAAGAGAAAAAGAGAGAAACGCCCCGGCCGGTGCATGCAAGCGCCCACCGGGCCGCCGTCCAAAGGGTCCGCGCCAGCAGACCTGAAGGCCGAGCGTTTGGGCCAAGGGCCCAACAAGCCGGCCGGAACCCCGGACCGCCAACAGCGGCGCGGAGCGCAATCGAAGGGTCCGCGTAAGCGGACCTGGAGGCCGAGCGTTTGGGCCAAGGGCCCAATCAACCGGCCGGAACCCCGGACCGCTAACAGCGCGCGGGGCGAAGTCGAAGGGTCCGCGTAAGCGGACCTGAAGGCCAAGCGTTTGGGCCAAGGGCCCAATCAACCGGCCGGAACCCCGGACCGCTAACAGCGCGCGGGGCGCAATCGGAGGGTCCGCGCCAGCGGACCTGAAGGCCGAGCGTTTGGGCCAAGGGCCCAATCAGCCGGCCGGAACCCCGGACCGTCGAAGGCGGCGCGGGGCGACGTCGAAGGGTCCGCGTAAGCGGACCTGAAGGCCGAGCGTTTGGGCCAAGGGCCCAATCAGCCAGCCGGAACCCCGGGTCACTAACAGCGCGCGGGGCGAAGTCGAAGGGTCCGCGCCAGCGGACCTGGAGGCCGAGTGTTTGGGCCGAGGGCCCAATAAGCCGGCCGGAACCCCGGGCCGTCAAAGACGGTACGGGGCGAAGAAGAAAGGAGGAACCCCACCATGTTGGATCTATTGCGGACGCCGGATCGCGTCAAGTTCTGTTTTGCGGATGAAGAGACAGCGGCGCAGCGTGCGGGCGGAAGCTTCTCCGCGCGCGGGGCGCGCCTTGCGGCCGAGGCCGCCGAGGGCGAGGTCTGCATCCGGCTGGAGGAGGCGTCGCGGCCGCTCTGCCGGGCCATGCTGCGCTGGGAACAGAAGCTGCCGCCGCTGCGCGTGCTGGGCGACGCCTGGGAGCGCGGCTACGGCGATATGGAGTGGCGGGGAATGGTGCCCGAGCGCGCGCTGCCCTGGTTCTTCCTGGTCAGCGACGGCGCGCAGACCGCGGGCGCGGGCGTCGCGGTGCACGCGAACGCCCTGTGCTGGTTCCAGGTGGACGCGCACGGCGTGACGCTCGCGCTGGACGTGCGCTCGGGCGGCGCGGGCCTCGTGCGGGAGGCGCCGCTGGACCTGTGCCGGGTGCGCCAGATCTCGCCGCGCGCAGGGGAGAGCGCCTTTGCCGCGGGCCGCAGGCTGGCCGAAGCGCTCTGCCCGGTGCGCCGCCTGCCCGCCGCGCCCGTCTACGGCGGCAACAACTGGTACTACGCCTACGGCAAGAGCAGCACGCAGGAGATCCTCGGGGACGCGGCGCGCATCGCGGCCTGGGCCGAAGGCCTTGCCAACCGGCCCTTCATGGTGATCGACGACGGCTGGCAGGTGGAGCACGGCGGCGGCTACAACGGCGGCCCCTGGGACCGCAGCAACGCGGACTACCCGGACATGGCGGCCCTGGCCGGCGGCATGAAGGCCCTGGACGTGCGGCCCGGCATCTGGATCCGTCCCCTGCTCACGCGCGAGGAGACGCCGGAATCCTGGAAGCTGCGCCGGCCCATCCCGGAGAGGGAGCTGCACGGCGGCTGCGTGCTGGACCCGAGCGTCCCCGAGGTGCTCGAGCATGTGCGCGGCATGTTCGCCCGGCTGGAGGGCTGGGGCTACGAGCTCATCAAGCAGGACTTCTCCACGTTTGACCTGCTCGGGCGCTGGGGATTCCAGATGGGCGCGCAGGTGACGGACGAGGGCTGGTCCTTCGCCGACGGAAGCAAGACCACGGCCATGGTCATCCAGGACCTGTACGCCGCCATGCGCGCGGGCGTGCGGGACGAGACGCTGCTCATGGGCTGCAACACGATGCCGCACCTCTCGGCCGGGGTGTTCGAGCTCAGCCGCACCGGGGACGACACCAGCGGCCGCTTCTGGGAGCGGACGCGCCTGATGGGCGTCAACACCCTCGCCTTCCGCATGCTGCAGCACGACGTGTTCCAGTCCTGCGACGCGGACTGCGTGGGCCTGACGCGGGAGGTGCCCTGGGCGAAGAACGCGCAGTGGCTGGACCTGCTCGCCCGCAGCGGAACGCCGCTGTTCGTCTCCGCCGCGCCGGAGGCCGTCGGGCCGGAGCAGGACGCCGCCCTGCGCGAGGCATTCCGCCGGGCCTCCCTCCCGCACGCGCCGGCCGAGCCCCTGGACTGGATGGAGACGACCTGCCCGGCGCGCTGGCGCACGGACGAGGGCGAGATCGAATACGACTGGGACGACGACTTTGGCGCAGAGCCGCTCAAGCGCTGAGGCGCAAAAAAGGACCGGGACCCGCAAAGCAGGGGCCCGGTCCTTTCGGCTGTAGAAAACCTTTCTGTCGTTTTCGAGGATGCAGGAAGGGGATCGAGACCATTCCTCTGCAGTCCGCAGCGGCGGCGTGTATGCCGCAAGGCCGCGGGCCAAAGGCCAGTTTTCCGGTATTCGGCGCGTTGTGCGCGCAGCGTGTCGGCTTTGCCGACACGCGCAAGGACCGGGACCCCAAAATGGGACCCCGGTCCTTTTTGTGTCTCTCAGTGGAAGTCCAGCGCGATGGAGAAGGCGTGCGCCTGCCCGGCGGGCAGGGCGACGATCCCCTTCTTCTCGGCCAGGACGCCCGTGGTGTGGATGTCGTCGTCCAGGCCCTCCCAGGGCTCGATGCAGACGTAGGGCGCGCCGGGCTTGGCCCAGATGCCGACATAGGGCGCGCCGCCGAAGTGGACGCGCGTCCAGTGGGGCGAGGCGGCGCTGTGCACGTCCACATAGGGCGAGCGCAGCCCCTCCAGGATGTAGGCGTCGCGGTCAAACGTGTGCGGGAGGAGGTTGTAGCGCGCCTCCGCGTGCAGGAAGGGCGTCTTCTCGTCCGCGACGAGGCCGTCCGCCCCGAACTGCCAGGCGTCGATCGTCTCCACCTCGGGGAAGCGCAGCTCGCCGTCCACGCAGGCGATGGCCGGATGCGCGCCGAGGGAGAAGTAGAGCGGCGCGGCCGCGTCCAGGTTCTCCACCTCGTGCCGCACGCGGATCCTGCGCCCCTCCAGGGAGAAGGTCACCCGCAGCGCCCAGCGGAAGGGATAGTCCGCCGCGTGCTTCGCCCAGTCGTCCAGCACAAAGGTGAGCGACGACGCGTCCTGCTCTGCGCAGCGGAACACCTCCCGCCGCGCAAAGCCGTGTTTGGGCAGCGAATAGGTCTGGCCCGCGTGGGTGTAGCGGTCGCCCTTGAGCTTGCCCACGATCGGGAAGAGCAGGGGCGACCGGCCGGACCAGACCGCCGGGTCCCCGCTCCAGAGGAATTCATAGCCGTCCGCGCGGTCCGTCACCCGCGTGAGCTCCGCGCCCAGGTCGTTGACCTCCACGGCGAGGCAGTCGTTTTCCAGTCTGTAGAGCATGGATCATTCTCCTTTCCCAGTCAGAAGATAGCGGTCGCTGAGCGCCTTGCTGCGGCGCGCGCACTCGCGGATGGCGATGGGGTGGAATCCCGGGATGGCGGAATAGAGCGTGTCGTGCAGGGGCTCCGTCCAGTGCGCGGGGATGGCCGAGGCGCCCAGCTTCGCGCCCAGGATGCTGCCCACGGTCGCGCCGTTGCAGTCCGTGTCCCAGCCGCCGAGCACGGCGGTGGTGATGCCCTTCTCGTAGTCGTCGCCGGCGAAGAGGAGCACCGCGGCGCACAGGGCGGCGTTGTTGTTCGTGTGCACGGGATCGTAGTGCTCGAACGCCTGCCAGAGGCGATCCAGCAGCTCCTCGGCCGTGGCGGAGGAGCGGGCGATGGCCATCGCCTGGCGGACGTCCTGCGTCAGGCGGCAGTTGCGCGGGATCTGCGCAAGGCCCGCCTCCACGATGCGCTCCGCATCCCGCTCGCAGAAGGCGGCCGAGATCATCGCCGCGCAGAACATCGCGCCGTAGACGCCGTTCTTCACGTGGGAGAGGACCGCGTCGCGGTAGGCCAGCTCCGCAGCCTTCTCCGGGTCGCCGGCCGCGGCGTAGGCGTAGGCGTCCACGCGGATCTGCGCGCCGATCCACTCGCGGTAGGGGTTGCGGTAGGTGCGGACAAAGTGCAGGAAGGCCTCCTCCTGCGCCGGGTCCCCGCGCTCCGGCAGAAGGTCCGGCATCCGGGAGAGGTTGCGGTACGCCTGGCGCTCCGCGGTGCAGGCCATGTTGTAGGGCAGGGTGTTCAGCCAAAGGTCCGCCACGTCCAGGGTCGTAAAGTCCAGGCCCTTTTCCTCCAGGAGCTTTAGGCCCAGCACCGTGTAGCGGATGTCGTCGTCCGACTCCATGAAGGAGATGGTCTCCCGCTCGCTGGCCGTGCACCAGGGCGAGAGCGCGATGCCCAGGTCCTGCGCGGCGCGGGAAGCGTGCGGCGTGTAGCCGCGGATGGGATAGGCGTCTGCCCCCTCGAACCAGCGCTTGACCAGCTCCCAGCCGCGCACGCCGTCCTTGCCGCCCATGAAGCACCCGGTCTCCACCGGCTTGCCCAGCGCGCAGCCGCAGGCGCGGCCCAGCCATGCGCCCAGGAAGCGGTCCTGCGCGATCGGGGACGCGGGCTTGGGGAAGACCGCGTGCGCCGGGCGCGCGGCGCGGATGCCCTCCAGCGTCTGCGGCTCCTCATAGGGGAAGTCCGGCGCGATGGGCAGGGCCATCAGCTCGTCGTACAGGGATTCGACCGCCGCGGGGTCGGCGCCCAGGCGCGCAAACCGCTCCGCAAAGCCGCGCACGTCGCAGCCCTCTTCCCCGCGCTGCTTGATCTCCATGCGGAGCAATTCCTTCTGTGTTGTCCAACCGGCCATAGAGCAAAACCTCCCAAATGCGTGCTGTGTGTTTTGGAATCCAAGGCCATTATACAAAAGGCCGCCACCGCTTTCAAGAAGGAGCTTGACAGGAGGTGTCTATTCGTGTTAGACTCTAACTGTCGAACGATATTAGACAAAAACGGGAGGGGATGGACGTGGAACCCTATAAGCTGGGCGAGATGGAGCGCCGCCTTGCGGAGATGCTCTGGGAGCGGGCGCCGCTGCGCACGCGGGACCTCGTCGCGGCCTGCGCCGAGGCCTTTGCCTGGAAGCGCACGACCACCTACACGATGCTCTCGCGCCTGTGCGAGCGGGGGCTGTTTGCGATGGAGAAGGGCGAGGTGCGCGCGCTGGTCACCCGGGAGGAGTTCCAGGCCGCGCAGGGCGAGCAGTTCGTCAACGAGAACTTCGCCGGGTCGCTGCCGCGCTTCCTGGCGGCGTTTGTCCGGCGCAAGAAGCTGACGGAGACGGAGATCGACGAGATCGAGCGCCTGATCCGCGACCACAAGGAGGGATGAGCCGTGCAGATCCTGACGGAGGCCTTTTTGCAGGCGCTGAACATGAGCTTTACCGCGGGGATCGTGACCCTGTGCGTGTGCCTGGCGCGCCTGCTGCTGCGGCGCGCGCCGGCGGTCCTGCGCTACGCCCTCTGGGCGGTGGTGCTCTTCCGGCTGCTGTGCCCCGTCTCCTTTGAGAGCGCGCTGGCGCTCCTGCCGACGGATCCCGCGCCCGTGGGGACGGAGATCCTCTACGCGGCCCGGCCCGAGGTGCACACCGGCATCGCCCCCGTGGACGAGGCGGTCAACGAGTCCCTGCCCGCGGCCGAGCCGACGCACAGCGTGAACCCCCTGCAGATCGCCTCCGCCGTGGGCGCGGCGGTCTGGGCGGCGGGCGGCGCGGGGATGCTGCTGGCCGGGGTGCTCTCCCTCCTGCGCCTTCGGCCGCGCCTGCGCGGCGCGCGCGGGGCGGAGGCGGGCGTCTGGGTGGCGGCGGGCCTGCCCACGGCGTTCGTGCTGGGGGTCGTCCGGCCGCGCATCTACCTGCCCGAGGGGCTGAACGACCGGGAGCGCGGCCTGATCCTGGCGCACGAGCGCGCGCACATCCGCCGGGGGGACCCGGCGCTGCGCCTGCTGGCCTGGGCCGCGCTGTGCCTGCACTGGTTCAACCCGCTGGTCTGGCTGGCCTTCGCCCTGAGCGGGCGGGACATGGAGGCCGCGTGCGACGAGGCCGTGCTCCGCAGGCTCGGCCCCGCGGTCAAGCGCGACTACTCCGCGGCGCTGCTGCGCGTGGCCACGGGCCGGCGCATCTCCCTGGCCGCGCCGCTGGCCTTTGGCGAGGGCGGCGGGGTCAAGGGCCGGATTCGGGGCGTGCTGCGGTGGAAGAAGCCGGCGCTCTGGATCACGGCGGCGCTCGCGGCGCTCGTCGTGGCGCTCGGCGTGGGCCTGGCGCTCAACCGGCCGCAGCCGGTCTCCTACCTGCGCGCGGGCGGGGCGCTCTACCGCAAGGAGGCGGCGACCGTGGAGCGCCTGCCGGAGGGGAGCGAGGCCGCGGGCCTGGTCTCCTCCGTGCTCCACAGCACGGACGAGATCCCCGCGCAAGAGGGCCAGGCCACCAACCTGGACGAAAAGTACGCCGGCTGCGCGATCTACCGCGCGGGCGACCGGGCCTACGTCGAGGACTACGGCGGGTTCTACCTCGTCTTTGCGCGGGAGGCCGAGGACCTCGGCGGCGCGGCGGAGGAGATCCAGCGCGCGCTGGGCCTGGAGGGCGCGGAGCTCCTGCTCGTGCGTCAGGAGGACGCGGAGCGGCTCGCGGTCTTTGCCGCGGGGGAGGAGGTGGGCGCGTGCCTGCTGCCCTCGGGCGAGGACGCGGACTTTGCGCCCCGGCCCGGCGCGGGCGAGGCGGCGGCCCTGCGCCTTGCGGCGTTCGACGTGCTCGTCTGCGGGGACGGCGGCCTCGTGCGCGCGGAGCGGGAGGACGCGAGCGGTCTGGCGCGCGTGGAGGGGTCCGCGGGCGCGGAGGGGCCGACCGTCTTTGTATTCCCCGGCGCGGCGGACGGCGAGGCCGTCTATCGCTTCTACGACGAGGCCGGCGAGCGCGAGGACCTGCGCCTCACGGTCCTGGCCGAGGACGCGGCCGCGGCGGCGTCCGATTCCCTCGTGCTGTCGGCGGAGCGCATCGAGGGCGGGGCCGTCGCCTGGCAGAAGGAGGCCCTGAATGCGGCGGAGCAGGCCTTCCTGGACCGGATCTATGCGCGGTCCCTGGCGCTCTCGGCCGCGTGGGAGGGCTTGGACGAGGCGCAGATCGCGCAGACCGATCGCGTCTGCCTGCGCCTGCGGGACGGCGGCGAGGCCTACGTGTACCTGCTGAACGAGGAGATCCCCGTGCTCCAGCGCGGCGCGCCGGGCCTGTACACCCGCATGACGGCGGCGGACTTCGCGCTGCTGCGCGCCTGGGCGGATGGGGAGGAAAACCCCGTGGTTTGGCGCGCGGAGAGTCTGTACTTCGGCCAGGAGGCGGGCGCGCTCTCCGCGCTCGACGCGGACGCGGCGGCGCTGGCCGCGCAGCTCGAGGCCGCCGCGGCGGGGGCGAGCGCGCCCGGAACGCCGGTCTCCCAGGTGGAGACGGCCTACCGCTTCACGGCCGCGGAACTGGCGGGCGAGCGCACCGCGCTCTTCGTCTATGCGGCGCAGGGCCGGGCCTTTGTCCAGCGCGGGGAGGACGGACCGCGCGCCGAGCTGGACGCGGACCTCTACGCGGACGCGGCGGCGCTCTTCCCCGGGGCGGAGGCGGTCGAGGTGCTGGAGGGCGACCTGGACGGCGACGGCCGGACGGACCGCGTGGCCTGGGACCTCACCTCCCGCGGGGGCGGCACGATGACCGTCAACGCGGCGCTGGGCAGCGGCCAGCTCGTGCGCGGCGCGCTGGAGGGGATCCACCCGGGCCAGCTCCTGGTCGCGGACGTGACCGGGGACGGCCGGGACGAGATCCTCGCCCTGTGCGACCTGGGCGGCGTCGGCGGCGCGGGGAGCTGGGACCTGGCCGTCTGGACGCTGCAGGACGGCGCGCTTTCCAGCCTGCCCCTGCCCGCGCAGAACCCGGAGGAGCCGGCCTCCGGCTGGAACTCCGGCTATGCCTTCGAGCCCCGGTACGTGGACGGCTTCCGCGTGCGCGTCACGGGCGAGCGGCTGGACGTGACCTACGAGATCCCGGAGGAGCTGCGCGACGCCTACGTCGGGAACGGCTTTGGCGCGGACGGAAACGCCCTGCTCTCACAGAGCGGCAGCGCGGACGGCGTCAGCGCCATCGAGGTCGCGCCCGGGACCGGCGGCGCGGCGGAGGTCCGCCTCTGGCAGTACCTGTGGGTCTACGGCCATTCGGACTGCGTGGGCTACGCGGTCTCCACCCTCGCCTGGGACGGCGCGGCCTTCCAGCTCCTGCAGCAGGAGGTGGTCCCCAGCTTCCCCGGATGAGCGGGGATACAAAACGAGGGAGGCGCGGGCAGATCTGCCCGCGCCTCCCTCGTTTGCTCAGCGCGAAAAGTCCGGAGGCTCGATCTGCATGTAGTGCAGCGCGTGCTCGGTGATCTTTTCGAAGGTCTCGTCGCTCAGGTCGTGCTCGATCTTGCAGGCGTCCGCCGCGGCGGTCTCCTCGCTCACGCCCAGCTTCCGCAGGAACTGCGTCAACAGGTAGTGGCGCGTGTAGATGCGCACGGCGATCTCCTCGCCCGAGGGGTTCAGGGTGATGAACCCCTCCGCGTCCATGGCGATGTAGCCGTTTTCGCGCAGGCGCTTCATCGCCACGCTCACGCTCGGCTTGGAATAGCCGAGCTCGTTGACGATGTCGATGGAGCGCACCTGCCCCTGGCGCTTGGACAGCCTGAGGATCGTCTCCAGATAGTCCTCGGCGGATTCGTGAATCTGCATGGGCCCGTTTCCTCCCCCCCGGCAGCAAAATCTTCGTGTACTTCGTTTAGAGTACCACAGAAGTTGCCCTTTTGCAAGAAAAGGAAAAATGGCCCTTGACAGATGCGGTTAGCGGTGGTAAACTACAAGCGCTTCGAGGGTTAGTAAAAGCTAACCCGAGTTTTTCGACTGGCGGTTGGTCAAGGCTAACCGCGTGGGGGAGGGAGGACAATGATGCCCCTGACAATGGCACAGCCGGGCGAAACGGTCGTCATCCGCAAGATCACCGGCAAGGACGAGGTGCGCCAGCACCTGGCCGAGCTGGGATTCGTCGTGGAGGAGCCGGTCACCGTGGTCAGCGCCATCGCCGGCAACCTGATCCTCAAGGTGAAGGACAGCCGCATCGCGCTGGACAAAGAGATGGCTTGCCGCATCATGATTTAGGAGGAGGAGAGAGCATGAAGACACTCAAGGACGCCAAGGTCGGCCAAACGGTCGTGGTCGCGCGCCTGCACGGCGAAGGCCCTGTCAAGCGCCGCATCATGGACATGGGCATCACCAAGGGCGTGGAGATCCTCGTGCGCAAGGTGGCGCCGCTGGGCGATCCCATGGAGCTCAACGTCCGCGGCTACGAGCTGAGCGTGCGCAAGGCCGACGCAGAGATGATCGAAATCGCTTGACCGGAGGGCGGCGGGGACCGCCTTTTTCCAAACAGTTTGGTTAGGAGAGACTAACGAGGAGGAGCAAGGGCTTATGCGTATTACAATCGCCCTGGCGGGCAATCCGAACAGCGGCAAGACCACGCTGTTCAACGACCTGACGGGTAGCTCCCAGTACGTGGGCAACTGGCCGGGCGTGACCGTGGAAAAGAAGGAAGGCCGCCTCAAGGGGCACAAGGACGTCGTCATCCAGGACCTGCCGGGCATCTATTCCCTGTCGCCCTACACGCTCGAGGAGGTCGTGGCGCGCAGCTACCTGGTCAAGGAGCGGCCGGACGCGATCCTCAACATCGTGGACGGAACGAACATCGAGCGCAACCTGTACCTGACCACGCAGCTGATCGAGCTGGGCATTCCGGTGGTTGTGGCCATCAACATGATGGACCTTGTGCGCAAGAACGGCGACAAGATCGACATCGTTAAGCTCGGCCAGGAGCTGGGCTGCCAGGTGGTCGAGATGAGCGCGCTCAAGGGCCAGGGCAGCATGGAGGCCGCGAAGGCGGCCGTGGCCGCGGCGCAGGAAAAGAAGGCCGGCGAGCACCCGCACGTCTTCACCGGCAGCGTCGAGCACGCCATCGCCCACATCGAGGAATCCATCTCCGGCAAGGTCGACGACGCGAGCCTGCGCTGGCACGCCATCAAGCTCTTTGAGCGGGACGAAAAGGAACTGGAGGAGGTGCAGCTCGACCCGGCGCTCAAGGCGCACATCGAGGCGCACATCGCCGACTGCGAAAAGGAGCTGGACGACGACGCGGAGAGCATCATCACCAACCAGCGCTACGCCTACATCAGCCGCGTCGTGGAGCGCTCGGTCCGCAAAAAGGCCGCAAAGCACGCGCTGACGGTCTCGGACAAGATCGACCGGATCGTCACGAACCGCATCCTCGCCCTGCCCATCTTCGTGGTCGTCATGTGGGCGGTGTACACCATCGCCATGGGCGGCACGCCCGTCTCCATCGGCACCATGGCCACGGACTGGACGAACGACGTCCTGGTCGGTGAGTGGATCTGCGGAAACCTCGGCGCGTGGATGGAGAGCATCGGCTGCGCGCCGTGGCTGACGGGCCTGGTCGTGGACGGCATCGTCGCCGGCGTCGGCGCGGTCATCGGCTTTGTGCCGCAGATGCTGGTGCTGTTCTTCCTGCTGTCGATCCTGGAGGACGTGGGCTACATGGCGCGCATCGCGTTCATCATGGACCGCATCTTCCGCCGCTTCGGCCTGTCGGGCAAGAGCTTCATCCCCATGCTGGTGGCCACCGGCTGCGGCGTGCCCGGCATCATGGCCTCCCGCACGATTGAAAACGACCGCGACCGCAAGATGACCATCATGACCACCGGCTTCATCCCCTGCGGCGCGAAGATGCCCATCATCGGCCTGTTCGCCGGCGCGCTCTTCGGCGGCAGCGGCTGGATCGCCACCTCCGCCTACTTCATCGGCGTGGCCGCGGTCATCGTCTCGGGCATCATCCTGAAGAAGACCAAGCTCTTTGCGGGCGACCCGGCGCCCTTTGTCATGGAGCTGCCCGCCTATCACATCCCCTCCGCCAAGAACGTGTTCCACTCCACCTGGGAGCGCGGCTGGAGCTTCATCAAGCGCGCGGGCACGGTCATCCTGGCCTCCTCCGTCGTGCTGTGGTTCCTGCAGGGATTCGGCTTTGTGGACGGCGTCTTCGGCATGGTCGAGGACAACAACGCCTCGCTGCTCGCCTCCATCGGCAACGTGGTCGCGCCGATCTTTGCGCCCCTGGGCTTTGGCACCTGGCAGGGCGCGGTGGCGACGTTCACGGGCCTCATCGCCAAGGAGAACGTCGTCTCCACCTTCGGCGTGCTGTACGGCTTTGCCGAGGTCGCCGAGGACGGCGCGGAGATCTGGAGCCTGCTGGCCGGCGACTTCACGGCGCTGACCGCCTACAGCTTCATGATCTTCAACCTCCTGTGCGCCCCCTGCTTTGCGGCCATGGGCGCCATCAAGCGCGAGATGAACAACGCCAAGTGGACCTGGATCGCCATCGGCTACATGTGCGGCTTTGCCTACGTGGTCGCCATGATCGTCTACCAGCTGGGCATGCTCTTCAGCGGACACTTCGGCGTGGGCACGGTCGTCGCCCTGCTGCTCCTTGCGGGCCTGATCTACCTGCTCCTGCGCAAGAACAAGTACCAGGACGTGCCCCTGAAGGCGCCGACCCGCTCGGTCGCGGCGCGCTAATCGCGAGAAATCCCCCCAAAAAGACAAAAACTCCCCTGCTGCGGCTTTGGCCCCGGACAGCCGGCCCGGGGCCTTTTTGAAAAACGGAAAGGAGGAAGGACCCATGCTCGCCTACCTTGCACAAAACCTGCCCACCCTCATCGGGGCGGCCATCGTCCTTGCGGTGCTGGCCCTGGTCACGGTCAAGATGGTCCGCGACCATCGGGCGCACAAGGGCGGCTGCGGCTGTGGCTGCGACGGCTGCCCCAACGCCGGGGCGTGCCACCCCAAGTGAGCGCCGCGCTGGAGCTGACGGGCACGCATGTGAAGTACCTGCTGGTCATCTACGAGATCGGCCAGGCGGGACAGAGCGTGTCCTCCGCGGATGTGGCCAAGCGCCTGGAGGTGTCCAGGCCCTCGGTCACGCGGATGCTGAACGTGCTGACGGAAAAGGGCCTGACCGAAAAGGCGCGCTACGGCAAGATCGCGCTCACCCCGGCGGGCGAGCGCGTGGCCGAGCGATGCGTCCGCCAGATCGAGCGCATGGCCCGCCTCCTCCCCCAGACGGGCCTGCGGCTCACCCCTTCCGAGCTCCGGCGCGCGGCGGCCGCCATGGCAGGGGCGCTGCCCGCGCGATGTTTCCTGGACTAAGACAAAAAAGAGGCGGATGGATTCCGCCTCTTTTTTTCGCGCGCGGGAGGGGGTGGCGGGGAGCCAGGGTTTGTGTTATGCTTAAGACGGGAGAAAAAAAGCTCTGCCGCGCGATCGCGCGGCGGAGGGGGAGGATATGGAAATGGCTTTGCAGCTTACGCCCTATGCCGCGCCGGACTTTGCGGCCCTGGGGCTCAACGGGGCGCCGGACGCCCGCTTTGCGCGCGCGCCCAAGGACGGCGTCGCGCCGGAAAACTACCACGCGATGAGCATTTTCCCGGAGTATTTCCGCGTGGGCGGGCGCTGGATGCTCGCCGAGGAGTCGCGCATGGACTGCGTCGCGGTGCTGGAGGGCAACCGCATCGACGTGCGCGAGCCGCGCCGCCTGCGCGCCGGGGACGCGGTGATCGTCGGCCGGAGCGAGGACGGCAGCGAGGGCATCCTCGTGTGGCCCAACGGCTTTGACGCCGGCCGGAAGAGCGGGGACGTCTTCGCCTTCCGCCAGGGGCGCAGCCGCGAGACCGCCTTCAGCCGCGACTACGACGAGCTCTACGACGTGCTCCGCCACGACCGCGAGCACGGCAAGATCGTCTGGGTGCTCGGCCCGGCCTTCGCCTTTGACAGCGACGCCCGCCGCGCCTTCTCCAAGCTCGTGGAGAACGGCTACGTCTCCGCGCTGCTGGCCGGCAACGCCCTGGCCACGCACGACCTGGAGGCCGCCTACCTGCACACGGCCCTCGGCCAGAACATCTACACCCAGGAGAGCGCGCCCTTGGGCCACTACAACCACCTGGACACCATCAACCGCGTCAAGTACCACGGCTCCATCCCCGCCTTCCTGGAGAAGGAGCACATCGACAACGGCATCCTCTACCAGTGCGTGCGCTGCGGCGTGCCCTTTGTGCTGGCCGGGTCCATCCGCGACGACGGCCCCCTGCCGGAGGTCTGCGGCAACGTCTACGAGGCGCAGGACGCCATGCGAGCCCAGGTGCGCACGGCCACGACCGTCATCTGCATGGCCACCATGCTCCACACCATCGCCACCGGCAACATGACGCCCAGCTTCCGCGTGCTCGCGGATGGGACCGTGCGCCCGGTCTACTTCTACTGCGTGGACATCTCGGAGTTCGCCGTCAACAAGCTCAGCGACCGCGGCAGCCTCTCGGCCCGCGGCATCGTGACCAACGTGCAGGACTTCGTCGTGACGTTGGCCAAGGGACTGGAAATCTGGTGAGGAGGGGAAATCCGTGTTCCAACACATCACCGTCTGCCTGGACATGCGCGGCTGCCCCAACCGCTGCCGGCACTGCTGGATCGGCCACGCGCCGAACGCGCGCCTGCCCAAGGAGGCCCTGATCGCGCTTGCGGAGGCGTTCCGCCCCTTCGCCAAGAGGCTGACGGTCTACGACTGGTACCGGGAGCCGGACTACGGGGACGACTACCGGGAGATGTGGGAGCTGTGCGGCAGGCTTTCCGACGCGCGGCCGGAACACTTTGAACTGGTCAGCTTCTGGCGCCTGGCCCGCGACCCGGACTACGGGCCGTATCTGGCCTCGCTCGGCGTGCGCCGGGCGCAGCTCACGCTCTTCGGCGGCCGGGCGCGCACGGACCAGTACACCGGGCGGGCGAACGCCTTTGCGGAGATCCTCCAGGCCGTGGAAGCGCTCCTCCAAAACCGCATCGCGCCGCGCATCCAGGTCTTTGTCAACAAGGAGAACCTGGGCGAGCTTGCGCAGGTGGAGGCGCTGGTGCGCGACCTGGACCTGGAGGCGCGGTGCCGGGCCTTTGGCGAGGACTTCGACCTCTTCCTGCACCAGGGCTCCTGCGACGGGGAGAACGAGAAGCTCTACGACATCCGCGTCACCCCGGAGGACCTGGAGAAGATCCCGCCCGCCCTCGCGGCGCGCACACTGCGCTACCTGCAAAGGGAGAGCCTGCAGCAGGTCTTCGGCAGGACGGAGCAGGCGCTCTGCGCGGAGCTGCGGGCGGATGCGTCCACCGCGAGCCTTGCGGAGCCCAACCCCGTCTTCTACGTCGACGCGGCGTTCGACGTCTATCCCAACTTTACCGCGCCCGCGCCGGCCTGGCGCCTGGGCAACGTGCGCGCCGACGGCGCGGAGGCGGTCCTTGCGGCCTACGCGCAGGACGGGAGCGCCGCGCAGCGCGCGCGCCGCACGATCCCCCTGTGCGACCTGGCGGCCGCGCAGGGAGACGAGCAGAGCCAGCGGCTCTTTGGCCGGGACGATTACATCACCTACCTGCTGAACCGGGCCTGCCGCTAGGCGCAGCCCTCAGCGCTGCGCCCGGCGGTACATGCTGTCCTGCTCGGTGATCTTCCTCTGGACGGTGCAGGGATTGCCGAAGGCGAGCACGCCCGCGGGGATGTCCTTTGTCACGACGCTGCCCGCGCCGATCACGCTGCCGTCGCCGATGGTCACGCCGCCGCAGATGGTGACGTTCGCGGCGATCCAGACGTCGCTGCCGATGCGGATGGACCGGCCGTACTCGTAGTCGTGCAGGCTGCCGTCCGCGTCCACCTGGATGCGCCGCTCCTCGGGCAGGAGCGAGTGGATGCCCGTGGCCAGGGTGCAGTACGGGCCGACGAAGACGTTGTCCCCGATCTCCACCTGTCCGCCGGCGATGAAGCTGAAGTAGACGTTGGCGTAGAAGTTCTTCCCGATGCGGATCTCCCGCGCGTTGTCCAGGAAGACCGGCGCCTCCAGCGTGCGGTAGAGGCCGAAGTCCTGCCCGGGGAAGAGCGCATGCAGGAGAGCCTGCTTCTTCTCGCCGTCGTCCGCGCCCAGGGCGTTGTACGCCTCGCAGAGGCGGTGGCTTTCGCGCTGGGCCGCGCCCAGCTCCGCGTCCATGCAGTCGTAGATCCTGCCGGCGCGCATTCTTTCGTATTCGGTCATCAGGAACCCACCTTTCGCGTGCAGATGCGGGGGGGCGCCCGGCGGCGCTCCCCCTCTTGATTGTAGCACGGACGTCCCGCCTTGCAAATCCCCGCGGCGCTTTGACGGCGAGGCAGACATGCGCTATAATAAAAGCAGCGCCCCGCGCTTTCTATGGGGCGCAGAGAGAGAACAGACGGAAAGGGAGATGGATCACCAATGAAGATCGTGCTGCTGGAGTCCCTCGGCATCTCCGACGAACTCCTCGCCACCTACGCCAAGAAGCTGGAAGAAAAGGGCCACGAGTTTGCGGCCTATCCGCGCGACATGGACGTGAACGTCCAGATCGAGCGCGCCAAGGACGCGGACGTCCTCATGATCGCCAACATGCCCCTCAAGGGCGAGGTCATCCGCGCCTGCAAGAACCTGAAGTTCATCGACGTGGCCTTCACGGGGGTGGACCACGTGGACCTGGAGGCGGCCAAGGAGATGGGCGTCAAGGTCTCCAACGCCTCCGGCTATTCCACCCAGGCCGTGGCGGAGCTGGCGCTGGGCATGATGCTCTCGCTGCTGCGCAACGTGCCCCAGGTGGACGAGCGCTGCCGCGCGGGCAAGACCAAGGACGGCCTGGTCGGCTCCGAGCTCAAGGGCAAGACCGTGGGCATCGTCGGCGCGGGCGCCATCGGCCAGAACACCGCGCGCCTGTGCAAGGCCTTCGGCTGCCGCGTCATCGCCTATAACCACCGGCCCAAGCAGGTCGAGGAGGGGCTGCTCGAGTTCGTGGACCTGGACACCCTGACCCGCGAGGCGGACATCATCTCCCTCAACTGCCCGCTCAACGACAGCACCCGCGGCATGTTCGGCAAGGAGCGCATCGCCATGATGAAGAAGAACGCCCTCCTCATCAACGTGGCGCGCGGCCCGGTCGTCGACTCCCAGGCCCTGGCCGATGCCCTGAACGAGGGCCGCATCGGCGGCGCGGGCATCGACGTCTTCGAGATCGAGCCGCCGCTGGACCCCGCGCATCCGCTGCTCCACACGCCCAACACCATCGTCACCCCGCACGTGGCCTTCGCCACGCAGGAGTCCATGGCCCTGCGCGCGGAGATCGTGTTCGACAGCCTGGACAAGTTCCTGGCCGGCAACCAGATCAACGTCATTCTTTGATCGAATCCCCAAAAAAGAGGCCCGCTTGGGCCTCTTTTTTTCTCCGATTTTCTTGACAGGGCTCCCGGTCTTCCGATAAAATGGGAGAACACCGCGAAAAATTTCATCTGCTGAGGAGGGGAAATCCATGCCGATTGTCAAAGGACTCGAATGGACGTTCAACACGAGGGCAGAGCTCTACGACCGCATGCGCCCGGGGTATCCGAAGGAGCTGTATCAGGACCTGTTCGCGTACAAGCCCGTGGACGCGGCCAGCCGCGCGGTGGAAGTCGGGATCGGGACGGGCCAGGCGACGCGGCCGGTGCTGGAGACGGGCTGCCAGGTGACGACGGTGGAGTACGGCGCGGAGCTGGCGTCGATCTGCCGGGAGAAGTTCCGGGACTTCCCGAATTTTTCCGCGGTGACGGGGAAGTTGGAGGACGCGGCGCTCGAGGAAGGGGCGTACGACCTGGTCTATTCCGCCTCGGCGTTCCACTGGATTCCGGAGGAGATCGGGTACCCGAAGGTCTACGGGATGCTCAAGCCGGGCGGGGCGTTCGCGCGGTTCGCAAACCACCCGAACCGGGACCCGAACCGCCCGGAGATGCACGAGGCCCTGCAAGAGGTGTACGCGGTGTACATGCCGGGCACGCGGAACGACAAGATCTACGGCGAAGAGGAGGCGCGCGAGCGCGCGGAGGCCGCGGCCCGGTACGGCTTTGTGGACATTCAGTACAAATTGTATCATCGCGTGCGCACGTTCACCGCGGCGGAGTACGTGCAGCTGGTGGGCACGTATTCCGACCACGTCGCCCTGGAGGAGGAGAAGCGGAAGCGCTTCTTTGCGGAGATCCGCCAGGTCATCGAGCGGCTGGGCGGCGAGATCTCCATCTACGACACGCTCGACCTGCAGCTGGCGAGAAAGCCCTAGCGCAAAGCGGCCCGTCCCTCCCATTCGGGAGGGGCGGGCCGCTCTTTCAGCAGTTCCAGCGAATCTTGGCGGGGTTGGGTTCGTCGGGCACGGAGGCGGCGCGGAGCGAGTCCAGCAGCCAGGCGAACTCCCGCTGCGCCTCGCGGTCGCAATCCTGCGCGGGGAGGTCCGCGCCGTGCGCCGCGTAGACCGAGGCGGCCGCGCCATAGAAGACCATGCCCAGGGCGCTCGCCGGGTTCCACAGCGCGGAGGCGGCCACGGCGCAGGCCCGCGCGGCGGCCTCCACCGCGGGCGGGAGCGGCGCCTTGGCGCAGGCGTTTGCCTCGCGCGCGGCGGCCTTGGCCTCGCGCAGGGTGCGGGCGCCGGACTGGGCGGCCTGCGCGGCGTCCAGCGCGGCGTGGGGGCGCGCGTCGCCAGGGCAGGCGGCCTCAAACAGGGGCAGGTACCGCGCGCGGGCGCACGCGATGGCCCAGGCGGCGAGCGGGTGCGCACTCTGGGTGTCCATCTGCCGCATCAGCGCCTGGATCGCGGGGTCCTCCGCGCGGCCGAGCATCTTGCGGGGCTTGGCCATGGGTTCAGAACCGGTGGATGCCGGCGGAGAGCTCGTACGCCGCGCCGCCGATCTGGGCCACGGCCGTGCAGCCCGCGGGCACGGTGAAGGTGTAGCGGACCTTGTCGCCCTCGTAGGCCCAGGCCGAGGCCACCAGGCCCTGCGCCGTGCGGATGGAGGCGGAGACGTGCCCCATGCGCGGGTCGGGCTGCGGCGCAAAGCGGATGCGGCGGAAGCCGGGGTTCTCCGGGTCCGGCTGGATGCCCGCGCAGACGTTGAACATCCACTCGCCCACCGCGCCGTAGGCGTAGTGGTTGAAGCTGTTCATGTCCGCGGACCACATGGAGCCGTCGGGCTTGAGGCCGTCCCAGTGCTCCCACATGGTGGTGGCGCCGCGGGTGACGGGGTAGAGCCAGGAGGGGAACTCCGTCTGCAGCAGGAGCGTATAGGCCAGGTCCGTATACCCGTTCTCCGAGAGGGCGCGCAGCAGGTAGGGCGTGCCGACAAAGCCGGTCTGGAGCTTGTCGCCGTTTTCGTGGATCTTCTGCGCCAGGCGCGCGGCGTAGGGGGCCTTCTGGTCCACCAGGTCAAAGGCCAGCGCCAGGACGTAGCCGGTCTGCGTGTCGCCGAAGACGCGGCCGGGCTCCGCGGCGTAGCGCTTCTGCCAGGCCGCGCGGACGTTGTCGTAGAGCGCCTCGTACTCGGCCATGTTCTTGCCCAGGGCACGGCCCATCTTGACGAGGTTCTCCGTCGACAGGGCGAAGAACGCGCCGGCGATCAGCCCCTCGTCCGTGGAGCCCTTGTAGCTGCCCTCCGGCGCGTCCAAGCCGAGCCAGTCGCCAAAGTGCGTGCCGTCCAGCCAGAGGAACTCCTCGCTGCCCGCGCCGTGGACGTAGTCCACCCACCTCTTCGCCGCGTCGAACTGGTCGGTGAGGAAGTGGAGCTGGCCGTATGTGAGGTACATCTGCCAGGGGACGATGGTGCACACGTCCGCCCAGGCCGCGGAGGCCACGGAGTCCGGACCCAGGATGTTCGGGATGACGTGCGGGATGCGGCCCTGCTCGTCCTGGGAGGCGTTCAAATCGTGCAGCCACTTGGTGAAGAACTTGTCCACGCGGAAGTTATAGGAGGCCGTGCGCGCAAAGACCTGCGCGTCGCCGGTCCAGCCCAGGCGCTCGTCGCGCTGCGGGCAGTCCGTGGGCACGTCCAGGAAGTTGCCGCGCTGGCCCCAGAGGATGTTTTCGTAGAGCTTGTTGACCAGCTCCACCCCGCAGGTGAAGTCGCCCGTGCGCTCGATGTTGGAGTGGACGACCACGGCGGCAAAGTCCGCGCTCGTCATGGCCGGCGGGCAGGCGTCCAGGCGCACATAGCGGAATCCCTGGAAGGAGAAGGCCGGCGCGTACTCCATCTCGCCGTCGCCGGAGAGCGTCAGCAGGATCTTGTTCTTGGCCGAGCGCATGTTTTCGGTGTAGAAGTTGCCGTCCTTGTCCAGCACCTCGGCAAAGGAGAGCTCGACCGTCTCGCCCTGCCTGCCGCGGGCGCGCAGGCGCACATAGCCCGTCAGGTTCTGGCCGAAGTCCAGAACGCGCTCGCCCTTGGGGGTGGTGATCTCGGCGATGGGGGAGAGCGTGCCCATCTCGCGGATCTCCTCGCCCTCCTGGGGCAGGAGGATGGACGTGTCGTGCGGCAGGATGCGGGCGGGGCCCAGGTCCTCGCAGGGGGCGTTCATGTCCACGGTCTCCCCGTCGTAGATGGAGGAGAAGAGGATGGGCGTGGTGAGCACGCGCCACCGCTCGTCCGTGAGGATGTTTTCGCGGCTGCCGTCCAGGTATTCGATCTCCAGCGCCGCGATGAGCGCGCTGGCGCGGCGGGCCTTCTGATCGTTCCAGCCCATGCGGCCGCCCCACCAGCCCTCGCCCACGAGCACGGTCAGCACGCTGCCGGGCGCGACCATGTCCGTCACGTCGTAGGTCTGGAACTGCAGGCGGCTGCCGTACTCCGTCCAGCCGGGGGCGAAGACGAACTCGCCCACGCGCGCGCCGTCGATGGCCGCCTGGTACATGCCCAGGGCGCTGATGTACAGGCGCGCGCTGCGGACCGGGCCGCGCAGGTCCAGCGCGCGGGTGAAGCACGGAACCACCGTGCCGATGTCCTTTGGAGCGGTGAGGAAGCAGGCTTGTTGGATCAAATGCGCCATGAAATTCCCTCCCTAAATCAAGTATTTGTGAAGCGTTCTGTGCGGTTTCGCCGGTTGAACAGGGGGCGCGGCCCCCGTTTCGCCTTGAGTATAGCAGAATCCGCATGGCGGCACAAGCGAAGCTTTTTTGGGATCGCGGAAGAATTTCCGTCTTCCGGTGCGCAGGGGTTTCTGGTATAATAGACGCAAAACCAAAAAACAGCATCACGGGATGGAGAAAGACGATGAAGCGAATCCGACGATTTGGGGCGTTTTTCGCATTGGCGGCAACCCTTGCCCTATCGGGCTGCGCGCTCCTGCCCGAGGAGGAGGTCCTGCCCGAGGCGCCGGTGCAGCGCACGGGCGCGCAGGAGGCGTTCCCCCTCGACTACGTGCAGCGCGGGGACCTCGTCCGGACGGAGCGCTATACCGCGACTTACCGCGCCGTGCGGCAGGAGCAGCTCTGCTTTGCGGTCAGCGGCGTGCCCTTTGACGAGATGTACGTCTCCGAGGGCGAGACCGTGCGCAGCGGCCAGCTCCTGGCCCAGCTGGACACGGGCACCTTCGAGGAGGAGGCCGCGAGCCAGGCCGCGCAGATCGAAACCCTCGCCCTGGAGGTGCAGCGGCAGGAGGAAAACCGCGCCCTCGCGCAGGAGAAGTGGGAGATCGAGTGGGGCTACATGGACGAGGAGGCGCGTGAGGACGCCGCGCCGCTTTCGGAGGTCCTGCGCCCCTACGACCGCGCCATCGAGGACCTGCAGGGGCAGATCGAGGTCGCGCGCGTCCGCCAGGCGCAGACCGAGGCCTATGTGCGCGAGCGCCAGCTCCGCGCGGGGATCTCTGGCGTGGTGACCTACGCGCGCAGCCTGGAAAAGGGGACGCTCAGCGACGAAACCGAGGTCGTCTTCACGATCTCGGACGCGGGCTCCTCGCTCTTTGTGCTCAGCACAAAGGACCTGGAAAACTTTCCCGAGGGGCGGACCGTGGAGGTCGTGATCGGCCTGGAAAAGCAGGTCTACCCCTGCACGGTCGTCGGCGTGCAGGCCGGGGAAGACGGGGCGGAGGGCGAGGTCTACCTGAAGCCCGACGACGCGGCCGCGGCCCTTGCCGACGGCGACCGCGGCGCGGTCACGCTGGAGCTGGACCGGCGGGAGGATGTGCTCTACGTCAACGCCAGCGCGGTCAAGCGCATGGACGACAAGCGCTTTGTCTACGTGCAGGACGAAAACGGCCTGCGCGCCATGGCCGAGGTGGAGACGGGATTTGAGGCCGGCGGGTTCGTGGAGATCCTGTCCGGGCTCGAGGAAGGGGATGCGGTGATCCTGAAATGAGAGAGAAGAGAGCGGCGTGCGCGCTGGCGCTCGGGCTGTTGACGCTGGGGCTCTTCGGCTGCGCGGCCAAGGCCGGGACCGCGCCGGAGCTCCTGGAGCCGGTCGGCGTGCGCATGGATACCGAGGCCGTCGTCCGCGGGGAGATCGCCGAGTGGCGCGCCTACGATGCCTTTGTCGTGCCGGAAACCACGGAGCTTTTCCTGACGCAGAGCGGGGAGATCCAGGAGATCTGCGTGCAGCTCGGGGAGGAGGTCGGGGCGGGCCAGGTCCTGCTGCGGCTGAACGTGGAGGCCGAGCGCGAGCGCATCGCGCAGATCGACCAGGAGCTGGCCTACCTGGAGGCGGACAACGCCCTGACGCTGGAGCAGATGCAGCTGGACATCGACCTGTGCAAGTACCAGATGGAGGACGACAACCGCGACTACAAGGCCGGCGGCGAGCGCGAGGCGCTCAAGGAGAACGAGCTGCGCGCGCTGGAGGCGGCCCTGGAGCAGGAGACGGCGCGCCAGGCGCTGGAGAAGGAGCAGCTCCTTAAGGAGCGGGAGACGCTCGCCGCGCGCGTGGCGGCGAGCGAGCTTGCCGCGCCGCAGGGCGGCCGCGTCGTCTACCTTGCGGAGGTGGCAAACGGCGCCGTCGCGCAGAGCGGGCAGACGCTCGTCGTGCTCGCGCGGGAGGACGCCTTGCAGCTGCGCAGCGACTACCTGACCGAGGCCGAGGTCGACGCCGCGGACGAGGTCGTGGCCTGGATCGGCGGCGCGCGCGTGCCCGTCGAGTACGCGGCCATGGACACGGACGAATACGTCGCGCGCCTGCTCGCCGGCGAGGAGCTGGACGCGGGCTTCACCTTTCCGGAGGGCGCGCCCGCGCAGGCCAAGGCCGGAGACTACGCCGCGGTGATCCTCAAGACCGTCGTGCGCGAGGACGCGCTCCTCGTGCCGCCGGAGAGCCTGTTCCGCGACGGGGGCGAGACGTACGTCTACCGCGTGGTGGACGGCGAGCGCGTGCGCACGGAGGTAGAGGCCGGCTACCGCAGCGTCAATGCGGCGGAGATCGTCTCCGGCCTTGCGGAAGGGGATGTGGTCTATGTGCCGTAGAAGGCGGGCGATGCGGCTGGCGGCGGCGCTCCTGGCGGCGCTGCTTGCGGCGGGGGCGCTCACGGCCTGCGCGGGCGGGGAGGCGGCGCAGGGGCCGCTGCTGCTCACCGCCGCCGGGGAGCAGGCGGCCAACGAGCGCACCGTGCGCGTGGAGCGCGGAACCCTCGTCCAGGAGTTCCGCGCCTCGGCCTCCGTGCAGTCCGTGCGCGAGGTCACGGTGTACCTGGAGGCCGAGGACGCGCAGTTTGTCGAGCACCGCGTGCAGAACGGCCAGCGCGTGGAGGCGGGCGACGTGCTCTCGGTCTTTCGGAAGCGGTCCGACAACGTGCGCCTTGCGGAGATCGAGGTCGAGCTCCAGGGCCTTGCCGCCGAGCGGGAGGACGGCCTCTACGACCGCGACAAGGCGGACGAGGACCTGCGCGAGCAGCTCTACGAGCTGGAAATCCTGCCCAGCGACGAGAAGACCTACCGCGTCTACGTGCAGGGGCAGGTGCTCCAGGCGCAGCTTGCGCGCAGCGCGCTGGAGCGGGAGCAGTTCCTGCTCCGCCTGGAGGAGCGGGAGCGCAAGCTCAACGCCGAGCGGGAGGAGATCCTCGCGGGCGAGCGGGATCTGACGGTCACCGCGCCGGTCTCCGGCGTGGTGACGGGGCTGCAAACCCTCTCCCCCGGGGAGAACTGCGAGGCCGGCCGCGCGCTGCTGCGCGTGTACGACCCCGAGCGCTACCTGCTGCGCGCGGGGGAGGGCATCCTGGGCGAGCTGCGCGTGGGCCAGGCCGTCACCATCGAGTACGGCCCGGCCGACGAGCGAAAGACCGCGCCGGGCGTCGTGGTCAGCGCGCAGTCCCTGCTGCCGCCGGACCTGGACGCGGGCGGCGCCGCCGTGGCCGTGCAGGAGGACATCCCCGCGGCGGACCTGGTCAACCCCAGCGTCGTCTCGCAGGAAAAGCTCCTGGAGGACGCGCTGCTGCTGCCGCGCACGGCCGTGGGCAGCGAAAACGGACAGAGCTACGTCCTGCTGCGCAAGGACGGCTCCCCGCGCAAGCGCTTTGTGCAGGTCGGGCCCCAGAGCAACGACCAGGTCGTCATCCTGGACGGCGTCACAGAGGGGCAGGAGGTCGTCCTGCCGTGACCAAAGCGAGCGCGCAAAAACGGGCGGAGGCCCTGGCGCTCCTGCGCGCGCTCATCGAGTGGGCGGCGCGGCCCTGGCTCGGCGAGCGGGGTGCCCAGGCCGCGGCCATGGCGGCGCTGCTCGCGGTGGGGCTCGCGCTCCTGCGGGGCCGGATTCGCTCCCTGCTGCCCGCAAGGTTCCGCAAGGGCGACGTCCTGGCCACGTGCGCGGCGGCTGCGCTGTACGCGACCGCGCCGGCCAACTACCTGGAGGGCGCGCCCGCGGCCGCAAACCTGTTCTGCGGGAGCATCCTGACGCCGGCTGCGGAGGAGGCCCTCTTCCGCGGCTGGCTCTGGGGCGAGCTGCAGGCGGCGCTGCCGAGCGGGCGGAGCGTCTTTGCCTGGAACGCGGCGCTGTTCGCGCTCTGGCACATCGGGTACGTTGTCCCGAACCTTGCGGCGGGGGATCTGGCCGCCGTGGCCGGCAAGGTCGCCGCGGGGCTGGCCTACGGCGTGCTGCTCGCGGCGATCCGGCGCAGGACGGGCAACGCCTGGGGCGCGTTTCTCGCGCACGGGGTCTGCAATCTGTTTAGGATCTAAAAAAACAAACGGGACGAGGAGGCGAGGGGCTTGCTGCGATTCGTGCTGCGCAAGGTGCGGGCCAAGAAGTGGATGATGCTGAGTCTGCTCATCGGGAACGTGCTGCTCATGGCCATCGCGTGCGTCAACCCCATGTACAGCCGGGCGATCCTCCAGCGCACGATGCAGGAGGACCTGCGCGCCGTGCAGACGCAGTCGGGGAAATACCCCGGGGCCGTGACGGTCAAGGCGGCGCTGGTGCAAAAGAGCGGCCAGATCGTAAACCAGGAGAACTTCCTCGCGGCGGAGGAGCTGGCGCAGACGCTGGACGAGCGCCTGGGCGTCCCCTTCCGCGAGCAGGCGACGCAGTACACGCTGCAGAACGTGCAGGTGACCTCCCGCGCCCTGCGCGAGGACGACCGCGCCGGCAAGTACGTGAACCTGGCCTTCCTCTCGGACCTGGAGGCGCACGGCGCGCTCCTGGACGGGGAATGGCCGCGGGCCCAGGCGCAGGACGGCGTGATCGACGTGGTGGTCAGCGAGCGCGGCCTGCTGAACATGAACCTGCTGGTGGGCGAGGTGCTCGACGCCGGGAAGCTCACCGCGCCGGACGGCACGCCGCTCGCCTTCCGGATCGCGGGCGTGTTCGAGGCGGCGGACCCCTCCGACCCCTACTGGGTGGTCTCGCCCGCGGGCTACGGCAGCACGGTCCTGATGAACGAGGAGCTGTTCCGCGCGCTGTTTGTGGACTTTGGGGACGGCCAGCGGGAGGACCTGACCGGCACCTGGTACGCGCTGATGGACTATGCGCAGATGGACAGCGAACAGGCCGAGACCTACATCGCGGTCATGGAGCAGGCCCGCCGCGCCTTCCCGCAGAACGGCAATGTGGAGATCGTCAACAACTTCACGGACGTGCTGCGCGGCTTCCTGCAGGAGGGAAAGCGCGTCTCCGTAACGCTCCTGGTGCTGCAGGCGCCGATCTTTGCGCTGCTGGCGGTGTTCCTCTTCATGGTCTCGCGCCAGTGGGTGGAGATGGAGGCGGGCGAGATCGCCGTGCTCAAGAGCCGCGGCGCGGGCGCCCGGCAGATCCTCTCGGTGTACCTGGTGCAGAGCGCGCTGCTGGCGGGCGTGGGGCTGGCGCTGGGCCTGCCCCTGTCGCTCTTCCTCTGCCAGGTGCTGGGCAGCGCCAACGCCTTCCTGGAGTTCGTCTCCCGCGCGGCGCTGCCCGCGCGCGTGGATGCGCGGGTGGCGGGGTTCGGCGTCGGGGCGGCGGTGCTCTCGGTGGTGACGATGGTGCTGCCCGCCATGCGCGCCGCGCGCACGAGCGTGGTTCGCCAGCGGCGGGAGCGGCGCGCCGTGCGCAGGCGCATGCCCCTTTGGCAGAAGGCCTGCCTGGACCTGATCCTGCTCGCCGTCTCGCTCTACGGCCTCTACAGCTTCTCCGCGCAGCGGGACGAGCTCTATCTGCGCGTGCTCGCCGGGGAGACGCTGGACCCGCTGCTGTTCCTGAGCGCCTCGCTCTTCATCCTGGGCGCGGCGCTGCTGGGGCTGCGCCTGCTGCCGCTGCTGGTGCAGCTCGTCTACCGGATCGGGCGCCGGTGGTGGAGCCCGGCGCTGTTCGCCTCGTTCCTGCAGGTGTTCCGCACGCGGGGCAGCCAGGGCTTCCTGATGGTGTTTCTGATGGTGACGGTGGCCCTGGGGCTCTTCAACGCCACCGCCGCGCGCACCATCGAGGACAACGCCGAGCGCAACACGCGCTACTCCATCGGCGCGGACGTCGTGCTGCAGGAGGCCTGGCGGGACAACCAGGCCGCATCCGCCGCCGCGACCTCCGGCCCGGGCGCGGTGCAGAGCGAGCCGGCGGAGGCGGAGGTGCGCTATGTCGAGCCGGAGTACGAGGGCTACGCCCTTTTGCCGGAGGCGGAGTCCGTAACCCGCGTGCTGAACGACGACGACATCCGCCTGAACCTGCCGGACGGCGAGACCCTGCGCGGCGTCCGGCTCCTGGGCATCCACACCAAGGAGTTCGGCGAGACGGCCTGGTTTGACGGGGACCTGCTGCCCGTGCACTGGTACCATTACCTCAACGCCATCTCCCAGAACGCGGAGGCGATCCTGGTGTCGGAGAACTTCCAGGACCTGGGCTTCCGGCTCGGGGACGCGATCACCTACCGGAACGAGGCCGGGGACAGCGCGCGGGGCATCGTCTATGGATTTGTGCCCTACTTCCCCACCTATAGCCAGGAGGTGACGACCGTGGGCGCGGACGGGCAGGTCCGCACGGAGCAGAGCTACCTCATCGTCGCGCACCTGAGCCAGGTGCAGGCGGCCTTCGGGGTCACGCCCTATGAGATCTGGATGAAGGTGCAGGGCGACTCCACGCAGTTCGTCTACGACTACATCGAGCAGACGGGGAAGACCCTGCGCTCCTTCCGCGACGCGCAGGCCGAGCGCATCGAGCGCAAGAACGACCCCGTCTACCAGGGCACAAACGGCATCCTGACGGTGGGGTTCATCGTGGCGCTGCTGCTGTGCACGGTGGGGTTCCTGCTCTACTGGGTGCTCTCCATCCGCCAGCGCGCGCTGCAGATGGGCATCTTCCGCGCGATGGGCATGTCCATGCGGGAGATCGTGACCATGCTGGTCAACGAGCAGATCTTCGTCTCGCTCCTGTCGGTTGCGGCCGGGGCGGGCATCGGCGCGGCGGCTGCGGCGCTCTTTGTGCCGCTGATCCAGATCGCCTACGCGGCGGAGCAGCAGATGGTGCCCCTGCGCCTTGTGCTGGAGGCGGGGGACTGCGCGCGGCTCTTCGGCGTCGTGGGCGCGGTGATGGGAATCTGCCTGTGCGTACTGGGCGCGCTTGTGGCGCGGCTCAAGATCGCGCGGGCGCTGAAGCTGGGGGAGGATGCGTGATGATGCAGGAGATGCTCCAGGCAAAAGGGGTTTCCCGCGCGTTCCCCGCGCCGGGCGGGGGCGAGTTTTGGGCGCTGCGCGGGATCGACCTGAGCGCGCCCGCGGGGAAGCTGACCATTCTCAAGGGCCGGTCCGGATCGGGAAAGACCACGCTGCTCAACATCCTCTCCGCGCTCGACCCGCCGACTGCGGGCGAGGTGATCCTGGACGGGCGGGAGATCACGGCCCTGTCCGACCGGGAGCGCACGGCCCTGCGCCGCACGCAGGTGGGGTATGTGTTCCAGTCCGTGGCGCTGATCCCCATGATGACGGCGCTGGAGAACGTCGAGTTCGCCCTGCGGCTGACGCGCTGGCCCGCAAGGGTGCGGCGGGACCGCGCGCTGGAGTGCCTGAAGCTCGTGGGCCTTGCGCAGCGCGCCGGCCACCTGCCGCAGGAGCTCTCCGGCGGGGAGCAGCAGCGCGTGGCCGTGGCGCGGGCCTTTGCGCACCGGCCCAAGGTGCTCTTTGCGGACGAGCCGACCGGCGCGCTGGACACGAATACGGGCCTGCAGGTGGTCAAGATCTTCCGCGACCTGTGCGCGCAGGAGGGCGTGACCGTGGTCATGACCACCCACGACCCCAACCTGATGGAGATCGGCGACGCGGTCTACGAGCTGGAGGATGGTGAGTTGGTGCATGGATGACGCGATCATTCGCTGCGAGAACCTGGTCAAGATCTACAAGACGCAGGAGACGGAGGTCCTGGCCCTGCAGGGCCTGGAGCTGGAGGTCGCCCGCGGGGAGCTCATGGCCATCATCGGCAACTCCGGCAGCGGGAAGTCCACCTTCCTCAACATGGTCGGCGGCCTGGACCGGCCCAGCGCCGGCCGCCTGATCGTGGACGGGCAGGACCTCTTCCGCCTGAGCGACCGGGAGCTGGTGCGCTACAAGCGCAGCACCGTGGGCTTTGTCTGGCAGAACAGCGCGCGCAACCTTCTGCCGTACCTGACGGCGCAGGAGAACGTGGAGCTGCCCATGGCCTTTGAGCGGCGCGCGGGCAAGCGCCGCGCCCGCGCGCAGGAGCTGCTCGAGCGCGTGGGCATCGGCCACCGGGCGGGCAGCCGGCTGCAGCAGCTCTCCGGCGGGGAGCAGCAGCGCGTGGCCATCGCCATCGCCCTGGCGAACCGGCCGAAGATCCTCCTTGCGGACGAGCCGACCGGCGCGGTGGACGCGCGCACCGCGGACCATATCCTGGACGTCTTCCGCCAGCTCAACGAGGAGATGGGGCTCACCATCGTGCTCGTCACCCACGACCAGAGCCTGGCGCGCAAGGTCAACCGCGTCGTCGCCATCCGCGACGGCAAGACCAGCGCCGAGCGCATTGCGCGGGGAGACGTCCGCGCGCGCCTGCAGGAGGTTTCCGGCTTTGCCGAGGAAACGCACGACGAGTACGCGATCCTCGACCGCGCGGGCCGCTTGCAGATCCCCCGCGAGATGCTCGAGGCGGCGGGCGTCACGGGCAACCAGGTGCGCCTGGAGATGCAGGACGGGCGGATCGTCCTGACCGCGCCCGAGGAGCAGCGGGACGCGTAAGCGCGGGCGCTTTCCTGGCGCGCGCTGCGCGGCGGGCGCCGTGCTACGATCTCCGCAGGGAAGGGAGGTCGATGTCCATGGCGTGCGCAATCGCAGGGGGTGCGCTGCTGCTGCTGTTCGCGCTCCTCGCGCCCCTGGCGTGGGAGCGGGTCCGAGCCGAGCGGCTCAAGAACCTCTGGAAGATCGCCTGCATCGCCGTGCAGGCCGCGGAACAGCGCGGCGGCAGCGGCGCGCAGAAGCGGGCGTATGCGCAGGCGCTGCTGCGGGACCGCTATCCGCGTCTCGGCGCGCGGGCGGCGGAGGCCCTGCTCGAGGCCGCGGTGCGGGAGCTGGCGTAAAGGCGCGCAAAAAACCCCCGAGGAACCGATGCTTTGGCTCCTCGGGGGTTTTTGCGCGCCTGCAATCTATTGCGCCGGCAGCGGGTCCTGCGTCAGTCCGTCGAACAGATCCCCGAACTTCTCGGAGAAGGAATCGGGCAGGGCATAGCGGTTGTCCCCGATCATCGCGATTTGCAGGGAGGGGAGGACGTAGAGCGAAGACGTCGTGCCGTCGTTCAGGTCCAGAAGGAGTTGGTAGGACTCCCCTTCGGTCTGCGCTCTGGCGATCGCCAGATAGTCTTCCTCGGCCAGCGCCGCGGGCTGCGCCTGCGCGAGCTCGCCGATCAGGGCGGAGATTTCCCCGCCCGGAAACTCGGCCAGCACCTCTGCGCCCGCGTGGTCGGCGATGGAGACGCGCTCGATGCGCTCCGGGAAGCGCGCCGCCGCAAAGTATTCCGCCGCGTCCATGGGGGAGTTGTCCGTCTGGCCCGTCCTTTGGCAGAGATAGTAGTTGCCCTCCCATTCCACGGCCAGGCGGAACGCGGGGTCGTAGTCCGCCAGCTCGTACACCGTCCCGCCGAGCGCAAAGGTCGTGGAGAACTCCTTTTTCCCGTTCGCCTGCGGGTCCGCCTGGATGTCGTAGTCCAGCGTGCCCAGCGCTGCCTTCAGCTGCTGGGCGGAAAGGCTGTAGGCGGCGCCGTTCTCCAGAAACACGTAGCGATTTCCGTTGTAGTTCATCATCTTGCGCATCCCGTCGGGCGCGTCCGCCGCCGGGGCCGCCGGGGCTGCCAGCTCCAGCTGCGGGAGGGACTCCCGCGCAAACATCGAGGTGCCCCCGAGGACCAGCGCCGCAACCACCACCAGACAGGCGGCGGCCGCGCCCCATTTCCGCCAGCGGAGGGCCTTCGACCGGCCTTTGTACTGGAGGGCCTCCTGTACATATTGGGGGTCCAGCTCGCTCAAGGCGTCGGAAACTCTCTTCGCGTTCATAGAAATACCTCCCTTTCCTGCAGGTATCGCCGCATCTTCCCGCGGATGCGGGTCAGCCGGACGGAGACGGCCTTCTCCGAGAGGCCGACGAGCGCGGCGATCTCCCGATAGCCGTCGGCAAACCAGTAGCGCCGCAGAAAGATCACGCGGTTTTCGGGGGACAGCGTGTCCAGAAACGCTCCGAGGATGCGGGCGAATTCCCGGGCCTCGATTTCGGTTTCCACGGTCTTGGAATCCGCAAAGCAGGTCTCCAGCTCCTCCAGGGCGACGGTGTATCGGCTGTTCCGCTTGGCAGCGGCCTTTTTCCAATAGGCGTTCAGGGAGACGTTTCGGACGATCTTGGCGATGTAGGGCAGCAGGGGGCTCGGGCGCGCCGGGGGAATGGCGTTCCACGCGCCCAGGTAGGCGTCGTTGACGCACTCCTCCGCATCCTGCTCGCTGCCTACGATGCTGCACGAGAGCTTGCGGCAGAGGCGCCCGTACTTGTCGTCCAGCTCGCGAATGCCCTGCTCGGACCGCGCAAAAAACAAGTCGAGGATTTCTTCGTCGGCAACCACTTCAGGACCTCCTCTCCGGCGTCACCTATATCCTACGGTTTCCGCGGCAAATCCTACACCCGCCTGGAACTTTTTTTGCCGCACGCGCAGCGCGGAATTCGACAAAAAAAGACCTGAGAAGAAGTTCTCAGGCCTTCTGGTGGAGCATAGGGGATTCGAACCCCTGACCTCAACATTGCGAACGTTGCGCGCTACCAACTGTGCTAATGCCCCATATTCGCTTTTTCCATCGCCATCCATTCCGGATGACGCATATTACTATACCACGGATGGCGGGAATTTGCAAGAACTTTTTGTGTAAATTTTCGGGAGAAGGTGGAGAGAAAATGAGGGCGGTTCTTCTTGAATTCTTAACCCAATGTGCGGCGCGCGCGGGACCATCCGCGCGCGCAGAGGATGCGTGGAGGAAAAGCGCCGCGGGGGAAGGCGAAGCGGAGGCAGGGGAGAACCCCCGCCTACGCTGGATTTTTTGCGGAATTGCAGAGGATTTGTGAAGGAAATCGTGTGAACATCCAGTGCAAATCTATAAGAAATCAATGATACTTCTTTAAGAATTAGAAATACTTCTTTTAGTCAGTTTTAATAAAGGTAAAAATTGATATAATCAAAAACGGTTATTACGTTAAGTGACTTGTTAAATTTGCCGCTTGGCGTAGGGGGAATTCTCCGGCGAGAACAGGCGCCGCGGAAGCGTCCGGCGTGCGCCACAAAAAAAGAGAGGTGTGGTTTCTTGAGCAAAGTCGTGACTGCTGGAACGGAACGCAAGCGATCGCTCCGCATCAAGAGGCTGAAGGAGAACTGGGAGGGCTATCTCTACATAGCGCCCTGGCTGATCGGCTTCCTGGTGCTCAGCGCTTGGCCGATGGTGTATTCCATCTACCTGTCCTTTACGGACTACGGCCTCTTTCAGGACCCGAACTGGGTCGGGCTGCAGAACTACATCAACATCTTCACGGTGGACTTTTCCTTTAAGCGTTCGCTCCTGACGACGCTGAAGTTCGTGGTCATGGCCGTGCCGCTGAAGCTGATCTTTGCGCTGTTCGTCGCGATGATGCTCAACAAGGCGGTGCGCGGCATGGGCCTGTACCGTACGCTCGTGTACCTGCCCTCGCTGCTGGGCGGCAGCGTCGCGGTTGCGGTGGTGTGGCGAAACATCTTCGGCCTGGACGGCTATGTCAACAGCATTCTGACGATGCTGGGTCTGGAGCGCGTTCCCTGGCTGAGCAGCACCACCTGGGCGCTGCCCACGCTCGTCCTGCTCAACGTCTGGCAGTTCGGCTCGAGCATGATCATCTTCCTTGCGGGCCTCAAGCAGATCCCCAAGGACCTGTACGAGTCCGCGAGCATCGACGGAGCGGGCCCCATCCGCCGCTTCTTCAACATCACGCTGCCCATGCTCTCGCCGGTCATCTTCTTCAACCTGATCTACGGCATGATCGGCGCGTTCCAGCAGTTCAACTCCGCGTTCCTGATCTCCGAGGGCGGACCGGCGCACTCGACCTACCTGTACGCCATGATGCTCTACGAGAAGGCGTTCTCCGCCTACCAGATGGGGTATGCGGCGGCGCTGGCCTGGATCCTGCTGGCCATCGTGGGCGCGTTCACGGCGCTGAACTTCCTGGTGTCCAAGTACTGGGTCTACTACGATTCTTAAACGGGGAGAGAAGGTGGTTATCATGAAGAAGTCAACGGTTCGCTCCATCCTCAACCATGTCTGCCTGATCCTGCTCTCCCTGGTCATGATCTACCCCGTCATCTGGTGGGTGTTCGCCTCCTTTAAGACCACGGGAGAGATGAGCTCGCGCAACCTCTTTCCCGAGGTGTGGACGCTGAGCAACTACATCGAGGGCTGGCAGGTCACCAGCTCCCTGACGTTTGGGACCTTTTTCCGCAACTCGCTGTTCATCGGCGTGGTGAACGTCGTGGGCGCGATCCTGACCTCGGGCCTTGTCGCCTACGGCTTTGGGCGGCTGAAGTTCAAGTTCAAGGGATTCTGGTTTGCGGTGCTGCTCATGACGCTGATGCTGCCCGGCCAGGTCACCGTCATCTCGCAGTACATCATGTACAACAACCTGGGATTCATCGACACGTATTTCCCCCTGATCCTGCCCTACTGCCTGGGCGGCGGCGCGTTCTTCGTCTTCTTGCTGGTGCAGTTCGTGCGCAGCATCCCCATGGAGCTGGACGAGGCGGCCAAGATCGACGGCGCGGGCACGGGGCGCATCTACTGGAACATCATCTTCCCGCTGATGAAGCCGTCCTTTGTCACGGTGGGCATCTACGCCTTCATCTGGAGCTGGGACGACTTCTACTCCCAGATGCTCTACCTGAACACGGCGAGCAAGTACACCGTGAGCTTGGGCCTGCGCATGTTCGTCGACCAGGCGGAGATCCGCTGGGGCGAGCTGCTGGCCATGGCGCTGCTGTCCATCATCCCGTCTGTGATCCTGTTCTTTGTCAACCAGAAGGAGTTCGTCGAAGGCATCGCGACCACGGGCCTGAAGGGATAGCCCCCAAAGATGTGCAATCGTTGCATTGCAACTCAACATAAGGAGGAAAACACATGAAGGCGACGAAGAAGATCCTGTCCGTCCTGCTCGCGCTCGTCCTGGCGCTCGGCCTTGCGGCGTGCAGCAGCGCGGAAACCCCTGCGGCGAGCGCAGACCCCGCCGAGACCGCCGGCGCCGAGGAGAGCCCGGCGGAGAGCGCCGGCGCCGAGAGCCCGGCGGCCTCCGGCGAGGCGATGACCTTCACCTGGTGGGGCTCCGACACCCGCCACGAGGCGACGGAGCAGGCCGTGAACCTGTACACCGAGCAGACCGGCGTGCAGATCGACATCGAGTACAGCGCGTGGGACGGCTACTGGGAGAGAATGGCGGTCCTTGCGGCCTCCAACGCCATGCCGGACGTCTTCCAGATGGACGCGGCCTACATCAACACCTACATTGAAAACGGCCAGCTCGCGGACCTGACCGACATGCTGGACCTGTCCCCCATCATGGACGAGAGCGAGATCGAGAACTACAAGGTGGACGGCAAGCTCTACGGCGCGCCCGTCGGCGCGAACGGCACGGGCTTCGTCTACAGCAAGACCATGCTGGAGGAGTACGGCATCCCCGAGCCCACCGAGGGCTGGACCTGGGACGAGATGCTGGCCTGGGCGCGCGACGCGGCGACCAAGCTGCCCGACGGCGTCTACCCGATCACGGACGGCTATAGCTACGAGTCCATGCAGAACTACGTGGAGACGAACTACGGCATCAAGCTCCTGGACGGCGACGCGTTCAACCTGACCGAGGAGCTGTACCTGGAGTACTTCAACCTCTATGCGGACCTGCGCGAGGAGGGCGTCGTGCCCAAGGCGGAGGAATCCCTCTCCTTTGTCGAGCTGGACCCCCTGTCCGACTCCTTCACCTCCCGCAAGGTGCTCCTGCGCCAGATCAACGTCGGCAACGTGGCGTCCCTGGCGGACATGATGCCGGACGATGAGCTGGGCGTGGTGAACTTCCCGCGCGGCGAGTTCGGCGGCGGCTGGTGCCAGTCCACGATGTTCTACTGCGTGGGCGCGAACTCCGCGCACCAGCAGGAAGCCTGCGACCTCATCTACTGGATTCTCTCGGACGTGGAAGCCGGCACGATCCTGGGCACCGTGCGCGGCCTGCCCGTCAGCGACGAGGTCTATGAGGCCATCGAGCCGAACCTGACCGAGGGCGAGCGCCTTGGCATGGAGATGTACCAGGCCATCAACAACGACGTGGTCACCGGCACGCCCTACTGGGCCGACACGCCTTCGGCGTACACGAGCTGGGTTTCCGAGTTCAACGCCACGGGCGAGGCGATCATCCTGGGCGAAATGTCCGTGGAGGAAGGCTGCACCTACGTCATGACCATCGGCCAGCAGGTGGCTTCCACCCTGCAGTGATCCCCGCCCTCCGGCGGGAAAGGGGCGGCGCAAGCGTTGCGCTGCCCCTCTCTTTGCAGGCGGCGGGCGTTAAAAAAAGGGGCCGGCGGCGAGCCGATCCCCCGGGGCCGGGCGCTTCTTTCAGCGCAGGCCCATCTCCTTTTCCACGGCCTCCATCAGGCCCTTGATGTAGCCCACGGCGAACAGGTTGCCCTGCAGGCCGTAGCTGGGCATGGCGTCGTCCTCGCCGACCATGGTCGGGACGTGGTCCGGCCGCGCGATGCCGTCAAAGCCGACCTCGTAGTAGCAGCGCATGGCCTCGTACATGTCGGTCTTGCCGTCGTCGTGGAAGGTCTCGTGGAAGTTCGTGCGGTCGCCCTGCACGTCGCGGAAGTGGACGAAGTAGATCTTGCCCATCTTGCCGAAGTGGCGGATGGCCGCGGGAATGTCCTCGCCCATGGTGGCGAAGCAGCCCTGGCAGAAGGTCATGCCGTTCATGGGGCTGTCGTAGAGGGAGAAGACGCGGTCAAAGGCCGCCGCGCTGGTCAGAATCCGGCCGATGCCGCGCAGGGAGGGGACGGGCGGATCGTCCGGGTGCAGGGCCAGGCGCACGCCGAGCTCCTCGCAGAGCGGGACGATTTCGCGCAGGAAGGCCTCCAGCGTCTGCCACAGCCGCTCCTGCGGGACCTTGCCGGCCCAGGTATCCGCAACGCCCTCCATGTCGCGCTGGGCAAAGCCCGTGACGGTCGCGCCGCCGCGGGTGGGGATGTCCGTGCGCGTGCGGAACCAGCCCAGAACCGGCATCCAGTTGTAGCAGATGGTGCGGATGTCCAGCTTGGCGCAGTTGCGCAGCAGGTCCTTGAAGACCTCCAGCTCCTCCTCGGCGCCGGGCAGGCCGAGCTTGACCTTGTCCAGGGGCGTCGGGCCCTCGATGATGGAAAGGGTCAGCCCCTGGTCCGCGTACGCCTTCTTCAGGAGCGAAAGGCTCTCCAGGCTCTGCGCGGGCAGGGAGGGGTCCAGCTGGGTGGGGCCGGAGATGACGTATTGCAGGCCCATCTCCTTTTCCAGGTCCACCTTTTGTTGGTCGTAACCGCCGAAGTAGGCAAGACCGAGCTTCATGGCGTTGGTTCCTCCTTTTGCGTTCTGTGGATTCGGTCGAAAAATTGTTGGAATTCTCTTTTGCATTTTCTGCATATGCAAAAAAATTTTTACCTTATAAATTATAGCATATCTGCGAGGGAATGTCACCGGAAATTTTGTTGAATACGCTCTTTTTTTCTCGGGGCGGGCGCAGGCGGTTGACAGCCTGCGGGCAGTGTGCTAAGATACACGGAGGAAAATGCATAGCAAATCGGGATTCTGCCGCCGGGTAGACCCGTGCGCCGCGATCCGCATCGGTAGGCCATGAAGATGCGGACCCGGCGCTTTTTTTGTCAAGGAGGAGAGGACATGCAGAAATTTCGGGAACTGCGCGGGGAATTCGTGCGCTACGCGTCCTTGAGCGCGCTGGGCACGCTGGGCACCTCGTGCTACATTTTGGCGGATACGTTCTTTGTCGCCAAGGGATTGGGGACCGCGGGGCTCGCCGCGCTGAACCTGGCCATCCCCGTCTACAACCTGATCTACGGCGTGGGGCTGATGCTGGGCATGGGCGGCGCGACGAAGTTCGCCGTCAGCGCAAGCCAGGGCGAGCGGGAGGCGGGCAACCGCGCCTATGCCATGGCGCTGCTGCTGGCGGGGCTCGCCGCGGTCGCCTTCGTCGCGGCGGGGCTGCTGTTTCCGGCGGAGATCGCGCGCCTGCTGGGCGCGGACGAAGAGGTCTTCGACATGACGCGGACGTATCTGCAGGTGCTGCTGCTGTTCGCGCCGGCGTTTCTGCTCAACGCGGTGCTGGTCAGCTTTGTGCGCAACGATGGGAATCCGCGCCTGGCCATGCTGGCCACGGTGGGCGCGAGCCTGTCCAACGTGGCGCTGGACTACCTCTTCATCTTCCCCTGCGGGATGGGGATCTTTGGGGCGGTGTTCGCCACGGGCCTTGCGCCGGTGATCGGCGTGTGCATCCTGCTGCCGCACATGCTGCGGCGGGAGCGCGGCTTCCGCCTGACGCGCAGGGGCCTGCATCCGCGCCTGGCCGGCCAGGAGGCGGCCCTGGGATTCCCCTCGCTGGTGACGCAGCTCTCCTCGGCGGTGGTGATGATCACCTTTAACTTCCTGATCCTCGGCCTGGCGGGGAACGTGGGCGTCGCGGCCTACGGCGTGGTGGCGAACCTGGCCCTGATCGCGGTGGGCCTGTACACGGGCGTCGCGCAGGGCGCGCAGCCGCTGCTCAGCCGCGCCTGGGGCCAGCGCGACGGGGAGGGGCTCCAGCGCCTCACCCGCTGGTCGACCTGGAGCGTGCTCGCGCTCTCCCTTGTGACCCTGGCGGTGATTCTGGCCTTCCCCGGGCCCATCGCCGCGCTGTTCAACGGCGAGGGCGACGCGGTGCTGCAGGGCATCGCGGAGCAGGGCCTGCGGCTCTACTTCCTCTCCTCGCCCTTTGCGGCCTACAACCTGCTGCTGGCCACGCTCTTTCCCTCGGTGGAGCGCGCACTGCCCGCGCACGCCCTCTCGCTCCTGCGGGGACTGGTGCTGCTGGTGCCCGCCGCCTTTGCGTTTGCGGCGCTGTGGGGGCTCGTGGGCGTGTGGCTGGCCGTGCCGGTCACCGAGGCCGTCACGGCCGCGGCCGGATACCTCGTCCTGCGGCGGGAGCGCGCGCGCGGATTTGGCGGGGAATTGCAGCCATAAACGAGCGAAAAGAGAAAAAATGGAATCCGGACGAATTTCTTTCGAAAGATCGCCCGGATTCCTTTGATTTTTCTTGCAAAACGGAAGGGGAGCGGCTATACTGTTTGTAATGACAATCGGACATCCGAGGGAGGGAGAGACATGCGGACGGGGGAACGCTACATCCTGGCGCACGACCTGGGCACGAGCGGCAACAAGGCCACGCTCTACGACGAGGCGGGGAACCTGCGGTGCAGCGCGGTCTGCGGGTACGAAACGCGCTACCCGCGCGACCGCTTTGTGGAGCAGGACCCGGAGGATTGGTGGCGCGCGGTCTGCAAGAGCACGCGCGACCTGATGGAAAAGGCGGGGATCGGCCCGGAGGCCGTGCTCGGCGTCAGCTTCAGCGGCATGATGATGGGCTGCCTGCCCGTGGACGGGGCGGGCAAGGCCCTGCGGCCCATGATCCTCTGGGCGGACACGCGCGCCGACCGGCAGGAGCGGGAGATGATCGCGCGCGCGGGGATGGCGCGCGGCTACCGCATCACCGGGCACCGGCTCAGCGCCTCCTACTCGGCGGCAAAGCTGCTCTGGGTGCGGGACAACGAGCCGGAGGTCTACGAGAAGACCGGTAAGATGCTCAACGCCAAGGACTACATCGTCTTCCGGCTCACCGGGGAGTTCGCGACGGACTACAGCGACGCCTCGGGCACGAACCTGCTGGACATCGAGAAGAAGGTCTGGTCGGACGAGATGCTGCGCGCGCTGGACATCCCCGCGCGCCTGCTGCCGCCGCTGCACCGCTCCAGCGACGTCATCGGCGGCGTGACGGAGGAGGCCGCGCGGGCGACCGGTCTGCTCGCGGGCACGCCCGTGGTCCTGGGCGGGGGCGACGGCTCCTGCGCGTGCGTGGGCGCGGGCGTCGTGCGGCCCGGCCGCGCCTACAACGTCCTGGGCTCCTCGTCGTGGATCTCGCTCGCGGCGGAAAAGCCGTTGTTTGACGAGGAGATGCGCACCTTTACCTGGGTGCACCTGGACGAGAAGCTCTACACGCCCTGCGGAACCATGCAGGCCGCGGGCTATTCCTACAGCTGGTTCCGCGACGCGCTGGGCGGGGAGGAAAAGCGCCTGGCCGCCGAGCAGGGCGTAAGCGCCTACGATCTGCTCAACCGCCTGGCGGAGGGCTCCGCGCCGGGGGCGCGGGGCGTGCTCTACCTGCCGTACCTGCTGGGCGAGCGCTCGCCCCGGTGGGACCACGACGCGCGCGGCGCGTTCCTGGGCCTCGGGGTGGGGACGACAAAGGGCGACCTCGTGCGCGCGGTGCTGGAGGGCGTGGGCTATAACCTAAAGATCATCCGCGACATCCTGCGGCGCAGCGAGCCCATGGACAGCCTGACCGTCATCGGCGGCGGGGCCAAGGGCCGGACCTGGCTGCAGATCCTTGCGGACATCTGGGAGCAGGAGCTGACGCTGCCCCGCTACCGCGAGGAGGCCACGAGCATGGGCGCCGCCATCTGCGCCGGCGTGGGGCTGCGCCTGTACCCGGACTATTCCGTGGCCGAATCGCTCAACCCCGGGGAGGAGACCGTGCGGCCCAATCCCCAAAACGCCCCGGCCTACGAGCGCGCCTTCGCGCGGTTCGACGAGGCCTATGAGGCGCTGCGCCCGGTCTTTGCCCACATGGCGGAGGACCGGGCATGACAAGTGGAAAATCATCTAGGGCGGAGGGATGGGAATGATGCTGAACTATACGCTGCACAAGGACATACCGGTTCCGCTGTACTACCAACTCAAGCTGCAGATCCTGGCAGACATCAAGGAGGGGCGCCTGCACGTGGGCGACATGCTGCCGCCCGAGTGCGAGCTGTGCAAGGAGATGGGCATCAGCCGGCCCACAGTGCGCCAGGCCATGGGCGAACTGGTCGCCGAGGGCCATTTGACCCGCTGCAAGGGCAAGGGCACGTTCGTCTCCGCGCCGTCGGTGCGGCCGGTGGACGCGCGCTTCTTCCAGGGCCTGCAGAGCTTCAATGAAGAGATGCTGCAAAAGGGCCTTGCGCCCTCCACGCGCGTGCTGGCGCTGGAGATGGTCTCCAACCGGGAGGACATCGCCGCCACCCTGCGCCTTGCGGAGGACAAGCGCCTCATCCACCTGAGCCGGCTGCGCAGCGCGGACGGCCAGCCGCTGGTGGTGGTGGACACCTGGCTGCCCTACGCGCGCTTCCGCGGGCTCATGGAGGAGGACTTTGAGGTCAAGAGCCTGTATGCCCTGCTGGAGCAGAAGTACAACCTGCGCGTGGACCGCGCCACGCGGCAGTTCGAGGCGGCGGGCGTCGCCCCGGAGGACGCCGCGCTCCTGGGCATGGATGCCGGGCGCGCCGTCTGCCGCGTCTATACCCTGGCCTATGCCAAGAACCAGCCCGTGGAGCACTCCATCGCGCGCTACCGCGGCGACCGCAATATCTTCACCGTCGAATTGTTCCGCTGAGGCGGAGAAAAAGGGAGGATTTCGCCATGAATGCATCGCAGCTGGCCCAGTACTTTGACCACACGCTCCTGCGCGCGGACGCCACGCCCGCGGACTTTGCAGCCTTTTGCGCGGATTGCCGACGCTATGGGTTCGCCATGGCGGCCATCAATTCCGCGCCCGTGCGCCGGGTCAAGGAGCTCCTGCGCGGCTCGCCCGTGCACGTCGGCGCGGCCATCGGCTTCCCGCTCGGGCAGACGCGCATCGACGTCAAGCTCCTGGAGACGCGCCTGGCCATCGAGGACGGCGCGGACGAGATCGACTACGTCGTGAACCTGACGGAGCTCAAGGCCGGAAACCTGGACTATGTGCAGCGGGAGATGGCTTCCATCGTCGCCCTCTGCCGGGAAAAGGGCGTCCTCTCCAAGGTCATCTTTGAGAACTGCTACCTCACCGACGCGGAGAAGCGCAGCCTCTGCGCCATCGCCCGCGAGGTCGGTCCGGACTTTGTCAAGACCTCCACGGGCTTTGGAACCGGCGGCGCCACGTTTGCGGACGTGGAGCTCATGGTGCGCGAGGTCGGCCCGGGCGTCCGCGTCAAGGCGGCCGGCGGCATCCGCACGCTGGAGGACGCCCTGCGCTACATCGACCTGGGCGTGTCCCGCATCGGCTCGACCGCGAGCGTGCGCATCGTCGACGCCTTTCGCGAAAAGTACGGCGAATAACCCCGAAAGCGAAAGGGCCCCCGCGCTTCCATGCAAAGCGCGGGGGCCTCTTGTCTCGTCCAATCAGTCGGGGCGGTGCATCGTCACCTGGACCTTCTTGTTCTGCGCGTCCAGGGCGTGAATCCAGACCGTCAAAACGTCGCCGCCGGAGGACGCTGTGCGCTGCATCGGCCTGGGCGTGTCCCACATCGTCGATGCGTTCCGCGAAAAATCCGGCGAGTGCCCCCGAAAGCGAAAGGGCCCCCGCGCTTCCATGCAAAGCGCGGGGGCCTCTTGTC
>ERZ827492.86-NODE-86-length-96058-cov-7.063717_pt1 | contig 96058 bp, 93 predicted proteins | sample MGYA00519704_ERZ827492 | MGnify/ENA primary metagenome ERZ827492 (study PRJEB31778, sample SAMEA3449325) | human gut metagenome | biome: human gut; feature: human-associated habitat; material: faeces | place: United Kingdom | collected 2010/2012 ... | reverse complement strand
CGGGCGAGCGCGGCCTCCAGCTCGCGCAGGCGGCGCTGCATTTCGGCGCTCGAGCGCTCGTGCTCCTGGTTGGCGCGGCGCATGGCCACAAAGAGCACTGCCGCCGCGGCAAGGGCCAGCGCCGCCAGCAGCACGGCGACGATCTCCACGGCCGAGGTGCCGGCGGCAGCCGGCGCGCCGGTCGTGGCCAGGGCCGCGGGCGTCCACAGGAGCGCCCCCAGCAAAGCCGCCAGGAAGAGGAAGAGCTTCCGCCTCATGCCCGGCCACCTTCTCTCCAATACCAGACGGCGAACACGCGCTTGAAGCACTCGGAGAGCGCGGTCTCGTCCGTGACGCTCGCGTCAAAGGCGTTGAGCTTGCCGATGATGGTCATGGGATCGGTGCAGTTGCCGTTCTCGTCCACAAAGGGCGTGAGCCACGGCGCGTGCGTAAGGTACGCGTAGAGGGACAGGAACTCGAGCACGCGCTCCTGCCGGGTGGGCACGTCCGCCGCCTTGGCGGGCGCGGCGGGCGCGGCCGCGGGCTGGCTGGCCGTGGCCATGGCAAAGGGATTGCTCTGCGCGGCCAGGCCGTCGCTCACGACGCCAAAGGGGTTGGCCGCGGCGCGAGAACCCGGCGCGTTCACCGCGCCGCGCGCGAGGGAGGAGTCCAGCTTGTGCACGCCCATGGCGACCTCGGTCTTGGGGTTGAGGCACATCTGCACGGCGTCCGGCGCGGTGCGCGTGCCGTAGACCGCGTCAAAGACCTGCCGCACGAGGGCTTGGTCCTCGGGCGTGAGCCACTGGAACAGCCGGCCGCCGTTGCCGGCGAAGAACAGGCGCATCAGGCCCCCGGCGTTGAGCGCGCGGCCCGTCTCCTGGGAGAAGCGGCGCGCATTCTCCGCGATGAGGTAGATGACGGAGGCGAAGTTGAACCGGATGGACTCGTAGACCGAGGGGCAGGCCGCGCCGCCCGCGCGCAGCTGGCTCATCATGTCGTCGGCGTGGTTGGCGCACAACAGGTCCACAATCAGGGAGAAGGCCTCGGGCATGGCGTCCGCGGAGCCGGACTGGCGCGCGGCCATGTCCCGCAGCATGTGGATGCGGGAGAGGTCCTTCTGCGCGATGGACTTGCGCGTCTCGTCCGGGGAGGCGGCGTGGATGCCCGCGGCGCGCGTCAGGAACTCCTGCTCGGGGCAGGCGTCCTCCCCGCGCTGGCAGCTGAGCAGCAGGCCCTTGTAGACGGCCTCGGTGAGGATGTTCCGCCCGCCGATGACCACGGAGAACTCGCGCTGGGGCCGCTGGATGTCGTCCAGCCACAGGGAGACGTCCGTCGAGCCGCCGCCCACGTCCGCGCAGAGGAAGCCGTCTGCCAGGGCCGTGACCCCCGCGGCGATGAAGAAGGCGCCCGCGGCCTGGCTCTCGGTGAACAGCTCCACGCTCCCAAGGTCGATGCCGGTCGTGGCCGCGACCCACTTGGCGCTGTCCGCCGCGCAGGTGCGGAAGCCCTGCACATCAAAGGACGCCGTGTTCGGGAAGGTGAAGCGCCAGTTGATCTTCGTGCCCTGGTTGATGGCGGCAATCAGCGCGTACTGCAGCATGACCTGGCGCAGGAACAGGCGCAGGGCGGCCTTGTGCGTCGGGGTCAGGCCCTCGCCGTCGCCCCACTTCAGGCCCGTGACGATGGCGTCCCGCTCGCTGAAGTCGCGCGTGGAGTGGCAGATGTGCCCGTCCAGCAGCACCTGCGTGCGCTCGACGTCCTCGGCCGTCATCTGGCCGAAGGCGTTGCCGTCAAAGACCTCCAGCGCCGTGGAGATGCCGCCGCCGGTCTTGAGCTGCGCGTCGCAGACGAACTCGCGCAGCATGTTCGTCTCGGTCTCCGTGTCGCGCAGGATGTGCTTGTGCAGGTGCATGGCGTCCTCGAGCTGGACGGTGCGGTAGTTGCCGTCGATCTCCATGGCGCCGATGGTGTTGGAGGTGCCAAAGTCCAGGCCGATCTGCACGGTCTTGGGCAGGACCACGGAGGGCCCCTCAAACCGCCCGTCGTCGGCAAAGAAGCAGCCCACGCTGCACGGCCCCGCGGGCAGCTGCACGCGGAAGGCCACGATCTTGGGGAAGAAGGGCGAGAGCGCGACCTGCCAGGTGTTTTCGCCCACGCCGCCGCTGGAGGCGACCTGCTGGCGCACGCGGAAGGCCGGACGCACGTCGTTTTCGCCCACGGCGGCCATCTCCAGCGGGTTGCGGCCCGCGCCGCCGTTGCTCTGCTTAAAATAGGTGTAGTAGCACTTCCACTTGGGCAGGCGCACGTTCGGCCAGACCACCAGGTCCGACAGCGCCACGTCCTCCGAGACGATGACGCGCGTCTCCGGCATGGACTTGCGGATGATGTAGCGCCGCGCGGCAAAGCCCGGCGCGTGGGACTCGACCGTGATGTCCACGACGATGTCGCCATAGTCGCGCGCGGTCATGCGCAGGTCCTGGATGGTGACCTCTCCGCGCAGCTCCAGCTGCATGAGCGCCTCGCCCACCGGCGGCACGGCGTGGTCCACGACCTCCCCCGCCTCGTTGTAGATGGCGGAGAAGTTGACGTTCTTCATGATGTCGCGGTTGACGTTGTCCGTGAGGTTGAAGTCCGAGAGCACGGAGCGGCTGAACTTGTAGATGCCCAGGGCCACCAGGTCCTCGCCGCGGGCAAAGGGCAGCGCGTTGACGGGGTTGACCACGTGCGCAAACGGCGCGGGCAGGGGGAACTCCACCGGCGGGGGCGCGTCCAGGTCCACCAGCGTATCCGGCAGGGCGAGGTTGCTCACCGCGGGCATGCGCGCCCGCTCGATGAGGTTCAGGCACTCGACATCCAGTGTATTTACCTGGGACAGCGCGCCCAGCATCTTGTTGATCATGTCGCAGTTGTAGGAGAACTGCGGCCGCGCGGGGTCGAGCTGGTAGTCCACGCTCATGTTGAGGCTCACCAGCGCCGGGTCGGACACGCCGCCCAGCGGCACCCAGAAGAACTCCCGGGAGAGGTAGGCGATGCTCCTGCCGTTGTAGAAGAGGTAGACGCCCTGCGGGCTCTGGCGGCGGATGTTCTCCGGAAGGCCCGCCACGGCCATGGTCAGGTTCAGCAGGCGCACGCTGCGCCGCGCGCTCTCCAGGGTGTTCGCGGGGTCGCCCATCTGCACGCTCAGCCCCAGGTCCGCGTAATACGTGCCCAGGAAATAGCCGCGCGTCACCAGCAGCCAGAGGTTGCGCGCCTCCTCCGAAGCGCGCATGGCGTGCAGGGCGCTCGTCTCCTCGGCGCGCAGGTCGCGCAGGAACTCCTCCGCCAGGCGCGCGATGAGCTTTTCGCCAAACACCGGGGAGTTCGGCATCTGCGTCATGGTCAGCACGCCCGTCAGGCGGCTGACGAGCACGTCCCGCTGCAGCACGGGCAGCTGCGCGTCGCACGGGTCGCGGAACAGGCCCGTGGGGTAGTGGAACCAGGGGATGTTCCGCGCGCCCTTGGGGTCCGGCCGCACGGCCGCGGGGAAGGCCAGGAGCCTGCGGGAAAAGATCAGGCGCGGCGCGCCGTCGAAGCAGCCGACCTGCATGCCCGCCGGGGCGAAGTTGCCGTGCGCGGCGTCCGCGGGCAGGAAGAAGTCCTCGCCCGCGGGCGCGTAGTCGCACCCGATGGCCGCAAAGTCCGACCGGGGCCGGCCCGGCCGGTCGTCCGCCGAAAGGGTCAGGGTGTTGACCTCAAAGGGGTATTCGTCCTGCAGCAGGGCCAGGGCCGTCATGCCGCGCCACTGGCGCACCGCGTCCTCCATGCCCATCTCCAGGGCCGCCTGGAAGGAGAAATAATTGGAGTAGATCTCCGGGAAGGAGGAGGAGATGAGCGCATCGCCCGCCTTCATGCGCTTGGCGATCTTCTCGCACAGGTTAAAGGGCGCGTTGCCGTCGGACCCGACGCGCTCCCAGCCCTTGCGGCTGAGCGTGGGCAGGGCCTCGCCCGCGTTGAGCTCCACGATCATGGATTCCAGCATGTCTCTTCCCCCTTTCTCACTGCACGCTGCACGCGTAGAGCAGGCTGGACAGGAACGTCTCAAAGCAGGTGGAGCCGCTCACGCTGTCCGAGGTCTGCGCCACGACGCTGCGGTTGATCGCGTCGAAGGTGTATTCGCCGTTGAGGCCGCCGACGAGGGTCTTCACGTCCTCCTGCGAGGCGTCGCCGCCCAGGGGCTTCTGCGCGTCGTAGCGGCCGTCCGGCATCTCCAGGTAATACTTATAGAGCAGGGCCAGCAGCGCGCCGTCCACAAGCTCGTTGCTGGGCACGTCCACGCGCCAGCCGCCCGCGCCGCCCACGGCGTAGCCCTCGCCGGGGTTGGAGCGGACGTAGGGCGGCGGCAGGGTCACGATCAGCTCCGTCAGCCACCGCACAAACTCCGTGAAGTACCGCCCCGCCGTGCGGAAGCGCAGCACGGCCTCCTCCCGCTCCTCGTCCGAGCGGACCTTGCGGAAGTAGCGGCGGGTCACGGCGTCCTGCGTGCGGAAGATGCTCTGCTTGCCCGTCAGGTCCTTGACCATGGGGTAGCCGTAGGAGGTGGCCAGCACATACGCCGCCCGCAGCAGGCGCGCAAAGCCGCTGCGGACCGCCATGTCCGGGAAGGAGTCCCAGGTCAGGAACGTCTTCCCCTCGGCGTTGGGCGCGGTCAGGTCCAGGTTGAACAGGTAGTGGCCGTCCTGCTCCTGGGGGTTGTAGGCGCCGGGGTTCGTGGTCAGGAAGTGGGACACGGCCTGCGCGCCCAGCCAGTCCACCAGGTGCGCGGCGTTGTTCTGGTCCTGGCCGCCGGTGCAGTAGTCGTAGACCACCTTGTCCTGCGAGCCGACCATGTAGATGGCGTTGAAGACCTTGTTTTCGCCGTAGCCCACGCCCTCGCGCGCGTAGTATTCCAGGGCCGCCTTGGCCTTGGGCTCAAACTGCGAGGCCTCGATCACGCCGTCGCCCTTTGTCGTGGCGAAGTAGGGCAGCAGGAGCATCGCGCCGATGATGGCGCCGCCGCCCACGGCGCGCCGGGCGTCCGGGTTCGGGTTTTCGTCCGTCAGGTTGCGGATGTAGCGGGCGATGGAGGGAATGGCCGAGGCGCCCGTCCCGCCGAAGATGGAGCCGGCCAGCAGGATGCGCGGCTGCCCGCCCTTGACGAGCTCGCGCCGGATCTCCTCGATGACCTCGGAGAAGCTGTGCTCGGCCGGCAGGCGCGGCAGCTCCGAGGCAAAGAAGTGCGCGCCCACGTTCGGGTGGCCGTAGAAGCCCTTCTTATAGCTCATCTCCAGCTCGTAGTCCGTATAGAGCGCGCGGGCGATCTCCCGGTCGTTGCCCATGCCGGTCGAGCGCAGGATGCCGCCCATGGCCTGCTCCTCCACCGCGGTCAGGCGGTAGAGGGCAAAGTCCGCGGAAAAGCCGATGTCCGTCTCCTCCTCGGCCTCGGCCTGCGCGGCGGAGACGCAGGCGCGCATGTCCCCGTAGAGCGCGGTCAGGCTCTCGGCGCGCTTGAGGTTGCCGCCCGTCTGGTCCAGGTCCACGATCACCGCGCGGATGGCCGCGCCCGGGTGGCGCAGGACGCCCGCCGCCGCCGCGTGCAGGGTCGCCTCCAGCATCTTGGAACCGGAGCCGCCCACGAAAAATACATAGCTGCCCAAGGGTTTCCGCCTCCTCTCACCACTTTTTGAACAGGGAACTGCGCATGCCAACGGGCGAGAAGAGCCACAGCCCCAGGATAAACGGCACGTTGTACAGGAACAGCCCGTGGTAGGCCAGGATGTCATAGGCGTCCAGCACCATGGAGGTCGCAAAGCCGAACACGCCGCTGAGGATGGAGACCAGCAGCGTCATGAGCACGTGCACCGCGACAAACACCGCAAAGAGGATGTTCTCCAGGCTTCTGCGGTCGGGCTTGCCCGCCTTCCAGAAGATCGCGTACCAGACCGCCACCAGCAGCACCGAAAGGCCCGCCGTCGTGCCATACGTCCCGGCCATGACCGAGAACCAGACCTGGCGCACGGCCTCGTCCGTCAGGTTTTCCACGCCCGCGATGCCGACGCTCTGCAAAAACTCGTAGGCAAAGGGCGTGCTCGCCATGTTCCACGAAAGGAACGCCAGCAGCAGCCCCGTGAGCACCGCGTACATCACCACCAGGATGGCGATGTGCTTGCCGTTGTTGTCCTTGCTTCTAGCCAACTCTTCATCCTCCCCTTCTTCTGTGCGTTATTCGGTGCGGAAGTACCCCTGCTCGTCCACATAGAGGTCGACGTAAAAGCGCACGAGCTCGTGCGTGGGCGACAGGGCGTTCTCGCCCGTGGTCTGCACCGTGTTGGAGGAGACCACGAGCTGGTTCATGATGCGCTTCAGGTACAGCGTCTTGGACCCGTCAAAGCTCTCGGGGTCGTTGAGCCAGGTCAGCTCGTCCGCCACCGAGATATCCCACTCGTCCACCCAGGGCTCCAGGTCCGTCGGGAACAGGCCCGCCGGGCACTGCGCCGACGCGCTGAGCAGGATGCGGTAGATGCCGATGTCCTCCGGGGCCTGCATCGTCACGCGGAAGGTGACCGGGCAGGTGAGCGTCTCCCCGTCGCGCTGCGCCGTGCCGACGGAGACGACCTCGACGCTCTGCACGAGCGCCGCGGCGGTCTCGTCCGCGGCAAAGTCGCCGGCATACCGGCTGGACCCGACGGTCGCGGTGATGGGCAGGCCCGTCTCCTCCGCGGTGGCCGCGCCCGCATCGCTGCCGGTGCGCCGGCCGGAGGCGACCTCCTGCAGGACCGTGCGCTCGACCTGCGCCTCCGCCGTGAAGGTGAAGGTCGAAAAGTCCACGTCCTTGTCCGTCACGACGCTGACCGGGACGGTGAAGTCAAAGGACAGGCTCTGCGGGGCCGCGGCGGGCGCGGGCGTCTGGCCGCGGGCCGTGGCCTCCTGGCGGGGGATGGTGTAGCGCAGGTCCGCGACCTGGCCGCTGGCCAGCCGCGTCTCGTCCTGCTGGGTCTGGCCGGTGAGCACGCCGTCGGTGGCAAAGCCGGTGATGTCCGAATAGTCCGCGGCCTCGCCCCAGTCGCCGGTCTTCATCAGCTGCACTTCACAGGTATAGAACTCGTTGTCCGCAATTTCCGCGTCAAACTTCTCCTGCAGCGCCTGGGCGAAGGCGTTGACCTCGCTCTCCTCGCCGATGAGCAGCAGGTAGAAGGGGTGCGGCTTGTACTCGACGAAGTTGCGGTTCTCGTCCACGCCGTAGTGGATGGTCTGGTCGCTCTCGCCGATGTCGTAGATGGGGCCGGCGAACTCGCTCTGGATGCCGAGCACGGCCACGGTCTTTCCCTGGGAGAGGAAGTGCTCCGTCATGAGCCGGCCGATGCTCTCGACCATGCCCTTTTCCTCGTAGAGGTCCGTGACGATGACGTTGAGGCTGTCGGGATCGGCCATGGTCAGGGCCGTGCGCAGGGGCGGCAGGGACTGGCTGTCCCAGTTGACGGCAGCGATGGAGCGGACCCGGTCGGTCACATCCTCCAAAACGTCGCCCGTGCCCGCGCTGTAGTCCGCAAAGTAGGTGGTCTTGCTGTAAAAATCCGCCTGCTCATAGGCGCGGACCGTGTCCCCGGCGGAGATGGGCGCAAAGGCGTAGAGCGAGCGCGTGAACGCCTCCAGCGTCTGGCCGCTCTCATTCAGGTACTCATCCATCCCCTCGATGTCCGCAAAGTCCTCGGGCAGCAGGGAGATCTCAAAGCGGTAGTAGTCGACCTGCGCGTTGATCCAGGTGTTGTAGGCGGTCTCCTCGATGCGGGGCAGGGCCTTGCGGTAGGCCGTGGCCAGGTCCCCGGCCACAAACCCCGCCATGGAGGGCGTGCCGTCCACCCAGACGTCGATTTGGATGTCGGCGTTGGGGTCGATTGCGGCGGAGGTTCCGCCCGCCCCGCCGTCTGCGGTCGGCTGCTCGTAAGCGGGCACGCCCGCGTAGTCCCGAATGTGCACCTGGCTCGCCGTCGTGCTCGTCCGCCCTCTGCACCCGGTCAGCAGCAGGACCAGCGCCAGCGCCGCGCACAATGCGCTTCTCTTTTTCATGGGCATCCTTCCTCCAAGATTTCTTCCTCTATTATACGGCACAGCTCCCCGAATCCGCAACCAAAAAAGCCGCGCGCTCCACGGCTGTACCCATGAAGATAAACGCTTTGCGCCGGGAAAACGTGCCCTGCCAAAACGCAAAAAAACCGGGGAAACCGGTTCTTTTGCGTTTTGCAGATTTTAGACGTAGTAGAGATCCTTGTTCGGATAGGAATCCTCGCAGGTGTACTGCAAGCCGAGGCGCGAGAGCATCACCTCATTGCTCTGGGAGAGCATGTAGGAGGCGTGGGCCTGGCAGTTGCGCAGGTCCGTGAGCTTCTTGACGGCCAGCTCCGCGACGGGATTTGTCGCCGCGCAGATGGACAGGGCCAGCAGCACCTCGTCCAGGCTGAGCACCGGCTCCGCGATGCCCAGCACGTCCTTCTTGAGCCGGACGATGGGCTCCAGGATGATGTGGGAGAGGAGGTAGATGTCGTCCGCGATGCCGGCCAGGCGCTTGACGGCGTTGAGCACGGCGCTGGCGTCCGGGTTCATGATGCCCGCGCCGCGGCCCGTGACCACGGACCCGTCCGGCAGCTCGATGGCGAAGGCCGGGCAGCCGGTCTGCTCCGCGCGCTCGAGCGCAGGGCGCACCACGCGCCGGTCCTCGGGCGAGAGGTCCAGGCTCTTCATGACCATCTCGGTCTTCTGCACGGTTTCCTCGTCCGTGCGGCCCTTGGCGTAGTCGACCTTGGCGCGGTAGTAGCGGCGGATGATCTCCTGCTTGGCGGCCTCGCGCACGGCCTCGTCGTCGAAGATGCCGTATCCCGCCATGTTGACGCCCATGTCCGTGGGGGAGTGGTAGATGGAGTCGCTGCCGGTGATCTTCATCAGGATTCTGCGCAGCACGGGGAAGGCCTCGATGTCGCGGTTGTAGTTGACGGTGGTGATGCCGTAGGCCTCCAGGTGGAAGGGGTCGATCATGTTCACGTCCTTCAGGTCCGCCGTCGCCGCCTCGTAGGCCAGGTTGACCGGGTGCTTGAGCGGCAGGTTCCACACCGGGAAGGTCTCAAACTTGGCGTATCCGGCCTGGACCCCGCGCTTGTACTCGTGGTAGAGCTGGGAAAGGCAGGTCGCCAGCTTTCCCGAGCAGGGGCCCGGCGCCGTGACCACGACCAGGGGCCGCGTGGTCTCGACAAAGTCGTTCTTGCCGTAGCCCTCGTCGGAGACGACCAGGTCCACGTCCATGGGATAGCCCTGGATGGGGTAGTGCAGGTACGCGCGCTCGCCGCGCATCTCCAGCATCTTGCGGAACGCGTCGGCCGCGGGCTGGCCCTTGTACTGCGTGATGACCACGGCCGACACGTACAGGCCCATGCGGCGGAGCTGGTCCATCAGGCGCAGCAGGTCCATGTCGTAGGTGATGCCCAGGTCCGCGCGGTACTTGCCGTTGCCGATGTCCCCGGCGTTGATGCAGAAGAGGATCTCCGCCTGGTCGCGGAACTGCTGCAGCAGGCCGATCTTGGCGTCGGGCTTAAAGCCCGGCAGCACGCGCGAGGCGTGCAGATCGTCAAAGAGCTTGCCGCCGAATTCCAGGTAGAGCTTGTTGCCAAACCGCGCGATGCGCTCCTGGATGGCCTGGGACTGGCGCCGGATGTACAGATCGTTGTCAAAACCGATTTTTTGCATGTTTCTCCCCCTCCCCGTCGGGAAACCAAAACACTTTCCAACAAGCAGGGGAACGCCGCGAGCGACGGCGCTCCCCAATCCACTCTTTTTTTCGCACTTACATCTTTTCCGGCGCTTCCACGCCGATCAGGCCCAGCGCCGTGCGCAGGCAGGAGGCCGTGGCCGCCGTCAGGTTCACGCGCGCAGCGGAGGCCGCCGCGTCCTCGGTGAGGATGCGGTTCTCGTAGTAGTAGCGGTTGAAGTTGGACGCCAGCTCCACCGTAAAGCGCGTGAGGAGCGAGGGCTCGTTGCGCTGGCAGGCCTCCCGCACCAGCTCCGGGAAGCGCTCGAGGGAGCGGACCACCTCCTGCGCCTGGGCGTTGTCCAGCGCGGCGTAATCCGGCGCCGCGGAGAGCTCGCCCGCCTTGGCCAGCACGGAGCAGCAGCGCGCGTGCGTGTACTGCACGTAGGGCCCGGTCTCGCCGTCGAAGTTCAGGACGCGCTCCCAGCGGAAGTCGATGTCCTTGATGCGGTTGTTGAACAGGTCGAAGAACACGACCGCGCCGATGCCCACCTGGCGCGCGACCTTGTCCTTGTCCGCGAGGTTCGGGCTCTTCTCCTCGATGATCTCGCGCGCCTTTTCCACCGCGCGGGTGAGCAGCTCGTCCAGGTAGACGACGTAGCCCTCGCGCGTGGACAGGGCGCGGCCCTCGTAGGAGACCATGCCGAAGGCCACGTGCTCCAGGTCCTTGGACCAGTCGTAGCCCATCTTCTCCACGACCTTGAACCACTGGCGGAAGTGCAGGTCCTGCTGATAGGCCACGACGTAGAGGTCCTTGTAGAAGTCGTAGGTCTTCTTGCGGTAGAAGGCCGCGGCCAGGTCGCGCGTGGCGTAGAGCGTCGCGCCGTCCTTCTTGAGGATCAGGCAGGGGGGCATTCCCTCGTCCTCCAGGTCCACGACGTAGGCGCCCTGGCTCTCCTTGAGCAGGCCCTTTTCCCGCAGCTCGTCGATGACGGGCTGCATCTTGTCGTTGTAGAAGCTCTCGCCCGCGTAGGAGTCGAACTGCACGCCCAGCATGTCGTAGACGCGCTGCGCGTCCTTCAGGGTGATCTCCTTGAACTTGTTGAAGATGCGCAGGGCCTCGGGATCGCCGTCCTCGATCTTCTTGAACCACAGGCGGCCTTCGTCCTCGAGGGCGGGGTCCGTTTCCGCCTCCTTGTGGAAGCGGACGTAGAGCTCGGTCAGGGCGTTGACGCCGCCCTGCTCGACCTGCTCGGGGCTGCCCCACTTGCGGTAGGCGGCGATCATCTTGCCGAACTGCGTGCCCCAGTCGCCCAGGTGGTTGATGCCCACGCACTTGTAGCCCAGGTGCTCATAGATCTTGTAGAGCGCGTTGCCGATCATCGTGGTGGACAGGTGTCCGATGTGGAAGCGCTTGGCGATGTTGATGGAGGAGTAGTCGATGCAGATCACGCGGCCCTGCCCCTCGTCCGAGGAGCCGTAGCGCTCGCCCTGCTCGAGAACGCGCTCGACGATGGACTGCGCATACCCCGTCTTGTGCAGGAAGAAGTTGAGGTATCCGCCCACGCACTCCACGCGCTCGATCACCTGGTCCGGCGCGATGCGCTCGGAGAGCTTGCCCGCAATGGCGGGCGGCGCCATGCGCAGCGCCTTGGACAGTCGGAAGCAGGGGAAGGCAAAGTCCCCCATCTCGGGGTTGGGCGGCGTCTCGAGGAAGCCGGGGATTCCGTCCACGCTCGCGTCGAAGGCCTCGCGCAGGGCCCCGGCGATCTTTTCGGCAAGGTACGCCTTAAATTCCATAGTCCACCTCTCCTAAAAACACATTTCAAACCTAATCATAGCATATTCCCCGCCTTTTTCCTAGGGGACGGCAGACATTTTACAATGCACAAAGAAAGAACCCCGCCGGAAGTCTTTCCGGCAGGGTTCCTAGCGGGCAATTAGGCCGCAGCGCTCTCCGCAGGGGCTTCGGTAGCCTCAGCGCTCTCGGCAGGGGCCTCGCTCTCGGCGGGCGCCTCAGAAGCAGCGGGCTCCTCGGAAGCGGCAGGCTCCTCAGAGGCAGCGGGCTCCTCGGAAGCGGCGGGCTCCTCAGAGGCAGCGGGCTCCTCGGAAGCCGTGGGCTCCGCAGAGGTAGCGGGCACTTCGACAGCGCCGACGGTCTCTCTCCACTCGTCGTACTGCGCCTGGACATCGGCCTTCAGCTCGTCAAGGCCGGCGGCCTTCAGGTCCGCGATGTACTGGGGCAGAGCGGTGGAGGGATCCACAGCGCCGGAGATCAGGGCGTTGTTCATGCCCTCGGCGACGTTGTTCAGGGACGCGATGGTGGTCTCCATCTCCGCGGGCATCTTGTAACGGAAGCCCAGGGACGCGTGCGCAACGGCGTCCGCAGAGTAGTCCTGAAGGAGCTGGTTCTTCTCGGGATCCTCGTCAACGGTCACGTCCTGCAGGACGGTGTTGCCGAAGGTCCAGGCGCCGCCGTGCGAGCCGTACCAAGAGGTATCGATCAGCTCAACGCGGCCGTCGTCGGAGAAGGTCCACATGGTCTCGGGCACGCCGAAGACCAGCATATCCAGCAGGGTGGTGTCGCTGTACATCATGTTGATGAACTGCATGGCGACATCCGGATTCTCAGAGGTGACGGGGATGGCGAGCATGGAGCCGCCGGTGTGGTTGGTGGTGACGATCTTGGGCTGCGTGTAGATCTCGCTGAGGTTCAGGTCCGGGTTGCCGGAGGCGTTCTTCATCTCCTGGGCCTTGATGTTGTTGCCCTTCAGCGGGGCCGTGTAGACCAGGAACTCACCCGCGTTGAACTGGGTCAGCGCGTCGTACTGCGCCAGGGAAGTGTCCGGATGGACGTAACCGGCCTGCGCGTACTCGTACATGGTCTGCGCGTAGTAGGCGTACTCCTCAGACTCCCAGGTGGAGTAGACGGTGTTGTCCCAGGTGCCGTCCTCGTTGGGGGAGAGGTAGGTGCTCAGCAGGTTGAAGTTGAGGCCCGCGACGAAGCTCTCGCTCCAGGGATCCTCGCACCAGCGGCGGTCGGTGACGTAGGGGTACTGCTCCGGATGGAGCTCCTTGTACGCAGCCAGGTAGGGCTCCAGGTCCGCGATGCCGGTGATCGTGGTGGGATCCATGCCGACTTCCTCAGCCGCGTCGAGGTTGACGATGTAGCCGTTCGGCACAGCCAGCTCCTTGTTGACAGGCACCGCGTAGTTGATGCCGTCGATCTGGGTACCGGTGATGAACAGCGGGTTCAGGCTGTTGGTGATGTCCTGGCCGTAGGTCTCCAGCAGGTTGCCGTAGGCGCCGTTGTCATCGTTCAGCGCGGTGAACAGGCCCTGCATGACGGAGCGGGTATACTGCTTCCAGTCCGCGGTGAAGAACAGGTCGATTTCCTCGCCGGACTGCAGAGCGGTCAGCGCGCGGGAATCCCAGTCCGCCCAGCTGACGATGCGGAACTCGACGTTCGCGCCGATCAGCGGCTCGATGTAAGCGTTGATCGCCTCCTGGACCGCCTCGCGAGAGTTGGTGTCCTGGTTGCCGATCTCATAATAGAGCAGGTTGACAACTTCGCCGGAACCGGCGCTGGCGGTGGGCTCGGTGCTTTCCGTGCCGGCATCGTCCGTAGCGGCCGGAGACTCGGCGGGCTCTTCCGTGCTGGTGCAGGCGGTCATCGCGAACACCATGACCAGCGCCAGAACCAACGCAAGAATCTTCTTGGTCATGTCCTTTTCCTCCTTAGAATTCGCTCTTGCAAAGCTCGTCTCGGGCGCATTCCCCCGAGAGTGCTCCCTTTGAACGATGGTGATTATACCACCTCTCATAACAGTTTGCAACACCTTTGTTAAGCACAATTTGCGCCATTTTTTGTGGATTCTGTCCAAATTGTGGACGGAAAACTTCCACACATCTCATAATTTTACACACGCGAAACAGTGCTCAATCGGATTTAACATAGTTTTGAATTCAGAACGATTTTCAGGTCTTTGCATGACTTTGCTCCTTCTTGCATGATTTGGAAAATATAATGATTATGTCAGAATCATTTTCCCCCATTTTTCCGCATCTGCTCCCGCTGCATTTCAAAAAAAACTTTGTGTCTCCCATCCCTCTCGCCCAGGAGCCGCTCCCTACCTGGGCGGACATCTATGAATTTTCCGTTTCAAAACCATGGCTGCGTTTACATAACAAAAAATTAACCTTCCGTTTTCGCAGCGCCGGGCCTGCGCGCGCACAAAAAAAACTGTTCCCGGAGAGGGAATCCTCTCCGGGAACAGCATGGATTCAGCGTTGGGATCGCAGCGGTTACGCAGCCGCGCTCTCCTCAGGGGCCGCAGTCGCTTCCGCAGCAGCGGTCTCCTCAGCAGCGGTGCTCTCCGCGGGCGTCTCGGTGGTGGCGCCGGTGGCAGCCTTCCACTCCGCGTACTGACGCTCGATGTCCGCCTTCAGATCATCCAGGCCAGCGGCCTTCAGATCGGCGACGTACTGATCCAGCGTGGTAGCGGGATCCACAGCACCGGTCAGCAGCGAGCGGTTCATGGCATCCTGCACGTTGACGACAGCCGCCAGCTGGTTCTCCAGCTCGGTGGGAACGATGTAGCGGAAACCAAGGGCGACGTGCGGGATCGCGTCCGCAGAGTACTCCTGCAGCTTCTGGTTCTTCTCGGGATCTTCGTCGGTGGTGACATCCTGGATCGCGGTGTTACCCATGGTCCAAGCGCCGCCGTGCACGCCGTACCAGGACGGGTCGAGCAGCTCGACGCGGCCATCCTCGGCGAACTCCCACTGCACGCCCTGGACGCCGTAGAGCATCATGTCAAGCAGCTCGGTGTCGGTGTGCATGAGGTTGATGTACTGCATGGCCTTGACCGGGTTTTCGCTCGTCTGCGGGATGGCGAGCATGGAGCCGCCGGCGTGGGTCGTGATCATGACCTTGCCCTGCATGTAGACTTCCTGGAGGTTGAGGTCGAGGTTACCGGAGGTGATCATCATCTCCTGGGCCTTGATGTTCTCGCCCTTCAGAGGAGCGGAGATGAACAGCCACTCGCCAGCCGCGAAGGGCGCGCTGGTGTTGACGTCGAAGGTGGACAGGGGGCTATCGGGATGGATGTAGCCAGCCTGGAACCACTTGTACATGGTGTTGACGTGATTGCGGTTCTCCTCGGTCTCCCAGACGGAGTACCAGGTCTCGTCAAAGACGCCGTTCTCATCGGGGTCATACTTCTGGGCGATCAGGTTACCGGTCAGGCCATTGACCTGGTTGGCAACCCAGGGCTCGTCGCCCCAGCCGCCGTCGCTCAGGAAGCCGTACAGCTCGGGATGGAGCTCCTTGTAGGCCGCCAGGTAGGGCTCAAAGTCTTCCAGGCAGGTGATCTGCGTGGTGGGGTCGGTCAGGCCAACTTCGTTCGCGGCGTCCATGTTGACGATGAAGCCCACGGGAACGCACAGCTCCTTGTTGGTGGGGACCGCGTAGTTGACGCCGTTGATCTGGGTACCGGTGATGAACGCGGGGTTCAGGGTCTCCAGAATGCCCTGGCCGTACTGCTCCAGCAGGTTGCCGTTGGCGCCGTTGTCATCGTTCAGGGGCAGGAGCAGGTTGCGGGTCACTTCGTTGACGTAGCCCTGCCAGTCCGCGGTGAAGAAGATGTCGATCTTCTCGCCAGCCTGCAGAGCGGTGACCGCACGAGCGTTCCAGTCACCGGCGGAGACGACGACGAAGTTGACGTTCGCACCGATCAGGGGCTCGATGTGCGCGTTGATGGCTTCCTGAACGGACTCGCGCACGGCGTTGTCCTGCATGCCGTACATGTAGTAGGTCAGGGTGTAGACATCGCCGGAAGCCGCCGGGGCCTCCTCAGCGGCGCCGTCGTCCGTCGCGGCGGGCTCGCTGCCGCCGTCGGTCGCAGCAGGAGATTCCGCAGGAGTCTCGGTCGTTGAACAGGCGGTCATCGCGAAGACGAGGACCAAAGCCATGAGCAACGCCACGATCTTCTTGGTCATGTGAATTCCTCCTTAGAGTGTTTGGTTCCGTCCCGACCGCTGAAGGGGCAGCCGCCGGGCAGGGTCCGTTTACGGTATTAATCCTAACACGTTTCCTTTACAAATGCAATATGCTTTTTAATTCTCTTTGAAATTTTTTTGTGCGACTTGTATAAGATTTTTCCCCTTGATATTGCGGATATTCCCAACTTCTCCCCCCGGCGGCCAGGGTTCGAGTTCCCCGAAAGATGAATTCCCGGTAAATTTCTTTATGCTTTCATTTCCTTTTGTGCGTAACAATTATTATGTTTATGTAATTAAAATCTCCCGAAATCACCGGCCTTTCCTGCAAAAAAAATTGGCAGCAGCCCCGCGCTTTGCGCGGGGCTGCTGCCCTGTAACACTCTTTTCGTAAGGAGGAAAAACTTCTGCGTCTTATTCCGCGGTCTGGGTGGTCTTCCACTCCGCGTACTGGCGCTCAATGTCTGCCTTGATGTCCTGCAGGCCGGCGGCGTTGAGCTGCTCGACGTAGGAGGGGATCGTAGCAGGGTCTACGGCGCCAGTCAGCAGCGCGCGGTTATTTGCATCCTGGACGTTGTTGACGGCGGCCCACTGGCTCTCCAGCTCAGTCGGGCAGACGTAGCGGAAGCCCAGTGTGGGATGCGGGATCGCGTCCTCGGAGTACTCCTGGAGGAGCTTGTTCTTCTCGGGATCCTCGATGGTGGTGACGTCCTGGATGACGGTGTTGCCCATGGTCCAAGCGCCGCCGTGCGCGCTGTACCACTGGGAATCCAGGATCTCAACGCGGCCGTCCTCGGCAAAGGTCCACATGGTCTCGGGCACGCCGTAGAGCATCATGTCCAGCAGCTCGGTGTCGGTGTGCATGAGGTTGATGTACTGCATGGCCTTGACCGGGTTCTCGGAGGTGACGGGGATGGCGAGCATGGAGCCGCCGGAGTGGGTGGTCACGACATACTTGCCCTGGCCGTAGATCTCGTTGACCTCAAGGTCCGGGTTACCGGAGGCGTTGACCAGCTCCTGGCCCTTGATGTTGTTGCCCTTCAGGGGCTGCGGGATAACCAGGAAGTTTCCAGCATTGAAGGTGTCTGTAGTAGCATACGTGGAAAGAGAGGAATCCGGGTCAATATACCCAGCCTGCATCCACTTGTACATCAGCTCCGCGTGCTCGCGGTTCCAATCGGTCTCCCAAACGGAGTACCAGGTCTCGTCGAAGTTGCCGTTCTCATCGCATTCCTGCAGCATAGAGATCAGACCGCCGTTCAGGTTGGAAACCGCGCCGGGAACCCAGGGCTCGTCGCCCCAGGAGCCGTCCGTCAGATACGGGTATTGGGTGGGATAGAGCTCCTTGTAGGCCGCCAGGTAGGGCTCAAAGTCCGCCGTGCAGGTGATGGTGCTGGGGTCCATGCCGACTTCTTCCGCGGCCTTGACGTTGTAGACCCAGCCCATGGGAACGCACAGCTCCTTGTTGGTGGGGACCGCGTAGTTCACGCCGTCAAACTGGGTGCCGGTGATGAACGCGGGGTTCAGGCTTTCCAGGATGCCCTGGCCGTACTGCTCCAGCAGGTTGCCGTTGGGGCCTTCGTCGTCGTTGAGGGGGGTGAACAGGCCCTGAGAAATGGAGCGGACGTAGCTCAGCCAGTCGGCGGTGAAGAAGATGTCGACCTTCTCGCCGGACTGGAGGGCCGTCAGGGCCTTCTGGCTCCAGTCGCCGGAGGAGATGATCTGGAACTCGACATGCGCACCGATCAGCGGCTCGATGTAGGCATTGATCGCGTTCTGGACATCCGTGCGGACGTTGACGTCCTGGTTGCCGAACTCGTAGTAAACCAGCGTCGGGACGTCGCCGGAGGCGGCGGGCGCTTCGCCCGTGGTCTCCGCGGGCGTTTCCGCGGTTCCGTCGGTCGCGGCGGGGGAGTCCGCAGGGGTCTCGGTGGTCGTGCAGGCCGTCATGGCCAGAACCATCACCAAAACCATGAACAACGCGGTGATCTTTTTGATCATTCTGGTTTCCTCCTTTGTATTGGGTTGTCCTCCCGGTCGGGCTCGGGTTGGGATATCTGAATGATAGCATATAATTTCCGCAATTTCAATAGTTTTTTAAAATTATTTTTACGCAATTTGTCCAAGGGAAATCGGCAGAAAATGCTTTATTCTGCATAAATTTTATGTATCTATCAAGATTTCTCCCAATCCGTCGATTAACCTTGAATTTACATTGAACGATTTTTTTGCCGCTCCCCCGCGCTTTAACGGACTCTGTCTTTTCTATTGATGCAAGCGCCTGCCCTTTGATGATAAGAAAAGGGCTTTCCGCTTTTTGTGGCCTTCTGCGCGGCGGGTACAAAAAGCAGCCCGTTTTTCTGCAGAATCTGTCGCATTTTTTGTATATTTCCCCCTCGATTTTGCAGAAAAAAGCGACCCGAGGGAAGGAAATTCCCTCGGGTCGCCGCAGAAAACAATGGTTTTTTCGGCTTAGCCCTTGACCGCGCCGATGGTCAGGCCCTTGACAAAGTACTTCTGGAAGAAGGGGTAGGCCAGGATGATGGGTCCCATGGTGACCATGGCCATGGCCATACGGAAGGTCTCGGAGGGCAGGTTCGCGACCATGGATGCGAGCGCGCCGACCTGCGAGGCCATCTCTCTCAGGAAGCGGATGTTGTTCAGGGTCTGGTAGATGGTGTACTGCAGGTTGTAGTACTTGGCCTCGTCAACCAGCAGCATGCAGTTGAAGAAGTTGTTCCAGATGCTGATGGCAGCGAACAGGGCGACCGTGGCCAGGCCGGGCACGGCCAGCGGCAGGACGATCTGGATCAGCGTTCTCCACTCGCCCGCGCCGTCGATGCGCGCCGACTCGATGACCGCATCCGGGACGTTGGACTTGTAGAAGGAGCGCATGACGAGCACCCAGTACGCGCTGAAGGACAGCGGCAGGAACAGCGCCCAGATGGAGTTGCCGATGTGCAGGATCTGGCGGCAGGTCACGTAGAAGGCGACGGTACCGGCCGTGAACAGCTGCGTGAAGAAGGAGATGAAGGTGAACGCCCGGCGCCAGCGGAAGTCCGCGCGGGAGATCGGGTAGGCGTACAGGCCGACGGAAGCCACGCACAGCACCGTGCCGACGACGGTGGCGATGATGGTGTTCTTGTAGGCCGTGCCGATGATGGAGCCCTTGGAGAACAGGAACTTATAGGCCTCAACCGACCACTCCTGCGGCCAGAAGCCGTAGCCATAGGTGGTCAGCGCTTTCTCCGACGTGAAGGAAGCGACGATGATGACCCAGATCGGGATGACCGTGACCAGCACGGCGATGATGAACACGATGTTCAGTACAGTGTTCGCGCCGTTGGAGATCTCGTTCATGTCCCGGTTTTTCTTGACAATTTTGACCTTTGGGGTAGCGTGCGTCTGCGAAGTCATGAATCTGCTCCTCCTTTCTTAGAACATGGCCATATCGGGGGAGACCTTGCGCACGATCAGGTTCGTGGTCAGAACCAGAACGAAGCCGACGATCGACTGGAAGAAAGCCGCCGCGGATGCAAGGCCGAGCTGGGCGCCCGACTTCATCGTGTTGTAGACGTAGACGTCCAGGGTGGTGGACACGTTCTTCAACGGACCGGAGCCGTTGGGGAGGGAGTAGAACATATCGAAGTCGCCGTTAAAGATACGGCCGACAGCCAGGATCTGCAGAAGCACGATCGTGGGCGTGAGCAGCGGGATGGTGATGTTGGTGATCTGCTTCCACTTGTTCGCGCCGTCGATGGCCGCCGCCTCGTACAGCTCCTGGTCAAAGCCCGTCAGGGTCGCCAGGTAGATGATCGAGTTGTTGCCCGTGTACTTCCAGATATTACAGAATACGAAGATGAAGGGCCAGTACTGCGACGAGGAGTAGAAGTTGATGGTGTTCTGCCCCAGAGCCTTGAGCCACTGGTTGAAAACGCCGTTGGCGCTGACGAACGCGTAGACGACGTAAGCGACGATGATCCAGGAGATGAAGTAGGGCATGAAGAGGATGGTGTGGTACACCTTGGCCAGGATGCGGTTGCGCAGCTCGTTGACCATGATGGCCAGCGCGACCGACAGGATCAGACCCAACACCATGAAGACGATGTTGTATCCCAAGGTATTGCGCAGCACCATTGCAGCGTCAGGGGTGTTGAAGATGTACTCGAAGTTGGAGAACCCGACCCACTCGTTGTCAATGAACAAGCTGTAGATGAAGCGGTTCTGGATCCAGTAGTCGGCCGGCGGAGTGGCCAGCTGGTAGCGCTTAAAGGCCAGAACCAGGGCGGGCATCGGCATGTAGCTGAAGCAAAACAGGAAAACCAAGCCCGGGAGCAGCATCGTCAGGAATGCCAGATGCCGCTTGATTTCGCCCGAGCCCCATTTATTGTGCTTCAGAGTCTTTGCCGTTCCGGGCGTCAGTGCGGATTTTGCAGCCATTGTTTCTCCTCCTGTTCTAAGAATATGACCTCGCGGTACAGCAAACGGAGCCGCGCACAAGGCGCCTTTCTCCGTTCCTCTGAACCCCTGCACGCACCCGCTGCCCGACGGGGGGGGGAACAGCGCGTCCCTCCTTCGCGTTTACAAGCCAGGGGGCCACGGTGTTTTCGGACGGCCCGTGCGTTTTCGTCTTAGTTATTATAGCATCCTCTTTTTACATTTACAATCCCTTTGTTAAGAAAAAATGTCAGAATTTCTATTTATTTTAACCGTCTTTTTTACAAGGGATTTGGCAACCTATCACAAAAATCTTCTCTGCAAATCGCAAACCGCGGGCGGACCGAGGGGTGGAATGGTTCCTCCGGACTCGTTTCAAAATTCCGCCGGCTGCTTTTTGCGCGCGCGGCAATTCCTTCTGAAATCATATCTATTTTTCGGATTTCCTTCCATTAATAATGGATATGCCCCTTTTCCGGCAGGAATTCCGGCCGGCGCCGGCGAATTGCTCTTTCCAAACACAAATGCAAAGGGAGGGCTGCCTCATGAACCTGACGACCAAAAAGCGCCTGAACGACGGGCGCGAAATGCCCCTCTTCGGCCTTGGCGTGTTCCGCTCCAAGGACGGAGAAGAGACCTATAACGCGGTGCGCTATGCGCTGGACGCGGGCTACCGCCACATCGATACCGCCGCCGTCTACGGCAACGAGGCCTCCGTCGGCCGCGCCATCCACGACAGCGGCATCCCGCGCGAGGAGATCTGGATCACCACCAAGCTCTGGAACGACGAAATCCGCGCGCACAACGAAGAAGCCGCGCTGCAGGCGAGCCTGAAGCGCCTGGGCACGGACTACGTGGACCTCTACCTCATCCACTGGCCCGTGCGCGAGGAGCAGGGATACTTGCGCGCCTGGAAGAAGATGGAGGACTTCCGCCGCCGGGGCCTTGCGCGGTCCATCGGCGTGAGCAACTACCACATCCACCACCTCGAGGATGTGCTCCGCGAGGCGGAGGTCGTGCCGGCGGTCGACCAGGTGGAGTGCCACCCGGAGCTGACGCAGGTGGAGCTGGCGGACTTCTGCGCGGGCAAGGGCATCGCCTTTGAGCCCTGGTCGCCGCTGGGCGCGGGCAAGCTCTTGGAGGACCCGGAGCTGCTGTCCATCGCCGCCTCCTACGGCAAGACCGTGGCGCAGGTCATCCTCCGCTGGGGGCTGCAGCGCGGTTTCATCTGCATCCCCAAGTCCGTGCACAGGGAGCGCATCGAGTCCAACGCGCAGGTCTTCGACTTCGAGCTCAGCGCCGCGGACATGGACCGCATCTTCGCCCTCAACAAGAACGCCCGCGTGGGCGCCGACCCGGAGACCTTCCCCTTCTAACCCCGAATCCAAAAGACAGGGCCCCTGCCGATCCCGTTGGGATCGGCAGGGGCCTCCTTTTGTCCGCGGTTTACCCCAGCAGCAGGGTGCGGACCGCCTCCATCAGGTCCACGACGTCCTCGCGCGCGACCAGGGCGGCCGGCTCCCCGTCGAGCACCGCAAGACAGCTGGCGCCGTCGTAGCGGTAGAGCTGAATGCGCACCTGCGGGACGTCCGCGTCGTTGAGGTCGAGCGTCAGGGAGATCTCCAGCTGGTCGGCGGGCGCCTCGGACGTGAACTCCTCCGCGGTCAGGGCGGCGAGCTTGTCGCGGATGCCCGTCACGTCCACGGTTTCCCCGTTGCAGGTCCAGGTGATCTCCGCATCCTCCCCGGCCGCGGCGGTGGGTTCCGCGCTCTCGGCCGCGGCATCCGCGGTTTCGCCGGTTTCATCGGTTTCGCCGGTCTGGGCGGTGAGGGTATAGGTCTGGTTGTCCAGCAGGATCGTGGCCTGCGCCACGTCGTCAAAGTCGCCCCAGAAGACCTGGCGGTGGCGCAGGTCGTCATAGGAGCCGGCAAACAGCGCCTCGCCGTCCGCGTCGGAGAGGTTGTAGACGATTGGGGAATCGCCCACGCGGAGGTAGTATGCGTACTGCGCTTCCTCCTGGGCATCCTCCGCGCTCTCGGCCGTCTCCTCGGCGGACTCCTCCGCCTCCTCCACGCGGCCGATGTGCAGCGCGAGGGTTCCGGCGGTGGTCTCGGGCTCCGCGCCCTCCTCCGCCGCTTCGGCCTGCTGCTCGTACTCCACGGTCACGGTGAGGGCCGGGTCGTTCAGGCCAAAGGAGGCCAGTTCGATCTCCGTGGCGTTATAGGCCGCGTAGTCGGTCAGGACGAGGTCGCGGATCCCGCCGAGGTAGTCCTCGACCAAGTCCGTGTCCAGGGGCAGGGACTCCTCCCCGCTCTGCAGGAAGTAGACGTCCTCGTCGCTGTAGGAGGGGCCGCCCGCCTCGACGTAGGCGATGCTCTCCTCGACCGCGCCGGTCAGGGAGAGCGCGGTCACGGTGTCCATCTGCGGGATCTCGTCGTTGTCGATCAGGTCCGAAAGCTCGACCGCAAAGGCGTCCATGGGGTCGCTCACGGCCAGGTAGACGTTGCCGTCCCCGATGGAGACGTAGCGCTGGTCGTCCATGGCGCTCATGTCGCCGAGCGCGATGGTGTAGGAGGCCTCGGCCGTGCCGATCTCGATGGTGCACTCCGGCTCCTCCAGGCCGTACTGCGCGTAGTCCGTGACGTCGCGGATGACAAAGGCCGCGTTGAAGGAGGAAAAGGGCGCGAGCAGTTCCTCCAGGGCCTCGGCGCTCACGGGGAACGCCTCGTCCGCGTCGTAGATCCAGGTTTCGTCCTTGTGGAAGGCGTATTCCGCCTCGCCGCTCGTCCAGGCGAGGGAGGCCACGTTCCCGGCGTCGATGGCCAGGACGGTCTCCCCGCTCGCCTCGACCTGCTCCTGCTGCTCCTGCACGCGCGTGGCCAGAAACGCCGCCGCGCACACCACAGCGAGCACGCCGACCAGGATCAGCAGCCGCTTAGACCGGTGCATTCTGATTCCTCCTTCTTCTCAAGACCACCAGGATGCCGATGCCCAGGCACCCGAGCGGGCAGATTCCGATCATCACGGCCTTCAGCAGCGATGCTGTGGACTCGCTGATGGTCAGGAAGTTGTAGTTGAGGGATTTGCTGCGGATGGACAGGGCCTCCCGCTCGCCGATCAGGGCGGAGAGCGCGTTCATGGCCAGGTCCCCGTTTGCGCCGGAGGAGTAAGCGTTGTACATGTCCTCCAGGAAGCTGGAGGAGGAGAACCAGATCATCTCCCCGCCGCCGTTGATTTCGACCTGGACCGCCAGGGCGAACGGCCCGTCGATGTCGCCGTCCTCCTTTTCGTAGGTGGTCAAATCATAGCCCGCGACCTTGGAGAAGGCCCCGTCCGAGGTGGTCAGCAGCTCCGTGACCGTGGCCTGCGTGGTGCCGCCGGTCGAGGTCAGCCCCGCGGCAAGGGGCAGGATGGGCATGTAGTTCTCCTCGATGAGCGAGGCGGTGATGTCCGCGTCGGCCATGTCCGGCAGGAGCACATACGGCGACTGGAAGGCGTAGTAGCCGCGGTTGCCCTCGATGACGATGCCCTCCTGCGCGCTGACGCCGTAGGGGGACAGCAGGCTGTAGAGGTTTTCGGGCAGGCCGTCCTCGGTCGGGCCGGCGACGGCCAGCAGCTTCCCGCCCGCCTCGACGTAGGCGGCCAGCAGGTCAGCCTCCTCCTCCGAGATGTCGCTCGCGGGCGCGTAGATGAACAGGGCGTCCGCGTCCTCGGGGATCTCGTCCACGTTCAGGAGCGACAGGGACTCGGTCTCGATGTTCTCCTTTTCGATCTGCTCGGCAAAGGTGGCGGGCAGCTCGGCCTCGCCGTGGCCCTCGAGCAGGTAGAGCTTGGGCAGGTCGTCGCTGGTGACGTAGTCGATGGCCGAGGTGATGGCTCCCTCCCCGTCAAAGGAGGTGCTGTAGGAATAGGAGTACGCGCTCGTCTCCTCGACGTAGATCTCGTCAAAGGCGATGTAGCGGCTGCGCTCCCCGCAGGTGACGACCAGGCTGTTGTTCTCGACCGTCTCGTCCGTGTACTGCGCGGCAAAGGTCGGGTATTCGTCCGGGTTGCGCGTTTCGACCGTGATGTGGTCGGAGAGCGCCGCGTAGCGGGAGAGGAGGTTTTCCAGCACGTCGTCCTCCTCGCCGGACTGGACGATCCAATAGATGTTGACGTCCTCCTCCAGCGCGCCGGCGACCGCCTTGGTATTGCTGGTGACGGAATAGAGCTTGGAGGCGCTGATGTCATAGGTCGTCATCGACGAGGGCAGCGCGGAGACAAGGAAATTCGCCGCGATCAGGATCGCCAGCACCACGGCCGTCAGCGCCACGGAATAGGAGCCGCCGCGCAGGGCGTTGCTCAGCGCCTGCGGCGCGGCCTTGTCCGCCTCCTGCGGCGGCGTCTCGGGCTTGCTGCGGCGCTGCTCTAGCCAATTCTTCAGAGGATTCATCCGTTATACCTCCTCTTCTCCATCGACTGCACGGACAGGAACAGGAAAAACACGATCACGCTCAGGTAGAAGACCACCGCGCGCATGTCGAACATGCCGTTGAAAAAGGGGGTGAAGCGCTCAAACAGCGAGAGCGAGGCCATCAGCGTGGGCAGCAGGTCGTCGAACATCGAGCTGTCCAGGTACGTCAGGAACACCAGCGCCACGCACAGCACCAGGCAGAACGCATAGGCCGTGCTCGCGCTGCCCGTCATCCGCCAGACGACCAGGCTCAGCAGCACCGCGAGCACGAACAGGGCGATCACCGTGCCAAAGGCCGTGGAGGACACCGACTCCGACAGCGAGACGCTGAAGTAGTTGAACAGGATCACCGCGATGCCCAGCCCCGCGGCCAGGCCCTGGTTCTCCGTCAGCGACGAGAGGAAGAGCCCCGCCGCGATCAGCGCCGCCCCCAGCAGGAAGAAGGCCGCAAGCGACCCATAGGCCGTGGGCAGGTACACCTCCCCGAACTGCGCAAAGATCAGCGGATACAGCGCGACGATGCACAGGGGCACGAGGTACAGCACCAGCAGCGCCGCGTACTTGCCCAGGATCACCTGGAAGGTGGACAGCGGCAGGGAGTACAGGAGTTGGTCCGTCTTCTGCCGGCGCTCCTCGGCCAGGGAGCGCATGGTCAAAATCGGGATGACGACGACAAAGGCCAGGCTGCCAAAGCTCAGCACGTATTCGAAGTTGCTCACCGCAAGCTCGATGTTGTAGAGCATGGCGCCCACGCCGATCATGGACAGCAGAAACGCCGCAAAGACATAGGCCGTCATCGAGTGGAAGCTGCTGCGCAGCTCGTGCCGGAAGACTGCCATCATGGGTTCTTCGCCTCCTCTTTTTCCTCGGGCTGGGCGCTCTGCGGGCCGGTTTCCTCCGCGGGCGGCTCGCCGGCGCTCTCCGTCAGCTCCAGGAAGACGTCCTCCAGGCTGGCGCGCTTGACCACGAGCTCGCACAGCGCCTTTTGCTCCTGCGCAAAGGCGAAGAACAGGCGGCGGGAGGCGGCGTAGACGTCCTGCGCGCCGGTCTGGATGCGCACGCAGAGCAGGCCGCCTTCGCCCGGGGCATACGCGGCCTGCCCGATGTCCGCAAGCCCGGAGAGGATCTTTTCCGCCTCCTCGCGGCTGGCGTCGGTGGTCAGGCGGATTTCGCTCTGGCCGCGCAGGCGGGTCTCGAGGTTTTCCGGCGTGTCAAAGGCGACGAGCTTTCCCTTTGCGATGATGAGGATCTGGTCGCAGAGGTTCTGCACCTCCGAGAGGATGTGGGAGCTGAACAGGACCGTGTGGGTCTTGCCCAGCTCCTTGATGAGCGTGCGGATCTCGATGATCTGCAAAGGGTCCAGGCCCACGGTGGGTTCGTCCAGAACGATGACCTCCGGGCTGCCCAGCAGGGCCTGGGCGATGCCGACGCGCTGCTTATAGCCCTTGGACAGCGCGGCGATGCGCTTGTTGCGCACGGGCGCCACGCCCGTCTGCTCCAGGACCTCGCCGATCTGCCGCCTGAGCTCTGCGCCGCGCAGGCCCTTGGCCTCGCCCACGAACTGCAGGTACTCCACCGGGTTTTCGTTCATGTAGAGGGGCGGCTGCTCCGGCAGGTAGCCGATCCGCTTCTTGGCCTTCTTGGGCTCCTCGAAGATGTCGAATCCATCGATGCGCACGCTGCCCTCCGTGGCCGAGAGGCACCCGGTCAGGATGTTCATGGTGGTGGACTTTCCGGCGCCGTTCGGCCCGAGGAAGCCGTAGATCTGCCCGCTTCCGATGCGCAGGCTCAGGTCGGAGACTGCGGTGTGTTCTCCGTACCGCTTGGTCAGGTGCTCGATTTCGATCAGGGGAATCCCCTCCTCCTATCTTCAGATAGGGAGATTGTAGCGCTGCGACTTAAAACGAAGTTAAAACGCAGGGGGAAAGGCTCGCTCGTTTCGCCGCAGCACTTGTTCACGGTTTGTTTTCCGGTTTTAGGTTGATTTTGAGTTTCTCCCTTATCATAATGGTTGCAGGCCGAGGATCGAACCGGTGCGCGCCTGCAGATTGCAAAGGAGGTGTCGCGATGCGGTTCCTGGCGCGGTGCGCGCTCGTTCTTCTTCTGGCGGCTGTGTGCCTGCCCTTCTTCGGCTGCGCCGCCCCTGCTGCGCCGGAGCCCGAGGGGGAGATCTCCCTGACGGCCCGCTTCCAGGACGGCGGCGGCGATGCCCTGTCGTCGGGCGCGGTCCGCGTGCTGCGCGGGGGGCAGAGCGCGGACCACGCCTTGGAGGACGGGGAGCTCCGCCTTGCGCAGCTTTCGCGGGGCGAGGAGCTGACGCTCATTTTGTTGGACGCGCAGGGGGCGGAGCTCGGCCGCACGACGGTCCGCTTCTCCACGGGCGCGGTCATCGACGCTTCCACGGACGCCGCGGGCACGAGCTTTGTGACGCTCAAGCCGGACACCGCGTCCGTCGACCTGGTCTTTTCCCTGCGCGGGGACGGCGCGCTCGCCTGCGCCCTGCGCCTTTGACGCGAAAAACCGCGAAAGGAGGATTTTTTCATCCCCATGGACCCCTTTACCCTGAATGTCACGAGCGCGGAACAGGACTTCTACGGGGACGCGCTGATCCTCCTTTCAGGCGCGGATCAAGCGGGCCGAGAGCATGCAGCGCAAGCTCGCGCAGCGCGGCCTGCCGCTGACGGCCGCAAGCGCCCTGCGGGACGTGCACGACGCGGCGGGCGTGCGGCTGATCTGCCCGTTCCAGCAGGATATCTACCGCACGGCCGCCCTCCTGCGGGAGATCCCGGGCGCGCGCGTTCTGCGGGAAAAGGACTACATCCAGTCGCCCAAGCCGAACGGGTACCGCAGTTCCCACATGATCCTGTCCCTGCCGCTGCGCTTTCTGCCCGTGCAGCCGGAGTTCCCCGTCTTTTTCGAGGTGCAGCTGCGCACCCTTGCCATGGACTGCTGGGCCAGCATCGAGCACCAGCTCAAGTACAAGCAGGAGGTGCCCGACCAGCGGCTGATCGTGCAGGAGCTCAAGAAGTGCGCGGACTAGATCACCTCCACGGACCTGAGCCTGGAGACGATTCGGAACCTGATCGAGGCCCTGCGCTGACGAACTGCCGAAAGGAGGAAGCGCGCATGCGCATATTGGTTGCCGACGACGAGCCGGAAATGACCCGCGTGCTCGAGGCGCTGCTGACCCGCGAGCACTTTTCCGTGGACGTGGTCCACGACGGCCAGGACGCCCTGCACTACGGCCTGGCGCAGAACTACGACTGCCTGGTGCTGGACATCATGATGCCCAAGATGGACGGCATCGAGGTGCTGCGCGCGCTGCGGGCGGAAAACGTGGCGACCCCGGTGCTCCTGCTGACGGCCAAGAGCCAGGTCGAGGACCGGATCGCGGGCCTGAACAGCGGCGCGGACGACTACCTGCCCAAGCCCTTCCACAACGGGGAATTCCTGGCGCGGGTGCGGGCGCTGACGCGGCGCGGCCAGGCCTACACGCCCAGCGTCCTGACGTGCGGAAACATCGCCCTGGACTGCTCGACCTTTGCGCTGCGGTGCGGCGCCTCCTCCCTGCGCCTGGGCAGCAAGGAGTTCCAGATGCTGGAGCTGCTGCTCCGCCGCAAGGGGCGCTGCATCTCCACGGAGGAGTTCATGGAGCGCATCTGGGGCTACGACAGCGAGGCGGAGATCAACGTGGTCTGGGCCTACGTTTCGTACCTTCGGCGCAAGCTCGAGGCCGTGGGCGCAAACGTGCGCATCCTCGCCCGCCGCGGCCAGGGCTACCTGCTGGAGGAGGGCGCATGATCCGCAAGCTGCGCAGAAAGTTCCTCGGCATCGCCATGCTCTCGCTCCTGGGGACGCTGGCCTTCCTCGTGGCGGCCATCGCCGTGGGCAACGCGATCCTCTCGGCCAACCGCGCGGACCGCGCCATCGCCCTGCTCTACGAGAACGGCGGGGCCTTCCCCCTGCCCGACTCCGCCCCGAACCCGGCCCTGGGCTTTGACTTTCAGGTCCGCGAGGAAACGCCCTTTGAGACGCGCTACTTCATCGCGCGCCTTTCCGAAAACCAGGAGGTGCTCTCCGTGGACACGGAGCACATCGCCGCGCTGGACCGCCAGACCGTGATCGAGAGCCTGAACGCGGTGCTGCGCTCCGGGGCGGAGAAGGGATACGTGGACCACTACTACCGCTTCGGCGTGTTCGCGGACGAGGGCGGCGGGAGCACGGTCATCGTGCTGGACTGCTTTCTGCAGGTGCAGGCCTCGCTCAACATGCTGCGGGTGACGCTCCTGGTGTCCCTGGCCGGGGCGCTGATCGTGTTTGTGATCCTGCTCTTCTCCTCGCGCGTGGCCATCCGCCCGTTTGTGGAGAACCTGGAGCGCCAGCGCCGCTTCGTCACCGACGCCTCGCACGAGCTCAAGACGCCCCTGGCCATCCTCTCGGCGGACCTGGGCCTGCTCTCGGACGGCGCGGAGGAAAGCCCCTGGCTCGAGAGCGCAAACGTGCAGGTCGCGCGCCTGAACCGCCTGATCCACAACCTGGTGGAGCTGGCGCGCACGGAGGAAAGCGTCAAGCCCGCGGCCATGGAGACCCTCAACCTGAGCGAGATCGTGCAGGCGAACGTGGACGCCTTCCAGCCCCTGGCCGAGGCGGACGGCAAGGTCCTCGCCTCCGACGTCGCGCCGGGCGTGCGGATGCGCGGCGTGCAGGACAACCTCTTCCGCCTGCTGACGATCCTGCTGGACAACGCGGTCAAGTACTGCGACGCGGGCGGAGAGGTGCGCGTCTCCCTCGCCCTGCGCGGGCGGAGCGCGCTCCTTTCCGTGTCCAACCCCTGCCAGGGCCTGAACCCGGCGGACCTGCCGAAGTACTTCGACCGCTTCTACCGCGCCGACTCCTCCCGCGCGCGGGAGACGGGCGGATACGGCATCGGCCTGTCCACGGCCAAGGCGATCGTGACGCGCCACAAGGGGCGCATCGCCAACAAGTACGCCTCCGGGGTCATCACCTTCTCGGTGCTCCTCCCCCTGGGGCTCCGCCGCGCCAGGGACTGACGCGCGCGCCCGGGTTTCCTTCTTTTTCTTCCCCCTCGCGCATAGCCTTGCGCGAGGGGGGATTTTTGCGTGGAGGTGCTGCGGTTCGTCGTTGCGCTGGGGATCTTTCTCTTCGGCGCGTACTTCACGGGAAAGCTGCGGGGCGTTCCGCTCCGGGAGGCGTTCGCCCGGGGCGCGGCGCAGGCGCCGGGCGCGCTGTCCCCGGCGGCGGCGCTCTCCTCCGCCCTGTGCGGGACGCTGGGCGTGGGGACGGTGCTGGCGGCGATCTCCGCGCTGGCCGAGGGCGGGCCGGGCGTGCTCCTCCCCCTGCTGGTGGGGACGCTGACGGGCTGCGCGCTCAAGTACGCGGAGATCCTCGTCACCATGCGGCACCGGCAGAGCGGCCTTGCGGGGCCGCTGGCCGCGCTGCAGGAACGCGCGCCGTGCCTGGCCAGGGCCTATGCGCTGCTCCTGCTGCCGGTGGCGCTGCTGGGCATGGGGAACCTTGCGCAGGTGCAGGTGCTCTCCGAGGCGCTGGCGCGCGGGGCGCACCTTCCGCGCCTGGCCGTTGCCGCCGGGGTGCTGGCCGTGCTGCTGCCGCTGGTGCGGGGCGGGATCGGGCGGATCGGCCGGGCGTCCTCGCTCTGCCTGCCGGCGGCGGGCGCGCTGTACGTCGGCGCCTGCGCCCTGGCGCTGTGGCGGCTGCGGCCGGCGCTGCCCGGGGCGCTGCTCTCGATTTTCCAGGGCGCGCTCCCCTTCCGCCCGGAGCTGTTCGCGCTGGGGATCGCGCGGGGGCTCTTCCTGTGCGAGGCGGGCATGGGCACCTCGGCCTTTGCGCACGGCCAGTCGCGCGCAGAAGCGCGGGTCCAGGGCGCGCTGGGCGCGTGCGAGGTGCTGTTTTCGACCTTCCTCTGCGTGCTGACGGCGCTGCTGGTCCTGGCAACGGGCGTGCCGCTCTCGGGCAGCGCGGTGGAGGTGGCGCTCACGGCCTTCCGCGCGGCGATGGGGCCGGCCGGCGGCGCGCTGCTGTGCGGGATGCTGGCGTTTTTCGCGCTCTCGACGCTGCCGGTGTGGTGGTTTTACGGCCTGCAATGCGCGCGCTTTCTGCGCTCCGGCCGCCTGGCGGAGGCGCTCTATACCGCGGCCTTTTTGGCGGTCGCGTTCCTGGGCTGCCTGTTCCCGCTCACGGCGGTCTGGCGCTTTGCGGATGGGTTCAACCTGCTGCTGGCCCTGCCCTGCCTTGCGATGCTCTTCCTCTACCGCCGGGAGGTCGTGCGCGGCGATCCTGCCAAAAAAAGAAAGTGAAAATTTCGTGCGATATTGCACTAGTAATTTAGCAGGCCAAAGTGTATAATGTTCCCGTGCCCCAAAACGGGCAAGACGCTTGAGGAGGAGAACACAAATGAGAAACGGAAAGCGCATCCTTGCGCTGGCGCTGTGCCTGCTGGTCGCGGCGCTGTGCGCGGCCTGCTCGTCCACCCCGGCCGCGACGGAAAAGGACACCCTGGTTGTCGGCCTGGACGACAGCTTCCCGCCCATGGGCTTCCGCGACGACGAGAGCAACATCGTGGGCTTTGACGTGGACCTGGCCAAGGAAGTGGCCTCGCGCCTGGGCATGGAGATCGAACTCAAGCCCATCGACTGGACGGCCAACGTCATGGAGCTGAACTCCGGCAGCGTGGACTGCCTGTGGAACGGCCTGAGCATCACGCCGGAGCGCGAGGCGGAGATCGACTTCAGCCGCCCGTACCTGGCCAACCGCCAGGTGATCATCGTCCTGGCGGGGTCGGACATCGTGGACATCCCGTCGCTGGCGGGCAAGACCGTCGGCCTGCAGGACGGCTCCTCCGCGGTGAGCGCCCTGGAGAAGAACGAGATCGCGTCCCAGGTGACGCAGCAGAAGTACGCGGACAACGTCACGGCGCTGACGGACCTGAGCATCGGCCGCGTGGACGCGGTGCTGCTGGACGAGGTCGTCGCGCGCTACTACGAGACGCAGAACCCCGGCGTGTACACGGTTCTGGACGACTCCTTTGCGGAGGAGGAGTACGGCATCGGCTTTAAGAAGGGCAACGACGAGCTGCGCGAGGCCGTGCAGAAGGTCTTCGACGAGATGATCGAGGACGGCACCGCGGCCGAGATCTCCGAGAAGTGGTTCGGCAAGGACATCGTCGTCAAGCCGTAACCGCAAGGGAAGACAATCCGCGCTCTGCGGGGCGAACGGCTGCGCGGCCGTTCGCCCCTTCTTTGGCGGAAACAAGGAGGAAGGACCATGGACCTGAGCTACATCGTGCGCATCGTGCCGGCGCTGCTGCGCGGCGCGGGGGTGACGCTGGCGCTGTTTGCGCTGGTGTTTCCGCTGTCGCTGCCGCTGGGCTTTCTCATCACGCTCTGCGCGAACTGCCGCTTTAAGCCCGTCAAGTGGCTGGCGGAGGCCTATATCTTCGTCATGCGCGGCACGCCGCTGATGCTGCAGCTCTTCTTTTTCTATTACGGCCTGCCCTTCCTGCCGGGCATCGGGCAATACCTGCGGCTGAGCAGCTTTGCGGCGGCGGCGCTGTCGTTCACGCTGAACTATGCGGCCTACTTTGCGGAGATCTTCCGCGGGGGACTGCTCTCCATCGACCGGGGGCAGTACGAGGTCTCGCACGTCCTGGGCCTTACGTCCTTCCAGACCATGACGCGCATCATCATTCCGCAGATGATCCGCGTGACCCTGCCCTCCATCGGCAACGAGGCCATCACCCTGGTCAAGGACACGGCGCTCGTCGCCTCCATCGCGCTGCCGGAGCTCCTGCACTATGCAAAGGGCATCGTCACCCGCGACTTCACCACGACGCCCTTCATCGTCGCGGCCTTTATCTATCTGCTCATCACCTTTGTCGTGACGGTGCTGTTCAAGTTTGCCGAGCGCAAGACGAACTACGAATGAGGAGGGACGCGCATGTCCATGATCGAAGTAACGAACCTGCGCAAGAGCTTCGGCGCCCTCGAGGTGCTGCGCGACGTGAGCTTCCGCGTGGAAAAGGGGGACGTCGTGGCGGTGATCGGCTCCTCGGGCTCGGGCAAGAGCACGCTGCTGCGGTGCCTGATCGGCCTGGAGGAGGTCACCGGCGGCTCGATCCGCATCGACGGCCAGGACCTCTGCCGGGACGGCGTCTACGCTTCCGCCGCGGCGCGCAAGGCCATCATCCTGCGCATGGGTATGGTCTTTCAGCACTTCAACCTCTACCCGCACCTGTCCGTGGTCAAGAACCTGGAGATCGCGCCGCGCCTGGTCAAGGGCCGCAAGAGGCCGGATCTGCGCGCCCAGGCCATGGAGCTGCTGGGCAAGGTGGGCCTGGCCGACCGCGCGGACGAGATGCCGGGCCGCCTTTCCGGCGGGCAGAAGCAGCGCGTGGCCATCGCCCGCGCGCTGATGATGAACCCGGAGATCCTGCTCTTTGACGAGCCGACCTCGGCGCTGGACCCGGAGCTGACGGGCGAGGTGCTCGAGGTCATGCGCGACCTCGCCCGCGAGAAGATGACCATGATCGTCGTGACCCACGAGATGGGCTTTGCGCGGAACGTGGCCAGCCGCGTGGCCTTCATGGACGGCGGCGCCATCCTGGAGGAGGGCGCCCCGGAGGAGATCTTCACCGCGCCCAAGCAGGAGCGCACCCGCGCCTTCCTCTCCCGCGCGGAAAAGTGAACCCCGCGCGCGGGGGGCAATTCCAAGGATTGGGAGGGGTTTCATCATGCAGCACAAGGTTCGTCTCACCGTAATCGACAAAAAGGTCTATCCGGAGCTGCAGGCCGCCTACTGCGCAGATCCGAACGCCGGCCCCTGCCCCTGCTACCATGTGGGCGATACCTTCCTCTTTGCGCGCTATGGCGCGGCGGACGACTTCTGGCATGGGGGCCTGCACACGCTCTGCCAGACCGCCCAAACGGCGGACGGGACCGCCGGCGGCGAGGTTCCGCACTGCTCGGAGGCCTGGGACGCCATCTCCCGCTACATCTACGCGGGCCTGCAGGGCGGCTCCCTCATGCGCGGCTGGATGCGCGAGGAGAACACGATGATCGCCTGCTGCTCGGACGGCACGCGCCCGGTTCTCTTCCGCATCGAGCGCCTGGACTACAAGGCCGTCTATCCCGCCGCCCTGGACGCCCTGGACGCTCCGGACGCTCCGGCGCAGGCGCGCATTCGGGAGGCGCTCTGCGCGCTGGACGGGGTGACGGACGTGCAGTTCCCGGGCGAATTCTTTGAGGTCTACATGGACCGCGACGTGCCGGACGCGCAGCTCTCCGCCGCCATCCCGGGCGGGGCTGCCCGCATCGACTAAAAACCGCGCTGCGCGCAAGGAACAAAGTCTGTTCACGAAACATTTCCTTGCGCCCAGCGCGGTTTTTTTCTATACTGGTCCCGAAATTCATCCGCAAGGAGGTTCTTTCATGGCCACGGAAAGAAAAATCCTGGAGATTCTTCGGGAAGCGGGCTTCGATCCGATCGAGGACCGCGGCATCGTCGTGAAATACGCGCCGGAAAACCTGAGCGCGCGCCTGGCGCAGTTCTTCAGCATGGAGTTCTACGCGCTGCAGCTCTGCCGCCGGGAGCTGGTGCTGCTCCCCTTCAGCGCGCTGACGGCGGGCATCCGCCGGGAGGTCTCGCTGCGCCTGCCCTACGACGAGATCCGCCGCGTCACCGTGTCGGAGGACCTTCTGAACTACCGCATCGCCATCGAGACGGGCGAGGGCGCCGTCACCCTCACCGCGCAGCAGAAGGAGCTGAGCGACCTGCGCACCGCGGGCATGCTGAGCTTCTACAGCGAGGGTCTGCTCAGTGTCTCCAGCTGGCACAGGGAGAACCTGGACGCGACGCTGCAGGCGCTCCAGGCCCTGGGCGCCTGAGGCGCTTCCATCTTGCGTTTCCCCCCGCGGGCGCGTATACTCAAGGGGAATGCTTTTGCAGAAGGAGCGATTGGTCAGATGAGCAAGATCGTGCCGGGGATTTCCCCTTCGATGATGTGCGCGGACGCGCTGAACCTGGGCGCGGACGCCGTTGCCCTGGAGCAGGCGGGCGCGCAGTTCTTCCACTACGACGTCATGGACGGCGACTTTGTGCCGAACTTCATGCTCGGGCCGGACGTGATCCGCGCCGTGCGCAAGGTCAGCGCCGTCCCGGCGGACATCCACCTGATGGTGAAGAATCCGGAGCGGCACCTGCACCTGTTCGACCTGCGGCCCGGGGACGTGGTCTCCGTGCACCAGGAATCCACCGTGCACCTGCAGCGGGCGCTCTCCGCCATCCGCGCCGCGGGCGCAAAGGCCGCGGTGGCCCTGAACCCCGCGACGCCCCTGTGCGCCATCGAGGACGTTCTGCCGGACCTGGACATGGTCCTGCTCATGACGGTGAACCCCGGCTTTGCGGGCCAGAAGCTCGTCCCGGCGACGCTCCCCAAGATCGCGCGGCTGCGCGCCATGCTGGACAGCGCGGGGTATCCGCAGGTGCGCATCGAGGTGGACGGCAACGTCTCCTTCGAGAACGCGGTCAAGATGCGCCAGGCGGGCGCGGACCTGTTCGTCGCGGGCACCTCGTCGGTCTTCCGCGAGGGGGGAATCAACGCGAACATGGAAAAGCTGCTCGCCTGCATCCAGTAGAGCTCCGAAAAACGAGCGAGGGCTTCCGGTTTTTTCGGAAGCCCTCGCTCGTTTTGGAGATTTTAGCTCCTGTTGCGGTAGACGCGCAGGACCTTGACCGCGCTGTCCACGGCGTCCAGCGCCAGGGCGAACAGGATGACCCCCAGCAGGAAGACCTGGAAGTTTCCAAAGAAGGTCATCACCACGTCGTTCATCCCCAGGTTCTCCATGACCCGCAGGAAGGTCGGGTTCATCAGGTCCTTGCCCAGGAAGATCAGGCAGGCCAGCAGCGCGCTGACCACCGCGCAGCCCAGGTCCGCCGCCAGAACGCGCATCGTGTAGCGCCCTTCGACCAGGTGGAACACCTCCCGCGCCATGCCCGCCAGGCCAAACAGCGCGATCCACAGCCACTGGGCGCGCAGCGCGTCGATGTCAAAGACCGTGACCCGCTGCATGCGCGCTCCCATGTCCACCACCGCGCACATCACCTGCGGAAAGGCGAGGAACACCAGCAGCATCAGCGCGCACATGGCCAGGCCCGCGATGCTCTCCCACCGGGGGATGAGCTCGCTGTGCTGCGGCACGGGCGGCAGGTTCTCGATGGTGTCGTCCGCGCGCTCGAGCTTGACGCCCCGCCGCTCAAAGAAGGCGAACAGCAGCGTAACCGCCGTAAACCCGCACCCCAGGCCCGAGGCGATGCCCCCCAGCAGCCCCAGCGGCAGGTCGCCCAGCGCCCGCTCCCCGGTCAAAACCTCCAGCACCTGGGCCAGCACGACGCCGAAGGCCAGCGCGCCCAGCACCACGGCCAGCGCCCATTGATACTGCGGGTAGTAGTCCGGGCCGATCAGCCCGCGCGCCGGGCGCGGGTTGTACTTTTCGCGGATCTCCGCCGGGGTGCCCAGGTCCGTCAGCACGACGCGCAGGTCCTTTTCCGTGGGTTCGCGGCCCGCGCACCGCTCCTCCAGCAGGTCGTCGATGAGGGTGCGCAGCTCCTGCTCGATGTCCGCGCGGCTGGCCCGCGGAAGGCCGCGCGTCGCAGCGTAGATGTAGCGCTCCCTGAGGTCATTCTCCCTGTTCATCCGTCTTCCCCTCCCACTCGGTTTCCATCGCCCGCTGCACGCTCTCCACAGTCGCCTGCCAGGCCGCCTTCAGGCGCGCGCAGACCTCCCGCCCCTCGGGCGTGACCCGGTAATACTTGCGCGGCTTGCTGCCGCCCGTCTCCCACTCGCTCGTGAGCAGCCCCTGCCCCTCCAGCCGCCGCAGCAGCGGGTAGAGCGTGTTGGCCTCGACCGGCACCCCCTTCTTGGAGAGCGCCCCGACCAGGCTGTAGCCGTACATCGGCCATTCCAGCTGGCAGAGCACGCAGAGCACCAGCGTCCCCCGCCGCAGCTCCTGCTCCATGGAGGCGAACAATTCCTCCTGTCCCACAGACGCAGCCCCCTTCCTGCACGATATTGTTTATTTCATTATACTGTGTATTGCACACTATGTCAATGCCCGCGAGCGAAAAAAATTGGGGCTTGCAAAGCGGCAGGCAGGGGTGTATACTATCCTCAAACCTTTGAGGAAGAGGTAAAACTGCGCGGACGGTTCCGCAGCGAGCGGGGGACGGTGCAAGCCCCGCGAATACGGCGCAGACAAATGGGCTTCCGAGGGTGCGGTGAAAGGGTATGGCGAAGGGGCGCGGCAAACGCGCTTTGCGTCTTCTCCCCGAGTAGCTTGCAACGCTTCATCCGCGTTATGGGATGCCAGAGGGGGTTCCCTTACTGCAAAAAGGAATCAATCAAGGTGGTACCGCAGATTTATTCAAAAATCTGTCCTTGCGTCGGGTTTTCCGGCCATGGGCAGATTTTTTTCTTTCCGAAAGGGAACCAAGCAAAACAACAGGAGGGAAGAACACAAAATGGCGGAAAAATTTCTCATGGGCAACGAGGCCATCGCGCTGGGCGCGCTGGACGCGGGCGTGGGCTTTGTTTCGGGCTATCCGGGCACGCCCTCGACCGAGGTGCTGGAGACGGTGGCCAAGTACAACGACGGTTCGGTCTACGTGGAATGGTCGGTCAACGAAAAGTCCGCCATGGAGGCGGCGGCCGGCGCGGCCTATGCCGGCGCGCGGGCGATGGTCACCATGAAGCAGGTGGGCCTGAACGTGGCCTCGGACCCGCTGATGAGCCTGGCCTACGTAGGCGTTCAGGGCGGCATGGTGGTGCTGGTGGCGGACGATCCCGGCCCCATCTCCTCGCAGACGGAGCAGGACACGCGCACGTTCGCCATGTTCTCCAAGCTGCCGGTCTTTGACCCCTCCTCGCCGGAGGAGGCGTATGCGATGGTGGGCGCGGCCTTCGACCTCTCCGAGAAGGTTCAGACGCCCGTGCTCCTGCGGTCGACCACGCGCGTCTGTCACGGCTGCGCCACGGTCCGCGTCCAGGACGAGCGCCGCGTCAAGCCCGCGCAGGGCTTTGTCAAGGACACGCAGCGCTGGGTCATCTTCCCGCGGACGTCCTTTTTGAACCACCAGAAGATCGAGGCGCGCAACCCCGCGCTGGGCGATGTGCTGGGGAACACGCCCTTCAACTTCGTGGACCACGCCGGGTCCGGCCGCCGGGGCATCGCGACGCACGGCATCAACTATGCCTACACGTCCGAGGCGCTGGAGCTCCTCTGCGCGCAGGCGCCCGTCCTCAAGGTGGGCACGCCCTTCCCCCTGCCGGAGGAAAAGATGGTCGCCTTCCTGCGGAGCGTGGACGAGGTGCTCTGCGTGGAGGAGCTGGACCCGGTGCTCGAGCGCGCGCTGACCTACCTGTGCGGAAAGCACCACCTGCCGACCGTCGTCCGGGGCAAGCGCACGGGCGACATGCCCACCGCCGGCGAAAACACGGTGGAATCCGTGGAAAAGGCGCTCTCCGCCTACCTCGGCGTTCCCCTGCCGCAGGGCGCGCAGCGCGAGGCGCCGCCGCCGCTGCCCGTGCGGCCGCCGGTGCTCTGCGCGGGCTGTCCGCACCGCGGCTCCTTCTACGCGGTCAAGGTCGCGATGAAGGGGCGCAAGGCGGTCTTCTCCGGGGACATCGGCTGTTACACGCTGGGCAACGCCATGCCGCTGGACATGGTGGACACCTGCCTGTGCATGGGCGCGGGCGTGACCATCGCCCAGGGCCTGCACCGCGTGGAGCCGGACGCCGTGAACTTCGCCTTCATCGGGGATTCGACCTTCTTCCACACGGGGATTCCCGGCGTCATCAACGCGGTCTACAACGAGCACGATATCGTGCTGATCGTGCTGGACAACTCCACCACCGCCATGACCGGCCACCAGCCCCACCCCGGCACGGGCAAGACCATGATGGGCGAGGTGAGCCAGAAGGTCAGCATCGAGAAGGTGCTGCGCGCCGTGGGCGTGGCGTGCGTGAAGAAGGCGGACCCGCTCAACCTGGCGCAGGCGGTCTCCGCCGTGCGCGAGGCCGCGGACTTCCACGGCGTCTCCGCGGTGATCTTCGAGTCGCCGTGCATCGCGGTGACAAAGCCCAAGCCGGCCCTGCGCGTGGACGCGGCGGCCTGCGTCGGCTGCAAGCGCTGCATCCGGGAGCTGGGCTGCCCGGCGCTGACCATGGACGGCGGCAAGGCGCGGATCGAACCCGGCCTGTGCACGGGCTGCGGCCTGTGCAGCCAGGTCTGCCCCGCGGGCGCGATCCGCGCGGAGAACGCGTAAAAAGGAGGGTGCGAATATGAACTGCATTTTGGCGGGCGTCGGCGGCCAGGGAACGGTCCTGGCCTCCAAACTCATCGCCCAGGCGGGGCGCACGGCCGGGCGGCAGGTGCGCACGGCCGAGACCATCGGCATGGCGCAGCGCGGCGGCTGCGTGGTCAGCCACGTGCGCACGGGGGACGTCGTGCTCTCCCCGCTGGTGCCCCTGGGCCAGGCGGACGTGCTGATCGGCTTTGAGCCGGCGGAGGCGGTGCGCTGCCTGCCGTATCTCAAGGCCGAGGGCACGGCCATCGTCTGCACAAAGGCCGTGCGCCCGGTGACGGCGTCGCTGACGGGCTCGGCCTACGACGGCAGCGAGATGGTCGAATACCTGCAAAAGAACGTTCCCCACCTCATCCTGGTGGATGGCGAGGCGATCTGCGCGGCGGTCGGCTCCCCGCGGGCGCTGAACGTGGCGCTGCTGGGCGCGGCGCTGCCGGCGCTGGGCATCGCGCCGGCGGACATGGAGCAGGCGCTGCGCGCCAGCGTGCGGCCGCAGTTCGTGGAGATGAACCTTGCCGCCCTGCGCCTGGGCGCGCAGGCGCAGAAAAAGGCAGACGAGAAGGGAGAGACGGACCATGACTAACGAGATGCTGGAAAAGATCCGGGCGAGCATTCGCCACGCGATGGAGGGCGGCGCGTTCTACGCCCAGCGCTTTGCGGGCATAAACGCGGACGACATCCGCACCGAGGCGGACTTCCGCAAGCTGCCCTTTACGGACAAGGGCGACCTGCGCGGGGCCTATCCCCTCGGCCTGCAGGCCGTGCCGGACGAGCAGGTCGTGCGCATCCACTCCTCCTCCGGCACGACGGGCACGCCCGTCATCATCCCCTACACCGCCCAGGACGTGACGGATTGGGCGATCATGTTCGAGCGCTGCTACCGCGTCGCGGGCATCACGAACCTGGACCGCATCCAGGTCACGCCGGGCTACGGCCTGTGGACCGCGGGCATCGGCTTTCAGAACGGCGCGGAGCGCCTGGGCGCCATGGTCATCCCCATGGGCCCCGGCAACACGGAAAAGCAGCTGCGCATGATGGTGGACCTGAAGTCCACGGTGCTGTGCGCGACCTCCTCCTACGCGCTGCTGCTGGCCGAGGAGATCGAGCGCCGCGGCATCAAGGACCAGATCCACCTGAAGAAGGGCGTCATCGGCTCCGAGCGCTGGGGCGAAAAGATGCGCCGCCGCATCGCGGGTGAGCTTGGCGTGCAGCTCTACGACATCTATGGCCTAACGGAGATCTACGGCCCGGGCATCGCCATCTCCTGCGACTATGAGGACGGCATGCACTACTGGGACGACTACGTCTACTGCGAGGTCATCGACCCCAAGACCGGCGAGAACGTGCCCGACGGCACCATGGGCGAGCTGGTCATCACCACCCTGCGCAAGCAGGGCGCGCCCCTGATCCGCTACCGCACGCACGACCTGAGCCGCATCCTCACCGGCTCCTGCCCCTGCGGCTGCCCCTATCCGCGCATCGACACGATCCTGGGCCGCACGGACGACATGGTCAAGGTCAAGGGCGTCAACATCTTCCCCGCGCAGATCGAGGAGATGCTTCGCGAGGTGGAGGGCACCTCCAGCGAGTACCAGGTGATGATCGACCACCTCAACGGCCGGGACATCATGACCATCTTCTTTGAGACGAATCTGACGGACGACGCGCGCCGCCACCTGGAAAACGCCGTGCGCGACCACTGCAAGGCCAAGATCGGCATCCAGATCGTGCCCAAGGCCGTGTCCATCGGCGAGCTCCCCCGCTCCGAGAAGAAGTCCACGCGCATCTACGACAACCGCTATTGAGGTAAGCAAAAATAAATGGAACAGCCAAGAGCAGGGAGGAGAATCCTTCCTGCTCTTGGCTGTATGATTCCGGTGATTTTTGATTTGCATTGTTGGCGGTGGGATATAGAATTTGAGATAGACAAACGATAATTTCTGAGGAAGAAGTCATAATGGAGTATATCGTAAGACCCTATAGACCAGGAGAGGAACAGTATGTTGCCGATCTTCACAGGAGGCTCTATTCGACAGAGTATTCTTGGGGACCGAGTTTTACAGATTATGCGGTAAAGATTGCGCTGGACTTTGCCAAGAAGGACAAAAACGACCGGGAAGAATCGGTCAGTTACGCCTTTATGCGGTAGGAATGGACTATCGTCGCTATGGAGTCGGGACTGCTCTGATGAACGCCTTCATGGAAAAAGCGAAGTCTGCCGGGTATAAGAAACTTATTTTATGGACGGCAAGCCCGCTTACTGATGCGATACACCACTATGAAAAACTGGGATTTCAGCGTACCGACTCGGTGGAAAATCATACATGGAGCACCAAAGGCGTATTGGTTGAAGAAATAAAGATGGAGATGGAGCTGAACGAAAACACAATTTCTATTTGCGGTTTGGATTGGAGACCGCGTTTTCCGCATGAAAAATCGCCCCGCCGCGCAAGATAGCGGCGAGGTGATTTTTTTATGATCCTGACGCAAAAGGAAACCATGCTCCTCCAGGACCTGAAGACCCAGGAACAGGTCTGCATCGAAAAGTACAACCAGTACGCCGAGCGGGCGAACGACCCCAAGCTCTCCCAGCTCCTGCGCACGATCTCCAGCGCGGAGCAGCAGCACCTGAGCACCCTCGAGCAGATGGAAAAGGGAACGGTTCCCGCCATGGGCGGCGGGCAGAAGCAGCCCTTCCAGCCGCCGGCCTCCGCGCCCGCCAGCGCCGTCTCCCCGCAGGGAAAGCAGCAGGACGCCTACCTCTGCCAGGACCTGCTCGCGACGGAAAAGCACGTCTCCTCCGTCTACAATACGGGCATCTTCGAGTTCAAGGACGCCGGCATGCGCGACGCGCTCAACCACATCCAGAAGGAAGAGCAGGAGCACGGCAAGAAGCTCTACGACTACATGTCGCAGAACGGCATGTACTGATTCCTCCCCCAAAGACGCGCAGCGCGCGCAGGGTCCCGCAAAGGCCCTGCGCGCGCTGCGCGTTATTCCGCCTCCCAGAGCGTGCGGACGGCTGTGACGTGCAGGTCGTCCACAACCCTTGCCGAGAGGATCTTGTCCCCGTCGAGCAGGAGGCTCAGCCAGCGCGGCTCTCCTTCTTCCTGGGGCAGGTCGTAGAAGGCGCGGCCGTCGCCCGCGCACGGCTCGCCGAAGCGCTCCCGGAACGCGGCCCAGTCCCCGCCGCGCGCTTGAAGGAAGGTCTGCACCTCGGCCTCGTCCAGGGGCGGGACCTGCGCCTCGTAGAGATAGGGATAGCCGCCGATGACGCGCACCTCGCCCTCCAGCGGAGAACCGGCGCACACGTTCAGTCCCTGGTCCTCGGGCCAGTCCACGCCCAGGTCGAGGCCCAGCGCGCAGTATTCCTCCTTGGTGAAGAAATCCACCTCCAGCAGGCCCACATTGTCCGCGTCGAAGTCATCTTGGTAGCACAGCTGCAAAAAGCAGAAGAAGATCTCCCCCTCCGACACGACGGGGAAGGTGGAATCCACCACCGCGCGCTCCTTCCCCTCGTGGTCCCGATAGGCGCCGTGCACCTGCATGCCGTCGCGGCCGTTCTCCTGCGTCGTCCCGGGATAGAGGGCGAACAGCGCCTCGATCTGTTCCTCCAGGTCCGCGTCCTCCGCCTGCACGCGGGGCGCAAACTGGCCGCGGAGCCCTTCCGCATCCCGGGCGTCCAGGGCGGCGAAGAAGGCGTCTGCCGCCTCGTTGTAGAGGTACCCCTCGTAGCTCACGTAGGAGCCGTCCTCCTGGAAGCCCACGCCCTCGATCCCGCCGCTCTGGATCCCGTCCCAGGCCGCGCGCAGGAGCGTCCCCGCCGCCGCGCAGCCCGAGAGCAGCGCCAGAAGCGCCAGGACCCACAGCGCGGCGAGGAGGCGCTTTACCGCCACTGCACGCGGCTGGGGTCAAAGCGGTCGTGCGGCGCCGCCTTTTCCGCCGGATAGCCCACGGCCACCAGCGCGAAGGCCTGCAGGCCCTCCCCCAGGCCCAGGATCTCCGCCACGGCGCGCATCCGCTCCTCCAGCGGGGCGATGCCCATCCACACCGCGCCAAGGCCCTGGTGCTCCGCCTCCAGCAGGAGGTTCTGCGTGCACGCGCCCAGGTCCTGCTGCCAATACTCCGGGAAGCGCAGGCCCTGCGTGCGGCTGAGCACCGCGATGCCCGCCGGCGCGGCGAGCAGGGGCTTGGCGTACGGGCTTGCCCCCGCCAAGCGGTCCAGCAGCGCGCGGTCCTGCACGACTGCGAACTCCCAGGGCTGCTGGTTTCCGGCCGAGGGCGCGGCCATCGCCGCGCGCAGGAGCGCCTCCAGCTTCTCCCGCTCCACCGGGCGCGCTTCATATTTGCGCACGCTCACGCGTTCCAAGATTTCCTTCATTTTGTCCTCTCCTCCTCGATTGCCTTCAAAATGTCGCGCAGATCCGTCAGGACGATTTCCGCCTCCGTGGAGACGTCCGGCTCCTCCGGCGCAAAGCGGCAGGCGAGAATGCCCGCGTTGTGCGCGGCGAGCACGTCGATCTCCCGGTCGCCGACCATGGCGAACGCCTCCCGCGGCGCCCCGCTCCGCTGCAAAATTCGCAGGATGCCGTCCGGCGCGGGCTTGCGGGGCAGGCCGTCCTCGCTGGTGACCAGGAGGGAAAACCGGTCCAGCAGGCCGTGTTCCCGCAGGTACCAGCGGGTGGAAGACCCGCGGTGCGTAAAGATGTGGTTGTGGCCGCCCGCCTGCTGGACGCGCGCCAGGGCCTCCGCCGCGCCGGGATAGGGCGCGACGCCCTGCGGCCCGGCCTCCTGGATGTACTGCCGGTAGCGGGCGATCGTCGCTTCCTCTGCGCCGAAGTGCTGGAAGGCCTGCGCAAGGCTCACGGCCATCTGCGCGCGGATCTCCTCGCAGCCGGCCTCTTGTCCCGCGTCCGCCAGCGCGCGCTGCAGGCAGCGCGCCATGAGCGGATAGGTGTCGAACAGCGTCCCGTCAAAGTCCCAGATGATCTCCACGCCGCTTCCCCCCTTTCCCTTAAGGATACCGCATTGCGCGGCCCTTGTAAATCCGGAAAATTCCCTGTATACTGAGGGCACAGAAATCCGCAAGGAGGAGAAACTGCATGGAAAAGTGCACCTGGAAGGCGACCCTTCTGCCTGGAAAGAAGGCGGAATACATCCGCCGGCACGACGCCCTCTGGCCGGAGATGGCCGAAACGCTGCGGCAGGCCGGCATCCGGAACTACACGATCTGGTGCTGCGGCGACGAGCTCTTCGGCTACTACGAGTGCGAGCGCGGCGCGGCCTACGCCGCCAGGGTGCAGTCGGAGAGCCCGGTCGTCGCCCGTTGGAACGAGTATATGCGCGACGTGATGCGCATGGAGTTTGACCCCCATATCGGCACGGCCGTGGCGCTGGAGCCCGTGTTCGCCTTCCGCGTCGACGAAGAGGACGGGCCCTGTTCATAGAAATGTAAAAAATTTGGCCTTCTCTCTTGACAGCGGAAAAATTCATGGTATGATATTCCCATCAAGAGGACAACGGCGTTCCCGGGAAACGCCGCTGTCCTCTTTTTCTTTTTCCCTTGAACCGAAAAAGAGGAGGCATGGCAAGTGGAATTTTCCTTGATCGACACCTTATGGGTGTTCCTCGCCGCGATACTCGTCTTCTTCATGAACCTGGGCTTTGCCAGCGTAGAAGCGGGCTTTGCCCGGTCCAAGAACACGGTCAACATCCTCTCCAAGAACTTCATCGTCTTTGCGGTTTCGTCCCTGGGCTTTCTGCTGCTCGGCTGGGGCCTGATGTTCGGCGGTGACAATCCCTTCATCGGGACGGAGCATCTCTTCATCCTGGGCTCGCAGGATCTCTCCTTCTACGACAACACGCTGACCTCGTCCGTTCCCTTCTGGGGCAAGTTCTTCTTCCAGCTCGTGTTCTGCGGCACGGCGGCGACGATCGTCTCCGGTTCCGTGGCGGAGCGCGTGAAGTACATCACCTTCATCCTGTTCTCCTTTGTCCTGACGCTGGTGATCTATCCCATCGTCGGCCACTGGGTCTGGGGCGGCGGCTGGCTGGCGGATCTCGGGTTCCGGGACTTCGCGGGCGACGCGGTGGTCCACTCCCTGGGCGGCTGGTCCGCGCTGGCGGGCGCCATGCTCCTCGGCCCGCGCATCGGCAAATACGGCAAGGACGGCAAGCCGCGCGCCATCCCCGGCCACAGCATGTCCCTTGCGGTCATCGGCCTGTTCGTCCTGTGGCTGGGCTGGTTCGGCTTCAACCCCGGCTCCACCATGAGCTTCCAGAACCCCTCGGACGTCGTACACATCCTGATGACGACCAACACCGCCGCCATCGCCGCGGTCGTGACCTCCACGGCCACCTCGTGGATCCTGCTGAAGAAGCCGGACCTGGGCATGACGGTCAACGGCTGCCTGGCGGGCCTTGTCGGCATCACGGGAAGCTGCGCCTACGTTTCCGTCGAGTCCTCGCTGCTCATCGGCGCGCTCTCCGGCATCCTGGTGGTGTTCGCGGTGCAGTTCTTTGACCGCGTCCACATCGACGACCCCGTCGGCGCCACGGCCGTGCACCTCTGCTGCGGCGTGTTCGGGACGATCTGCGTGGGCCTCTTCTCCCAGGCGGGCGTGACCTCCCTGTCCACGGTGGACGGCCTGTTCTTCGGCGGCGGCTTTGGGCCGCTGAGCATCCAGCTTCTGGGCGTTGTGGTCATCGGCGCGTTCAGCTTCCTTTCCTCGGGCCTGGTCTGGCTCGTGCTCAAGAAGACCATCGGCATCCGCGTCTCCCCGGAGGAGGAGATCCAGGGCCTGGACATCGGCGAGCACGGCAACGTCGCCTACCCCGACTTTGCGCTGGCCGCCGAGACCGTGGAGGGCGGCTTCTCCCCGGCGCCGATCTCCGCCGCGCCGGCCAGTCAGGCTGTGCCGGTTGAGAAGGCTGTGCCGGTCGAGCACCTCGAGACCCCCGGCGCCAAGATCACCAAGGTCACGATCCTGACCAATCCCAACAAGTTCTCCGCTCTGCAGGAGGCCCTGGACGGCCTGGGCATCACCGGCATCACGGTGACCAACGTCTTCGGCTACGGCGTGCAGCACGGGCACACGGTCTTCTTCCGCGGCAACCCGGTGGAATCCCGCCTGCTGCCCAAGGTCAAGATCGACATCGTCGTCTGCAAGGTCCCGGTCGAAACGCTGCTTGCGACCGTGCAGAAGACGCTCTACACCGGCAACATCGGCGACGGCAAGGTCTTCCTCTTCGACGTGGAGGACGTGCTCAAGATCCGCACCGGCGAGCGCGGCTACGACGCGCTGCAGGACGAGCCGGACGCAAGCGCCTGACCTTTTCCCCATAACAAAAGCCCCGGGCCGCGGCAGTGCCGCAAACCCGGAGCTTTTTTTGCCGTTTTAGCCGACCAGCTTTGCGCCCAGGTCGCGGCAGGCGGCCAGCGCCTCGTCGTCTGGCGCCTCGTTGGCGATCACGCCGTCGGCCACCAGCGTGCAGCCGTCGCCCTCGACGCCCGCCTGCCAGGTGCGCATCCACTCGCCGTCGCCCCAGCCGTAGGAGCCGAACAGGCCGACCTTCTTGCCCGCAAGGGACGGCTCCACCGCGCGGAACATGGGCTCGAACTCGTCGCTCTCCAGCTCCTCGGAGCCCATGGACGGGCAGCCAAAGGCCAGGCCCTCGTACTCCGGCACCTTGTCCGGGCCAAAGTCCGCGGCGGTAAAGACCTCCGCCTGGCCGCCGGCCGCGGCGATGCCCTCGGCCACGGCGTTGGCCATCTGCTCGGTATTTCCGGTTCCGCTCCAATACACAACTGCAAACTTGCTCATCGTTTTCTCTCCTTTTGCTGTTTTTCTCTATCCTTCAACCCGCGACGGTCAGCCGCGAGAGAGAATGCCCATTCTGATAGCACTGCAGGTAGACGCGCGCGCACTTTTCATACCGCGCGAAGCACCGCAGCGCGGCCTGCGGGTCCCCATAGACCTTCCAGCAGCCGCAGAGGCGGTAGTTTTTGCCGCAGTTCTCGATAAAGCCCTGCACGTCCTCCAGGGGATACCCCAGGAACAGGCCGATTTCGTGGGGAAAGCAGGGGCGGCGCGCGATGCGCCGCAGGAGAAGCTCCACGTTTTCCTGAACCGCCGCGCCCGGCTCGTACCCATGGCGCCGCAGGAAGTCCGCCGCGCCCGGCTTCTCCCATTCGCGCCGCAGATGCCCCTCCCGGTACAGGTAGAGCAGGGCGCTGTCGCCGTCCCACCGGGCCGTGCGCACGTGCACCCCCCGCGGCGCAAGGGTCGCCTTCCAGGCCTGCGCCGCCGCCTCCAGCTCCGCGCGCGGACCGGTCAGCCGCACGAGGTTTGCGCACTTGAGCCCCGCCAGCGTCGGCGCGCAGTGCGTCAGCAGCACGCGCTCCATCTCCCCGCTCACGGCACAGCCTCCAGAACGCGCTCCTCCAGCAAGCCCTTCAGGGCGGAGGCGCTGCTGCTGTGGCACCGCGCGACCGGCGTGTTGCACCGCTTGGCCTCGCGCAGGGCCATCTCCACCATCTTGTGCGAGACGGTGCTGGTGAACAGGATCATCAGGTCCGGGTTGCCGATCTTACACTTCATTCCGTCCCGCATCTTGCAAAACACCTTCGCCTCATAGCCGTATTTGCTGCAAATTTCGCGGTATCTGCACGCCATGCACTCGTTGCCGCCTACGATCACGATGGACATCTTCTGCCTCCTTTGCTGGTTAGTTATAACTAACTACAGCGTCAGTATAGCATACCCCGCCCGCGTTGGTCAATACGCAGTTTGCAAAAAAAACAGCGGCTGAAGAACCTTCTTCAGCCGCCAGGATTTCTATTGTGGTCTTTTGCAGCCTCCGCAGGCGCTGCAGTTGCCGCAGCAGCCCTTCTGCTTTTGCCGGCGCATCGCGCGGCAAGCGCCCCATGCGCCGAGCGCAAGCAGCAGCAAAAGCAAAACGTCGAGCGCACCCATGCGTCACACCCCCAGAATTAATCCCCCGATCTGATAGACCAGGAAGGCCACGATCCACGCCACGCAGCACTGGGCGAACATGGCCAGCGCCGCATAGCGCGCGCTGCCGAGCTCCCGCTTGACGGCCGCCACCGCGGCAAAGCAGGGCATGTACAGCAGCGTAAACGTCAGGAAGGACACCGCGGAAAGCGGCGTGAACAGCGAGCCCAGGACCGTGGAGAGCTGGGCCGTATCCGGCACGTTGGTCAGCACCGCGAGGGTCGAAACCACGGCCTCCTTGGCGGAAAGGCCGGTGAGCAGCGCCGTGGAGCTGATCCAGTTTCCAAAGCCCAGGGGCGCGAAGACCGGCGCGATGAACCGGCCAATGCCCGCCAGCATGCTGTCGCTGCTGTCGCTGACCATCATCAGGCGCGTATCAAAGCTCTGCAGGACCCAGATGACGATGGACGCCATGAAAATGATCGTAAACGCCTTGACGAGGAAGTCCTTCGCCTTTTCCCACATGTGGATGACGACGGACTTGGCGCTGGGCAAGCGGTAGGCGGGCAGCTCCATGACAAAGGGGACGGGCTTTCCCTTGAAGACCGAGTGCTTGAGCAGCAGCCCGTAGAGCACGCCCACGACCATGCCGCCGACGTAGAGCCCGATCATCACCAGCGGCGCCGCGTTCGGGAAGAAGGCGGCCGTAAACGTCGCGTAGATGGGGAGCTTTGCGGAGCAGGACATGAAGGGCGTGAGCAGAATCGTCATGCGCCGGTCGCGCTCGCTGGCCAGCGTGCGCGTGGCCATGATCGCCGGCACCGAGCAGCCAAAGCCGATCAGCATCGGCACGAACGACCGGCCGGAGAGCCCGATCTTGCGCAGCAGCTTGTCCATCACGAACGCCACGCGCGCCATGTACCCGCTGTCCTCCAGGATGGAGAGGAAGAAGAACAGCGTCACGATCGTGGGCAGGAAGGACAGAACCGATCCGACGCCCACGCACACGCCGTCGATCAGCAGGGAGTGCACCGCCGCGTTGATCCCGAGGTTCGTCAGCGCCTGGTCCAGCAGGCCCGTCAGCCCGTCGATCCCCAGCGAGAGCCAGTCCGAGAGCACCGCGCCGATGACGTTGAACGTCAGGAAGAACGTCAGCAGCATCACGCACAGGAAGATCGGAATGCCGAAGTACTTGTGCGTCAGCACGCGGTCGATCTGGATGGAGCGCTGCAGTTCGCGGGCGTTCCCGTTCTTCTTGACCGCGTCCTTGCAGGCGTTGGCGATGAAATCATAGCGCATGTCCGCGAGCGCCGCCTCGCGGTCCGTGCCCAGGTTCGTCTCCATCTCGCGGACGATGTTGTCGATGATCTCCTTCTCGCTGTCGGTGAGGTTCAGCTTGCTCAGCGTGATCGGATCGCCCTCGACCACCTTGGTCGCCGCGTACCGCGAGGGAAGCCCCGCGTCCTTGACCTCTTTTTCGATGATGTGCGCGATGGAGTGCACGGCCCGGTGCACTTCCCCTTGGCAGAGGTCCAATCCGCGCGGCCGGTCCTTCTGCTGCGCCGCCTCGATCGTCCGCTGGACGAGCTCCTCGCAGCCCTCGTTCTTCGCCGCGGAGATGGGCACGATGGGCAGCCCCAGGTTCTGCGAGAGGAGCGGCACGTCGATGGAGTCGCCGTTCTGCCGGACCTCGTCCATCATGTTGAGCGCGACGACGACCGGCACGCCGACCTCCATGAGCTGCAGCGTCAAGTAGAGGTTGCGCTCGATGTTCGTGGCGTCCACGATATTGATGACCGCCTCCGGCTTGTTGACCAGGAGGAAGTCCCGCGTCACGACCTCCTCCGCCGTGTAGGGCGAGAGCGAGTAGATGCCGGGCAAGTCCACGAGCGTCATATTCTTTTGCCCGCGGATGGCGCCCTCCTTCTTCTCCACCGTCACGCCCGGAAAGTTGCCGACGTGCTGGTTGGACCCGGTGAGCTGATTGAAAAGCGTGGTCTTTCCCGAATTCGGGTTGCCAAGCAATGCGATGATCATGCTTTTTCCTCCGTGATCTCAATTTTCTGGGCGTCCTCCAGGCGGATGGTCAGCTCGTACCCGCGCAGAAACAGCTCGATCGGGTCGCCCATGGGCGCGACCTTGCGCACCATCACGCGCGTGCGGGGCGTGAGCCCCATGTCCAGCAGTCTGCGGCGAAGCGCGCCCTCTCCCCCGACGGCCTCAATTACACCATATGCGCCGACTTTCAATTTATCCAGCGTCATACTCCTCTTCTCCCCCTCAATTGTTAGCGCTTGCTAACTTTGCCCGCAAAAGAAATCGGCCAAAAGTTAGCCTCTGCTTACAATATACGCATCTCCTTGGGATTTGTCAATCCCATCCCCGTTAAGTTCTGCATTTTGTTCTTCAAATCAAAAAAGCGCCGCGTGTTTCACGTGAAACACGCGGCGCTGCGCGTTCAATCTTCCCGAATGCGCAGGAATTCATAGATGCGGTCGAGGTCCTCCGCGGAGCTGTAGTGCAGGACGACCTTTCCGTGCCGGGCGTTGCCGGTGACGGTGACCTTCGTCCCGAAGCGCTGGCGGGCGGCCTCCTCGACGAGGGCAAGCTCTGCGCAGCGCGGCCGCTCCGGCTTGGGCGCGGCCTCCTCCCGCATGTACTTGACGAGGGATTCCGTCTGCCGCACGTTGAGCCCGCGCTGGACGACCTGGCGGGAGAGGTTGACGATGTCGCGCTCGTTCTCCGCGCCGAGCAGGGCGCGGGCGTGGCCCTCCGTGAGGTCGCCGGAGGCGACGAGCTCCGCGACCTCCTGGGGCAGGCTGAGCAGCCGCAGCAGGTTCGCCACCGCCGAGCGGCTCTTGCCCAGCCGCTGGGCGACCTGCTCCTGCGTCAGGCCGCATTGCTGCATGAGCGCGTGGATGGCCTGCGCCTCTTCCATGGGATTGAGGTCCGTCCGCTGGATGTTCTCAATCAGGGACATCTCCATGCGGCGGATCTCCTCGACGTCGCGGACGATGGCCGGAACCTCGCTCAGCTCCGCCATGCGGGCCGCGCGCCAGCGGCGCTCGCCTGCGACAATGGTGTAGCGCTTGCCGTTCGGCGCAAGGATGATCGGCTGGATCACGCCCACGGACCGGATCGAGGCCGCGAGCTGATCGAGCGCCTCGGGCGCGAACTGTTTGCGCGGCTGGTTTTTATTGGGATCAATGCTCCCGATGGGGATCATCTGGATGCTGTTTTCCGCGTTCTCCTCGTCCACCTCGGGAATGTCGCCAAAGAGCGCGTTGATTCCCTTCCCCAGGCCGCCGCTCGTCTTCGCCATGTCATTTCCCTCCATTCCACTTCAAGAATTCGTCTGCCAGGCTCTCATACGCCAGCGCGCCCGCGGAGCGGGGATCGTACAGATTGATGGGCTGGCCAAAGCTGGGCGCCTCGCCCAAGCGCACGTTTCGTGGGATGATGGTGGCGTAAACCTTTTGGGCAAAGAACTTCTTTACCTCCTCCACCACCTGCACGCCGAGCTTTGTGCGCCCGTCCAGCATCGTCAAGACCACGCCCTCGATGTCCAAATTCGGGTTCAGGCGCTTCTTGACCAGGCGGACGGTGTTCATCAGCTGGGTCAATCCCTCCAGCGCGTAGTATTCGCACTGGATCGGCACGAGCACGGTGTCCGAAGCGGTCAGCGCATTGAGCGTCAGCAGGCCGAGCGAGGGCGGACAATCGATGAACACGTAGTCGTACAGCGGCTGGACCACCTCGAGCTGATGCGACAGAATGTGCTCCCGCGCGAGGGCGGAAACCAATTCAATCTCCGCGCCCGCGAGCTGAATGTTTGAGGGCAGGGCGTAGAGATTCTTGATGCAGGTTCCCTGCACCGCCTCCTGCACAGAGGTGTCGTTCATCAAGACGTCGTAGACCGACGTCTCCACGCGGTCGTGATCGATGCCCACGCCGCTGGTCGCATTCCCCTGCGGGTCCAGATCGACCAGCAGAACGCGAAACCCCTTGGAGGCGACGCAGGCGGACAAATTGACTGCGGTCGTCGTCTTCCCCACGCCGCCTTTTTGGTTTGCAATACTGATCACTTTAGACAAAAAAGACCCGCCTTCCTTCCGTTACAAGAGCTCGTCCACAAAGGGCACGAACCTATTATAGCGGATTTCGACGGGAAAGAGAAGGGGGATGGCTCAATTCCGGATGAGGATTTTCAAAATCCTGCTCAAAAACTGCCGGATCAGCGGAAGATAGCAAACGGAAACGGGAGAACGATGCTTTATTATAGCACATCCTAGGGAAAAAAGGAAGACCTTATTTTGCAGGCAGGTGCGGAATCCAAACGCGGATCTCCAATCCCCCGTCGCTTTCGCTCGAATCAAATTTCGGCGCGAGGCCCGCATCCGACATCTGCCGGACAACGGTCTTGATGGAGTTCACAAACAGCCGCGTATCGCGCACAAATCCGCTGATCTTGCCGGTTTTTGTCGGTTCTTCCGCCTCAATGCCGTACATCCGGGAGAGCGTCCTCTCCACGAGGTCTTCCGTGGCCTTGACGTTCAGGTTTTGCTGCACGATCACGTTCACAATCTTGATTTGCATCTCCTCGTCGTGCAGGCGGAGCAGGGCGCGCGCGTGGCGCTCCGTCAGGTTGTACTGCAGGAGCATGCGCTTGACGGTCAAGGGCAGCTTCAGGATGCGCATCTTGTTCGCGATCGTGGACTGGTTCTTCCCCAGGCGCCTGGCCAGCTCGTCCTGGGAGAGGCCGTGATCCCGAATCAGGTTCTGATAGCCCTCCGCCTCCTCCATGTAATGCAGGTTTTCCCGCTGCAAGTTCTCCATCATGGCGATGACCGCGCTGTCCTGCTCGTAGGCGGAGAACACGATCGCGTCGATCGCTGTCATGCCGGCCATGCGGCAGGCGCGCAGCCTTCTCTCCCCCGCGATGAGCTCGTAGGCATCGTTCCCCGCCTTGCGGACGCTGATGGGCTGCAAAAGGCCGTACTGCTTTATGGAAGCGCAGAGTTCCTCCAGCGCCTCCTGGGCAAAGACGCGCCGCGGCTGATAGGGATTGGGGCGAATGGCTTCGATGGGAATCCGCGCGACCTCCCTTTCGCGCATTCGGAGGTTCCGTCGATTCATTGTGCTCTGTGCCTGCATACATTTCACTCCATTTCCTGCTGTTTCACGTGAAACAAGGCTCCTCGCATCTGTTTTCTGCCTTCATTATACAGAAAAATCCCCCGATGTAAATCGAAATCGTATGCGAGGAATCGACAGCCTGAAAAGACTCTTTGTCGTATTTCAGGGTCCTATTCCGCATAACGTGCGATTTTCATCGGAGGATTGGCACAGTTTGTCGGGAAATATGGGGCGAAAGTTCTGGAAATGCGCCCGCCTTACAGGGGATTCCGCGTGGGCGTGCCCGCCTTGCGCGGGTAGGTCTTGGGGGTTGGCCGGACCTTGTCCACCAGGAAGAGGTTGTGCTTCCAGTCGTCGCGGTGGGGAATGGCGTAGGGCAGCGGCTCCCGCGCCTTCCCGCCGAGCAGGAAGAGCGCGCGCCGCGCCGCGGCCGCCTCCTCCTCCACGCCGGGGCCCTTCCAGCAGATGGCGACGCCCTCGCGCCGGACGCAGGGCAGCAGGTATTCCATCAAGGGCGAGAGCGCGGCCAGGGCGCGCGCCATGGCCACGTCATACTGCTCGCGGTGCGCGGCCTGATGGGAGAAGTCCTCGGCGCGCATGTGGACGATCTCCGCCGAGAGGCCCAGCCGGTTGAGCACATCCCGCAGGAACTCGAGCCGCTTTTTGAGCGAGTCGACGAGCGTGAGCCGCAGGTCCGGCCGCGCGATGAGCAGCGGAATGCCGGGAAAGCCCGCGCCCGTTCCGACGTCCACGGCGCGCGCGCCCTGCGGGAGAAGGCCGAGCGCGACGGGCGCCAGGCTGTCGAGGAAGTGCCGGTCCACGGCCTCTTCCGGTTCGAGGACGGTGGTGAGGTTCATGCGCGCATTGCCCTCGACGAGGAGCGCATGGTAGAGCGCAAAGCGCTCGGCCGCCTCCGGCGGGAGCGCGATGCCCATCTGCAGGGCGCCCTGCTGTACGCGTTCCGAGATCACGGTTTTCTCTCCCTTCTCATCTGTTCGAGCTTAATCATCAGCACGGCGATGTCCCCGGGCGAAACACCGGAGATCCTCTGCGCCGCGCCGAGCGTCTCGGGCCGAATCCTTTCGAGCTTCTGCTGCGCCTCGATGCGCAGGCCCTTGATGTCGGAATAGCGGATCTCCTGGGGAATTTTGACGTTTTCCGTCCGCTGGAAGGCCTCGACCTGGCGGCGCTGGCGGTCGAGGTACCCCTCGTAGCGCAGGTTGATCTCCGCCTGCTCCGCGACGCTGCCGGCCACCTCGGGCAGGTCCGGGTCGATGCGTCGCAGGTCTGCATACGTCACGCCCGCGCGCCGGAGCAGATCCGCCGCCGAGATCCCGCTGGACACCGTCCCCTCCCCCAGGACGCGGTTGACGTCCTGCGGCTTCAGGTGCGCCTTGGGCAGGGCGTTTAAGAGATCGTCTGTTCCCCTTTTCTTTTCAAGCATGCGCGCATGGCGCTCGTCCGAGGCGAGGCCCACCTTCCAGCCCCTCTCGGTCAGCCGGAGGTCGGCGTTGTCCTGGCGCAGGAGCAGGCGGTACTCGGCGCGGCTGGTCATCATGCGGTAGGGCTCGTTCGTCCCCTTGCCCGTCAGGTCGTCCACGAGCACGCCGATGTAGGCGTCCGCGCGGGAGAGCAGCAGCGGCTCCCGCCCGCTGAGCTTGCAGGCCGCGTTGATGCCGGCATAGAGTCCCTGGGCCGCGGCTTCCTCGTAGCCGGAGGAGCCGTTGATCTGCCCGGCGAAGTAGAGGTTCTCCACGCCCTTGGCCTCCAGCGTCGGCCGCAGCTGCGTGGGGTCGATGCAGTCGTATTCGATGGCGTAGGCCAGGCGCGTGAGCTGCACGCGCTCCAGGCCGGGGATCGAGTGGTAGACCGCCCACTGCACGTCCTCCGGCAGGGAGGAGGACATGCCCTGCACGTACCACTCGAGCGTATCGAGTCCCTCGGGCTCGAGGAAGAGCGGGTGCCGCTCGCGGTCCGCGAACCGGACGACCTTGTCCTCGATCGAAGGGCAGTAGCGCGGGCCGACGCCGTGGATCTCCCCGGAGAACAGGGGCGCGCGGTGAAGGTTCTCGCGGATGATGCGGTGGGTTTCGGGCGTGGTATACCCCAGGTAGCAGGAGATCTGCTCCTTCTCCAGCCGGTCCGTCAGGAAGGAGAACGGGACGATCCGCTCGTCGCCGGGCTGCTCCTCGAACTTGGAGAAGTCGACGGTGCGGCAGTCGATGCGCGCGGGCGTGCCGGTCTTGAACCGGCGCAGCGGGAAGCCGAGCCGCTCCAGCGCGCCGGAGAGGGCCTTGGCGTTGCCCAGGCCCGAGGGACCGGAATCCGCGTGCGCCTCGCCCACGATGACGCGGCTCTTGAGGTACACGCCCGTGGCGACGATGGCCGCCGCGCAGGGGTAGAGCGCGCCGGTGGTGGTCCGCACGCCGGAGACCCGGCCGCCGGCCGTCTCGATGGCCTCGACCTCGCCCTGGCGCAGCGTCAGGCGCTCCTGGTGCTGCAGGGCGTGGAGCATGCGCCGCTGGTACTGCTTCTTGTCGGCCTGGGCGCGCAGGGAGTGCACGGCCGGGCCCTTGCCCGTGTTGAGCATGCGGGACTGCAAAAACGTATCGTCGATGGCGCGGCCCATCTCGCCGCCCAGGGCGTCGATCTCGCGGACCAGGTGCCCCTTTGCCGTGCCCCCGATGGAGGGATTGCAGGGCATGAGCGCCACGCCGTCCATGTTGAGGGTGAGCAGGAGCGTCTTGTGCCCCATGCGGGCGCAGGCGAGCGCCGCCTCGCAGCCCGCGTGCCCCGCGCCCACCACGACGACCTCATAGCTTTCCAAGGTAAACGACATAGGCCCCTCACTTTCCAAGGCAGAACTTTTCAAAGATGCGGTCGATCACGTCCTCCGTCGCGGACTCGCCGGTGATCGCGCCCAGGGCTTCCCAGGCGGCGCGCAGGTCGAGCGCCGCGCAGTCGAGCGTCCGGTCCTCCAGGGCGGTTACAGCGCTCTCCAGGGCCGCCAGGGCGTCCTTTGCGGCCTGCACGTGCCGCTCGTTGGTCAGATACGCCTCCTCGGGCGAGGCGCCGCGCAGGGCCGCCTCGTACAGCGCGCGGCGCAGGTCCTCGATCCCCTCCCCCGTGACGGCGGAGGTGAGCAGGATGGCAAACGCCTGCGCGCCCTGCAGCGCGGCGCGCACGTCCTCCACGCCCGTGCGCGCGTTGAGGTCCGTCTTGTTGAGCGCGACGACCAGGGGCACGCTCGTCTCCCGCAGGAGGCTGCGCTCCTCCGGCGTGAGCTCGCGGGCGCTGTCCAGCACGAGCAGCGCGACGTCCGCGCGGCGCAGCTCCTCCCGCGCGCGGTCGATGCCGATGCGCTCCACCGCGTCCTCCGCGCTGCGCAGGCCCGCGGTGTCCGAGAGCTGCACGGGCAGGCCGAAGAGGTCGAGCTCCTCGCGGAGCACGTCCCGCGTCGTTCCCGCCACATCCGTCACAATGGCGCGCTGCTCGCGCAGCAGGCAGTTGAGCAGGGAGGACTTTCCGGTGTTCGGGCTGCCGGCCAGGACGATCCGCACGCCGGCGCTCAGCAGGCGGCCGGCGCGGGCGTTGCGCACGGCCTCCTGCAGCGCGGTCTGGACGGCTCTCGCCTCCTCCGCCGCGCGCCGGGCGGTCAAGGGCTCGATGTCCTCGTCCGGGTAGTCGAGCGTGGCCTCGAGATAGGCGATGGTGTCCAGGAGCTTGTCCTGCAGCGCGTGGATGCGGCGGGAGAGGTAGCCGTCCATCTGCTGCAGGCTCGCGTGCGCGGCGCGGGCGGTGCGGGCGGAGATGAGGTCCATGACGCTCTCGGCCTGCGCAAGGTCGATGCGCCCGCCGAGGAACGCGCGCTTGGTGAACTCCCCGGGCTCGGCCAGGCGCGCGCCGGCGCGCAGCACGGCGGCAAGGACCTCCTGCGCCGTCACCGCGCCGCCGTGGCACTGGAATTCCACGACGTCCTCCGTGGTGTAGGTGTGCGGCGCCTTCATGTAGACCGCCATGCACTCGTCCACGCGCCTCTCCCCTTCCCACACCTCGCCATAGGTCAGGCGGTGCGATGTCATCGCACGATTTGCACGATGCGGCCGGAAGACGCGCGACAAAATGTCCTTCGCTCGGGGCCCCGAGACGCGGATGATGGCAATGCCGCCCAGGCCCACGGCCGTGGCGATGGACGCGATCGTATCCTCCATTTTGTATCCCCTTTCTCCCGTTTCCCTCTCAAAAAAAGCGGCGCCGAAGTGCATCGGTCGCCGCTTTGGACGTATGCGGTTTGTTTCGCTGGGCCTTCCCGCCGGGCGCGCTTCAGGAGCGCTTGGGCGCGATGACCACGCGGCGGTTGGGCTCCTCCCCCTCGGAATGCGTGGTGACGTGGGGGTTGTCCTGCAGCGTGGCGTGCAGGATGCGCCGCTCATACGGATTCATGGGCTCGAGCACCATGCGCCGGCCGCTGCGCTGGACCTTGGCGGCCATGCGGTTGGCCAGGTTGATGAGGGTCTGCTCGCGCTTGGCGCGGTAGCCCTCCGTGTCGAGGGTTACGCGGCGGTAGTCCTTTCCGCCCTTGTTGACCAGGAGCGAGGTCAGGTACTGCAGGGCGTCGAGCGTCTCCCCCCTGTGGCCGATGAGGATGCCCTGGTTGTCCCCCTGCATCTCGATGCGCAGCGCTTCCTCCTCGTCCTGGACGTCGAGCACGACGTCCAGTCCCATGAGCTCGGTCACGTTCTGGAGAAACTCCTCCGCGCGCAGGGCGGGGGTGTCCTTCTTCGTCAGGCGCAGGCGGTAGGGCTTTGCGCCGATGCCGAGGAATCCCTTGGAACCCTCCTCCAGGACTTCGACATCCACCTTGTCGGACGGCAGGCCCATCTGGGCAAGGCCCGCCATCAGCGCCTCTTCATAGGTCTTTCCGGTTGCCTCGAGTGTTTTCATGGGGAAGCCTCCTGTCTTTCGGAGCGAAAGAAAGCGGATGTTACTTGGCCTCCAAAGCCTTTTTCTTGGCCTTGTAGTCCGCGTAGAAGTTGAAGCCGACGTAGGTGATGATCATATAGATGTTGCTCGTAACCCAGTACAGGGCAAACGCGCCGTTGTACTGCCAGCAGAAGAAGACGGAGATCAACGGGAAGATGTAGTTCATCATCTTCTGGTTCTGGGCCTGGGGGTTGTTGCGCTGGGCGGCGGTCTGCTTGCCGTTCATCAGCCACGTGGTGAAGTACTGGGAAGCGCCGGCCAGGATCGGCAGGATGGCCCAGCCGTTGGACACCCCGACGTTGTACTGTTCGAGGATGGGGCGCATGACGATGTCATAGTTTGCGCGGATGACATTGATGATGTCCGTATTGAGCAGATCATTGCCGCTCACGGCGCTAAGGTTGACCGAGATCTCGCTCAGGGTGGGGATGACATTGGCCATGATGTTGTCCGGCTGCCAGATGTTGCGAATCCACAGGAAGCTCTCGGGCTCAAAGGGCAGGCCCTGGGTCACCTGCTGGACCATGAGCACGGCCTGCTCGCCGGCGATGTGGCGCATGACTGCAAACATGGCGTACAGGATCGGGAGCTGGATCAGCATGGGAAGACAGCCGCCCATGGGGTTGACCTTTTCCTTCTTGTAGAGCTCCATGGTCTTGGCGGAGCGCTTTTCGGGGTCCTTCTCGTACTTTTTGTTGATCTCCTCGATCTTGGGCTGGATATCCTGCATCTTGCGCATGGAGTGGCGCTGCTTGATGTCCAGCGGGAGCAGGACGAGCTTTACGGCGAGCGTAAAGAGAATGATGGCGACGCCGTAGGAGCCGACCCAGCTGTAGAGCAGGTCCACGACCCAGCGCAGCGGCGTGATGATGAAACTCACTTTTGTGTAATCCTCCCGTGCAGAAGTGTGCGAAAAAGGCTCCTCCTCTTCCCCTAGGGAACGGGATCATAGCCCCCGTCGTTGAACGGATGGCATCTGAGGATCCGCTTGAGCGCGAGCCAGCCGCCCTTGCGCGCGCCGTACTTTCCGATGGCCTCCAGGGCGTATGCCGAACAGGTGGGATAAAACCTGCAGCAGGGCGGAAACAGCGGAGAGAGAAAGCGCCGATAGAATTTGATGAGGCAAAGAAGAACCGTCTTCATTTTTTCCCTTTTTCGTCCATTGTCTGCGCCTTGTAGAGGCGCTGGCGCGTCAAAAGGTTATCCACGCTCCGCTCCATGCGGTGGAAGTCCGCCCCCACCGCGCCGGAGCGCGCAATCCATACGTAATAGCCGCACTTAAGTTGCGGAATCTTCGGGCGAATGCTCTCGCGCAGCAGGCGCTTGATGTGGTTGCGCTGCACGGCGCCGCCCAGCTTTTTGCTCACGGAAAAGCCGATGCGCAGCTTGCCCTGCCGCACAAACAGCAAAACCAGCTCGCGGTTGGCCTGCGACTTGCCGCGGCGGTAGACGAACTGGAACGCGCTGTTTTCCTTGAGCGAATAGACTCGTTTCACTCGACCATGGCTGCACCGGCGCAAAAAGCGCCGCCGATGCAGGCAAAAAAACGCCGCCGGGGCCAAAGGCGCAGCGCCGGTTTTCCGCGCGCGCCTTATACAGATCGATTCCCCGGGCGCCCCGCGTCTTTTACGCGGAAAGGACCTTGCGGCCCTTGGCGCGGCGGCGGGCAAGCACCTTGCGGCCGTTCTTGGTCTTCATGCGGGCACGGAAGCCGTGCACCTTGGCGCGCTGACGCTTCTTGGGCTGGAACGTCATCCACATCTGTCTTCACACCCCTTATCCGTAAAATGAAAACACTGCTCTACCTACAAAACAGCGATTGTATTATAAGACTTTCCGCTCTTTTCTGTCAAGCAAAGTCTGAACTTTTTACATCCTTTCGGAAAGCCTCTCCGCGGAATTCGTCAAATTGAATGAATTTCAAACCGAAAACCTTGAAAAAGAATCAAAGTGTCGGATAATCCAAAAACTGTGGATAACTTTGTGAAAAAGCATTGCATCGCCGGTTTTTTTTTGTTATGATGACTAGTGTGTCCCCAATGGGAGGATGCGATCTGGTTTGGGTTATCCACAAATTGTGGATAACCTTGTGGATAGAATTTCAAAATACTGTGCATATCGACCTGGGATTTCCACAATCGTCCGGGTCGAGCGGAACGCTGTTTCCGTTTTGTGCCGCTTTTAGGAGGAGAACCTGTGGAAAACCCGAGCGCAAAGGAGATTTGGGACAAGGCTTCCCAGCTCATCAAGTCCGAGATCAACGGCATCTCGTATGACTCCTGGTTCAAGGACATCGTTCCCGTTTCCTTCGACGGGCAGGTCTTGACCTTGCTTGTAAACATCGAGTTCATCCGCAACATGCTGCGCAACAACTATGACCAGCTCATCCAGGCCGCGCTCATGCAGGCGGCGGGCGAGCCGGTGCGCTATGTCGTTCGCATCCCGTCGGAGATGAATGCGCCGAGGGAGGAGGCTCCCGCGCGTCCGAGCGCGGCCGCCTCGATGCTCAATCCCAAGTACACCTTCTCCACATACGTCATCGGCAAGTCCAACAACTTCGCGCACGCGGCGGCCTACGCCGTCTCCCAGAGCCCGGGCGACACGTACAACCCCCTCTTCCTCTACTCGGGCGTTGGGCTGGGCAAGACGCACCTCATGCACGCCATCGGCCACGCTATATTAGAAAAGAACCCGCAGTCGCGCATTCTCTACATCACCTCGGAGACGTTCACCAACGACCTGATCAACGCCATCTCCAGCAATACCAACAGCGAGTTCCGCAACCGCTACCGCAACGTCGACGTGCTGATGGTGGACGATATCCAGTTCATCGCGGGCAAGGAGCAGACGCAGGAGGAGTTCTTCCACACCTTTAACGCGCTGTACGAGGCGCGCAAGCAGATCGTCATCTCGTCCGATAAGCCGCCCAAGGACATCCCGACCCTGGAGGAGCGGCTCCGCTCCCGGTTCGAGTGGGGTCTGATCGCGGACATCTCCAAGCCGGACCTGGAGACGCGCATCGCGATCCTGCGCAAAAAGGCGGAATTGGAAAACCTCGACGTCCCGGACGAGGTCAACGCCTACATCGCCTCCAAGGTCGAAAGCAACATCCGCGAATTGGAGGGGTGCCTGACGCGCGTGCTGGCCTATGCCAAGGCCAACGGCGGCGGCGCGCCCGTCACCGAGGAGCTCGCGGCCGAGGCCCTGCGGGACATGCTCCCCGTCAAGGACCCGCGCCGCATCACCACCGACCTCATCATGGCCATCGTCGCGGAATACTACTCGGTCTCCGTCGAGGACCTCAAGTCCAAGCGCCGCAACCGGGAGATCACCGTTCCCCGCCAGATCGCCATGTACCTTACGCGCGAGCTCAACGGCGCCTCGCTGCCGCGCATCGGCCTGGAATTCGGCGGCCGCGACCACACCACCGTCATCCACGCCTGCGACAAGGTCGCCGAGGACATGAAGCGCGACGCCGCGCTCAAGGGCACGATCGATACGCTCAAAAAGCGCATCCAGGGAGCCTGAGCCCATAACAACCGCCTTTTTCCTGAAACGGAGGGTTGAACACAATGAAATTCGTTTGCCAAAAAGAGGACCTGATGCAGGGACTTTCCGTGGCCTCCAAGGCCAGCGCCACGCGCTCGCCCCAGGCGGTGCTCGAGTGCGTGTCCATTGCGGCGGACTTTTCCGGCGTCCGCCTGCAGTGCACGGACCTGCAGATGGGGATCGAAACCGCGGTGCCGGCCATGGTCGCCGAGGAGGGGCGCGTGCTGCTCAACGCGCGGCTGCTCAATGAAATCGTGCGCAAGCTCCCGGACGGCGAGGTCACGCTCTCGGTCAGCGCCTCCAACCGCGCCACGATCAGCGCCGCCGGCTCCAAGACCACGCTGCAGGGCATGTCCGCGCAGGACTTCCCCCAGCTCCCCGCCGTGCCGGAGGACGATCCCATCGAGCTCCCGCAGGTGCTTTTGCGCGACATGATCCGCGAAACGGGCTTTGCCGTGGCCGCGGACGACGCCCGGCCGATCCTGATGGGCATCTACCTGGAGGTCGAGGACGACGTTTTGACGCTCGTGGCGCTGGACGGCTTCCGCCTGGCCCGCCGCCGCGGCAAGCTGCTCGCAAGCGCCGGCAAGGTCTCGGCCGTGGTCTCCGGGCACTACTTCATCGAGGCGGGCAAGATCCTGGGCGACGACGACGCGCCGGTGACCCTGGCGCTCTCCAAGACGCACCTTCTGCTGCGGGCCAAGGGCTTTACGGTCATCATCCGGCTCCTGGAGGGCGAGTACATCAAGTACCGCCAGCTCCTGCCGCCCAGCTACGCCATCTCCACGCGGGTCTCCCGCGGCGAGCTTGCGGACTGCATCGACCGCGCGTCCCTCATGGCGCGCGAGGGCAAGAACAACCTGCTGCGCTTCTCGATCCGCCAGGACAAGCTCTCCATCACCTCCAACTCGGAGATGGGCGACGTCTACGAGGAGATGGACGTCGAAACCACGGGCAGCGACATCGACATCGCCTTCAACGTGCGCTACATCACGGACGCGGTCAAGTCCATCGACGAGGAGCAGTTCCTCATCAAGCTCAATTCCAACATCTCCCCCTGCGTCTTGGTCCCCACCGAGGGCGAGGACTTCCTCTACCTGGTGCTGCCGGTGCGCACGGCGGGATAAAAAACCGCAAATCCTTGGGGGAAAGGTGGAGTCCGCCTTTCCCCTTTTTTCGCATGGGGGAGGAACGACATGCGCATCACAAAGCTGACGCTGACGAATTTCCGGAACTACGCGCACTGCGAATTTGCGCCGGAGGGCGGCATCAACCTGATCGTGGGGGAAAACGCGCAGGGAAAGACCAACCTGCTGGAGGCCGTCTTCTTCTGCTGTTTCGGGCGCTCGCACAGGACCAGCCGAGAAAAGGACCTGATCGCCTACGACGAGGCCTTTGCGCGCATTCGCCTGGAGAGCGTGCGCACCGAAACGGCGCACGACCTGCGCGTGCGCCTGTCCCGCGAGGAAGGGCGAAAGATCCACGTCGACGGCGCGCCGCTCTCCCGCATCGGAGAGCTGATGGGCCTGAACACCTGCGTGCTGTTCGCGCCGGAGCATCTGTCCATCGTCAAGGACGGGCCCGCGGAGCGGCGCCGCTTCCTGGACATGGAGCTCTCCCAGACCTATCCCGCGTATTTCTTCCTGCTGCAGCAGTACATGCGCGCCCTGCGCCAGCGCAACACGCTGCTGCGCTCCCTGCGCGAGCAGCCCGAGCTTCGCCAGACGCTCCCGGTCTGGGAGCAGCAGCTCGCGTCGCTGGGCTTTAAGATCATGCGCTATCGCCAGGAGTTCTGCGCGCGCCTTTCGCGCCTGGCCTCGGAGAACCACCGGGACATCAGCGGCGGGCGCGAATCCCTCACCGTGGAGTACAAGCCGGACTGCGAGGCGGGCGACGAAGCGTCGCTCCTGCGCGCCCTGGAAGCCGCCCGACCGGAGGACCTGCGCCGGTGTACCACGACGCGCGGCGTCCATCGCGACGAAATGGCGCTCACGCTCGACGGCCGCGAGATCCGCGCCTTTGGCTCGCAGGGCCAGCAGCGCACGGCCGCCCTCGCCCTCAAGCTCTCGGAGCTGGACCTCATCCGCGGGGAGACCGGCGAGTGGCCCATCCTCATGCTCGACGACGTCATGAGCGAACTGGACGACCGCCGCCAGCGCTACCTTTTGGAGCGCATCCTCCCGGTGCAGACGCTGGTCACGGCCACCGCACAGGATGTCGCCTGGCCCAGCGCGCGACGATTCGTCGTCCGCAAGGGCGAAATCGTCGAATAGAAAAAGCCCCGCGCCAAGAAGTGGCGCGGGGACGTTGTTTTCTACAGGTGAAAGAGTTCACCTGCCCGAACTGAGAGTGATATGCGATCTGTCGCAGACGCTGGACCCTTGCTCTAAGGAGGAGAAAATGAAGCGTGGGTTTTCGCGAACGCACAACCCGCTGATGAAGTGCGCTGCGGCGCTGCCTGACAAGGAAAGATGTCGTTCTTCCTGGGAAAGCCCCTTTCGCTTTCCACACCAATATCTTACACAAAACGGCCAGTTTTGACAATAGAGAAAGGATCAAGAGACGGTTAAAGAAAATCAAACAATCCATGAAGGATTTTTGTCCGGCCCGCGCGGCGCAGATCCTTCCTTTTGTGCGCTGCGGAAGACGGGCCGGAAGAGGAGGTGTGGGATATAGAGAGTAGACGTAGTCGTAGTAGAGCCGTGGATTCTGTGGAAAACCTCGTTTTGTCGCATTTCTCTCGGGATTTCTAACCCCGGGCCGCTGTGGAATCCAGGGGCTTCCATCCACAAAACGCGCGGATTGTCCACACGGCCGGCGCTTTTGCGAAGGAAAGAACGCCTCCCGCTGTGGACGAATTTTCGGGCAAGTGCAGCAAAGCCCAATTGACAAACCGGTTATTCCCATTTTTGCATATTTATTCAATCTATGCACGGCCATGCAGGAGGAATATCCACAGAATGCAAGGGGTGTGGATGAATTTCAACAGCGGTTATCCACAGCGCGGGCGGGAGGTCAAATCCCTTCCGCTGCGCCCGTTGTTTTCCAGGCCGGGGCGAAAAATCTTGCGCTTGCGTGCGACTTATCCCCAAACTGTGCAGAGATTGTGGATAACTCGTTTTGTGTGGAAGGTTCCTGGCGCAGGCGCGGATATGCAGTCCGGACACGGCCTCTTTTGTTTTGGATTGATGCGGCAGACGCGGGCCGGGCTTCCGAATGGCACAGCAAGGGGATTCCGCGGGAGAAAGGACTTCCCTCCCTCTTTTCCAAATGGGAAAAGTGGTGTATAATGGCCTTGCAGGCCGGCCCCCCTCCTGGATGCGGGAAACGGCAGAAGACGCTCGGCTGCGCGGGGATACCTCGGCGAAACTGCCGGTCCATTGTGGCCGGTTGATGATAAAGGAGGAAGAGACCATGACAAAGATCCTGACTGGCGGCCCCTTGCCCAACATCCCCTGGGAGGACAAGCCCGCCTCCGTCGTCAACGCCCCGGTTTGGCGCTTCAGCGGCAACCCCGTCATCGACCGCAACCCCGTAAAGGGCGTGGCGCGCATCTTCAACAGCGCCGTGGCGCCCTTTGGGGACGGCTTTGTCGCGGTTCTGCGCGGCGAGCAGGTCAACGGCATCCCGCACATCTACATGGGCTATTCCCGCGACGCCATCCATTGGAAGATCGACGAAAACAAGATCCCCTTTGTGGACGAGGAGGGCAAGCCCTTCATGCCGGGCTACGCCTACGATCCGCGCCTGGTCAAGGTCGAGGATACCTACTACATCATGTGGTGCACGGACTTCTACGGCGCGGCCATAGGCCTGGCGCGCACGAAGGACTTCAAGACCTTTGTCCGCATGGAGAATCCCTTCATTCCCTTTAACCGCAACGCGGTCCTCTTCCCGCGCAAGGTCAACGGCAAATACCTCATGCTCTCGCGCCCCTCGGACAGCGGCCACACGCCCTTTGGCGACATCTTCCTGTCCGAATCGCCGGACATGATCTATTGGGGCCGGCACCGCCACGTCATGAGCCGCGGCTCGGAGTGGTGGCAGTCGCTCAAGGTCGGCGGCGGCGCGGCGCCCATCGAGACGGACGAGGGCTGGCTGCTGTTCTATCACGGCGTGTCGGGCACCTGCAACGGCTACGTCTACTCCATCGGCGGCGCGATTCTGGACATTGACCGGCCGTCCATCGTCAAGTACCGCTGCGAGAACTTCCTGCTCACGCCCGAGGCCCCGTACGAGGAGCGCGGATTCGTGGCCAACGTCTGCTTCCCCTGCGCGACGCTGCAGGACACCGAGACCGGCCGCATCGCCATCTACTACGGCGCGGCGGATTCCGTGGTGGGCCTTGCGTTTACCGAGGTAAACGAGGTCGTCTCCTACATCAAGGACCACAGCAAACTCACGGATACCGACACGGAAATCGGCATCCGCTAAGGTTTGACCCAAAGATTTCGGAGGAAAAAGAAACATGCTGCATCCCAATTATTACGTGGAAAAGGCGAAGGTGGACAAGCTGATCGCCCGCAAGAACGTCGTATCCGACATCTACAACGGCATCTATGACCGCTACGAGTATCCCGTGCTCACGCGCGAATTCGCGCCCGTGCACTGGAGATACGACCTCAACCCCGAGACGAATCCCTACTTCATGGAGCGCCTGGGCATCAACGCCGTGCTCAACAGCGGCGCGATCTACCTCAACGGCAAGTTCTACCTCGTCGTGCGCGTGGAGGGCGCGGACCGCAAGTCCTTCTTCGCGGTGGCCGAGTCCGACACCGGCATCGACGGCTTCCACTTCTGGGATTATCCCATTTCGCTGCCCGACACCTGCCCGGAGGAGACCAACGTCTACGACATGCGCCTGACCCAGCACGAGGACGGCTGGATCTACGGCGTGTTCTGCTCCGAGAGCAAGGACACGAGCGATCCCGACCTCTCGGCCGCGGTCGCGGCGGCGGGCATCGTGCGCACCAAGGACCTCAAGAACTGGGAGCGCCTGCCCAACCTCAAGACTCTGCGCTCGCCCCAGCAGCGCAACGTGGTCCTGCATCCGGAGTTCGTCGACGGAAAGTACGCCTTCTACACCCGGCCCATGGACGGCTTCATCGAGACGGGTTCCGGCTCGGGCATCGGCTTTGGCCTCTGCGAGGACATCACCCATCCCGTCATCGACGAGGAGAAGATGACCTCCATCCGCCGCTACCACACCATCACCGAGGCCAAGAACGGCGCGGGCTGCGTGCCGATCAAGACCGACCGCGGCTGGATCCACATCGCCCACGGCGTGCGCAACTGCGCCTCCGGACTGCGCTACGTGCTCTATGTCTTTGCCACGGACCTCAACGACCCCAGCAAGGTCATCGCGGAGCCCTCGGGCGTGTTCCTCGTTCCCCGCAAGGAGGAGCGCGTGGGCGACGTCTCCAACGTCGTGTTTGCCTGCGGCGCCTGCGTCAAGGACGACGTGGTCTACATCTACTACGCCTCCTCGGACACGCGCATGCACGTGGCCACCACCACCATCGACCGCCTGGTGGACTATACCTTCAACACGCCCTCCGATCCCCTGCGCAGCCCGGACTGCGTCAAGCAGCGCTGCGAGCTCATCGACAGGAACCTGGAGATCCTCAAGACCATGGCCTAAGCTTCGCGCTTGCCAGCCCCCGGCGGAACGCTCCGCCGGGGGCTCTTTTTTCGGAAAAAATTTTTTTGCAGCGCGCATTTGAAAAAAACAGAAAAATCTGCTATACTATAGACAATACAACGTGCAGTTTGCTTTGCGGAACGTAAGTCCTGTTGCAGCAAACTGCACGTTTTCTTTGAAAAGAGGGGATTCGATGCGCCACTGTGACAACGGTATCCCGGCCTTTCCCAAGGGGGAAAGAAGGCTGCTGAACCTGCCGGACTGCGTGTTCCTCACCGAACAGGGCCGCTGCCGCATCCTCCGCGTTCCGGAGTGCGCGGGGGAAACCTGCTCCTTCTGCCGCAGCCGGGCCTGCGCCGAGGACGCGAATCGGCGCTGGAAAACGCGCATGAACGTCCTGGACGATGCGCGGCAGGCGCGCATCGCCGCGGCGTACTTCGGAGGGAAAATGCCCTGGAAGGAGGGAAAGAATGGCTGAAGTCAATGAGATCGTCCGCTATGGAGCGCAGGGCATCTGCCGCATCCAGCAGATCGAGGAAAAGTCCATCGGCGCCTCGCGCCGGCTCTACTACGTGCTCAAACCCGTGTACCACGAGGACTCGACGATCTTCGTCCCCGTGGATAACCCGGCCCTCACCGGGAAAATGCACCGGCTGCTCCGCGCGCAGGAGGTGCTGGAGCTCGTTAACGGCCTGGCCGGCGACGACGGCCTGTGGGTGGAGGACGAGGCGCAGCGCCGGGAGGCCTACGAGCAGATCCTGCGCAGCGGCGACCGCGTGGGCATGGCGCGCCTCATCCGCGCGCTGTCCCTGCAAAAGGTCCGGCTCGGCGCGCAGCACAAGAAGCTGCACGCCGCCGAGGAGGCCATCCTCAAGGAGGCGGAGCGCGAGCTGAACGAGGAGTTCGCCTATGTGCTCGGCCTCTCCCTGGAGGAGACGCCGGCCTTTATTCGGAATCTCATCGAAACGGACGAAGAAAGCGAGGAGGCCTTTGCTGCCCATTTGAAGGAAAAGAACTAGGAGGAATCCGCCATGAAGAGAATCCTGTCCGCTTGCTTAAACCAGACGATCCTGTTTTCCTGCAAGGAAAACGTGCCTAAGGAATGGGCCGTCCGCTCGGTCCGGGAGGAATACGCGGCCTATCTCCGCCAGCTCGACGAGAGAAAGATCCGCTACCGCATCGTGGAGGAGGCCGCGCAGGCGGATGGCTCCATCCTCCTAAAAATCAAGCGCCAGAACAACCAGTACGACGTGGGCACCTATCTGGACGACTGAGAAAGGCGCGCCACCCCCGGGCCTTGGGGAGGGCGCGCCTTTTTTTAATCCGCGAGGGATTCCAGGTATTCCTCCAGGCAAAGGCCCAGGTCGTGCATCTCCTCCGCGGCCTCCTTTCCCACGAAGCGGAAGTGCCAGGGCTCGTACGCGATGCCGGTCTTTTCGCTCTTGTCGTTGGGATAGCGCAGGATGAAGCCGTATTTCCAGGCGTTTTCCGCCAGCCACTGGAACTCCGGCGTGCTCTCCTGGGTCTCGTCGAGCATCTGGTTGGAGAGGGAGACGATGTCCACCGCGAGCCCGGTCTGGTGCTCGCTCGTCCCCGGCCGGGCGACCCAGCGCGCGGCCTCCGCCTGCGCCGCCTCCAGGGAAACGCCCTCGGCCATCACACGCTGGACCTTGTTGTCGTAGAGCTCCTGCTGCCGCTCCTGGGACCGGTAGGAGGAGCAGATCAGGGGCGAGAGCCCTGCCTGGGACATGTCGCCAAGCATGTCCTGCAGGTCGGGATACGCCCGCGCATCCACCGCCTGGTCGTTTTGCACCGGCACCAGCTCCCCCGGGACAAAGTCCTCGGGCAGGGGCGTCCAGGGGTTGACCAGGAGCAGGAGACCGTCCGCCTCGCCGGAGGCGGCGTCGGCCGCGGCCCCCTCGTCTGCGGGCGGCGCGGGCTGTCCCTGCGCGCCGCCGTCCCCGGCGCCGCGCCCCGGATTCCGCTGGGAGAGAAAGGCGAACAGGGAGACCGCCGCAAGGGCCGCGCACAGGAGCAGGAGGAGCGGCGCCCTGCCGTCCACGGGCTGCGCGTGTGCGCGGCGGAAAGCCTGCGGACCCCGGCTCTGCGCGGCAGCGCGCCGGGTTTCTTTCCCGGGAAAGCGATTTTGCATGGAAAAAACACCCCTTTCACAGAAGTTCTGCCCCCGACAGAAGCTCTGCCCCCAGTATAGGGCGGCCGCGTATCCCCCCCATTGCAAAACCATATCCAAAGGGTATGCGGGTTGTGTACAAATTGAAAAAGCGGAGCGGGCGGGAGGGTTCTCCTCCGCCTGCTCCGCGCGCACTTGCGGCAAAGCGCTTATTTGCAGATCTCGCAGATGACCTGCGCGTACATCTCGATGGTCAGCAGCAGGTGCTCCTTCATCGCGAATTCGTCCGGGCCGTGCATGTTGTTGTTCACGCCGGGGAAAGCTGCGCCAAAGGAGACGCCGCCCTCCAGGTTGTGGACGTAGGTGCCGCCGCCAATGGCGATGCAGCTCCCCTTCTTGCCGGTGTAGCGCTCGTAGACCGAGAGCAGCGTCTGCACCAGCGGGGAATCCTCGGGGACGTAGTGCGGCTTGTACATGCAGTTGTCCGCCATGGTGAAGCCGATGGAGGCGTACTTTGCGCGCAGCACGTCGGTCAGGTTCGCATCCGAGGCGCACAGCGGCGCGCGGCAGTCCGCCTGCAGGGAGGCGCTCGTCTCGTCCATCTGGAGCACGTCCAGGGAGATGGTGAGCCGGCCGGAGACCTCGTCCTCCTGCGCGATGCCCGCGGAAACGCCGTAGAAGTCGCCGTGCGGGTAGATGTGCGTCAGGCCCCGCACGAGCTGCGCGCCCTTGCCCTGGAGCGGCAGGGCGGCCAGCAGCGTGCACAGCGCGGTCAGGGCGTTGACGCCCTCATAGGGCGTGGAGGCGTGCGCATTGACGCCCTGGCAGGTGATGACGACGCCCTCGTCCCCCTCCTCGCAGGAGAACTTTGCGCCGGTCTTCTCCTGCGCGCTGGCGAGGTAGCGCTGCACGTCCTGCGCGCGCATGCCCTTGACCATGGCCTTGGACGAGGCGGGGACCACGTTGAACTTGATGCCCGCGTCGATCCAGCCGATGCGGGGCAGCACGTCCTCGGCGTCCCAGTGCGCCTGCGCGTCCGCGTGCAGGCCGCCCTTTTCGATGTTGATGACCGGGTAGTCCGCGTCCGGGGAGAGGGTCTTGGGCGGGACGGGGTTGGCCGCGAAGTAGTGGCGGATGTCGCTGGAGCCGCACTCCTCGTCCGCGCCCAGGATCAGCTTGCAGTTGCGGGAGAGCGGAATGCCCAGATCGCGCACCGCGCGCATGGCGTAAAACGCCGCGAGCGCCGGGCCCTTGTCGTCCGCCGTGCCGCGGCCGTAGACCTTTTCCGCGTCCTGCCGCATCTCCAGCGGCGGGAAGGACCAGCCGTCCCCCGTGGGGACGATGTCCAGGTGCGCAAGGATGCCAAGCTCCGTTTCCTGGTCGTTCAGGTCCGAGGTCAGGACGTAGTTGTCGTGGTTGACGGCGGAAAAGCCCGCCTTGTTCAGGATCTCCTCCGCCTTTTCCAGGACGAGCGCGCAGCCCTTGCCGTAGGGCATTCCGGGCAGCGCCTCGCCCTTGGCCGAGTCGATGGCGACCAGCGCGGCGAGGTCCTGATAAAATTCCTCCTCATGCGCCTTGGCCCAGGAAATGATGCTCTGCTGTATGTCCATGTCCGTTTTCCTTCCTTTCCTACTCATAAAATGAAAATCCGCTTTGCAGGGGACGCTTGCAGGAAATCAATGGATTCCAAGAACTACTATACCCACGCCGGCCGCGCGCTGTCAAGAGGAAGCGGCCGAAAATCCCGCCCCTCCCGGGAGCGAAGCCTGCAAAAAATTGGCAGGAAATTTCGCCAAGGCGCAAAATTTTTGTGACAAACGGAAAAGAAAGTGATAAGATGAAAGACAAGAGAGATTCATCTGTACATACAAAGAAAGACTCGGGTGGTTGACATGTTGCTGGAGCGGATGCGGGGCGGACTCTACGGTTTTGCGGTGGGCGACCTCCTGGAATGGCCTGCGGACGCCTGCGGCCAAAGCGCAGCCCGGATGCGGCAGGAGCCCTGCGGCTGCGCTGCGCCCTGCGCGGTTCCGGCGGACGCCTCCCTGACGCTGGCCGCCATGGACAGCCTGTGCGGCGGCTTTGACATGCAGGACCTCGTGCGCCGGTTTTCGCCGGGATGGCAGCCCGGCGCGCACAGCGCGCTGCCGCGCGTTCTGCCCCTGGCCTTTTTCCTCTTCCCCTCGGCGGGGACGGAGGTGGCGCGCAGTCCCTGCGCGATGGAGAGAATCCACGCGGTCTCCGCCCTGACGAGCGCGCGGCCGGAGAGCCTCGTGGCCTGCGGCCTGTACGTCTGCATCGCCTGCGGGCTGCTGGCCGGGCAGGGGGCGGAGATGGCCGTGCGCCAGGGCGTGCTCTCGGCCATGCGCTACTACCTCGAATGCGAGGGCGGCCGCTTCCAAAGGGAGCTCCGGCGGTGGGTCGGGATGGCCGACACGCAGACCTTCTCCGGCCGGCCGCCGGACGGGACGGACGCGTTTCGGACTGCGGTTCACTGCCTGCTCTGCACGCAGACCTATCCCGCGTGCGTGCAGAGGGCCGCGCGCCTGGGGGGAAGGCCGGCCGCCGCCGCGGCCGGGAGCCTTGCGGGCATCGCCTACGGCGAGGCGGGCATCCCCGCGCAGTGGCGGATGTGCATCCCGCTTCGCGGGGAGATGGACAGCCTTTGCGCGAAGATGTACGCGTTCTGCGCCCTGTATGCGTAGGGAGCGGCACAAAAATAGAAGGCGGAGCGCTCTTTTTCGTGCAATGGGGAAAGAGACGTGTTATAATCGTAGAGGGACGCCCCGTTTCCGGGGCGCAGACCCGGCGCCGGGCGCCGAAAACGGATGGAGGAGGCCAAACCATGATCGAGCTTGCATTGGGCGATTTGATCCAGACGCGCAAGAAGCACCCCTGCGGCAGCGACCGCTGGGTCGTCATTCGCGTCGGCGCGGACATCAAGATCAAGTGCAAGGGCTGTGGACGCATCGTCATGCTGGAGAGGCCGGAGTTTGAAAAGCGGATGAAAAAGCATTTGGGGAAAGATGCGCCGGAGGAGGGCTGATGCCCTCCCGCATGGAGCGGCGGCAGGAGCGGCTGCGCCGCCGCAGAAGGGAAGCGTGCGCCTGGATCGTCGAAATCGCGGTGGTCTTTGTGCTGGCGATGCTGGTGCGCACGTTTGTTTTTTCCCTGACCACCGTCCAAGGGCCTTCTATGCGCGAAACGCTGCATTCCGGCCAGATCGTGGCGGTGGATAAGCTCTATTTTGCCATCCACGACTTTTCCCGGGGGCAGATCGTCATCTGCCGCTACCCGGATTCGGACGAGTTCTACGTCAAGCGGATCGTGGGCCTGCCGGGGGAAACGATCGAGATCCACGGCGGGCAGACCTACATCGACGGCCAGGCCCTGGCGGAGGACTACGTCCTCTATCCCCCGGAGGAGGACTTTGGGCCCGTGCGCATCGCGGCGGACGAGGTCTTCGTCATGGGCGACAACCGCGCCAATTCCTATGATTCGCGCCAGGAGGGAACGCTGCCCCGCAGCATGATCGTTGGAAGGGTGATGGCCGTCTGCTTCCCCTTTGACGAGGCGCGCTGGATCGAGGACGAGCCGGCCTGACGCAAAAACAATGGAAAGGAACGCATCCATGGCAAAAAACAAGATCGCAAAGGAAATCCTGGAATGGGCGCTGACCATCATCATCCCGGTGGTGGCGGCGCTGCTCATTCACCAATACCTGTTCACCTTCGCCCGCGTGGACGGAACCAGCATGCTGGACACCCTGCACGAGAACAACATCATGGGCGTCTCCCGCCTGCACTACCGCCTCAACGAGCCGCAGCGCGGGGAGATCATCACCTGCAACTACCCCGAGGATGGGAACAAGCTCTTCGTCAAGCGCATCATCGGCCTGCCGGGCGAGACGATCGAGATCCGGGAGGGCACGGTCTACATCGACGGCGAGCCCATCGCGGAGACGTACCTCACCCGCGTGGACGACCAGAGCATGGACCCCATCACCCTTGCGAAGGACGAGATCTTCGTCATGGGCGACAACCGGCCCGTTTCGCGGGACAGCCGCGCGGTCGGCCCCCTCACTTTGGACGAGATCTACGGCCGCGTGCTGTTCGTGGCCTTCCCCTTCAACGAGATCCGCAGCACCATGGCCCTGCCGGAATACTGAGCCCAAGGAGAGAAGAAGGATGTTTCTCTACGATACGACGCTGCGCGACGGCGCGCAGGGGCAGTCCGTGACCTTTTCTTTGCAGGATAAGGAGCAGATCCTCCAGCGCTTGGACGAGGTCGGCATGCACTTCATCGAGGCGGGAAACCCCGCCAGCAACCCCAAGGACGCCGAACTCTACGAGCGGCTGCGCACCTGGAGGCCCAAGCATGCGCGCCTTGTCGCCTTTGGATCGACCCACCGGGTCGGCGTGCGCGCCCACGAGGACGCCGGGCTCAACGTGCTTGCGGGCGTCGGATGCGAGTGCGCGGCGATCTTTGGAAAGTCCTGGGACTTTCACGTCACGGACGTCCTGCGCACCACGCTGCAGGACAACCTCAACATGATCTTTGACTCCGTGCAGTTCCTCGTGCGCGCGGGCAAGACCGTGTTCTTCGACGCGGAGCACTTCTTTGACGGCTACGCGGCCAACCCCCGCTACGCCCTGGAGACGCTCGAGGCCGCCCGCTCCGCCGGCGCGGAGTTCCTCGTGCTCTGCGACACCAACGGCGGAACCCTGCCCGAGGACATCCGCAACACCGTCGCCGAGGTCTGCAAGCGCTACGCCGGCCACGTGGGCATCCACTGCCACAACGACAGCGGCGTGGCCGTTGCCGGGTCGCTGACCGCGGTGCGCATGGGCGCGACCATGGTCCAGGGCACCGTCAACGGCCTGGGCGAGCGCTGCGGAAACGCGGACCTGTGCGCCGTCATCCCCAACCTCGTGCTGAAGATGAAGGTCGACTGCTTCCCCGCCCTGCACGAGATCACGGCGCTCTCGCACTTTGTCAGCTCCGTGGCGAACCTCGCCCACGACGGCCGGATGCCCTATGTCGGTCAATCGGCCTTCACCCACAAGGGCGGCATGCACATCGACGGCGTGCTGAAAAACCCCAGGACCTTTGAGCACATCCGGCCCGAGGCCGTGGGAAACTCCCGCTCCTTCGTCATCTCGGACCTGGCCGGGCGGAACAGCCTCATCAACCGCATCCACGAGGTGGACCCCACCGTGGACCGGGACTCCCCCATCGTGCAGCACATCTTCCACAAACTCAAGCAGATGGAGTTCGAGGGGTATCACTTCGAGGACGCGGACGACTCCTTCCTGCTGATGGTGCGCAAGCAGCTCGGCCTCTACCAGCGCTTTTACGAGGTGCTGGACTTCCAGGTCTTCTGCCAGAGGCCCGAGGACGTCACGAGCACCATCGCCACCATCAAGGTGCGCGTGGGCAACCAGGTGGAGGTCACCGCCGCCGAGGGCGACGGCCCCGTCAACGCCCTGGACTGCGCCCTGCGCAAGGTCCTGACCATCTTCTACCCCCAGCTGGAAAAGCTGCGCCTGACGGACTTCAAGGTCCGCGTGGTCTCCGACGGGGGCACGGCCTCCCGCGTGCGCGTCTTCATCCGCTCCACCGACGGCGTGCACAGCTTCGGCACGGTCGGCGTCTCCACCTCCATCCTGCAGGCGGCCTGGACCGCGCTCGTGGACTCCATCGACGCCATGCTGCTGTGCAGCCTGGACGGCGGGGCATAGCGGGAGGAAGGCGTTTTCGTTTGACTTGGGCGCACAACGAGAGAAAGCGATGATTGACAGTGGATTCCTATCAGGAATTTATAACCCATTTCAATATTGATAAAGAGAAATTGTTTGAATGGGGGATATCGTCTATCATTTTTCCCTCCATTGATAAAGTCACAGCGGAATGGGAAAATCTAAAGTATCGAATCTTTCACAATGAGGTTGTGTACATTCGCAAGTATGGACCCAACTCTCGTAAAACGAAACTGTACATAGATTTTTACGTAGAATTCATGCACAACACAAATGTGAGGGTAGACGTTGGAAACAATACAATTCCCCATAAGGTCATACAGCGGACAACGGGCATGAAGCGGAACAAAGATCTCTATAATTACCAGGTTTCGCATATATGGGGACACACAAAAAATGTGTTTCTGTTCGAAGCTCCGTGGAATATGTGCTATACGCCAAAGATCATGGACCCATTCACGGGTCACGAGACAAAGGGAATATGGCCGAAAGAGTACCAAAGACGTTTCTATCAAAAGGCGACGGAAGTGTATAGACCTTTTGTTGAGGAGTACAACCAGATCATGAAGGAATTAAACGCTGAAAAGCGATTGCAAGAATATATAGTTTCGCTAAATGGATCGGTTCCCGAAGGTGATCTCCTGCAATTTGCGAAAGATTCGGCGGAACAATTCACGCCAATCCTCCTATAACTCAGGAAAGCGGGGCGCTGCGCCGTGAGATTTTCGCACGCGTATTTTTGCAATGGAACGGCCTATGCCCGAAAATCGACGATGGTAAAGCGCCTCGCGCAGAAGCATCATGGGATTGCCTGCGAGGAGAATTACCACGATTCGCTGCTCGCGGGCCTGCGCAAGGACGAATTCCCCTGCCTGACCTACACGCGGGACCTGCAGGACTGGAGGGCCTTTATCCGAAGGTCTCCGGAGGAATACGAGGCCTGGATCGACGGGTGCACGAGGGGATGCACGATGTTCGAGCTGCAAATCCTGGAAATTGCCGATCGCGACCATGTCGTGATTCTGCTGGCGGACCCGGAGGTCTCCGTGAACCGCTTTTTCGACCGCCCGGACCGGGAGAAACAGTTTCTGTACCAGCTCCTCCTGTCGGAGGACGACCCCGAAGAGCGGTGGAAGAGACGCTTTCGATCGTAGAAAAATCCTTCAATATTGCGTGAATAGAAAAAAGATTTGGGAGGTTTCACATGGACAAGAGAATCTGCGTGGTGGGCTGCGACCTGGGTCCCGGCCCCATGGCCTACCTGCGGGAGCAGTTCCCGGAGTTTGAATTCCTTTCCTATCCCCGAAACGCGAAGGTGCCCGACGAGGTCCTGGCGCGCGCCGAGGTGCTCATGAACTACGGCGACAAGTCCCAGATCGCCCCGGCCAAGAACGTGCGCTACATCCACACCATCTCCGCGGGCATCGACGGCTACATCGACGAGGTGGACCGCTGCCACGGCAGCGCCCTCCCCGTGACGAACGGCGCGGGCGTCTACAGCGACGCGGTCGGCGAGCACGTCATCGCCCTGCTGCTGGCCGTTGTGCACGGCATCGTCCCCTCCGTGCGGAACATGGCGGAAAAACAGTGGCCCGCCATCCCCATGCTCGGCAACGTCAACGGCAAGGCCATCGCGGTCCTGGGCACGGGCGACATCGGCAACAATGCGGCGCGCATCTGCGCGGCCATGGGCGCGCGCGTGCTGGGCTTTAAGCTCCACGCCTGCGAGCCCTTCCCTCCCTACTCGGAGATCTATACCGGCGACGACGGCCTGGACGCCCTCCTGCCCCAGGCGGACGCCGTGCTCGTGTGCCTGCCCGGCTCGCCCTTTACCAAGGACATGCTGGACGCCCGGCGCATCGGCTTGATGAAGGCGGGCAGCGTGCTCGTCAATATCGGCAGAGGCTCCATCGTCAACACCGAGGCCCTGATGGAGGCCCTGCGCTCCGGCCACATCGCGGCGGCGGGCCTGGACGTCACCGACCCCGAGCCCCTGCCCCCGGACCACCCCCTCTGGACCTGCCCGAACGTGCTCATCACCCCGCACATCTCCGGCCTGGGCGCGTCCAAGCAGAAGCATGCCGAGTGGTTCGCGGAAAACCTGCGCGCCTACCTGGAAGGCCGTCCCCAGCCCGGCGCGGTCAATCGAGAGATGAAATACTAAAAAAATATGGCAGATTCTCAGGGTCTGCCATATTTTTTTCTTTTGTCGGGTTTTCCGGACAAGATGTAGGGTCAATCCGCTAGACGAAAGGGCGCGCTTTGCCGTATACTCCTTGCAGAAAAAACGCTGAAGCGAGGGAACAACCATGGCATTTTCTGAGAATTTGATCCGAGAGCGCAGGGCGCGCAACCTCTCCCAGGAGAAGCTCGCAGAGCTGGTGGGCGTCTCCCGGCAGACCGTTTCCCAGTGGGAAAACGGATACACGGAGCCGGACCTGACGCGGCTGCGCCGCCTGGCGGAGCTGTTCGATCTCTCCCTGGACGAATTGGTCGAGGGACCGCGCCCGGCAAAGGAGGAGGCCGCGCAGGAGGAGCCGGCCGGCCCCTGGCGGTGGGAGTCTCTGCCGCACAGCGGCGTGCGCACGCTGGCGTTTGAATACCGCAGCCGCCGCACGCTCTTTGGCCTGCCGCTGGTGCACATCCACCTCGGCTGCGGGCGCAGCGTGGCCACGGGCATCCTGGCCATCGGGAACGTGGCGCGCGGCGCCGTGGCCATCGGGGGCGTCTCCGCAGGGCTCATCGCGGTGGGCGGCGTCTCGGCGGGGCTGCTCTTCTCCCTTGGCGGCCTGGCGGTCGGGTTCCTCGCGCTGGGCGGCCTGGCGGTCGGATACCTGGCGCTCGGGGGGCTCGCGGTGGGAATCTATGCCCTCGGCGGCGCAGCCATTGCCGCGAACGTCGCCGCCGGCGGCGCGGCCATGGGCCCCATCGCCATCGGGGACGCGGCCATCGGCGAGGTTCCCTTCGACGTCCATCGCGCCTACCCGGAGGGCGCCGTGCGCGAGGCCATCCTGCAGCGCTTCCCCGGAACGCTGCCGCTGCTCGCGGACCTCTTCGAGGCGCTGCTCTAAAGCCGGCGGGCGAGATTGCAAAAGCGCGCCTGGCGGTGTATCCTAAAAGAGAAGCCGCAAAAAAACGGAGGGGGAACGAATGGGAGTCTACATGGGATTGGACATCGGCGGCACCAAGTGCGCCGCCGTTGCGGGCGCGCTGGAGGGGGAGAACCTGCGCATCCTCGCGCGCGAGGCGTTTGCGACGCCCCGCAGCCAGGAGGAGGCCATGGACCGCCTCTGCGCGCTGGCCGAGGGCCTGGCCCAGGGGCGGCAGATCCTGGGCGTGGGCATCAGCTCCGGCGGGCCCATGGACGCGGAGCGGGGAATGCTCTGCAACCCGCCGAACCTGCCCGGGTGGAGCGGGCTGTCGCTCACGGACTATGCCCGCGCGCGCCTGCACGCGCCGGCGCTCCTCGAAAACGACGCCAACGCCTGCGCGCTGGCCGAGTGGCGCTTTGGCGCGGGCCGCGGCAGCCGTCTTCTGCTCTTCCTGACGTTCGGCACGGGCCTTGGCGCGGGCATTGTCTGGGAGGGCCGCATCCTGCGCGGCGCAAACGGCAACGCCGGGGAGCTCGGCCACTGGCGCATGGCGGACTGCGGCCCCGCCGGATACGGCAAGATCGGGTCCTTTGAGGGGTTCTGCTCCGGCGGAGGCCTCGCGCAGCTCGGCCGGCTCTACGGCGCGGCCTGCGCCCAGCGCGGGGAGCCCGCCGCGTGGATGGAGGGCGAGGTCACGGCAAAATCCCTCGCCGAGGCGGCGCGCGCCGGGGACGCGGCCGCGCAGGCGGTCTTCCGGGAGAGCGCGCGCACGCTGGGCCGGGGGCTTGCGCTGGTCGTGGACCTGCTCAACCCGGACTGCATCGCCATCGGCTCCGTCTATGCCCGAAGCGAGGACCTCTTTGCGCAGGAGATGCGCCGCGTGCTCGAGCGCGAGGCCCTGCCGCAGTCGCTCGCGGCCTGCCGCATCGTGCCCGCGCAGCTCGGCGACCAGATCGGCGACTACGCGGCCCTGTCCCTGGCCGTGGAGGCGGCGGGAAGGGCATAAAAAATGGCGTGCGGAACGTTCCGCACGCCATTCTCCGGAAAGAAAGAGATCTTACGCTCTCCGGATTACGCCGCAGCTTCCGGGGACTCGGCAGGAGTCTCAGACTCGGCCGGGGTCTCGGACTCGGCAGGAGTCTCGGACTCGGCGGGAGTCTCGGACTCAGTCGTGGTCTCGGACTCAGTGGGAGTCTCGGACTCGGCGGGAGTCTCGGGCTCGGTGGGAGTCTCGGACTCAGTCGTGGTCTCGGACTCAGTGGGAGTCTCGGACTCGGTGGGAGCCGCGCTCTCCTCGGGCTGGGCCGTGGCCTCAGTCGTGGCAGAGGGCGCCTCGGTGGCCTCCGGTTCCTCCGCGGTGCAGCCGGCGAAGACCGTCAGCATGGCCGCGCAAAGGAGAATGGAAAGGACCTTTTTCATCTGGATACACCTCCTGATGCATAGATCGTTCTGCTTTCAGAACAATCACATAAGAGACGAAACGCGCGTCTCGGAAGTTGCGTACAAATCGTAAAGAAATCCTATATATCTTGTGAACACACGGTAAAAAACTACAATATTACCGAATATTAGATATAAAATCTTAGAAGGAGGACGAGAGAATGAACCTGCTCTACCTGCACACCCACGACATGGGGCGGTTTAACGCCATCTATGGCTACGCCATTCCGACCCCGAACATGCTCCGCGCCGCGCAGGCGTGCGCGGTGTTCCGCAACGCGCACTGCGCCTGCCCGACCTGTTCGCCCAGCCGCGCGGCCATGCTCACCGGGCAGCTCCCCCACAACAACGGCATGATGGGCCTGGCGCACCGGGGCTTTGCGCTGCGGCGGCCCGAACAGCACCTGGCGCAATTCCTCGGCCGCAAGGGGATGGAGACGGCGCTCTGCGGCATCCAGCACGAGGCGGCGGACGTGACGGCGCTCGGCTATGGCCAGGTCCTCGCGCAGGGCGCGCACAGCGACGCGGAGCGCGCGCAGGCGGCGGTGCGCTTCCTCTCCGCCCGCACGGCGGACAGCGCGCCCTTCTTCCTCTCGGTGGGATTTTCCGAGTCGCACCGGGCCTACGCGAAGCACAGCGACATCAACCCGGACTTTGTGCAGGTGCCGCCCTGCCTCCCGGACACGGCCGAGACCCGCGCGGACATGGCCGATTACATGACCAGCGTGCGCGAAGTGGACCGCTGCATGGGGCTGGTGCTGGACGCGCTGCGGGATTCGGGCCTGTGGGAGGACACCATCCTGCTGCTGACGACCGACCACGGCATCGCCTTCCCGCACATGAAGTGCAACCTGTACGACACGGGCACGGGCGTGACGCTCTGCATCAAGCCCGCGGGGAACTGGTGCACGCCGCGCGCGCTGGACGCCCTCGTCTCCCAGCTGGACGTCTTCCCCACGCTGTGCGACCTGCTGCACCTGGAAAAGCCGGACTGGCTGCAGGGGACGTCCCTCCTCCCCCTGCTGTTGGGCGAAAAGGAGGAGGTCCGCGGCGAGCTCGTCACCGAGGTCACCTACCACGCGGCGTACGAGCCCCTGCGCGCGCTCCGGACCCAGCGCTATACCTACATCCGCCGCTTTGACGAGGAATTCTGCCGGCCGGTGCTGCCCAATATCGACGCCAGCCCCTCCAAGGACCTGGTGGTCGCCGCGGGCTTTGGCGAAAGGAACCTCCCCGCGGAGGAGCTCTACGACCGGATTCTCGACCCGGCCGAGCGGAACAACCTCGCGGGCAGGGCCGAGGCGGAGCCCATCCGGCGCCGGATGGCCGAGCGCCTGCGCGTGGCCATGGCGGCCACGGACGATCCCCTGTGCGCTGCGCCCCATGGCCGCGTGCCCGCGCCAAAGGGCGCGCGCAGCAACCTGCGCAGCGACCTGGAGCCGAACGAGACCGTCTTTGAGTGAGGCGCGCGCCTCCTCCCCGCCGGGCCTTTACAAGAGGGCGGAGCCGGGTGTATACTGAGCACGTATGCGCGAATTTTGGGAGGAAGAGAGACGATGCAGAAGCTCATCTGGTTCTTGCAGAAGAGGAGAATCTTTTTCGGCTGGGTGGTGGTGGCCTGCGGCATCCTGGTCATGAGCGTGACGCACGGCGTGGTCCAGAACTGCTTCAGCCTCTACATCAAGCCCGTCACCGAGGCGCTGGGCTTCACCCGCCAGGGCTTCAGCGTCTGCCAGACGCTGACCAACGTCATCTACATGGGCATCGCCCTGTTTTCCGGCAAGATCTTTGAGCGGTTCAAGGCCCTGGGGCTGATGCGCATCGCCTGCATCGTGCTGCCGGCCGCCTATTTCTGCTACTCCCTCTGCACGCAGCTCTGGATGTTTTACGCGGTCTCGGTGGTCGTGGGGGTCGCCACGTCCTTCCTGACCTTTTTGCCCTTTACGCTCATCATCTCCAACTGGTTCGAGGACCGGCGCGGCCTGGCCATCGGCATCTGCTTCATGGGCAGCGGCCTGGGCGGCATGCTCTTCAACGCCCTGGCCGGCGGCTGGATCGAGGCCTTCGGCTGGCACGCGGTGTTCCGCATCCTCGCCGGCATCCAGGCGCTGGTCATGATCCCCATCCTCTTCCTCGTGCTGCGCGTCTCGCCCCAGGAGGTCGGCCTGCAGCCCCTGGGCAGCGGCCCCGTCGCCAGCGAGGGCGGCAGCGCGCCGGTCTACGGCCTGACGCTCGCGCAGGCCATGCGCTCCTTCCGCTTCTGGGCGCTGATCTTCACGGCCCTGATCGTGGGCCTGACCTCCACCATGCTCTCCAACACCATCGTGCCCCACCTGAGCGACATCGGCTACGCCGCGACCTATGCCTCCGGCGTCATGTCCTGCTACATGGGCCTGCTGGCCGTGTGCAAGATCCTGCTGGGCGGCATGTACGACCGCCTGGGCATGCGCAAGAGCACGTTCATCTCCGTCTCCGCCATCCTCGTCGGCCTCCTGGGGCTGTACTTTGGCGCCTTCCAGCCCATGCACCTGTTCATCGTGGCGGGCGCCGCGCTGGGCTGCGCCGTGGGCACCGTGGCCTACCCCATCCTCACGCAGTCGGCCTTCGGCACCCGGGCCTATGCCACCATCTACGGCATCATCACCGCGGCCAACTCCCTCGCGAGCTCCGTCTGCCCCATCTTCACCAACTCGGTCTACGATGGAACCGGGTCCTACAGCCCGGCGCTTGTGACGAGCATCGTGCTGGCCCTTGCGGTGCTGGGCCTGCTCTTCACCATCCGCCCGCTGCGCCCGGAGGAGATGAACCGTAAACCGGATTTGGAGAAAATGGCTTAATTGTAAACCAGAATTTTCACCCGCTCTTCACGGAGCGGGTTTTTTTGCAGGCTGCGACACGGGAAAATTGCAAAATCCATCCCCCAAAGCGACAAAAAACTCGAAAATCGCATAAATTCCGGTTTTTGCACTTGACTTTGCCTTGATAAAGTTATAAACTAACCAATAATAAATTATTACCGATGATAATAATTTATTAACTGACATTTTTGAGGAAGGACGTCGCCCATGAACCCAAGGCTGCAGGGGTATGTGCCCCTAGTGAATTTCATCGCCGAGGTCGTCGGGCCGAACTGCGAAGTGGTGCTGCACGACCTGAGCGACCTGGAGCATTCCGTCGTGGCCATCAGCGACAACCGGCTGACGGACCGGCAGATCGGCAGCAGCATCACGGACTTTGCCCTGCGGGTTCTGCAGAACCGGTGCGACCGGGAGCAGGACTACGTGACGAACTACGCCGGCCAGCCGCGGGACGAGAGGAGGACCTTCCGCTCCTCCACGCTGTTCATCAAGGACGAGGCGGGGAACACCGTCGGCATGCTGTGCGTGAACGTGGACATCACGGACCTGCGCGCGGCGCGCGAGGCGATGGACAAGTTCCTGCTGCAGGACCGGATGTTTTTCCTGGACGAGAGGCAGAAGGCGCACGAAACCTATGCCGAAAGCGTCGGCGACCTGCTGGAAAACCTGATCCGGGAGACGCGCGCGCAGTTCTCCGCGCCGCCGGAGAGCCTGGGCGTTGCGGAGAAGCGGCGCTTCGTCGCCCTGCTGTCCCAGAAGGGCGGGTTCCTGCTCAAGGGCGCGGTCAGCCGCGCCGCCTCGGTGCTCGGTGTGTCCGAGCAGACGGTCTATCGATACCTCAAGGACAGCCCATGTCCATGACCGAGCGATCCTGGGCAAATTGATTTTTTTGAAAAGAGGGAAAAGAACCATGAAAACGCGCATTCACACGGATAAGGCCCCCGCGGCCATCGGCCCCTACTCCCAGGCGGTTCTTGCCGGGGATTTCCTCTACGTCTCCGGGCAGCTGCCCCTGGACCCGGTCTCCGGCGCGATGGCCGGCGACACCGCCGCCGAGCAGGCGGAGCAGTCCATCCGCAACCTTTCGGCGATCCTGGAGGCGGCGGGGATGACGCTGGACGACGTGGTCAAGACCACCGTGCTCCTTGCGGACATCGCGGACTTTGCCGCGGTCAACGAGGTCTACGCCAAGCACTTTACGGGCGCGGTCCTGCCCGCCCGCGCAGCCTTCGCCGTGCGCGACCTGCCCAAGGGCGCCAAGGTGGAGATCGAGCTTGTGGCCTACAAGGGCTGAAATCGGAGGGAAAACGCGATGATGACGGTCAAGGAACAGTACAGGCTCCACGATGAGATCCTCAAGGACCGCCTGGAGAACCTCATGCCCGCCCTGCTTGCGGAGTGCGGGGTCGAGATGTGGGTGGTCCTCTCCAAGGAATACAACGAAGACCCGGTCTTCCGCACGCTGGTGCCCGCGCTCGTCAAGAACGCCAGCCGCGTGACCTGCCTGGTCTTCTGCCGGAACAAGGACGGCTCGTACGAGGCGCTCAACGTCTCCCGGCCGAATCCCCGCTTTGACGGCTACTACAAGCAAGCCATGAACCGCAAGGACGACGTCTTCGAGGCGCTCAATCACCTGATCGCCAAGAAGAAGCCCGCCAAGGTCCACGTGGACGTCTCCAACGAGTGCGCCCTGGCCGACGGCCTGAGCAAGAACCTCTACGACCGGCTGCAGACGGCGCTCTGCGGCAGCGTGCCGCTGGTGAGCGCGGAGGAGATCGTCATCCGCTGGATCGAGACGCGCACCGCCCGCGAGATGGAGCTCTATCCCATGATCTACAAGCTCTCCATGGACGTCGTGGACGAGGTGTTCTCCGCGGACTTCATTAAGCCCGGCGTCACCACCACCACGGACGTGGAGTGGGGCATCATGCAGCGCATCAACGACTACGGCCTGCCCTTCTGGTTTGCACCGGACATCGACCTGCAGCGCAAGGGCGGCGACGACTTCCGCATGAGCGGCGTGGTCATCGAGGAGGGCGACATCGTCCACTGCGACATGGGCCTGACCTGCCTGGGCCTGCACACCGATACCCAGCGCAACGTCTACATCGGCAGAAAGGGCGAAACCGAGATCCCCGCCGGAATCCTCGCGGCCTTCCGGACCGGCAACCGGTTCCAGGACATCGTCCGCTCCTCCTTTGCGGTGGGCAAGACCGGCAACGAGATCTTCTTTGCAGCCATGGAAAAGGCCAGGGCCGAGGGCATCCAGGCCATGAGCTACTGCCACCCCATCGGCACCTATGGCCACAGCGCCGGCCCCTCGGTCGGCATGTACGACAACCAGGGCTTCGTCCCCGGCCACGGCGAGCTCGTCATGCACGACAACACCTGCTACGCGCTGGAGCTCAACATCACGCAGAACGTGCCCGAGTGGGACAACCAGCCCGTGTGCATGATGCTGGAGGAGACGATCGGCTTCTCCGGCGGAAAGACCTTCTTCCTGGACGACAAGCGCGAGATCCTCCGCTTTGTCCGCACCTGAGGCCCAGAGGAAGGAGCTTCCCGAATATGGACATTCGACTGAAGATGCGCGAGGGCTTCCGCGGCCTGCAGGGCGGCCTGTTCGGCAAGGTGGAAAAGGCGGACGTGGGCGGCGCGGCCGAGGAGGTGCAGCGCGCCGGCGGCGACATGCTCGGCTGGGCCGACCCCTTCATGCCGGACGACTGCATGCCCGCGGCGGTCAAGGCCATCGCGATCGACCGCATTGAAAAGGGCCTGAGCGCGCACTACACCCATCCCGTTGGCGACGCGGAGCTCAAGGCGGCCATCGCCCGCAAGCTCGCGCGGCAGAACGGCCTCTCCGTCGTGCCGGAGCGCAATATCCTCATCACCCCGGGATCGGATTCCGGCCTGCTGTTTGCGATGATGCCCTTCATCGAGCCGGGCGACGAGGTGCTCGTGCCGGACCCCAGCTACCCCAGCAATTTCCTGAACCCCAAGCTCCTGGGCGGCAGGGCCGTCTCCGTCCTGCTGGACGAAGCGAACGGCTTCCGCCTCACCCGCGCGGCGCTGGAGGCCGCCCTCTCCCCCCGCACGAAGATGGTGCTGCTGACCAACCCCAACAACCCCACGACCACGGTCTTTTCCCGGGAGGAGATGACCATGCTCGCGGAGTTTGTGATCGAGCACGACCTCGTCGCGGTGGTGGACCAGGCGTTTGAGGACTTCCTCTTCGACGGCCGGGAGATGGTGACGCTGGCCGCCCTGCCCGGCATGTGGGAGCGGACCGTCACGGTCTGCTCCGTGTCCAAGGGCATGGCCCTGAGCGGCGTGCGCGTGGGATACCTCGTCGCGGACGACCACATCATGGACGTGCTCTACGGCTGCGCGGTCAACGTCATCGGCGCGACGAACTCGACATTCCAGGCGGCCGTGGCCTACGCCATGGACCACCCCGAGTTCATGACCGAGGGGTATTATCCGATCTTTGAAGAGCGGCGCCGGCGCGTGCACGAGATCCTCAGCGGAATCCCGGGCGTCAAGACCCAGCTTCCGCAGAGCGCGTTCCTGACCTGGGTGGACGTTTCCGCCCTGGGCACGGCCGGGGAGGTCGCCTCCTACCTCATGCGGGAGGCAAAGGTCTGCGTCAACGAGGGCGGGCCCTACGGCCGGCAGGGCGCGGGGCACATCCGCATCGTGCACGGCTGCTTCCAGGACTCGCAGCGCATCTACCGCGCCATGGAGCGCGTGCGCGCGGCCCTCATCCAGCTTGGAAGGGAAAAAGGACTCGCACAATAGGGAGGTTTGAGCGATATGGACGCAAGAGTACGGAAGTTGGCGCACAACCTCATCGCGCACTCGCTGAAATTGCAGCCGGGCGAAAAGGTGCTCATCGAGACGCGGGGGCTGAACGTGTCCCTCGTGCAGGCGCTGGTCCAGGAGGCCTACGCCGCGGGCGGCCTGCCCTTTGTCAACATCAAGAACCCGCGCGTGGACCGCGCGCTGATCGAGGGCTGCTCGCAGGAGCAGCTGCGGCTCATGTACAAGTGGGAAGAGGAGCGCATGCTGGCCATGGACTGCTACGTCGGCATCCGCCTGCCCGAGAATTCCTACGAGGAGATGGGCGTGGACTTTGAGAAGCTGGAGCTCTACAACGCTTTGTACGACCGCAAACTGCTCATGGAGGTGCGCTGCCCCACCACCCGGTGGGTCGTGCTCCGCTACCCCACCCCGGCCATGGCCCAGGCCGCGCAGATGGGCACGGACGAGTTCGAGGACTTTTACTTCAACGTCTGCTGCCTGGACTACGACAGGATGTCCCGCGCCATGGACCCGCTCAAGGCCCTCATGGACCGGACGGACAAGGTCCGCATCACGGGCCGGGACACGGACCTGACCTTCTCCATCAAGGGCATCGGCGGCGTCAAGTGCGACGGCGCGTGCAACATCCCGGACGGCGAGGTCTACTCCGCGCCGGTGCGCGACTCGGTCAACGGCTACATCACCTACAACACGCCCTCCCTGGTGGACGGCTTCTGCTTCCAGAACATCCGCCTGGAGTTTGAAAACGGCAGGATCGTCAAGGCGACCGCCAACGACACCGAGCGCCTCAACGCCATCCTGGACACGGACGCGGGCGCGCGCTACATCGGCGAATTCGCCATCGGCGTCAACCCGTACGTCACCCGCGTGATGAACGAGACGCTCTTTGACGAAAAGATCATGGGCAGCTTCCACTTCACGCCCGGCAACTGCGTCATGGGCTGCGACAACGGCAACGTCTCGCAGGTGCATTGGGACCTGGTCATGATCCAGCGGCCGGAATACGGCGGCGGGGAAATCCTCTTTGACGGCGAGGTCATCCGCAAGGACGGCGTCTTCGTTCGGGAGGACCTGAAAGGGCTGAATCCCGAGAATTTGAAATAAGGAGCTTACACGCAAAAGGGGAGAGAAGATTACCGTGGTCAAATACGTCATCAAGCGTCTGCTGATCGCCATCCTGACGCTGTGGATCATCCTGACGGCGACGTTCATCCTGATGAAGTCCATCCCGGGCGATCCGTTTGCCAACGAAAAGATGATCCTGCCGGAAATCCGCGCGAACATGGAGGCCAAGTACGGCCTGGACAAGCCGGAGATCGAGCAGTACTTCATCTACATGAACAACCTGCTGCACGGGGACTTCGGCGTCTCCTTTAAGTACAAGAACCGCTCGGTCAACGACGTGATCGCCACGGGCTTTCCCGTCTCCTGCACGCTGGGCCTTACGGCCTGCGCGATCGGCCTGGTGCTGGGCGTGAGCTTCGGCATCCTCGCCGGCGTCAAGCGCGGCAAGTGGCCGGATTACCTGGTGATCTTCATCTCCATCCTCGGCGTGTCGGTCCCCGCGTTCGTATTTGCGAGCTTGTTCCAATACTTCTTTGCGGCAAAACTGCAGTGGTTCCCGGTGACCGGCTGGGGAACGCTGGCCACGATGGTGCTGCCCTCGCTGGCGCTGGGCTTCCGCATGGTCGCCTACATCGCGCGCATGATGCGCACCTCCATGCTGGACGTGCTCGGCCAGGACTACATCAAGACCGCAAAGGCCAAGGGCCTCTCCCAGCGGGAGATCATCTGGAAGCACGGCGTGCGCAACGCCATCATGCCGGTGGTGACCGTATCCGGCTCCATGATCGCCTCGACCATGGTCGGCTCCTTCATCGTGGAGAACATCTTCAACATCCCCGGCATGGGCAAGTACCTGGTGGACGCGGTCAAGACCAGCGACTACACCATGATCATGGGCATGACCGCGTTCTACGCGATCGTCATGATCGTCATGATGTTCCTCGTGGACATTCTCTACATGCTCATCGACCCCAGAGTGAAAATGGACTAAAGGAGGTGCGCCCGAAATGCATGCAAATCCCCTGACCCGCGACCAGTTTGAGCGCACCCTGAAGTCTTCCGCCGCGCTCAACGAGATCAAGCGGCCCGCCACCACCTATTGGAAGGACGCCTGGCGCCGCCTGCGGTCCAATCCGGTGGCCATGGTCTCCATGGGAATCCTGGCCCTGATCGTGATCCTGGCCATCGTCATCCCCTTTGTCTCCCCCTATGCCTATGACCAGCAGGACTACACGGCCATCAACCAGGGCCCCAGCGCCCAGCACTGGTTCGGCACGGACTCCCTCGGCCGCGACATCTTCGTCCGCTGTTGGGCGGGCGCGCGCGTATCCTTGCTGATCGCCCTGGTCGCCACCTGCATCAACGTCATCATCGGCGTGCTCTACGGCGGCATCTCCGGGTACTTCGGCGGCCGCGTGGACATGATCATGATGCGCGGCGTGGAGATCATCTACACCATCCCGGACCTGCTGTGGGTCATCATGCTCATGGTCGTCATGGGCTCGGGCCTGAACACCATCATCATCGCCATCGCCATCACCGGCTGGGGCTCCATGGCGCGCCTGGTCCGCGGCCAGGTGCTGCAGCTCAAGCAGAGCGAGTACGTCATGGCCTCCAAGACCCTGGGCGCGGGCTTTGGCCGCATCATCTTCAAGCACCTGATCCCCAACTGTATGGGCCCCATCATCATCGACCTGACCTTCTCCATCCCGAGCGCGATCTTCACCGAGGCCTCCCTCTCCTACCTGGGCATGGGCATCCCGGTGCCGCTGGCCAGCTGGGGCACCCTGGCCAACGACGGCGCGAACATGCTGCTGCTCTATCCCTATCAGCTGTTCTTCCCGGCGCTGCTGATCTCGCTGACGATGCTCGGCTTCAACCTCCTGGGCGACGGCCTGCGCGACGCGCTCGACCCGCGCCTGCGCAGATAACTTGAGAAAGGAGAAACGCATATGAGCGAAAGCAAAGAAAAGCAGCCGCTGCTGAAGATCGACGACCTGCACGTCTCCTTTCTGACCTATGCCGGCAAGGTGCAGGCCGTGCGCGGCGTGAGCCTTTCCATGCAGGAGGGCGAGATCCTGGCCATCGTCGGCGAGTCCGGGTGCGGAAAGTCCGTCACGGCGCAGACCATTTTGCAGCTCAACCCCTCCCCGCCCAGCGTCGTGGAAGGGGGCAGCATCGAGCTGGAGGGCCGGGACCTGCTTAAACTGGACGACGCCAAGATGCGCGCCATCCGCGGCCACGAGATCAGCATGATCTTCCAGGACCCGATGACCAGCCTCAACCCCACCATGCGCATCGGCAAGCAGATCATGGAGGCCATCTTAAAGCACCAGAAGGTCACCAAGAAGGAGGCCTACGACCGCGCCGTGGAGATGCTCCGCCTGGTCGGCCTGTCCAACCCCGAGCAGCGCATGAAGCAGTATCCCTTTGAGTTCTCCGGCGGCATGCGCCAGCGCGCCATGATCGCCATGGCCCTGGTCTGCCGGCCCAAGATCCTGATCGCGGACGAGCCCACCACGGCCCTGGACGTTACCATCCAGAGCCAGATCGTGGACCTGATGCTGGACCTTCGCCAGAAGCTCAGGACCGCCATCCTCATCATCACCCACGACATGGGCGTCGTGGCCGACATCGCGGACCGCGTGGCCGTCATGTACGCCGGCGTCATCGTGGAAAAGGGCGACGTCAAGGAGATCTTCTTCCACCCCAAGCACCCCTATACCTGGGGCCTGCTGGATTCCATTCCCCGGCCGGACACCCACGGCGAGCGCCTGATCCCCATCGAGGGCGCGCCGCCGGACCTCATCGCGCCGCCCAAGGGCTGCCCCTTTGCCGCGCGCTGCGACTACGCCATGAAGATCTGCCACGAGCAGATGCCGGAAATCACCGCCGAGGGCGACCACGAGGTGCGCTGCTGGCTCTGTCACGAGTTTGCGCCCAAGGTCGTCAACCGCTACACCGAGGGGAAGGAGGGCTGAAACCATGCTGCTGGAGGTCAAAAACCTAAAAAAATACTTCCCCGTCGGCCATAAAAAGCTGCTGCGCGCCGTGGACGACGTCACCCTCTCCATCGAAAAGGGCGAGACCCTCGGCCTGGTCGGCGAGTCCGGCTGCGGAAAGTCCACGCTCGGCCGCACCGTCATCGGCCTGTACGAGCCCACGGACGGCCAGATCCTCTTTGAGGGCAAGGACGTGACGCACCTGAAGGGCAAGGAGCGCAAGGAGTTCTCCAAGAACATCCAGATGATCTTCCAGGACCCCTACGCCTCCCTGAACCCTCGCATGACCGTCTCCGACATCATCGGCGAGGGGCTGGACATCCACAAGATCTACAAGGGCGAGGCGCGCCAGAAGCGCATCTTCGAGCTGCTGGACCTGGTCGGCCTCTCCCAGGAGCACGCCAGCCGGTTCCCGCACGAGTTTTCCGGCGGCCAGCGCCAGCGCATCGGCATCGCCCGCGCCCTGGCCATCGAGCCCAAGCTCATCATCTGCGACGAGCCCATCTCCGCCCTGGACGTCTCCATCCAGGCGCAGGTGGTCAACCTCCTGGAGGACCTGCAGAAGGAGCTCGGCCTTACGTACCTGTTCATCGCGCACGACCTGGCTATGGTCGAGCACATCTCCGACCGCATCGCGGTGATGTACCTGGGCGCGCTGGTGGAGATGGCCCCGGCCGAGGAGCTGATGCGCAACCCGCTGCACCCGTATACGAAGGCGCTGCTCTCCGCCGTGCCCTTTGCGGACCCCGTGGCCTCCCGCGCGCGGCGCCGCATCAAGCTCGAGGGCGAGGTGCCCAGCCCCATCGCCATCCAGGGGGGCTGCAAGTTTCAGACCCGCTGTACCCACTGCACCGAAGACTGCAAGCGCCAGAACCCGGCCCTCAAGGAGGTCCGGCCCGGACACTTTGTCGCCTGCCTGAGCGACCAGGCCATCGGCGAGCGGTGAGGGGAAAGGAGATACAAACATGGACGCACAGGTTTTTGTCGCGCATCGCGCCGCGCTGGAGGAACAGCTCCCGGACAATTCGCTGCTCTTCCTCTTTGCCGGCGAGCCCAAGCAGAAGACGCTGGACATGGACTATCCCTTCCGCGTGGACAACAACTATTACTACATGACCGGCTTTGACCGGGCGAACTGGTTCCTGATGCTGACCAAGCTCCAGGGCAAGGTCAAGGAGTGGCTCTTCATCGAGCGGCCGGACCCGTATCTGGAGCGCTATTTCGGCAAGATGCCGGACCTTGCGGACGCGGCGGAGCAGAGCGGCGTGCGCGACGTCTACTACCTCGACCGCTTCGACTGGGAGATCGGCCGCCTGCTCTCGCGCAACACGTTTGAGACGCTGCTGTTCGACTTCCACAAGCGCGAGCTGAACGCCGTCTCCTACCCGGAAAACGAGATGTGCCGCCGCATCACCGAGGCGCACCCGTATCTCACGGTCCGCAACATCGGCCCCGTCATCAACAACCTGCGCCGCGTCAAGGCCCCGCAGGAGATCGAGTGCATCCGCCGCGCCATCGACATCACGGAGAAGGGCATACGCGCGATCCTGGACCACCTGCGCCCCGGCGTCAACGAGGCGGAGCTCCAGGCGCACTTCGACTTCGCCCTGACCATGAACGGCGCAAAGGACAACGCCTTTGACCCCATCATCGCCGGGGGAAAGAACTCCAACGTGCTCCACTACTCCCGCAACGACCAGACCGTGCGCGAGGGCGATGTGCTGCTGGTGGACCTGGGCGCGGAATACGGCTACTACGCCGCGGACATCAGCCGCACCTTCCCGGTCTCCGGCAAGTTCACCGAGGAGCAGAAGATCTACTACAACGCCGTGCTCTACGGCCAGCAGAAGGTGCTGGAGTACCTCGCGCCCGGCAAGCCCGTGGAGGACACGCTGCGCGTGGCCCGCGAGGCCATCGGCGAAAAGCTGCTGGAGGCCGGCAAGATCCAGAGCCTGGACGAGATGACCCGCCTGCTGCCCCACGGCGTGAGCCACTACGTCGGCCTGGACTGCCACGACGTCGGCGACCGCGGGCTGCTCGAGCCCGGCATGATCGTGACCATGGAGCCCGGCGCCTATATGCCGCATTTGGGCTTTGGCATCCGCATCGAGGACGACGCCCTGATCACCGAGGACGGCGCCGTGCTCCTCTCCCCCAACATCCCCAAGACCGTCGAAGAGATCGAGGCCTACATGGCCGCCCGCAAAGCCTGATGGCGCCCGCGCCCGCTGCGCGGTTGACCATAGATCCAACCCTACTCTACTCCATAGAAAGGAAGAGAACCCCATGAAAAGACTGACTGCATTGGTGTTGGCGCTGCTGATGATGGCCCTTGCGCTGACTGCCTGCACCAGCGAGCAGGCCCCTGCGGCCACGGAAGCCCCGGCCGAAACCTCCGGCGCGGCGACCGGCGAACCCGCGGCGACCGATAGCGCCGCCGGCACGACCGTCGACGGCGAGACCCTTGCCGCGGACCAGACGCTGCGCGTGTCCATCGGCGTGGACCTGACGGACCTGAGCCCCCTGACGGAGTCCACCACCGAAGGCTCTGAGATGCTGCTGACCGTGCTGGATACCCTGGTCCGCCAGGGCGAAAACGGCACCATCGAGGAGGGCAGCGGCCTTGCCGAGAGCTGGGACGTCAGCGAGGACGGCAAGACCTATACCTTCCACCTGCGCGACGCGGTCTTCAGCAACGGCGACCCCATCCGCGCCCAGGACTTCGAGTACACCTGGAAGAAGGCCTTGGCCCCGGAGACCGCCTCGGAGTACGCCTACATGCTCTACACCATCGAGGGCGCGGAGGCCTATAATATCGGCGAGGGCTCCGTGGACGACGTCGCCATCCACGCCATCGACGACAAGACCCTGGAAGTGACCCTGGTCAACCCCATCGACTACTTCATCAGCACCCTGGTGATCCCGCAGTTCTCCGTCGTCCCGGAGGGCTATGTCGAGGAGTGCGGCGACGCGTTCTTCACGGACGTGGAGCACATGGTCTTCTCCGGTCCCTTCGTCATGACCGAGTGGACCCCCACCCAGCGCATCGTCGTGGAAAAGAACCCCAACTACTGGGATGCGGAAAACGTCAAGCTCGACACCATCATCTTTGAGATGGCGACCGAGACCAATACCATCGTCAACATGTACAACACCGACCAGATCGACGTCATGAAGGTGCAGGCCGACTTCCTGGATACCTACCGGAACGAGCCCGGCTTCATCTCCGTGACCGAGCCGGTCACCGAGTACGTCAAGTTCAACTGCCAGAACGAGTTCTTCGCCAATGCGAACATCCGCAAGGCCTTCTCCATGGCGCTGGACCGCGTCACCTACATGAACGACGTCATGCGCACGGGCTCCACCCCGGCTTACGGCTTCGTGCCCCCGTCCGTCAAGGGCTCCAACGGCCAGGACTTCCGCACGAATAACGGCGACCTGTACACCGACATCGGCAACGGCGCGACCGTCGAAGAGGCGAACGCCCTGCTCGACCAGGGCCTGGCCGAGATCGGCAAGACCCGCGAGGACCTGAACCAGGGCCTGTCCCTGGTCATCGGCGAGGGCGACGACAACCTCAAGACCGCGCAGGTCTTCCAGCAGTACTGGAAGAACAACCTGGGCGTGGACGTGGAGATCAAGTCCCTGCAGTACGCCCTGCGCCAGGCGGAGTACCAGGGCGGCATGTACACCATCGGCAAGGAGGGCTGGGGCGCCGACTACAACGACGCCATGAGCTTCCTCGAGCTGTTCATCACGGACAGCCCCTACAACGACGTCTACTACAGCAACCCGGAGTACGACGCGCTGCTGGCCGAGGCCAACACCCTCACCGGCGACGAGCGCCTCGCCAAGATGGAAGAGGCGGAGAAGATCCTCATCCAGGAGGATGGCGTCATCGCGCCGACCTTCTTCCAGACCCGCTCCTGGGTGGCCAAGTCCGACGTGCGCGGCATCATCCGCAACGGCTGCGGCCTGCGCGTGGACTACAAGTACGCCTACATCGTCGAGGAGTAATCCCCACAGCAAAAAAATCGTCCCTCTCCAAGAGGGGCGATTTTTTTTTGCGCTCATGCGCGCGGATTGCAGCGGGCCGTCATCCTCGTCAGCAGGCGCCCCATGCGGAGCGGAAACAGGTAGCAGGCCTGCGTCTGGACCCGCTGCAGCAGGCTGTGGCAGAGCACGAACCGGCGGGAAGTCAGCCGCTTGGCCAGCCCGCGCCCCACGATTTCCGGGTCCGCCATGAAGTCGGGCGGCACCGGCAGAAACGCCGAGGACCGCGTCCGCGTCAGCGGCGGGTGGAGGATGTGGAAGGTGACGCCCGCGCCCGCGCATTCCAGGGCGCAGCACTTGGCCAGCGCCTCCAGCGCCGCCTTGGACGGGGCGTAGGCCGTAAGACCCGCAAACCCCGTGATCCCCACGCCCGAGCACGTGAAGAAGACCCGCCCGCCGCCCTGGCGGCGCATGTGCGGGAGCACGCACTGGGTCACATGCAGCGCGCCGAAGTAGTTGACGTCAAAGACCGCGCGATGGCTGGCGCTGTCCCGCGCCTCCTGGACCTTGGGACAAAGGCAGGCGTTGTGGATGGCCGCGTCGATCCGGCCGAACTGCGCGGCCGTCGCCTCGACGGCGCGCCGCACCGCCTCGGCGTCGCGCACGTCCGCGCGGTGGCAGAGGAGCCGCCCCGGATGCGCCGCCGCCAGCGCCGCGAGCCGGTCCGTCTCCACGTCCAGCACGGAGACCGCGTTTCCCTCCTCCAGGGCCTGCGCGGCGAGATAGTAGCCGATGCCCTGGTTGGCGCCCGTGATGAAGAGGTTCATGCCTGCGTCCCCCCGATCTCCCCAAAGAATTGCGCGATGTGCCGCCCGGCCTCCGCGCGGAAGCGCTCCCGGTTCTCCTGCGTGAGCGCGCCGGAGAACAGCCACCGCTGCGCATACAGGAGGATGGGCGCGTAGAACCGCAGCGCCAGCCGCGCGCCGTCCGCGCCGGAGACGGCCTGGAGCGCCAGCAGCCGCGAGAAGACGCGCTCCTGGAATGCCAGCGGTTCCTGGAACATCCAGCGGTCGTAGAGCGCGCGCGCCTCCGCGCTGTGGAAGCGCTCCATCGACAAAAACCGCAGCACGCGGTTGCAGAAATCGTCCAGAAAGTAGGAGTCCAAAAACGCATCGCACGCGGCGCGGTGGAACCCCTCGCCGGGCGCGCGGTCCATCTCCTGCAGCGCGGCCTCCAGCGGCGCCATCTTCTCCTGCGCGGCGCGCGCGAACGCGCGCAGGATTTCCTCCGCAATGGCCCGCTTGTTGGGAAAGTGGTAGTAGATGGTCCCCTCGCGCACCCGGACCCGCGCGCAGATGTCCCGGATGGAGACCGCGGCATAGCCGCTCTGCGAAAAGAGGTCCAGCGAGGCGTCGAGAATCCGTTGGCGCGTGTCCGGCATGGCGACAATTCCTCCAATCGAACGATCGTTAGATTTCGTATACAGAACGGCCGCACCCTTTGCAAGCAGGAAAAATGGCCCCGCCTTTGCGGGACCGTATCGCGCCAAAGGGAAGCGGAGAGGATCCGGAGGGCGCCCTCTCTCTCCCCCGGGTATGCGCAGAAGCAGCCCCTGCGGC